>BFBZ01001903.1_pt1 | contig 12720 bp, 11 predicted proteins | sample 1888401 | NCBI WGS metagenome assembly BFBZ01 (sample SAMD00112614, study PRJDB3348) | symbiont metagenome | host: Chara braunii | reverse complement strand
CCTGCCGCAATGGCTGATCTTAGCGCGATCAGCCCGGCATCGCGCCCCATCACCTCTACCACAAACACCCTGTCGTGGCTTTCGGCCGTATCGCGGAGCTTGTCGAGCGCTTCTATCACCGTATTGATAGCAGTATCGTAGCCTATTGTGAAATCGGTACCTACCAGGTCGTTATCAATAGTGCCTGCGCAGCCTACTACCGGGATCTTGGTTTGCTGCGACAGGTTGATGGCTCCCCTGAAGCTGCCGTCACCACCGATCACCACCAGGCCCTCGAGCTGGTGCCTGGCAATGGTACCTGCTGCCATGGCAAGACCTTCTGCGGTACGGAAACGCTCGCTGCGGGCGGTTTTCAGAATGGTGCCACCCCTGTGGATAATATTTGAAACAGATTTATGATTGAGCTCGATATGCTGATCATCGATCAATCCCTCGTAGCCTTTATAAAACCCTGTGACCTGTATGTTGTGGTACATGGCTGTGCGCACCACCGCCCTGATACAGGCGTTCATTCCCGGCGAATCACCACCGGAAGTCAATAAGCCGATTTTTTTCACAAATAMCCGTTTTTATGATCCCGCCGTTCGTTAAGGCCAGCCGGTATGGCTGCGGCGGGTAAGGGTAAATTTATGTTCTTTTTAACGTCAAACAAAGAATTTATTGTGCTTTTAAAATTACTATATTCGCATGTTATAGTTAGATACAACAGAAGATGGCGACTTTGACAAAAAAGATACAGATGGTGGACCTGAAGGGCCAGTACGAAAAGATCAAACAGGAGGTGGATGCGGGTATCCAGGATGTGATCAACAGCACGGCTTTTATCAATGGCCCGGCGGTAAAAGAATTCCAAGCAGACCTTGAACAATACCTGGGTGTGAAACATGTGATCCCCTGCGCTAACGGCACAGATGCCCTGCAGATCGCTATGATGGCCCTGGGGCTGAAGCCGGGCGATGAAGTGATCACGGCCAGCTTCACCTACGTGGCTACCGCCGAAGTGATCGGGTTACTGGGACTCACGCCCGTGCTGGTAGATGTGAACCCTGATACCTTTGATATTGATGTGAAGGCTGTTGAAAAGCATATCACTCCTAAAACAAAGGCCATTGTGCCCGTGCACCTGTTCGGGCAATGTGCTGATATGGAAAGCCTGGTGGCGCTGGCCAAAAAGCACCAGCTCCATGTGATAGAAGATGTGGCACAGGCTATCGGCGCCGATTATACATTTAAGGATGGTACCATGAAGAAAGCCGGTACCATCGGCACCATTGGCTGTACCTCTTTTTTTCCAAGCAAGAACCTCGGCTGCTATGGCGATGGCGGGGCATTGTATACCAACGATGATGAGCTGGCCAAAAAAGTAAGAATGATCGCTCACCACGGGCAGAGCGTGCAGTATGTGCATGATGTGTTGGGTGTGAACTCTCGTCTCGATACGCTGCAGGCGGTAGTGCTGAAAGCCAAGCTGAAGCACCTTGATGAATACGCTGCTGCCCGTAACCGCGCTGCTGATTATTACGACAAGGCTTTTGCCGGTCACCCGAAAATAAAAACACCGGTCCGGTCAAAAAGCTCCAACCATGTGTTTCACCAGTATACACTGCAACTCAACGGTGTTGACAGGGCAAAACTTCGCGAGCAGCTGGCTGAGCGTGGCATCCCGGCCATGATCTATTATCCTATCCCGCTGCATATGCAGAAAGCGTATGCCCGCGACCGTTATAAAGCGGGTGATTTCCCGGTAACTGAAAAGCTCTGCGCGTCTGTATTATCGCTACCAATGCATACCGAGCTGGATGAGGAAACCCTCGGGTATATTACGGATACTGTGCTCGAGCTTTGTAAATAAATTGCCTTCTTCGGGAGGGAAACGTGATCTTTTGAATATATGAAAATAGCAATTGTAGGAACAGGTTATGTTGGTTTGGTAACCGGTACCTGTTTTTCGGAGGTAGGGGTGGATGTGACCTGTGTGGATATCGACCAGAAAAAAATTGAGAACCTGAACAAGGGCATCCTGCCTATTTATGAGCCTGGCCTGGAAGAAATGGTAGCGCGCAACGTACAGAAAAAACGTTTGCATTTCTCCACTTCGCTGCAGGAGAGCATCCAGGATGCACAAGTGGTATTTATTGCCGTAGGCACGCCGCCTGATGAAGATGGTTCGGCCGACCTGAAATACGTGTTGGCCGTGGCATCATCGGTAGGGCAGCACATGAAGCACCCTTTGGTGGTAGTTACCAAATCAACCGTGCCGGTGAGCACGGCCGAGAAGGTGCGCAGGGCCGTGCAGGTGGAGCTCGACAAACGTGGCGCCAAGCTCGATTTCTATGTCGCGTCGAATCCCGAATTCCTGAAAGAAGGTGCGGCCATAGAGGACTTTATGAAGCCCGACAGGATTGTGGTGGGTGTGGACAGGGAAGAGGCGGAAGAGATCATGCGCAGGCTTTACAAGCCTTTCCTTATGAACGGGCACCCGATCATCTTTATGGATATTCCTTCTGCCGAGATGACAAAATACGCGGCTAACGCCATGCTGGCTACCAAGATCAGCTTTATGAACGATATTGCCAACCTCTGTGAGATCATGGGCGCTGATGTGAACATGGTGCGCAAGGGCATTGGCAGCGACGGGCGTATCGGACCCAAATTTATTTACCCGGGTGTAGGTTATGGCGGCAGCTGTTTCCCGAAGGATGTGAAAGCGCTGATTAAAACCGCGAAGGAAAACAGCTACGAGATGCGCATCCTCAACTCGGTGGAGGAGGTGAATGAACGGCAGAAAGAGGTGCTGTTCAACAAGGTGAAAAGTCATTTCAATGGCTCGCTGAACGGCAAAAAATTTGCCCTGTGGGGTTTGTCCTTTAAGCCAAAGACTGATGATATGCGCGAAGCCCCTTCGCTCGTGATCATCGAAAAACTATTGAACGCCGGTGCTGAGGTGGTGGCCTACGATCCAGTAGCGATGCACGAAGCCCAGCGTATCCTTGGCAATAAGATCGCTTACTCAGACGATATGTACGACACCCTTGCAGGGGCCGATGCCCTGCTTATTGTGACCGAATGGCCTGAGTTCAGGGTGCCCGACTTTGGTGAAGTGTCGAAAAAACTGAAGAGCAAAGTGTTGTTCGATGGGCGCAATATCTTTGAGCCGGCCGATATGAAAAAACAGGGCTTCGACTATTATTGCATCGGCATCAACACATCAGTAAAATAAAAAACCGCTAAGCTGCTATTATGGATTCAAAGGGATCACGTCAGGATATGAAAAGGGTATTGATCACGGGTGCTGCCGGGTTTTTAGGGTCTCACCTGTGCGACCGCTTTATCAGGGAAGGCATGTATGTTATTGCCATGGATAACCTGGTAACAGGCGACCTCAAAAATATTGAGCACCTGTTTAAGCTGCCGCAGTTTGAGTTTTATCACCACGATGTCAGCAAATTTATCCACGTGCCCGGCAATATCGATTACATCCTGCATTTTGCATCGCCGGCCAGCCCGATCGATTACCTCAAGATCCCGATCCAGACCCTCAAAGTATCGTCGCTTGGTACACATAACGTACTGGGCCTGGCACGTGTAAAAAAAGCGCGTGTGCTTGTAGCTTCTACCAGCGAGGTGTATGGAGACCCACATGTGCACCCGCAAACCGAAGAATACTGGGGCAATGTGAATCCTGTGGGCCCGCGTGGCTGCTATGATGAGGCCAAGCGATTTATGGAAGCCATTACCATGGCTTATCACAATACCCACGGTCTCGAAACCCGGATCGTGCGGATATTCAATACATACGGTCCGCGCATGCGACTTAACGACGGGCGTGTGCTGCCTGCCTTCATTGGCCAGGCCCTGAGAGGTGAAGACCTCACCATGTTTGGCGATGGTTCTCAAACCCGCAGTTTCTGTTATGTAGACGACCTCGTAGAAGGAATTTACCGCCTGCTGATGAGCCAGTACAATATGCCTGTGAACATCGGTAACCCCAGCGAGATCACGATCCGTGAGTTTGGAGAGGAGATCCTGAAACTTACCGGTGCCCACCAGAAACTTATCTCATTGCCATTGCCAAAAGACGATCCGAAGCAGCGCCGGCCCGACATCAGCAAGGCAAAGGAGCTCCTGGGTTGGGAGCCGAAAGTGAGCCGGGCAGAAGGGCTCAAGATCACCTACGATTATTTTAAGACCCTGAGCCGCGACGAGTTGTTTAAAACCGAACACCGGCAGTTGGAAACATTGAACAAGTGATCCGCCATTACAATATTACCGTGAAAGGAAAGGTGCAACGTGTTTCTTTCAGGTTCTCCACCCATACCATGGCCATCAGGCTGGGCCTGACAGGACTTGTAAAAAACCTGCCCGCCGGCGATGTATACATTGAGGCCGAAGGCGAAGAAGAGCAGATCAACAAACTGATAGAATGGTGCTATACCGGCCCGCCCAAAGCTATGGTAACAGAAGTCATGGCCGAAGAAAGCGAAGTAAAGGATTATAAAACCTTTGAGCTCAAGCGATGAAACCTTTGATGATTCTGCTGCTGCTTCCCTTCCTGGTCCGTTCACAGCAGGACTCGCTCCTTCACGATTTTACGCTTAAAAAACACACGCTCAACCGGCGCGGCATGATCGTGCTCAGTTACTGGGGCGCTGCCAATATAGCCGCGGGTGCCGCGGGCTATGCCGCCACCAAAAGTTACGAAGAGCAGAATTTTTATGGCATGACTACTGCCTGGGGCCTCATCAATTTTGGCATTGGCCTGCCCGGCGCCCTGTCTAAAAAAACAAAACGCCTCAGCCTTTTTCAGCTGCAGCACGAGCAAACCAAAACGGAAAAGATCTATTTATCAAACGCTATGTTCGACCTGCTGTACATAGCCGGCGGCGCCTACCTGAAGGAGTACGCTAAAAATCAACCTTCCGTTAGGAAGGAACAGCAGTTCAATGGCTTTGGAAATGCGGTGCTGATACAGGGCGCAGGTCTTTTGCTGTTTGATACGGGTATGCTCTGGCTCAACAACCGGAACAGGAAAAAATACCTCGACAGGTACCTGCTCAATACCCGGGTCTGCTTCTCTCCCACGGCGGTCAGGATTAGCTACCGGTTCAATTAAATTGCCTTAAAATTCCTTCCCATCTCCGCTTTTTTTAGTAAGTTTGTTACTCAAAATTTTATGGAAAAAGAATATTTTGCGCACCCCACAGCTGTTATTGACGAAGGCTGTATCATCGGCAAGGGAACCAAGATCTGGCATTTTTCCCACATCATGCCGGGATGTACCTTAAAGGAAAACTGTAACATAGGGCAAAATGTGGTGATCTCGCCGGGCGTGGAGCTTGGCAAAAATGTGAAAGTTCAGAACAACGTATCTATCTATACCGGCGTAACCTGCGATGATGATGTATTCCTGGGGCCATCTATGGTGTTCACCAATGTCATCAACCCCCGCAGTGCTGTTAACCGCAAATCGGAATATGCCAAAACCCATGTGGGACGAGGGGCGTCTATCGGTGCCAACGCCACCATCGTATGCGGGCATAATATCGGCGAATTTGCTTTTATCGGCGCCGGCGCCGTGGTTACCAAGCATATCCCGGCCTACGCCCTGGTAGTGGGCAACCCTTCGCGCCAGATCGGCTGGATGAGCGAATACGGGCACCGTCTCGAATTTGACGCCAATGGCCATGCTACCTGCAAGGAGAGCGGGCAGACCTACCAGTTGAATCATAACATTGTGACAAGAATCTCTTAACCTATGTCGAAGGTCAAATTTGCCGTGATCGGCCAGGGCCATATTGGCAAGCGCCATGCAGAAATGGTCCGGAGAAATGAAGGCTGCGAGCTGCTGGCCGTATGCGATATCCTGCCAAAGGAAAAACTGGGCCTCGACCAGCTCAGGGAAAAATATTATCAGTCGGTGGATGAGCTTTTGAAAGCCCACCCGGATCTTGATGTGATCAACGTGTGCACGCCCAATGGCCTGCATGCCGAACATGCCCTGAAAGCGCTGGATGCAGGAAAGCACGTGGTGGTGGAGAAACCGATGGCCCTAAGCAAAGCCGATTGCGAAAAAATTATTTATAACGCGTTGCACCACCATAAAACAGTTTTCTGCGTGATGCAGAACCGCTATTCCCCGCCATCGGTGTGGCTCAAGGAAGTGGTTGACAACAAGGCCCTGGGCGATGTGTACATGGTACAGCTTAACTGCTACTGGAACCGCGATGGGCGCTACTATAAGCCAGGCAACTGGAAAGGGACCCAGGCGCTCGACGGAGGCACGCTCTTTACCCAATTCTCGCACTGGATCGATATCATGTACTGGCTGTTTGGCGATATCACCAACATACAGGCCCGGTTTGCCGATTTCAACCACCAGGATTCCACAGCCTTTGAGGATAGTGGTTTTGTGAGCTTCGATTTTGTGAATGGTGGCATGGGCAGCATCAATTACTCAACAGCAGTGTGGGATAAGAACCTCGAATCATCACTTACCATCATTGGCAGCAAGGGCAGCATCAAGGTGGGGGGCCAGTATATGGACCAGGTGGAGATCTGCAATATCCAGGATTACACCATGCCCGTGCTGGCAGAGACCAATCCTGCCAATGACTATGGCGCATACAAAGGATCGGCCAACAACCACCACAACGTGATCGAGAACGTGGTGAATACACTCACCGGCCGCAACAAGATCACCACCAATGCCCTCGAGGGCCTGAAGGTGGTGGATATCATCGAGCGCATCTATGCCCTGCGCCCGCAAACTGTTATCAAGAACAAATAAATTTCAATACAATTATATGAGCATTTACGACAGGATCATCAGGAAAGACGCCAGGATAGCCGTGATTGGCCTGGGATATGTAGGATTACCGATAGCACTGGCCTTTGCCAAAAAGGTGAAGGTCATCGGCTTTGATATCAATGAGAAGCGGGTAGGCATGATGCAGAAAGGCATCGATCCGAGCAACGAATTATCCAAAGAGGAGTTTAAGAACACCGACATTACTTTTACACACAAGCTCGAGGATCTCAAAAAAGCAAACTTCTTTATCGTGGCAGTGCCAACCCCTATTGATGAGCACAACCTGCCCGACCTGAAGCCCCTGATCGGCGCATCTACTACGGTAGGTAAGGTCCTTAAAAAAGGTGATTACGTGGTGTACGAATCAACCGTATACCCGGGCTGTACAGAAGAAGACTGTATTCCTGTACTGGAGCAGCATTCCAAGCTGAAATTTACGAAAGACTTCAAGGTGGGCTACTCGCCTGAGCGGATCAATCCAGGAGATAAAGAACACACGATCACCAAAATTTTGAAGATCGTGTCGGGCTGTGACAAAGAAAGCCTTGAACAGATCTCGAAGGTATACGAGATCATTGTAGAGCCGGGTACACATAAAGCGTCCTCTATCAAGGTAGCCGAAGCCGCCAAGATCATTGAGAATACGCAGCGCGACGTGAATATCGCCCTGATGAACGAGCTGTCTATTATCTTTTCGCGCATTGGCATCAATACCTACGATGTGCTGGAAGCGGCAGGCACCAAATGGAATTTTCTCAAATTCTCACCGGGCCTGGTGGGTGGGCATTGCATAGGTGTAGATCCTTATTATCTTACGTACAAGGCAGAGGCACTGGGCTACCACGCCCGCGTGATCAACAGCGGCCGTTATGTAAATGACAGCATGGGCTTTTACGTGGCGAAGACCTGCGTAAAGCGCATCATTGCCGCCGGCAAGAACATCAGCAAATCGAAAGTGCTGGTGATGGGCGCTACTTTCAAGGAAGATGTGAGCGATATCCGCAACAGCAAAGTGGCCGACATTGTAAAGGAACTGAAATCATTTGGTGTGAAGGTGGAGATCGTTGACCCGCATGCCGACAGCGACGAGCTGCAACATGAATATGGTTTCGGCCTCAATAAAATGGGCAAGAACTATGATGGCGTGATCGTGGCGGTGAACCATAAAGAGTACAAACAGCTTGACGAAAAATATTTCAGCTCCATTTTGTCCAAAAAAGGTGTGCTGGTAGATGTAAAAGGCCTTTACAAGAACAAAATCAGGGGCCTGACCTACTGGAGCCTGTAATAATTTATGGAAAGTCAGCATTTAATGCGTCATCAAGGAAAAAACACATGAAAGCACTTATTTTAATGGTTTTGGCTGCGGTGAACGTAAATGTTATCTGCGCTGGTACGTCCAATACAACCGATAAAGAATTGTCAGCCGAAGCCAAACTGGTTTCGGCTACTTTATTTTTGAACGGTGTCCAGCTTCAGAACGAAGCCACTGCTGCGCTGGCAACCGGCAAAACACTTGTGAAGGTAAAGAACGTATCGGCCTATGCCGATGAAAAAAGCTTCCAGGTAAGCGGGCAGGGGCAGTTCACCATTCTGTCTGTTAACTACAAAAGCTCACCGGTAAAGCCGGAGGATACAGACGATTACAAAAAATTAAAGAAAGAGCTGGACGATGCCGATAAAAATATTGGCGAGGAAGAAACATGGATCGCCATCCTGCAGAAAAAAGAAGAATTCTATAATGCCAACATGCACGTCACAGGCACTACGCAGGCCATTACCGTAGACCAGCTGAAAGCCCTGGGCGATACCTATTCCAAAACAATTGAAACCATCCGTTTTTCCATCATCGACCGGCAGAAAAAGATCGATGATATGCAGAAGGCGCGCAAAGAGCTGAACGATAAGCTCAATCTCCTGCGCTCAGGCCAGTCTGCATCAATGGGGGAGGTATGGATCCTGGTGAGTGCCGCCAACGCGCTCAATGCCAGGTTTTATATATCTTACTTTACCTATAACGCAGGCTGGTACCCAAGCTACGACCTGCGGGTGAATAAACTTAGTGAGCCTATAGGCCTTACGTATAAAGCCAATATCTACCAGAACACAGGGCTCGACTGGAAAAACATTAAACTTAAATGCTCAAATGCCACGCCCTACCAGCAGGGCAATATGCCTGTCCTGCAGCCATACTACCTCTATTTTGGTAACTATGGCACCACCAGTACAGCCGGTGCATATAACCCCGGCATTTCACAGGTAACGGGCCTTGTGCGCGATCAATCTACAGGCGAAGCATTGCCTTTTGTGCAGGTCCGTGTAAAAGGCACCAATTTTGGCACCACCACCGATATAGATGGTAAATTCAAGTTGAATATCCCGGCAGGCGCCACCACGCTCGAGTTCAGCTATGTTGGCTACGATTTGTATGAAGCCTCTGTCAGTGCTGCGTATATGAACATTGGCCTCCGCACTGGTGCCACAGATCTGCAGGAAGTCACGATCACCTCAAAAGAGGTTCAGTCATTGGCGGGTGTGGTGTATGGAAAATACGACGAGAAAAATAAGAGAGGTGGCAGGTACCGGGGCTCGGCATACGTGGATGGTGATAATGCTTATATCCCCAGGGTGCAAACCGTTAGTGCGGCTACTAGCGTCGATTTCGAGATCTCGGAGCCTTACAGTGTAAAATCAGATGGCGCGGTCATTACCGTGGATATCCGGCAAAGTGACATGGCTGCTATTTATGAATACCATGCCACGCCAAAGCTTGAGCAGTCTGCATTTCTCATTGCAAGGGTGGTGAACTGGGAAAAATACAATCTCCTGCCGGGCGAGGCCAACATATACATTGAGAATATGTTTGTGGGGAAATCGACCATTGGCGTGAACGAAGTGGATGATACGCTGAGCATTTCGCTGGGTCGTGATAAGAACATGGTGGTGAAGCGCGAAAAAGTAAAAGATTATACCCTGAAGCGCTTCCTGGGAAGCACCACCACTGTGACAAGAGCCTGGAAGATCTCGGTTAAAAATAACAAGAGCGCAGCCTGCCCGGTATACATTACCGACCAGTTGCCTTTTTCGGAGAACAAGGATATCTCCGTTGAAAAGCTTGATGTGTCAGGCGCCAGGGAAAACACGCAGAATGGCCTGCTTGAATGGAAATTGGACCTGCAGCCAAATGAAACAAAAGAACTGAACCTGAAGTACGCTGTGAAGTATCCAAAAAATAACACGCTAATTGTAGAATAACAGAATATGAAAATTTTGATCACCGGGGGAGCAGGATTTATCGGCTCGCATGTAGTAAGGTTGCTTGTGAACAAGTACCCGCACTATATTATTTACAACCTTGATAAGCTTACCTATGCCGGCAACTTGGCCAATCTGAAGGATATTGAGGCGGCGCCCAATTATAAATTCATCAAAGGCGATATTGTAGACGCTTCTTTCATTAACGGGCTCTTTAAAAAAGAGCACTTCAATGCCGTGATCCACCTGGCGGCCGAAAGCCACGTGGACCGCAGCATCACGAATCCCCTTGAGTTTGTGAACACCAACGTGATAGGGACTGTGAACCTGCTGAACGCTTCACGCGACCTGTATAAGGCAGACGATAAAAGCTTCAGGCGCTTTTACCATGTGAGTACAGACGAAGTATACGGATCGCTTGGAAACGAAGGCATGTTTACTGAAACCACGGCTTACGACCCGCATAGCCCTTACTCGGCTTCAAAAGCGGCTTCCGATCATTTTGTGAGAGCTTATCACGATACATACAAGCTGCCCTGCGTGGTATCTAACTGCTCAAACAACTACGGCCCTTATCATTTCCCTGAAAAGCTTATCCCGCTTTGCATCAATAATATCAGGCATGGCCAGCCATTGCCTATCTACGGCAAAGGTGAGAACGTGCGCGACTGGCTGTTTGTGGAAGACCATGCCCGCGCCATTGACCTGATCTTTCACAGTGCCAAAACGGGCAGCACCTACAATATAGGTGGCCATAACGAATGGAAAAATATTGATGTGATCCGCCTGTTGTGCCGCATTATGGACCGCAAGCTCAACCGCCCCGAAGGCTCCAACGAAAAGCTCATCACTTTTGTAACCGATCGCGCGGGCCACGACCTACGCTATGCCATCGATTCTACCAGGCTACAGAACGAACTGGGCTGGAAGCCATCACTGCAGTTTGAAGAAGGGCTTGAGAAAACAGTAGACTGGTACCTCGCCAATAACGAATGGCTCAACAATGTGACCTCTGGTGCTTACCAGGAGTATTACGGAAAACAATACGGCAAAGATTAACCATGCAGCGGGTGTTTCCTGCTGATTTAATCCTGGTTGATAAGCAGCTTTTTTGTTTCGAACGAATCACGACCACCGGAAATGAGCCTGATCGAATACAGGCCCGGCGCAAGGTGACGGGTATCAAGTTCGTATACGCCGTTTGATGGTTTTTGGCCTTGCATCACAATGGTTTCAGCAAGAGCACCCGTAAGCAAATACAGTTCCGCTTTGAGAATTGATGTGTTGGCCGGAACCTTGATCTGGACATGATCTGTTGCAGGGTTTGGATACAATTGAACAGCTATTCCCGGCGCCGAGAGATCCTGTACGCCTAAAGTTTTCATATTGGCCCTGTATGTAGCCCAATAATAGGTGTAGTGAGTCGTCAGGTTATGATTTACGTACATTGTGACCAGGCTGTTATGGCTGCCCTCCTGGTACCAGGTATATTGATCCGATTGGTAATGCTCTATGCCCCCGTTATTGTTTTCGGTATAGGCATTATTCACATGAATGCGGGCGACATTTTGGACTGTTGCAGCGGGTGTTGCAAGGGTCCCGAACCCATCATACGTCACCGTCACGATGCCTGTTCGGATGTTATGGGGAGTGCTATTAGGAACATAAGCATCCCAGGTATCGGTATAGCTGTCCCCGTAATTGAATGGAAATCTCAGGTAGTCTTTAGGATCTGAACAGGTGTATGTATAAATAGACTTCTCGCCCACATATTGGTATACAGTGCTATCGGCATGGTAGTAAAAATCATCATAACCGAAAGCATGTTCCACTACATTGGAGGTGGCAGAAAAAACAGAATAGCTGGCTGTGCTGGCCGGGGCCACGATAGAATCCTGCATCAGGTACGCACTGTGCGGAATCGCTATGCTCCAGTACCGGTTGGGGCCAGCAGGCCCCGGGATAATGGAATCGTTGGAGTAATTGTACACAGTAACGTCTCCCGGTACCCCTACAACGCTCGCTTTGGTAAGTGTGGGCTGGGCATTAGAAAATAATGTACAGCCCATAAAGCCGAGCATAAACACAATTGATTTCATAAGTTGATAGTGTTAAAAGTGGACGGGGAGTAATGTGAAGATATCATTTTTATTTTATTAAACAAAATAATAAAAAGGTGATTCGCAGAGTGGCGTGGAGCAAGGAAAATATAAGCCCGTGTTTCTCACCATTTATTTCCTGGAATAAAAAAACCCCGCATTCTGCGGGGTTGTTGTCCGACCAGGTCTCGAACCTGGACTCTTCTGAACCAAAATCAGACGTGTTGCCAATTACACCATCGGACAGTTGAATTGTGTTTCAAATTTGGTCTGCAAAAATACTATCTATTTCTGTATTTGCAAAAAATTATAAAAAAAATCTGGCCCTCCGTATCAGAGGGCTTTTTTGATTAAATTCGCATCTTACGCATTCTTTTTTATAACCGTTTTATGACATTTAAAAAACTGAACAACATCATTGGCTGGATCGTTTTCGCTATCGCCACTTTCACATACTGCGCCACCATTGAGCCAACCGCCAGTTTCTGGGACTGCGGCGAATACATTGCCTGTGCCTATAAGCTGGAAGTAGGTCACCCGCCGGGAGCCCCATTCTTT
>BFBZ01001892.1_pt1 | contig 12729 bp, 13 predicted proteins | sample 1888401 | NCBI WGS metagenome assembly BFBZ01 (sample SAMD00112614, study PRJDB3348) | symbiont metagenome | host: Chara braunii | reverse complement strand
CGCGCGCCTCGGGCTTGTCGGCGCGGCCTTCGACCCAGGCGAACAGCTCCTCATAGGGTGGCGTCAGGCCGGGCCAGACCAGTTCGATCTCGTCGGCATCCTTGCCGCCGAGATCGGCCACCGCCGTCTTGGCCAGCCGCGCGGATACGCCGATGCGCATGGCGCCGGTGATCAGTTTCAAGAGCGCCCAGCGGCCGGTTTCGTCGAGCTGGTCGAGCCAGCCGGCCAGGAGTTTCGGCAAGGCGAGCTTGCCGGTCGTGCCGAGACCCTGGACCACCTCCGACAAGGTCGGTCCGGGCGGGTTGTTGTGACCCGATATCTCCGCCGGTCGCGGCCAGATCAGCGCGACCGTTTCCGAGAGGTCGCCGACATAGTCATAAGAGAGCTCGAACAGGACCGGGTCGACCCGCTCGGTGATCAGCGTCCGGATCAGCCCGGCCTTGGCGTGCTGGAAGGTCAGCGCGCCGGTCATGGCGGCGAGCGCGAAGCCGCGCTCGGGATCCGGGGTCACGCGCAGATAGTCGGTGATCAGCCGCAGCTTGGCGTTGCGCCGGGGCTCATAGGCCAGCCGGTCGAGCAGGGCGGCGAAGCGGTTCATTCGGCCGGCTCCGTCGTCGGTTGCGATGGCGGATCCGTGGCCGGCGCCTCGGCCTCGCCCTCGTCGCCATATCCGACCAGCCGAAGCGGCTTCGCCTTCAGGCCCTTGGTGCCGCACCAATGCACCAGCGCGTCCTCCTGGCCATGGGTCACCCAGACCTCGCCGCATCCGGTGTCGACAATGGTCCGGCCGAGCTCGTCCCAGTCGGCATGGTCGGAAATGACCAGGGGCAATTCGACGCCGCCTTGCTTCGCCCGGGCGCGCACCCGCATCCAGCCCGAGGCGAAGGCGGTCACCGGATCGGGAAAGCGCCGGGCCCACAGGTCCTTCATCGATCCCGGCGGGCAGATCACGATGGCGCCGCCAAGCTCCTTCTTGTCGGCATCCTTGGCCAGCCGGATCTCGCCGAAATCGAAACCTTCGCTCTCGTAGAAGCGGGTCAGCTTTTCCATGGAGCCGTGAATGTAGATCGGCCTGCTATGGCCGGCCTGCCGGACCAGCGCCATGACGCGCTGCGCCTTGCCGAGCGAATAGGCGCCGACCATGTGGGCGCGTTCGGGAAACAGCGCGACCGAGGCGATGAGTTTCGCCACCTCGTCGCTGGCATCGGGATGGCGGAACACCGGCAGGCCGAAGGTCGCCTCGGTGATGAAGACGTCGCAGGGCACCACCTCGAACGTCTCGGCGGTCGGATCGGGGCTGCGCTTGTAGTCGCCGGAAACCACGATCTTGAGGCCCGCATATTCCACCGCGATCTGGGCGGAGCCGTGGATATGGCCGGCCGGATGGAAACTGAACGTCACGCCGTTGATCACGACCGGGACGCGCCAGGCCGCGGCTTGCGTGGCGCCGGCGAAATCCTCGCCGTAACGGATCGCCATCACCTTCAGCGTCGGTTCGGTCGCCAGCACGGCGTCGTGGCCGGCGCGGGCATGGTCGGAATGGCCATGGGTGATCAGGGCGCGCGCCACCGGCCTCAGCGGATCGATAAACACGCCGGCCGGCGGGCAATAGAGGCCCTGCGGCGTCGGCTGGAGCAGGTCTTCGGGACGCATGGTCAGCAATTAAGTGCTCCCTGCCGTGACGAAAAGAGCCCGATCTTCTCGGCTCCGTGTTTTGCTTTGCGAGCCCGGCTCGCCTAAATAGAACGCATGAGCTTTGAAACCGCCCAGACCTCGATCGATCGGACGCCGCGCCTGGCGCGCTGGGCGGTCGGCGGCGGCGTGACGGCGCTCATGCTGACCGCCGGCCTGTTGTGGTGGACGCAGGGGCCGAAGGTGTTTCTCGACACGCTCGCCGCCGGCCTCGCCTGGTGTTTCTGAGATCGACATGACCCAAGCCCCTTCGCCGGGCGGGCAGCGCCCGCGCTCCGCCGCACTGATCCTGTCGTTTGCCCTGCTGATCGCCGGCCTGAGCGCGCTCGCCGTGGTGGTCTGGCTGACCTTGCCGCGCGGTGGCGCGGTGGCGAGCGGCCCATCGGCCATCGGCGGCGCCTTTTCGCTGGTCGACCAGACCGGCAGGCCGGTGACCGAAAAGGACCTGGCCGGCAAGCCGAGCCTGGTGTTCTTCGGCTTCACCCATTGCCCTGACATCTGCCCGACCAAGCTGTTCGAGATGACCCAGGTGCTCGACCGGCTCGGCGCGGACGCCCAGCGCGTCAATGTCGCCTTCGTCACCGTCGATCCAGCGCGCGACACCAAGGAATTGCTCGCCACCTATCTCGGCAGCTTTCATCCGCGCATTCTTGGTCTGACCGGCACCGAGGAGCAGGTCGCCCAGGCGATGCGCGCCTATCGCGCCTTCGCCCGCAAGGTGCCGCAGGACGGCGGCAACTACACCATGGACCACACGGTCTTCATCTATCTGATGGATCGCAACGGCCATTTCGTCTCGACCTTCGATGTCCAGCGCGATCCGGCCGTCGCGGCGGGCGACCTGCGCAAATACATGTAGCAAGGTTCCGTCAACGACCTCCGGCGTTGACGCGCGTGATCGGGGCAAAAGGCCTCCGGCAAGGTTCCGTCAACGACGTTCCCTCTTCGTTCGCACGAATCGGCCGAATCGTCTAGGTTGGCGGCCATGTCCGATGTCGTTCTCGTCATGGCCGGCCGCCCGATCACCGCGGGCGAAGTCGTGCTCGCCCTGCTCGGCCTGTCGGTCGTGCTGCTGCTGCTGCTGTTCGCCGCCATGCGCCGGCAGGCGCTGGCGCGCGCCATGGAGGCGGAACGCGCCCTCATTCACGCCCAGGAACTCGAGGAGCGCCTGGGCGAGATGAACCGCGCCCAGGCCCAGATGGCAGGCCGGATGCAGGCCATGGTCGAGAGCCTGCATGCCCGCCAGTTCGATCTGTCCAAATCGCTCGGCGAACGGCTCGACGGCATGAGCACCCGGCTCGGCCTGTCGCTGGAGGGCCAGACCCGCACCACGGTGGAGAATCTCGGCAAGCTGAACGAGCGGTTGGCGGTGATCGATTCGGCGCAGAAGAACCTGACCGATCTCGCCGGCCAGGTCGTCTCGTTGAAGGACGTGCTCGCCAACAAGCAGGCGCGCGGCGCCTTCGGCCAGGGCCGGATGGAGGCGATCCTGCAGGACGGCCTGCCGCGCAACGGCTACGAGCTGCAGCCGACCCTGTCGACCGGCAAGCGCCCGGACGCGACGATCCGGCTCGCCGGCGATCCGCGCGGGCTGGTGGTCGACGCCAAATTCCCGCTCGAAGCGATCACGCTATGGCGCGAGGCCAAGGCGGAGGAGGTGCGCCGCATGGCGGCCCAGCGGCTGCGCCAGGATCTCGCGGTCCATGTGAAGGACATTTCCGAGAAATACCTGATCCCGGGCGAGACCCAGGAGGTGGCGCTGATGTTCGTGCCATCCGAGGGCATTTATGCTGACCTGCACGAGCATTTCGACGACGTCATGCAGAAGGCGTTCCGGGCCCGCGTGATGGTCGTCTCGCCCTCGCTGCTGATGCTGGCGATCCAGGTGGTGCAGGGCCTTTTGAAGGACGAACGCATGCGCGACGAGGCGCGCGTCATCCAGAAGGAGGTCAGCCTGCTGCTCGACGACGTCTCACGGCTGTCCGACCGGGTGCTGAACCTGCAGCGCCATTTCGGCCAGGCCAACGAGGACCTTGGCCAGATCCTGACCTCGGCCGACAAGATCGCCAAGCGTGGCGGCCGCATCGAAGCGCTCGAATTCGACGAGCCGCCGGCCGCCGGCGAGGCATTGGCCAAGCTGCCGCTCAAGGGTTCGCTGGCAGCCGAGTAGCAACGGCAGGCCGGCCCTGCCGTCGCGCTCAGTAGATCGCCTCGATCGTCGCCTGCTTGCCGCCCGCCGCCCGCACGGCCTCCACCGCGACGCGCAGGTCGGACAGATAGTCCGCGAGGCCGAGCGCGTGCAGTTGCGACATCATCCGCTGGATGGCCTTCGGCTTCTGCAGCAGGCCGGGGAGCCAGCCCTTGTCGCTCATCGCCTCGGCGACACGGAAGATGTCGAAGCTGTCGGACCCATAGGCGACGATCGACAGATGCGGGTCGCCGAGGATTTTCAGGCCGGGGATCGCCTCGATACCGGCCCGGTAGTCGTCGACGAAGGCCATCAGCTCGCGTGCCGCCTGCTTGTAGCCTTCGACACCGAGGAAATTGAACACCGCCCAGGCCGCGGCAACGGCGCCGGCCGGCCGCGTTCCGGAAATCGTCGTGGTGGTGAAGCGCCCGCTCGGCCAGTCGGAAAAGTCGAAGGCATGGAATTCGGCGAACTCGGCATTGCGATAGAAGACGGTGGAGGCCGGCTTGGGGCAGAAGCCGAATTTGTGCAGGTCGGCGGAGATCGACGCGACACCCGGAACCTGGAAATCGAAATCCGGAATGGGCCGGCCGATCATCCGGACGAAGGGCGCGACATAGCCGCCGACGCAGGCGTCGACATGGAGCCAGATGCCGAGCCGCTGCGCCAGCGCGCCGATATCGGCGATCGGATCGATCACGCCATAGGGAAAGCATGGCGCCGACCCGACCAGCATGATCGTGTCGCTGTCGACCAGGGCCGCCAACGCCGCGACGTCGGCCCGCAGGTCCGGCCCGACGGCGGCCCGGCGCACCTCGAGATCCATCAGGCGAGCCGCCTTGTCGAAGGCGGGATGGGCGGTTTCCGGCGCGACGATATTGCCGCGGTGATCGCCGCGGCCGCGCTGCTTGCGCGACCGGTCGCGGCAGGACTGGATCGCCTGGGTGATGCTTTCGGTGCCGCCGCTGGTCATGAAGCCGCGCGCCTCGTCGGGCGCGCGCAGCAGGCCGAGCGCCATTCCGATGACCTCTTCCTCCATTTTCTTGACACTCGGGAAGGCGCGTCGGGCGCCCAGCGCGTTCTCGGAGAAATATTCGAAGAAGGCGGCCCGGCCGATCTCGGAGACCTCGTCGCTCGTCTTGAACACGTAGACCGGCACGCGTCCGTGCTGCCAATCGTGGTCGGCCCCCTTCAATGCGCTCAACTCACCGAGGATCGCATCCCGGGAACGTCCCCATTCTGGCAATTGCGCTCTCATGTCGCTCCCATCCTCTCGCTCTTGACGAGCCTAAACACTTGACCCTAATGTTCGTCAATGACGAAATTGAGTTCGACAAAACCGAAACGTAAGCGATCCGGGCTCAACAGTGGGCTCGACGTGCTGGAATGCCTTGCCGGGCGAGGCGAGCCGTTGGCGCTGACCGAGATTGCGACGGCGCTGGATATGTCGAAGTCGAGCGTGCACGAGCTGCTCGCCACGCTGGAGCAGCGGAAATTCGTCACGCGCCTGCACGACCAGCGCTATGTCGTCGGCATCAAGGCCTGGGAGATCGGCTGCCTCGCCACGCCGCTGGAACTGGCGCGAACCGCCGCGCCGCATATGGCCGCGCTCGCCCGCGCGGTATCCGAGGGCGTTGCGCTCGCCATTCGCGACGGCGCCGAGATGGTCTGCATTCAGCTGGCGGAATCGTCGCAAGCCGTGCGCGTCCACAATATGGTCGGTGATCGCAATCCCGCCCATTGCGTGTCGACCGGCCTGGCCTTGCTGGCCGCGCTGACCGACGAGGAGGTCGCCAAGCTGCTGCCCGAGCAGCTGGAGCAGGCGACATCGGAGACGATCGGCAGCCGCGCCGCGCTCCTGGACGAGCTGGCCCGGATCAGGCTGCGCGGCTACGCGGTCAATCGCTCCGGCTGGCGCACCGACGTCGCCGGCCTGGCGGTGGTGGTCCGTGGTCCGGACAGCCGGGCCGCCGCCGCGCTGTCCATCGCGACGCTGCGCGACCGGATGACCGATGCCTGGCTTGAAAAGACCGTTCCGGTGCTCCGCGCGGCCGCGGCCGATATCGAACGCGCGCTGGGGGTTCCGGGCGCCGAGGGTCTGGCCGGGGCGCCCGCCCGGCCGTCGTTCCAGCGGGTGGGCTGAAGCCGGCGGGGGGTGCCGAAATCAACGGCGGGACCGGTTCTGACGGGGTTATCCAAGCGGCCGAAAACGGCTGGCGGCGGATCGGATCACCACCCGGCGCCGTCGTATCGATCAAAAATGAGGGGGAAGAAATGAACGACAACAACAATCTTACGCGTCGCGAATTGGCCTTGCTCGGTCGCAATCTCGGCCTGGTTTCGCTTGCCGCATCGATCCCGGGCTGGTCGGCGCCGGCCAGCGCCGCCACGCCGCGGGTCAGGCTCGGCCATTTCGCATCGGCCAATCAGCAGAACTATGCCCGTGCCGCCGGCTCGATGCAGAAGGCGATGGGCGCCAATGCCGAGGTTGAATTCGTCGGCGTCAATTCAGGCCCGCAGATCCTGACGGCCATGGCCGCCGACGGCATGGACCTGTGCAATATCGGCTCGAGCCCGATGATCGTCGCCTTCGCCAAGGGCCTTCCGGTCTCGATGGTCTATGTTCACAAGATCATCAAGGACAGCGAGGCCCTGGTGGTTCGCGCTGACAGCGGCGTGAAGAGCGTCGGCGACCTCAGGGCCAGGAAGATCGCCTGTCCGTTCAATACCTCGGCGCATTTCGCGCTGCTGGCGGCCTTGAAGACGGTCGGCCTGACCGCTTCCGACGTGACGCTGGTGAATTTGCGTGCCGATGCCATCCCCGCGGCATGGCAGCGTCGGGACATCGACGCCGCCTATGTCTGGTTTCCGATCATCGAGGTCCTGCAGGGCGACGGCGGTACGCCCATTTTCGACGGCAGCGACCTGATCGCCAAGGGCACCATCGTGTTCGACAGCATCATCGTTCGCGATGCCTTCAAGAAGCAGCATCCGGACCTGGTCCTGGCTTATCTCAGGGAACTCGACCGCATCAACACCATCTACCGCGACAAGCCGCAGGAAATGGCCGACGTCATGGCGCCCTTCCTGCAGATCTCGCGCGACACGGCGCTCGCTTATGCCAAGACGGTCTACACCGTCTCGCCTCGGGATATGCTCACCGACACCTGGATGGGCGCGCCGGGGGCGACCGCCAGCGGCGTCCTGAACACGATCCAGGTACAGGCCGATTTCCTCAAGAACACCGGTCAGGTGGATGCGATGCCTGGCGACTTTTCCAAGTTCGTCGACAGCTCCTTCATCGCCAGGATGGTCTAGGACCTTAGGGGTAGCGTCGCCATGAGCATCGAACCGGTCGACCTCAACGCCCCCGAACGGCGTCGCGGCGCCAAGCTCGTCGTCGAGACATTGAGCAAGTCGTTCGGCTCCGGCGCCGGCGCGATCCAGGCGCTCGCGCCGATCGACATCAGCCTGGAGCAAGGCGACTTTCTCTGCGTCGTCGGTCCGTCGGGATGCGGCAAGACGACACTTCTGAACATTCTCGCCGGCTTCGAAAGGCCGAGTTCCGGCCGGGCCCTGCTCGACGGTCGGCCGATCAGCGCGCCCGGGCCCGAACGCGGCGTGGTGTTCCAGCAAGGCGCCTTGTTCAACTGGATGAGCGTCCTGGAAAACGTCGCGTTCGGGCCACGCGCGCGCGGCGTTTCGGTTGGCGATGCGCGGGCGCGGGCGATGGAACTGCTGGGGCTCGTCGGTCTCGCGAGCTTCGCCGAGAGCTATCCCTATCAGCTGTCGGGCGGCATGCAGCAGCGCGTCGGCATTGCCCGGGCGCTCGCCAATGAGCCGGAAATCTTGCTGATGGACGAGCCTTTCGCGGCTCTCGACCAGCAAACGCGCGAGCTGCTGCAGGAAGAGATCCGCGCCATCTGGCGCCGCACCGGCAAGACCGTGATGTGGATCACCCATTCGATCGAGGAGGCCCTGTTCCTGGCCACCCATGTCATCGTCATGACTGCCCGGCCGGGACGGGCCAAGGCATCTTTCCGGACCCGGTTTTCGGAGAGCCAGGATCCGCTGGTCGGGGCGACCACGGAATTTGCCGCGGCCAAGCGCGAGATCCTGCAGTTGTTGCGCTCCGAGGCGCAGCAGGCGCAACGCCAGGAGGCGCACGCATGACCCAGCAGCCGCAGGCGATCCCGCTGGCCGAACAGTTCGACGAGGTATTGCTCGAGCGCCGCGCCGACCGGCGCGACCGTTCGCTGACCGCCGCGACCTTCGCGGGCTTCCTGGCGCTGTGGATCGTGGTCACCGGATCCGGCCTGTGGCCGCCTTTGATCAACCCGATCTTCCTGCCCTCGCCGCTGAGCGTGATCAGGGCGTTCTTGAAGCTTGCCGAGCAGGGCTACCAAGGCAACAGCCTGATGCATCATTTCGGCGTCAGTCTCTATCGGTTCGGCGTGGCGTTTTCGATGTGCATCCTGATCGGCGTGCCGCTCGGGCTGCTGATGGGCATGGTCCGGCCGATCCGCGCCGTGTTCGAGCCGCCGATCCAGGCGATCCGGCCGATTCCGAAACTGGCGCTGCTGCCGCTGTTCCTGATCTGGTTCGGCATCGGCAACCTGTCGAAGATCATCGTCATCGCCGGGCCGGTCCTGCCATTGATCGCCATCGGCGCGATGCAGGCGGTGCGCTCCGTGGGGCGAAGGAAAATCCAGGCGGCCCAGGCCTTGGGCGCCAGCCAGTGGACCGTGTTTTGGCGTGTCGTCTTGCCGGCCAGCCTGCCCGGCATCTTCACCGCCATTCGCATGTCGATCTCGATCGGCGTGACGATGCTGGTCGCCGCCGAATTGACCGCGACATCCGATGGTATCGCCTGGATGTCCCTGACGGCAGCCGAGTTTCTGTCGACTGACATCGTGCTGGTCGGCGTCGCCATCATGGCCATGCTCGGCTATGCCCTGGACCGCCTCGTCCACGCGACCGAGCGCCGTATCGTCCATTGGAGCGGCAAGGATTGAAACGACAAGGATTGGGGCAGCAGGCTATGGCGGGCAATCGCCGCGGCCGACCCTGACGGCGGTCAGACCTCCCGGCCGATCGCCGCGCACCAGGCGCGCAAACCCTGCGCGACCGTCTCGGCGACCGGCATGCGGCGATCGAAGCCGGCCAGCAGCACCGCGCCTTGCCATTGCGCCGCCATCAGGCGTCCGAGATCCGGGCGCGGGCCGTCGGCATCGGCGAGACAGGCGCCGAGATGGGCCGCGATGGTTTCGAACCAGGCGGCGCCGCGCTGGCGCAGCTCCGGATCGATCAGATCCTCACGCAGCACCAGAAGTCCGTCGGCATAGTCGTCACCGTCGCCATAGCCGCCGGACAGCCCGACCAGCAGGTCCACCGCACCGGCCGGGGTGCGGGGCACGGCGGTAGCCGCGGCGGCGGTGCGCGCCTCCAGGGCTGCCCAGGCATGGGCAAGGGTTGCGCCGAGCAGGCCGGCCTTGCTGGCGAAGCGCTGGACGAGGGTCGCCGGCGACAGGCCGATCTCCTGGGCGAGCGCCGCGAAGCTGACACCCTTGGGACCGGCCCGGCGCATCAGCACCAGGGCTTGGTCGAGCACGATTTGATCGGAGATGGACCGAGGGCGCGGCACTGTGACCTGTTGTATTATAAATGAACGTTCGTTTATATATCGCCCGTTTCACCATTCAATGGAAGGCGACGGGGTCATGGCCCGCATCCTCGGATATGTCGGCGTGAGCGTCGACGGCTATATCGCCCGCGCCGACGGCACGCTCGATTGGTTGAGCAAATACGACACCATCGATTTCGGCGATTTCGCCGTCGAGATCTTCCTCGCCCGCATCCGCACCATGGTCATGGGGCGCGCAACCTATGACGCGATCGCCCGCCATCCGGGACCATGGGCCTATGCCGGCAAGCGCTGCCTGGTGGTGACGTCGCGGCCGATCGCCGATCCTGTCGGCGATATCGCGATCTGGACCGACGGCGTCGACGCGCTGATCGCCCATCTGCGCGCGCTTGACGACGGTGACGTCTGGATGGTCGGCGGCGGCCTTCTGCAGCAGGCGTTCATTGCCCGTGGCGCGCTCGATCAGCTCGAACTCTATGTCGTGCCCGAGATCGTCGGCGCCGGCATTGCGCTGTTTCCCGCCAACGGCTTTTCCCGCGGCATCAGGCTCATCTCGACCGATGTCCTGCCGGAAGGCTGCGTCAGGCTGTTCTACAGCTTCGAAGACGCCGCCTGACCGGCGGCGCCGTCCTTAGCCTTCCTTGCTGGCCAGCCCGTCCCAGAACGCCTTGGCCTTGGCGAAAAATCCGGCCGTTTCCGGCTGGGTATCCTTCGAGCTCTCCTTGTCGAACTCGGCGAGCAGTTCCTTCTGGCGCTTGGTCAGGTTGCGCGGGGTCTCGACATCGACCTGGACATAGAGGTCGCCGGTGACCTTGGAGCGCAGCACCGGCATGCCCTTGCCGGACAGGCGGAAACGCTTGCCCGACTGGGTGCCCTCGGGAACCTTCACCTGGGCGCGGCCGCCGTCCACCGTCGGCACCTCGAAGGTGCCGCCGAGCGTCGCGGTGACCAGCGAGACCGGCGCCCGGCAATAGAGGTCCTGGCCGTCGCGCTGGAAGAACGAGTGCGGCTGGATCGACAGGAAGATGTAGAGATCGCCGGAGGGGCCGCCGCGGAAACCAGCCTCGCCTTCATTGGCCAGGCGAATGCGCGTGCCGTCCTCGACGCCGGCCGGAATATTGACCGACAGGACCCGTTCCTTGGTGACCCGGCCGGCGCCGCCGCAATTGGCGCAGGGGTCCTCGATCACCTGGCCGCGACCCTGGCAGGCCGGGCAGGTCCGTTCGACCGAGAAGAAGCCCTGGCTGGCACGCACCCGGCCATGGCCACCGCAAGTGCCGCAGGTCTTCGGCTTGGAGCCGGCCTTGGCGCCCGAGCCCGAACAGACCTCGCAGGTCGCGGTGGTCGGAATGCGCAACTGGGCGGACTTGCCGTGGAAGGCGTCCTCCAGGGTGATGTCCATGTTGTAGCGCAGGTCGGCGCCGCGCTCGCGGCCGCCACCACCGGCGCCACGCCGGCGACCGCCGGCCATGCCGAACAGTTCCTCGAAGATGTCGGACATCGACGATGAGAAATCACCGCCGAAGCCCTGCGGGCCGCCGCCGCCATTTTCGAAGGCCTGGTGGCCGAAGCGGTCATAGGCGGCGCGCTTCTGGCCGTCGGAGAGAACCTGATAGGCTTCGTTCAGTTCCTTGAACTGGTGCTCGGCCTCGGCATTGTTCGGGTTACGATCGGGATGATACTGCATCGCCTTCTTGCGGAAGGCCGATTTCAGCGCGGCATCGTCGGCATCGCGGCCGCATCCCAGAATGTCGTAAAAGTCGCGCTTGGACATCTTGCTCTGATCACCAATGGCCGCGGGCCGCCAAGACGATGGCGGTCATGCCCAGCAACAGGCAAAGCGGCGAATAATAAGCCGTGTCAAGGCGGGCGGAGACCGAACCATAGGGCTTCGCGAGGAAACCGAACGGCGCGAGATCGCCAATGGCCCGACCGATGAACGTAAGGCCGGCAAGGCCGCGGGGGGGCGTGGGGAATGTCGACGGCAGGCGCGCCGTCCGGATCCGGTCTTGCGCCGCCTGGAAGGCCTCGAGGCCCGGCGCAGCGCGAAGTTCCGAAATCAGCAAGAGAACCAGCCCCGCGATGAGCGTCATGCCTGTGACGAGCGTCGCCATCGATGGCTCCCGATCAAACGCCCGGGGCTTTGAAGGCCCCGGGCGATCTGTTGAAGTCGTATCAGGCTGACTTCTTGTTGTTCTTGTCGTCCTTCACTTCCGTGAAGTCGGCGTCGACAACGTCGTCCTTCTTCGGCTCGGCGCCCGCTTCGGCCTCGCCGCTCTGCGCGGCATACATCGCCTCGCCGAGCTTCATCGAAACCTGGGCCAGCGTATTGGCCTTTTCCTTCAACGCCTCGGCATCGTCGGCCTTGGCCGCTTCCTTCACTGCCGCGAGCGCATCTTCGATCGCCTTGCGATCGGCCTCGCCGACCTTGGCGCCATGTTCGGCCAGCGCCTTCTCGGTGGAGTGAACAAGGCCGTCGGCCTGGTTCCTGGCTTCCGCCAGCTCCTTGCGCTGCTTGTCCTCGGCGGCATGGGCCTCGGCGTCCTTGACCATCTTCTCGATGTCGCCATCGGACAGACCACCGGAAGCCTGGATGCGGATCTGCTGTTCCTTGCCGGTGCCCTTGTCCTTGGCCTGGACGTTGACGATGCCGTTGGCGTCGATATCGAAGGTCACTTCGATCTGCGGAATGCCGCGCGGCGCCGGCGGGATGCCCATGAGATCGAACTGGCCGAGGATCTTGTTGTCGGCGGCCATTTCGCGCTCGCCCTGGAAGACCCGGATCGTCACCGCGTTCTGGTTGTCGTCGGCGGTGGAGAAGACCTGGCTCTTCTTGGTCGGGATGGTGGTGTTGCGATCGATCAGGCGGGTGAACACGCCACCCAGCGTCTCGATTCCCAGCGACAGCGGCGTCACGTCGAGCAGCAGCACGTCCTTGACGTCGCCCTGCAGCACGCCGGCCTGGATCGCCGCGCCCATGGCCACGACCTCATCCGGATTGACGCCCTTGTGCGGCTCCTTGCCGAAGAACTGCTTCACCACTTCCTGGATCTTCGGCATGCGCGTCATGCCGCCGACCAGAACGACCTCGTCGATCTGGCCCGCCGACAGGCCGGCATCCTTCAGCGCCTTGCGGCACGGCTCGACGGTGCGCTGCACGAAATCATCGACCAGCGCCTCGAACTTGGCGCGGGTGAGTTTCAGC
>BFBZ01001894.1_pt1 | contig 12733 bp, 13 predicted proteins | sample 1888401 | NCBI WGS metagenome assembly BFBZ01 (sample SAMD00112614, study PRJDB3348) | symbiont metagenome | host: Chara braunii | reverse complement strand
CCCGGTACGCCCGGAGATGGGTTTGCGAGACCCATCCGCAGGAGCCGCATCCGGTCCCGCTGAAATGACGCCTCATGACAGCGCCCTCGGTTGGACCGGACTTTTATAGGATTATATACAGTAGGAATTCAGTCAAGAGGCGCGGCGCAATTTATTTCGGAGGCCGCAACACCCTCCGCCGTCATGCCCGGCCACCCGGGTCCGGCCTTTGGCCGGCCCGAGTGCAAGCTTGTGCCGGGCATCCACGTTTAGATGCTGCAAGGAAGCAAGACGTGGATGGCCGGGACATAGGCGAGCGAAGCGACGCCGTCCTTCGGACGGCGATGCCCGGCCATGACGTGGAGAGAATGGTGCGTTCAACAATGTTCGTAGGGTGGGCTAAGGCGCGAAGCGCCGAGCTCACCGATTATGCCGCGAGAGAGCGGTGGGCCCGCTTCGCTTGGCCCACCCTACGGTCGCGGCCGTCGCCGGATTGCGCTTCGCTCCGCCTTGGCTACGCTGCCGGAAAACCAGCGAGGAGACGCATTGTGATCGACGCATCGACAGCCGCAGCATCGGACGCCGAACACTTTGTCGTCGTCGAGCCCGTCCAGGGCTCCGACATTCCAGTCCGGTTGATGTACGTCGAATTGCTCGACGGCGTTTATGCGCCGATCGGGCTCCGCGTGCCGGCGGGCGAGGGGCCGTTTCCGCTGGTTCTGTTCGCGTCGGGCAACGGCGGCGGCGGGATGCGCTGGATTCGCAACGCCACGCAGAACATGAGCTGGACGCAGGAGCAGTTTCTGGCCGCCGGATACGCGGTGGCGTGGCTGCGCTACCGCACCGAGGTCGATTACGCCTACGACCGGCTCGGCCGTCTCGTCGAGGACAACCGCTCGAGCGGGCAGCTGTTCAACCGCGGGCCGCTCGAATACGAGGACGTCATCGCGATCGTGAAGCACCTCAAGACGCTGCCGTTCGTCGCGGCGGATCGCGTCGGCTTCATGGGCATGAGCCACGGCGGCGAAATGGCGCTCAAGATCGCGTCCGAGTACAGCGGCTTCGCGGCGATGGTGTCGAACGAGCCCGCGGCGCACGAGTTTCTCCGCCTGCGGCCCGACGCGACCGCGCATGTCAGCGCGGCGACGGGGCTGCTCAACGTCGAGAAGATGCAGATGCGCGACGCGGCTTACGTGCGCACGCGCATCACGAAGGACATCGCGCAGGCGCGCATGGCGCCGATCGCGACGCCGATCTTCGTGCAGGGGCGCGACAGCGACGAGCTGCAGGGCATCTTCCGGCTTTGCTACGAGTTGCTGGTCGAGATGGGCAAGCCGGCGCAATGGGCGAGCTACGACCACGATGCGCACGGGTTCATTTATGTGAAGCGGAATGAGCGCGGGGTTTACGAGCCGGATGCGGTGCAGAAAAAGGCAGTCGGGGATGCGATTGCGTTTTTTGAGGCGCATCTAAAGCGCTGAGGGATTGTGCTGCTTTGACCGGGACCGGATTTCGCTGCGCGCCATCCGACGACGGTTGCGATAACCTTTGAACCTAACGACCTTGATATTCATACAAGTATTGGTATATTTATATGATTGACGACATCAGGCCCCTCATTTGGGTCGGATCGAGCCTGAATGACCTTCGCAAGATGCCCCAGCAGGTGCGGCGCAACATCGGCCACGCGCTCTATGCGGCTCAGCAGGGCGAGACCGATCCGGCCGCGAAGCCGCTGAAGGGATTTGGCGGTGCGCGGGTGATGGAGATTGTTGAACGGCATCGCGGAGATGCCTACCGGTCGGTCTATACGGCGCAATTCGGAGACGCGGTCTATGTGCTGCATGTGTTCCAGAAGAAATCGAAGAGCGGCATCGCCACGCCGAAGCCGGACATGGATTTGATCCGGCAGCGATACGCGGAGGCGGAGCGGCTGCACAAGGAAAGGCAGAATTGATGCGGACGAAGAAAACGCGGGTGAAAGAGGGCAGCGGCAACGTGTTCGCCGACCTCGGCTTGCCGAACGCGGAGCAAGAGCTGCTGAAGGCGCGGCTGACGCTGCAAATCTTCAAGATCGTGAAGGATCGCGGGCTAACGCAGGCGCAGGCCGGCGAAGTCCTCGGCATCAAGCAGCCGCATGTCTCGGCTCTGATGCGAAACCGTGCGGGGAATTTTTCGGTTGGGCGGCTGTTCGAATTTCTGACAGCGCTCGGTCAGGATGTGCGGATCACGGTGAAGCCGACGCGGAAGGCGAAGGGCGAGATGGAAGTGGTGATGAGGTGACGTAGGGTGGGCTAAGGCGCGAAGCGCCGAGCCCACCGAAATGAAAATGGTGGGCACGCTTCGCTTAGCCCACCCCACCCTACGTGTGCTGCGCTCCACTACGCTTGCTAGTCGGTCTTGTATCCAGCCCAGAATTCAGTCGCAAATGACGGAGAGCCCATTGCGACACCGGCCGCTCGCCAGATCGAATCCAGCATGGGGCGTAGTTGACCCGCTATAGGAGGATCAAATTTTTCGATAATGATCTCTGGCAAAAAGATTGGTTGGCGATTGAATTGCCCATGTGCGCGGCCCGATAAAATAGAGCAATTGCCGACTTCTAAGAGCGAACACCGCAAGATTGCAGGAGATTGAATATCTAGCATTTTACAAGCAGCAAACAGTTTTTCGACCGAATTTACGATTAGCGCCTCCAAAAGTGTTCCTTCGATTGCGATGCGCCCTTTGTCCATGGGCATGCCTATCGTATCGATCATGCTCACGAGCTCTATTGATCCATAGTGAAAGACTTCGACAAACCACATCGATTGTCCCGGAAGCGGCTCTATACGTCCAGGAAACATGCCGTCCCTTTTCGGGGACGGCGGATCAAAAAATCGCCAGCTATAGACATCTGGTTGATTGAGAATCTTGTCGAACCCAAATGGAATGAAGTCTGGTGGGCGTTTAGCAAGTTTTGCAAAATCCACCTGCGTGGATTCATCGTAGGCGCTCAACGGCAAAAGATGCATCAACAGCTTTGGTCCCGAAATCAACGGAACTGGAATTAGCTGATATATCGAATTGGTTCTTTGTGAATGATGGTCAGCAGCCCATGATTTCATTTCCTTGCTGATCGCCGGAGCAGAGACCTTTTCTGGTATTGCATTGATTGTAGTGATGAGTGCTTTTTGCAATTCGGCGGATAGGCGAGTTCTTTCCTTACGCCGATGGTCTTCGTCATCACTTGGATTTGCGCTGTATAGAATTGGATTGCGTAAGTGTCCCATATCAAATGGGAGCCCCTGAGGTCCTCCGAACGCGGTATTCATCACGGGCATCAGAAAGTAATGGCCCCTGGCGCTTAAAGCGTGGCCGAATTCAATCAATACATTTGCGTTGGGTACGGGCTGGCCTTTTTTGTCGCCATCTTCAATTCTGGAAACAAACGTGAGGTCAGGTAAAAAAATGTCGCAGTTGGCAATTTTCTCCAGAATTGTCTCACTAACCGGAGGCATTCCTGACACCCCCTGCGTGTCTTGATCGATCTTGATCTCGATCTCTTCAGAAGAGGCGTTAAGCCTTTTCGCCGCGTCCTCTAGCGCTCTTTCGATAAAGCCCCTGTTCACATTGTTGGGGCGGTCGCTTTGCCATGCATAAAACACGACCACGGTTCTCATTGTTGGCTATCCTCGCGCATTAGAAATGATGCAAATTAGGCTGCTTGCGGGTAAATTAGCCGCCGCCGCAATCGGTATCTTGTGGACCCAAAAAATAAACATCATTTGCAGAGCTGACGATATCCTCATGAACGCCCCCGTCACCCCGCCGCCCGTCGTCCCGCCCTACAAGCACACCCCGCTGTTCCCGCTGGGCAAGGACACCACGACCTACCGGAAGATCACCTCCGAGGGCGTGAAGGTCGAGAAGATCATGGGCAAGGACATGCTGGTCGTCTCCCGCGAGGCGATCCGGGCGCTGGCCGAGGCCGCGTTCGTCGACATCTCGCACCTTCTGCGCCCCGCGCATCTCGCCTCGCTCAAGCACATCGTCGAGGACCCCGAAGCCTCCGACAACGACAAGTTCGTCGCCTTCGACTTCCTCAAGAACGCCAACATCGCGGCCGGCGGCGTGCTGCCGATGTGCCAGGACACCGGCACCGCGATCATCATGGGCAAGAAGGGCCGGCTGGTTTTCACCGACGGCGAGGATGAGGCAGCCCTCGCGGAGGGCGCGCGCGACGCGTATCTGAAGAAGAACCTGCGCTATTCGCAGCTCGCGCCGGTCACGATGTTCGAGGAGAAGAACACCAAGAACAACATGCCCGCGCAGGTCGAGATCTACGCCGAGGGGCAGGGCGGCTACGAAGACGCCTACAAGTTCCTGTTCATGGCGAAGGGCGGCGGCTCGGCGAACAAGTCGTTCCTGTTTCAGGCGACGCCGTCGATCCTCACGCACGACCGCATGGTCGCGTTCCTCAAAGAGAAGATTTTGACGCTCGGCACCGCGGCGTGCCCGCCGTACCACCTCGCCATCGTCATCGGCGGCACCTCCGCCGAGATGACGATGAAGACGGTGAAGCTCGCGTCGGCGAAGTATTACGACAGCCTGCCGACGCAAGGCTCCGACGACGGCCACGCCTTCCGCGATGTCGAGATGGAAAAGGAAGTGCTGAAGCTGACGCAGTCGCTCGGCGTTGGCGCGCAGTTCGGCGGCAAGTATTTCTGCCATGACGTGCGCGTGATTAGGCTTCCTCGCCACGGCGCGTCGCTTCCCATCGGGCTCGGCGTGTCGTGCTCGGCGGACCGCCAGGCGGTCGGCAAGATCACCAAGGACGGCGTGTTCCTCGAGGAGCTCGAGCACAATCCGGCGAAGTACATGCCGGAGGTCGCGACCGAGAAGCTCGGTGGCGAGGTGGTGAAGATCGATCTCAACCTGCCGATGAAGGACATTCTGGCGCAGCTCACCAAGTATCCGATCAAGACGCGGCTCTCGCTGACCGGGCCGCTGGTCGTCGCGCGGGATCTGGCGCATGCGAAGCTGCGCGAGCGGCTGGAAGCCGGGAAGGGGCTGCCGGACTACTTCAAGAACCATCCGGTCTATTACGCGGGGCCTGCGAAGACGCCGGCGGGCTACGCCTCGGGCGCGTTCGGCCCGACCACGGCGGGGCGCATGGACTCGTTCGTCGCGGATTTCCAGGCCGCGGGCGGCTCGATGGTGATGCTCGCGAAGGGCAACCGCTCTCCGGCGGTGCGCGAGTCGTGCAAGAAATTCGGCGGCTTCTATCTCGCATCGATCGGTGGCGCCGCCGCGAACCTCGCCGAGCACTGCATCAAGAAGGTCGAGGTGATCGAATATGCCGAGCTCGGCATGGAAGCGATCTGGCGCATCGAGGTGGTCGATTTCCCGGCGTTCATCGTGGTGGACGACAAGGGGAATGACTTCTTCAAGGAGTTGAATTTGGGCTGATGCTGCGAGCTCTCGTTTCTCGCATGTGGTCGCGCCACACACTCAGGTGTCATCGCCCGGCAGAGCTGTCTGAAGGACGGCGTCGCTTCGCTCGCTTATGCCCGGGCGATCCATCTTTCTTCCTGAAAAGAGCTGGATCACCCGGTCACGCGCCTTCGGCGCGGCCGGGTGATGACACCTGAGGATTTGGCCCGATCAAGCCGGGCGATGACAGCGGAGTGTGTGGCGCAGCCTAGCGATGGCAGCGGAGTGGGCGCGCGCGACAGCATTGATGAATGCCGGTTCAGCGAACGGCGCGACATTCGCGTGTGTTGCCGCCGATCTTGCATCGCTGCACTGCATCAACCAGCAGACGTGTGCGTTTTCGCACTTCCGTGCCCCAATACCGCCACAGGATCACGGTCCGCTGCGGGCGGTGTCGCCGCGTTGTCATCGGGAAAGGCCACTTTCCGGATGGGGGCGAATCGGCGTTGATGCCACGTTCAACCCACCGTCTGGAGGATTCATGCTCAAGAAAATTTCGATGATCGCCGCCGCGGGCGCTTTCATGGCTCTCGCTTCGTCGGCTCAGGCGTTCACGCCCGCCCCGCTCAATCTTCCGGCGGATGAATTGGCCGGTATCGAGCATGTCGCCCAAGGCTGCGGCCCCGGCTGGGCTCGCGGTCCGTATGGCCGTTGCCGCCCGATGGCGCGCGGTTACGTCGGCCGTCCGGTGACGGTGTGCCGTAGCGTGCGCACACCGTACGGCTGGCGCCGAGTCTGCCGCTAAGAGCTTGCCGCTAAGAGCCTGCCGCTAACAGCGCGACAGGTTTTTCTGCCTTTCTCCCTCTCCCCGCATTGCGGGGGGAGGGATTTGTTTTGATCGCCGCTTGTGCCTTCTTCAGGCTTTCGAACTTCGCTAGGCTCGTTGCGAGACATCAACGGGGTGATTGCCATGCGTTCTCGTGTTTGCGCCGCGGGGCTTCTGGGGCTCGTGCTCGTCTCTGCCGCCCATGTCTCTGCCGCCTATGCAGAGACGAATCTTCCGCCGCTGCCCGATTTGAAGTTCGCCGAGATCGGCGCGCGCGATAAATATCTTGGCGACCGCTGGAGCTATATGGAGGCGGGCCGCGCGGACGCGCCCGCGATCGTGCTCCTGCACGGCGTCGGCGCGAATTCCATGCATTGGCGTTTCCAACTCGCGGGGTTATCGGACCGCTATCGCGTCGTGGCGTGGAACGCGCCGGGCTACATTCTCTCCGACGCCTTCAAAACCGATTGGCCGACGTGCCAGGATTACGCCGATGCGCTGGCGGATTTCCTCGCCGCAGTGAAGCTCGACCGTGTCAACGTGGTCGGGAATTCCTTGGGCAGCCGCGTTGCGCAGTGCTTTGCGATTCATCATCCCGGCCGCACCATCAAGCTGGCGATGACCGGCACCGGCATCGGCCCGAAGGGCATGGCGGAGGAGGAGAAGCAGAAGATCATCGCGACGCGCGAGGCGCAGATCGCCAAGGGCGGCTTCGGTTTCGGCGCGCGCGTCAGCGCACTCCTGGGCAAGAGCGCGTCCGAACAGACGGTCAATCTGGTGCGCGACGTGGTGCGCGCCACATCGCCGCGCGGCTTCATCCACGGCGTCAAGCTCGGGATGGCCGATGGCTACGACCCGCAGACGGTCGCGGCGAAGGTCGATGTTCCGGTGCTCATGATTTCCGGCAGCGAGGACCGCGTGAATCCGATCGACAAGAACGCAGCGATCCTCGCGAAAGCCATGCCGAAGGCGCGGCTCGAGATCATCGAGGGCATCGGTCACCTGCCGGAGGTCGAGGCGCCCGACCGCATCAATCAAATGCTGCGGGCGTTCTTCGGCGGCTAGTGTCGCGATTCGGAAGTTCGCTTGAATTCTCAGCGCGTTCCGAAGCGAACTTCCGAATCAAAGCGACACTAGCAACACTATGGTTCTAGTGTCCCTTTGAACCCGAAGTTCGCACAAGTGCCCGCAGCGCAATCTTGCGAACTTCGGGTTCGGGACACTAGAGCATCGCCACCGCACCGATGAGCAGCGACATCAGGATGTATTTCGCAACGCTCGCCGACGAATAAAGCTGATCGACCAAGCCGAAGAGCCAAAGACCGGCGGCCAGCGCAATCAGGCTGTACTTCACCGCGGGCGACTTCAACGGCGCCCATTTGGTCACGGAAGTCCGCAGATTCATTTTCGTCCCTTTGTGCCGCCAACGCGGCTTTTGTCGTTGCAACCGCCATTGTGCAATGCACAAAGCATGCCACCTGCGGGACTGCGACAAACCGCGAAAGTGCTGGATTTTCAGCGGCCTTGGGCCGGAGGGCGTTGCCTATTTGGCAAGCAGGGCGAGCCCGCTCGCGATCAGCGCGATGGAGACGGTGCGGCGGAAAACCAGCTCCGACATGCCGTGGTGGAAGCGGTTGCCGATGAAGATGCCGACCGCCATCGAGGGGAACAGGAAGGCCGTGATGACGAGGACGTCGCGGTTGAACTGGTCGATGCCCCAGTAGCCCACGGCGCGGGTGAGCGTCAGCGTCAGCAGGATCGCGGTCATGGTGGCGCGGTACTGTTCCTTGCCGAGCTTGATGGCGTCGAAATACATCGCGAAGAACACGCTGCCCATGGTGCCGACGATGGTGCCGGTCATGCCGCCGCCGAGGCCGCCGAGCGCGGCCGCGATCTTCGGCGGCAGATGCGCCTTGGGCGCTGAGCCGAACGTGCCCCACAGCGAATAAAGGCCGTAGAGCAGCACGGCGACGCCGAGCCATTTCGACAGCGTTTCGGAGTCGAGCAGCTTGAAGACGTAAAGCCCGATGGCGATCCCGAGAAGCGTGCCGGGCACGAGCTTCACGATCTCGTTCCATGCGATCTTCTTGCGGTCGCTGCCGAACAGCGCGACGCCCGCCGCAATGCCGATCAGCGTCCACGCCGGGATGAGCAGCTTCAGCGGGATGACGAGGCTGAGCAGCGGCATGGCGACGGCGGCGCCGAAGCCCGACGCGCCGCGCGCGGCATAGGCGGCGACCATGACGACGCAGCAGTAGATGAGCGCGGGGGTGGAGAGGGAAAGGGACGCGAACACGAGAACTCCCGGCGGGCGAGGGTGCGACTCTATTCGCCGCCAACGTGCTTGTCCCGGCCCCTCGCGGGTTTGTAGCCTTGGGTGGTGCGGAGGGCTGTCATGCGGAAACTGGCAGGTGCGTTGGCCGCGATCGTGTTGTTGGCGACGAATTCGGCGCAGGCACAGGACGCCGCGCAATATCCGAACCGGCCGGTGCGCTTCATCCTCGGCTTTGCGGCGGGCGGCGGCACCGATCTCCTGGCGCGCATCATCGGGCCGAAGCTTGCCGATATTCTTGGCCAGCCGGTGATCGTGGAGAACCGCACCGGCGCGGGCGGTCGCATCGCGGTGGACTATGTGCAGAGCCAGCCCGCCGACGGGCATACGGTCGCGATCGGCGCCATCGGCCAGCTCGCGGTCGCGACTGCGATCTATCCGAACCTGTCGTTTCACCCGACCCGCACGCTGATGCCGGTCGCGATGATGGGCTCGTATCCGCTGATCCTCGCGGGCCCCGCGACCGGCGACATCAAGACGGCGGCCGATCTTGTGACTTACGCGAAGGCGAACCCCGACAAGGCGAACTATCCGACCTCGTCGCCGGCGTTCACGATTGCATCCGAGCTGTTCAAGCTGAAGACCGGCATGCCCGGCACGGCGATCCCGTACCGCTCGACCAACGAGATGGCGCTGGCGGTGGCGGGCGGTCAGGCGCTGTTCGCTTTCCCGGACTCGAGCTCGGTGGTGACCTTGGCGCAATCCGGCAAGGTGAGGGCGCTTGCGGTCGGCCGCCCGAACCGCATTCCGGAGTTGCCGGACGTGCCGACGCTCGCGGAGGCGGGCCGCGGCGACGTCGATCTCAAGGTGCAATGGATCGGCGCGTTCCTGGTAAACGGCACGCCTGCGCCGATTGCGAAGAAACTGGAAGCCGCGCTCCAGCAGGCGATTGCCGATCCGGGCGTGCGCGAGCGCATCCGCGGCATCACGTATTTTCCGGAAGGCATGGGCGCGGCGGAGTTTCGCGCGCGGATCGATGACGACATCCGGATTTTCCAGGACGTCGTGAAGGCGGCGAACCTGAAGTTCGAACAGTAAGTTAGAAATCGGGTGCATGAATCGGGTGGGAGCCCGCCACCGAAGCGGTCAAATGTCCTCCAGACATTCAAGGAGGACCGCCATGAGCTTCCGCATCATCGGCCTGCCGGCCGAACGCTTCTCCCACCTGTTCGACCTTTCGGACGAGGAACTCGCCACGCGCGGCGCGGTGCGCAAGATCGCGGATGCACGCAATCCGGGCTATCCGTGCCGCATCAGCCTGACGGACTCGCGCGAGGGTGACGAACTGATCCTGGTGAATCACGAACATCATGCGGTCGACTCGCCGTACCGCATGCGCTTCGCGGTCTATGTGCGAAAAGGCGAGGAGACCTACGACGAGGTGGATGAGGTGCCCGAGCAACTCCGCATCCGCACGCTCGCGGTGCGCGGTTTCGACGACAACGCGATGATGACGGGCTGGGAGCTGGTCGAGGGGCGCGATCTGGAAGACGCGATCGGGCGGCAGTTCTCAAATGCAAACACGAAGTATCTGCACGTCCACTACGCCGCGCCGGGCTGCTACGCGGCGCGGGTGGAGCGCGGCTAGGCGCTCACGGCGTCTTGCCGCGCAGCCCGACGGTGATCGGATCGCTCTCGGCGAGATCGGCGGCGGCAGCCGCGCCGTTTCCTTCCAGGACCGGATAGGCCACCGAGCAAATGTGCGAGTGGATGCGCTTGAGGTCGCGCAGCACATCGAGGTGCAGCGACGTGGTTTCGACGGAGGCGGCGCGGCCTTCGCGCAGGCGCTCGAAGTGCCGCTCGGCGGCGGCAAGCCCGGCGTTGCGGACCTGCGCTTTCTCGGCGATCAGCTTGCGCGCCTCCTCGACATTGCCGGACATGAACACGCTGAACGCCAGGCGCAGGCTGTCGAGGATGCGCTTGTGAAACGCGGCAAGCTCGGCGGCGCCTTCGTCGGAAAACTCGATGCGCCGCTTGATCTTCTTTGCGGCCAGTTCGCTCAGGTTCTTGTCGATGATATCGCCGATGTGCTCGAGGTTGATCGCGAAGGACACGATCTCCATCGCGCGCTTGCCCTCCGCATCGTCGAGGCTGCCGCGCGTGAGCTTGGTGACGTAGAGCTTGATCGCCTCTTCGAGCCTGTCGACGGTGTTGTCCATGCGCGAGACCTCGCTCACGAGCGCGCGGTCGCCGTTGAGCAGGGCCTGCATGACGTTGCGCAGCATGACCTCGACGAAGTCGCCGAGCCGGAGCGTCTCGCGGGCGGCGTCGGCGAGCGCCAGCGAAGGTGTCTCCAGCGCGGTCTCGTCGAGATAGCGCGGCTTGGAGACGTCGTCGGGCTGCGCCCTGGCCGGCAGGATTTTCTGCAACAGCGCGGCGAGCGGATCGAGCAGCGGCAGGAACAGGATCGCAAGCCCCGCATTGAAGGCGATGTGGAACTGCGCCGTCATCTTCGACAAGTCGGGCTGCCATTGCGTCATCGCCTGCGTGACGGCGGGAAGGAACGGCACGACCAGAGCGATCCCGACGAGCCGGTTGACCAGATTGCCGAAGGGGAGGCGGTAACTCGCCGGATCGCCGCTGCGGCCGCCCTCGAACAGCGGATTGAGCGCGCTGCCGAGGTTTGCGCCAAGCACCAGCGCGATCGCCGCGGCAGGCGTGACAAAATTCGAATAGGCGAGCGACATGACGAGCAGAACGGTGGCGACGCTCGAATGCGCGATCCAGGTCAGCACCGCGGCGATGACGATGCAGAGAACGGGATCGCCGGTGATGGCCTGGAACACGGCGCGGGCGGCCGGCGCATTCTCAGCGGGCGCAAGGCTGTCGATCAGGATGTGCAACGCGAGGAGGGTGAGGCCGAGGCCGATCGACACGCGGCCGAGATCCTTGATGCGCGTGCGCGCGCCGCCGCGGAAGGCGAGGAGCCCGATGATAAAGAGGGCCGGCGCGGCTGCCGTCACATTGAAGGAGAGCACCTGAACGATCAGCGTGGTGCCGACGTTGGCGCCGAGCATGATCGCAAGCGCGGGCACCAGCGCGACCATGCCTTCGGCTGCGAAGGATGCGGTCATCAGGCCGGTGGCGGTGCTGCTCTGAAGCAGCGCGGTGAGGCCGAGGCCCGCGCCGAAGGCGGCGAGGCGATTGCGCAGTGCTTTGGAAAGCAGCGCGCGGAGATCGGAGCCGAAGGCGCGCGTGATGCCGCTCTGGACCATATGCAGGCCCCAGAGCAGCAGCGCCGCGCCGCCCATCAAGTCGAGAAGGACAATCGTACCCATCGCGCCTCGCTTGCAAACGAATATAGGGAACTCAGTCGCGAGATGCATCGACGAATTTTGTTCCGGTCGTGAGCGCAAAAATTTATGCGCGGGAACGATCTTTCGCTTCGTGGGGTTGAGAAGTGTCCCACCTCAACGCGTGGGACGATCATCAATCCAGGAGCGTTCGAATGAGAAACAAGATTCTGATGTCAATTGCCATGCTCGCCGCGCTGGCGCTGCCGGTTGCGGCGCAGGCGCAAGGCACAGTGCGTGGTGCGCAGGAAGGCGCCGCAGAGGGCGGCCGCGCGGCGGGCCCGCTCGGTGCGATCGTCGGCGGTACGGTGGGTGCGGCGACCGGTACGGTCGGCGGCATTCTCGGCGTCGATACGCGTCCGCGCTTCCGCGAATACGTCGTTCGCGAGCATCGCCCGTCTTACGCCTATCGCGGCGAGCTTCGCGTCGGCGCTGTGCTGCCGGAACGTGGCGTGACCTATTACGAGGTTCCGGCCGAATACAACGCACCGGGGTATCGCTACACGGTCATCAACGACCGTCCGGTGCTGGTCGAGCCGCGCACGCGGCGCATCGTCGAGGTTATCGACTAAGCTTGGCGGTTGAATCAAAAAGCCCCGCGCTCATCGCAGCGCGGGGCTTTTGATTTGCGTGCGGGGCGTGCGCTTAGGCCGCCTTCCGCCGTTCGTGGTGCTTGCCCTGGAAGTGCGGCGCCACCTCGCGCATGAAGCGGTCCATCTCTTCCTTCACCTGATTGTGCGGTTTCATGCCGACGTTGAAGTAGAGGATCACTTCGGAGAAGCCGGCTTCCTCGACCTTCTTCAGCGAGTCGGTGATCTGTTGCGAATTGCCGAGCAGCACCGAGTTGTCGGTGAGCATATGTGGCTCGACCTTGTGCAGCCGCGCGAC
>BFBZ01001899.1_pt1 | contig 12740 bp, 13 predicted proteins | sample 1888401 | NCBI WGS metagenome assembly BFBZ01 (sample SAMD00112614, study PRJDB3348) | symbiont metagenome | host: Chara braunii | reverse complement strand
CCTGCCGTGACGGCCGCTGCGAGAAGGTGCGGCTGACCATGGTGCCTTCCTTCGTGCATGAGCTGGATGTCGAGATCGACACGCCGCAATGGGGCAAGATCAAGCTCGATCTTTGCTATGGCGGCATTTTTTATGGGCTCGTCGATGTCGGCCAGATCGGCCTGACGATCGAGAAGACCAATGCGGCCGCCCTCGTGCAGGCTGGCATGGTCCTCAAGGATGCGATCAACCGCACAAAGGCGGTCGTCCATCCGGAAATCCCGGCGATATCAGGCGTTGCCTATGTCATGTTCCGCGATGTCGATGCAGACGGAGCCATCCGCACCTGCACGACCATGTGGCCCGGCCGCGCCGACCGCTCGCCCTGCGGCACCGGCAATTCCGCCAATCTGGCGACGCTACATGCGCGCGGCAAGGCAAAGGTCGGCGATGTCTTCAAATCCCGCTCGATCATCGGCTCGGAGTTCGAGGTGGGCCTGCAGGCAGTCACCGAAGTCGCAGGCAAGCCGGCCATTATCCCCACCATCACCGGCCGCGGCTTCACCTTTGGCCTCAGCCAGGTGGCGCTCGATCCCTTCGATCCGATGGCGGATGGTTTCGCGATGACGGATGTCTGGGGGCCTTCGGCGGGGGAAATCTAAAGACTATCCCTTCGGATAGATCACGCCCTTGCGCAGAATAATATTCCCGTAGAGCCGCGGCTCGCTGGTCTGTATCAGCGCGTGCGCCTGCTTCACCCGGTTGTAAAACTCTGCCGGCAGCAGCGGCACGACCGTGATCTCGGGCACATGCCGGGCGCAGCACTCGATCATCTCGGCATGAACCGGATCGACCGCATCGCGATCCTGGCGCACGGTCGCGCGGAAGATCGCCTGCGGCACGAAATCGTCGATCGGCAGCACACTGAGCACGGCATCGAGCACGCGGACGACGCCGTGGCCGTCGAGACGGATGAGGCGGCGCGCATGCTCTAGGCCCGGATAGTTGCCGTCGACGAGGGCGATTTCGTCGCCATGGCCCATGGCGCGCAAGGTCGCCAACAGTTCCGGGCTCAACAGCGGGTCAATGCCCTTCAGCATGCTCTATCTCCTTGAAGAGGACGTTCTGGTCGATGAGGTAGCGCGCGAAGATCGGCAAGCTGGCGCCGCCGATGGCCCGCGCCTGCGGTCCCACAGCGCCTTCGATGATCTCGGGCATGACGACGCCTTGCAGATCCAGCTCCGAGGCGGCCTTGATGGTTGCGCGCACCACGCGTTCGCGCACCCAATCGGGGAAGCCGCCATCAATGACGGCGGCGCTGAAATCGATGACCGAGGCGCAAGCAACGATCGCCTGCGCCAGTGCCTTGGCCGTATCCTGTATCCAGATTTCCAGCGGTTCGCCGAAATCGATCCAGTTGTCGGCGGAGTACCAGAGCGGGCGCGGATCGAAACCGTGATCCCTCAACAGGTTTTCAAGCACGAAGATCGAGGCGATTTCCAGGAGCTGGCGGTTTTCGCCGTTGCGTCCGCGCACGGGCAGGGGGCCGAGCGCGCCGGCTGTACCGGTGCGGCCGACGAAGATCGACGAATTGAGGACGATGCCGCCGCCGAGGAAGGAACCGATGAAGAAATAGACGAAGTCGGGGTAATGCGAACCAACGCCGAAGACGAGTTCGGCGCCGCAGGCGCTGGTGGCGTCGTTCTGCAGGAAGACCGGATAGCTGACGCGCGATGCGACTTCCGTCTGCAGGTTAAAGCCGCGCCATACGTCCATGGCGCCGGGCGGCGCCCCCACCTGTTCCGCCCAATTCCACAATTCGAACGGCGCGGCGATGCCGATCCCGGCAATTCTCCGCCGCTCCTCGCTGCTCAGTCGCGCTTCAAGCTGCTGGATGCCGGCCGTGATGAAGGCAATGATATCCTGTGGAAGGGGGTAGGGATAAGTTTGATGAAGCTGCATCCTGATGCCGCCGACAAAATCCATCAGCACCAGATCGGCACTGCGTCGACCGATCTTAACGCCGAGCGAGAGCACCGCATCCGGATTGAGTCGCATGGGGATGGACGGCTGGCCGACACGGCCGCGCACCGGCGCATCGCGAGACAATAGCCCGTCCTTCTCCAACGCCCGCATAATGACGGAGACGGTCTGGGCAGAAAGGCCGCTGCGACGGGCGATATCGGCTTTCGACAACGCGCTGTGGCGGCGCACGAGCGACAGCACGAGCCGCTCGTTGTGAGCACGCACACCAAGCTGGTTCGCGCCCCCGCTGGGGTCGAGAATTGCTGGCGTGGTGTGTACGTCCTCCGGGTCATGCACGAGAGACATGGGCCTGCTCCTTCCACCATGGCCATGCCCTATTTTCTACCAGAATGCCATATCCAATTAATAATTCAATCGGATTTATTTATTGACAGATGTAAATCTTTAGGCTCAGATACGGACCGTCGAGGACGCGCATATGACCTGGGAGGAGGTCTTTCGGAACTAATCTGACAGGCATGGCGCATCTTTAAGCCGGGTTCGGGCCCGGAGCTGCCGGGAGGTCCGGCTTTTTAAACATCGGGAGGATTGAATGAAGAAATCTGTTATTTCCGCAGCCGTCGCAGCTCTGGCGCTGGGCGTTGCCTTCGCCGCGCCGGCCAAGGCCGCAGGCGTCTCCGCCTGCCTCATTACAAAAACCGATACAAACCCCTTCTTCGTCAAGATGAAGGAAGGCGCTACCGCCAAGGCCAAGGAACTCGGCGTGACGCTGAAGTCCTATGCCGGCAAGATCGACGGTGACAGCGAAAGCCAGGTCGCCGCCATTGAAAGCTGCATCGCCGATGGCGCGAAGGGCATTCTGATCGCCGCTTCCGACACGAAGGGCATCGTGCCGTCGGTCAAGAAGGCCCGCGACGCCGGTCTGCTCGTCATCGCGCTCGACACGCCGCTTGAGCCGGCCGACTCCGCCGATGCCACATTCGCAACCGACAACCTGCTCGCCGGCAAGCTCGTTGGCCAGTGGGCAAAGGAAACCCTGGGTGACAAGGTGAAGGACGCCAAGGTCGGCTTCCTCGATCTGACGCCGTCGCAGCCGTCCGTCGACGTTCTGCGCGACCAGGGCTTTATGATCGGCTTCGGCATCGACCCGAAGGATCCGAACAAGATCGGCGACGAAACCGATCCGCGCATCGTTGGCCATGACGTCACCAACGGCAACGAAGAAGGCGGTCGCAAGGCGATGGAAAACCTTCTCCAGAAAGACTCCGGCATCAACGTCATCCACACGATCAACGAGCCTGCCGCAGTCGGCGCCTACCAGGCCTTGAAGGCGGTGGGCCTCGAAAAGCAGGTGTTGATCGTCTCCATCGACGGCGGTTGCCCGGGCGTCAAGTCGGTCAAGGAAGGCGTCATCGGCGCGACTGCGCAGCAATATCCGCTGATGATGGCGTCGCTCGGCGTCGAGGCGATCAAGAAGTTCGCCGATAGCGGTGAAAAGCCGAAGCCGACCGAAGGCAAGTCCTTCTTCGACACCGGCGTTTCCCTGGTGACGGACAAGCCGGTTTCCGGCGTCAAGTCCATCGACACCAAGGAAGGTCTCGGGAAGTGCTGGGGCTAAGCCCTTCACGAATATGATATGATCCCTTGGAGAGCCGCGCCATGCGCCTGCTGGCGCGGCTCTTCCACAGGGAGCAGACAATCGCAACAGTCATGTCGGTCGGGCTCATATCCTGGCCGGCTCCAACAGCCGGCGGTTCCCGCGCGTCCGGCGCGGTGGCGGAGGAACAAAATGTCCGGAGCACAGGAATTCGAACAGGTTCTCGATGGAAGCGACAAGAATGTCGCCTCGTTCGAACATCAGAATGTCTCTCTTATCAAGCGCATGCAGCATTTCCTGCACTCGACGCCGGCAGCCGTGCCGCTGATCGTGCTCGTGCTGGCGATCATCATCTTCGGCATCACCATCGGCGGGRAGTTCTTCTCGGCCTACACGCTGACGCTGATCCTGCAGCAGATCGCCATCGTCGGCATTCTGGCGTCAGCGCAGACGCTTGTCATCCTGACCGCCGGCATCGATCTGTCGATCGGCGTGATCATGGTGATCGCCTCTGTCGTCATGGGCAACTTCGCCGTTACTTATGGCCTGCCCACACCGGTCGCGGTTATTGCGGGCCTGATCGCGGGTGGCCTTTGCGGCCTGCTCAACGGCTTCCTCGTCGCCAACATGAAGCTGCCGCCCTTTATCGTGACGCTCGGCACCTGGAATATCGTCATGGCGACGAATTTCATCTATTCCGCCAATGAGACTATCCGCGATACCGACGTCGACGAACAGGCGCCGCTGCTGCATCTCTTCGCATTCAGCTTCCGTGTCGGAGGAGCCGTGCTCACCCTCGGCGTCATCGCCATGGTGCTTTTGGTCGTCGGTCTCTGGTACGTCCTTAATCACACAGCCTGGGGCCGGCATGTCTATGCCGTCGGCGATGATCCGGAAGCGGCAAAATTGGCTGGTATCCAAACCAGAAAAGTGCTGCTGGCAGTCTATGGCATATCGGGACTGATCGCAGGCTTCGCCGCCTGGGTCTCGATCGGCCGCAACGGCTCGGTCTCCCCATCGTCGGCCGTGACCGATTTCAATCTTCAGGCAATTACCGCAACCGTGATCGGCGGCATCTCGCTCTTTGGCGGCCGCGGCTCGATCCTCGGGACGCTGTTCGGCGCGATGATCGTTGGCGTGGTCTCCATGGGTCTCAACATGCTCGGAGCCGATCCGCAGTGGAAGGTGCTTCTGACCGGCGTTCTCATCATCGGCGCCGTCGCGATCGATCAGTGGATCAGAAAGGTATCGGCATGACCCCGACAGGCGAACCCATTCTCACCGCCCGCGGCCTCGTCAAGCGTTATGGACGTGTCACCGCGCTCGATCACGCCGATTTCGATCTCTATCCCGGCGAAATCCTTGCCGTGATCGGCGACAACGGCGCCGGCAAATCCTCGCTGATCAAGGCGATCTCCGGCGCAGTCATCCCCGATGAAGGCGAGATCAAGCTGGACGGGAAAACCGTTCAGTTCCGCTCGCCGATGGAAGCGCGCGAGGCCGGCATCGAGACCGTCTATCAGAACCTGGCCCTGTCGCCGGCACTGTCGATCGCCGACAACATGTTCCTCGGCCGCGAGATCCGCAAACCCGGTGTTCTTGGCTCGGTGTTCCGCATGCTCGACCGGCCGGCGATGGAAAAACGTGCCCGCGACAAGCTCACCGAGCTTGGCCTGATGACGATCCAGAACATCAATCAGGCAGTGGAAACGCTCTCAGGCGGCCAGCGCCAGGGTGTTGCCGTGGCACGTGCTGCAGCCTTCGGCTCGAAGGTGGTCATCATGGACGAGCCGACGGCCGCACTCGGCGTCAAGGAAAGCCGCAAGGTCCTGGAACTCATCCTTGATGTCCGCGCCCGTGGCTTGCCGATCGTGCTGATTTCGCACAATATGCCTCACGTCTTCGAGGTGGCGGACCGCATCCATATCCACCGCCTTGGGCGACGCCTGACTGTCATCGATCCCAAGGAATATACCATGTCCGATGCCGTCGCCTTCATGACCGGCGCCAAGGCTCCCCCTGTGGAGACTGTCGCTGCATGACTGTTGCGCTTGAGGATGTTGCCGGCGAAATCGTTGCGCGCGCCGGCAACGCAAAGAGGATCCTGGTGGCGATTGCCGGCCCGCCTGGCGCCGGCAAATCGACACTGGCCGACAACGTCGTCAAGGCGCTCAAGGCCAGGGGCGAAAGCGCCGAAGTCCTGCCGATGGACGGCTTCCACATGGACAATGCCGTCCTGATCGAAAAAGGCCTCCTGAAGCGAAAGGGTGTGCCTGAGAGTTTCGACGTGCGCGCCTTCCTCGATATTATCAGGGCTGTGCGGGCTGCCGATCAGGAAGTGCTCGTGCCGGTCTTCGACCGCTCGCGAGAACTAGCCATTGCATCCGCCCGCGTCGTTTCGCCCGATCATCGCTTCATCGTGGTCGAGGGAAATTACTTGCTGTTCAGCGAAGGAAAATGGGCGGAGCTGGAGGGCATGTTCGACTATTCGATCATGCTTGCGCCGCCGATCGAGGTGCTTGAGGAGCGGCTCTGGGCGCGTTGGAGGGGCTATAATCTCGACGACGAGGAGGCCAGCGCCAAGGTCTATGGCAACGATCTGCCGAACGGCCGGCGTATCCTCGAAAGCCGTCGCCCGGCCGATATCACCATCGACATCGTGCAGGATTGAATCTTACGATCATTTAACCGCCGTCGCGGATTGTTTTGCGGTGGCGGTTGGTGCTATCGAAGCGCGACAGCACAAAGTGTGATCCCGAAAAGTGTGAAGCGGTTTTCGGAAGAGATCATGCTCACATTTCCAGAGGTCGCGCCCATGCAAAAGCTCACCATCCGCCGTCCCGATGACTGGCATCTGCATTTGCGGGATGGGGCCATGATGGAAGGCGTGATCGGCGATACCTCGAGGCATTTTGCCCGCGCCATCATCATGCCCAATCTGGTGCCGCCGGTCGTGACCACCGCGGATGCGACTGCCTATCGCGAGCGCATCTTGAAGGCGCTGCCGGCTGGCGACCGCTTCCAGCCGCTGATGACGCTCTATCTCACCGAACACACCAGCCCGGACGATGTCGAAGAGGGAAAGAAGAGCGGCCTCATCACCGCGGTAAAACTTTATCCTGCCGGTGCGACGACCAACTCTCATGGCGGCGTGCGCAATCTCGATAATGCCATGCCGGTGCTGGAGCGCATGGCGAAGATCGGCCTGCCGCTTTGCGTGCATGGCGAGGTGACGACGCCCGAGGTGGATATCTTCGACCGCGAAGCCGTATTCATCGAGACCGTCCTTGATCCCTTGCGCCAGCGCCTGCCGGAGCTGAAGGTGACGATGGAGCATGTGACGACGTCGGATGGCGTCAACTACATCAAGTCGGCCAAGGCCAATCTCGCCGGCTCGATTACGACGCATCATCTGATCATCAACCGTAACGCCATTCTCGTCGGCGGCATCCGGCCACATTATTACTGCCTGCCGGTTGCCAAGCGCGAAAGCCACCGCCTGGCGCTGCGTGCGGCGGCGACGAGCGGCGACAGCCGGTTCTTCCTCGGTACGGATTCGGCGCCGCACGTCGATCCGCTGAAGGAATGCGCCTGCGGCTGTGCCGGTATCTACACCTCGATCAATACCATGAGCTGCCTCGCGCATGTTTTCGAGCAAGAGGGCGCATTGGACAGGCTGGAAGCCTTCGCATCGCTGAATGGCCCGGCATGGTACGGGCTGCCGGTTAACGAGGACAGCATCACCTTGGTGCGCCGTCCGGATGCCGTTACATTCCCGGCAAAGATCGAGACCGGGGCCGGTCCGGTCACCGTATTTGACCCGATGTTCCCGCTACATTGGGACGTTGAAGCATAATTTAGTTTTTGTGTATATAAGTATTTCTGAATTTATAAGCAGTATTAAAGATAAGTATTCGTTCTTTGTCGCGATATGGAACGTATATTTTGTTGAAATATATTTTCTTTATTATTTGCCGTAACTAATTTGATACCCTTGAGGGTTAGCGTGTCATTGATCCCCTACGGTAATGATGAGACCGTTGAAAGAGCATGATGCTGGTCGATTACAATTCCCTCCTTCTCGCGCTCGGCGTTTCGGCGTCCTGTCTTGCGGTCACACTGGTGGGGAGCTGGTTTTCGCGCCGGCCTGATACCTTTCTGTTGACGTGCTCCGCCGGTCTGGTGCCGCTTGTTGCCGGCATCTTCATATATGGCGCCTATGTCGACAGACCCCTGCCGATTTTTGCCAATCTGACTTTTGTATTGTTTTTCATCGGCTTCGCGACGATCTGGGTCGCCGGTCATCAATTCCGGACGCGCCGTCTTTCAAAGACGCGCTTTCTGCTCGGATGCCTGGTCGGCATTGCCGCCTCGGTCGGGCCGATGCTGGCGGGCTATGATGGGCTGGCCTTCATCGGCGACAATCTCGTCATCAGCCTGCTCCTGCTGCTGACGGCGCGCGAGTATTGGCTGAGCCGTCATGAAGCCCCCACGCCACTCTATGGCATTACCGCGCTCTACACATTGACGGCCATCTCTTTCGTGCTCTGCGCGGCAGTGCTGATCGCGGACGGTAAGCTTGTGCTGGGCCGCGCGCCGGATAATTGGGCGGAGGATTTCAGCCTTGCCGTCTGTATCGCGGGCATGACCGGGATCGGCGCTCTGTCGCTTGCTCTGCACCAATGGCGTCAGGCGGCATTGCACCGGCAGGAAGCGATCACCGATTCCCTGACGGGGCTGCTCAATCGACGTGCCCTTTTCGATCTCTACGGCCACCGCACCTTCGGCCCGTCGATGGCCGTCATCGTCTTCGATATCGATCGGTTCAAGGCAATCAACGATCAGCATGGACATGCTGCCGGCGATCTCGTGCTCAGGCTTTTCGGCAAGGAGCTGTCCGTAGGCCTGCGCTCGTCCGATACGGTGGCGCGGCTTGGCGGTGAAGAATTCGCGCTGGTGCTCGACAATACGCTGCCCGGTCGCGCCGAGCAGATGGCCGAACGGGTGCGAGACGCCTTTGCCGCGCAGGTGGTCAGCATTGACGACAAGGCCCTGGTCTGCACGGTGAGTGCCGGCGTTGCAACCGGCACGGTCAAGGGGATCGGCTTCGATGAGGTCCTTCGCGCCGCCGACAAGGCGCTTTATGTGGCAAAGCGCAACGGCCGCAACCGTGTCGAGGTCGCGGCCTATCTTCACGCAGTCTAGGCAATCATTTCGTTAGACGCGTCGATGCTTTGCGAACCAGTCAGAACAAGGCTCGCACGAAGGCACATGCCGCAAGAAGCGATGCCACGGTGCGCACATGGTTCCAGCGTGTCCAGTCGCTGAGATAGGTCGACCAGAGCTGGGCTCCTTCCGCCGTGTGCCCGTCGACCTTGTCCAGCGCGTCGTTCAACGGCACGTTGAACACCATGGTCGAAAGAAGGCTGGCGACGATATAGAGCGCGGCCCCGGCCAGCATCAGCACGCTGATGCCGCCGCGCCAATAGAGAATTGCCATCACGGCAATGAATATCGACAGCGCCGCCGTCAGCAGGAACAGCACGATAAAGGGCGAGCGCACGATCGTCGAGTTGATCGACTGCATGGCGGCGATCCCCTGGTCGGCGGGAAGGCGGGCAAAGGCCTGCATGATGAATGTCGAGAAGGCGAAGTAGACGCCGGCCAGAAGGCCGCTGCTGAGCGCCGCGACGATAAGGGCGATATTGGTGATCGGAAAGGTCATGGCTATATGCTCCAGATGCCGGTTGATGCGGTTTCGCGGGCATAGTCGGAAAAATCCCTTGGTTGCCTTCCAAGGATCTGTCTCACGCCGTCTTCGACACGCGAATTGCGCCCGTCCAGAACTTGCGTGAACAGTTCATGCAGGAGAACGGTCGCCTCCTGCGGCAAGCCGAAAGCGGTCATCTCGGCGATAAAGGCATCAATAGGGACTGTTTCGTAGGTGACAGCCCGGCCGGAAGCGGCCGCGATTTCGGAAACGGCGTCGCGGAACGTCAGAGCACGAGGTCCCGTCAGCTCGTAGGTCTGGTTGCGATGGCGCGAATTGGTGAGAGCCTCGACAGCGGCGTCGGCAAGATCGCCTGCATCAACGAAAGGTTCGACGACATCTCCGGCCGGCAAGGCCAGCTTTCCCTGGAGAAGCCCGTCCAGAAAGGCACCTTCGCTGAAATTCTGGTTGAACCAGCTCGCACGCAAAATGGTGTAGTCGACGCCGACAGCCTTGAGTTCTTTTTCGCTGAGGATAGCACCGTCCTCGCCGCGGCCGGACAGCAGGACGATATGCCCGATACCAGCCTCGACTGCCGTCTTCGCAAAGGCCGAAATCGCTTCGGCAGCCCAGGCGACGGCGAGATCCGGCTGGAACGTGACATAGGCGGCGGAAGCGCCTTCCAGCGCCTGATACCAGGTGCCGCGGTCCTGCCAGTCGAAGCGCGGTGTCGTCGAGCGCGATGCGGCGCGAACATTCATGCCGCGTTCCTTCAGTCGCTCGGCAACCCGGCCGCCGGTTTTTCCTAATCCGCCGATGATGGCGACTGTCGAGATCTGCATATCAAACTCCCCAGGTTCAAAATGTGATAAATACTCTCATTTGCGAAATGTGATAAACTCTCTTATATTGCTTGTCAACAGTGACTAGCGAGGAATGAAATGGCGCAGGAACCGGTGGCGAGACGCAGGCGCAGCAAGGATGAGGCGGGCACCCCCCGGCGCATCCCCAGTCAGCAGCGCGGCCGCGAACGGGTCGAGCGCATATTGGCTGTCGCAACGGAGCTGATCGCCAGCAATGGCAGCGATGCGCTGCGTATGGGCGAGATCGTCGAGAAGGCAGACGTGTCCTTCGGTTCGCTCTATCAATATTTCCCCGACAAGACCGCGATCATCCGCGTTTTGGCGGAACGCTTCAACGAGCAGGGGCGGCAATGCGTCGAGGACGAGCTGGTGGCGATAAAAAGTACCAGCGATCTCCAGGCCGGACTCGGCCGCATTATCGACGGCTATTACGCCATGTTTCTTGGCGAGCCCGTGATGCGCGATATCTGGCATGCCACCCAGGCGGACAAGCTGCTGCAGCAGGTCGACGCGGAGGACACGGAATGGCATTCGCAGGCCTTCCTCACGGTTCTCGTGCGTCTTTGGCCGGAGCGTGATCGCGTGGAACTCGCAAGGATTGCCCGACTGACCATGCAGCTGGTCGCTGCCGCCGTCCGCTATGCGATTTCGATCGAAAGAGATGAGGGAGATAGAGCGATCGCCCTGTTCAAGACCATGCTGCCCGCCGATCTCGGCGCGATCCGGTAGGCGCATCCGCCACAGCCGGCAGACCTTGCGTCTGTCGTGGCGACAGATGCATGCAAAACCTTCTATTCGTCTGGAAACCAGGGCCGCCAACTGCTATTGCCGCTGGAACATTAGCGCTGCGAAGGAGACCTGAATGACCCATATGACATTTACCGATCGCGCCGTCATGGCGGAGTTGGTGGCCAGTATGCTTTGGGAGATCAAGGCGGTCCATTTCAGCGCCGACAAGCCCTATAAATTTGCCTCCGGCATGGCGAGCCCGGTCTATATCGATTGCCGCAAGCTGATCTCCTATCCGCGCATCCGCTCGACGGTCATGGACTTCGCCGCAAGCATCATCGTCCGCAATGTCGGCTTCGAGCAGTTCGACTGCGTTGCCGGCGGCGAAACGGCGGGTATTCCCTTCGCCGCTTTCCTGGCGGAGCGGCTGAACCTGCCGATGATCTATGTGCGCAAGCAGCCGAAGGGACATGGCCGCAACGCCCAGATCGAAGGCGACATGAAGGACGGCGCCCGCGTGCTCGTCATCGAGGATCTGACGACGGCCGGCGGCAGCATGTTCACCTTCATCGACGCCATCCGCGCCGCTGGCGGCATCGTCGATCATGGCATGGCGCTGTTCTACTACGGCATTTTCCCGGAGGCGGTCGAACGTTTTGCCAACAAGAAGGTCCGCCTGCATCACATCGCCACCTGGCGTGATGTGCTTGCGGTCGCCAAGGAGCAGAAGCTGTTCGACGACAAGACGCTCGAGGAAGTCGAGGCCTTTCTCAACGCACCACTCACCTGGTCGGGCTGGAACGGCGGCATTTCGGAGCTGCCCACAAACTGACGCTTTGCTTTTGCCGTGAATTTATCTAATCGATTTATGAACCTGGATACGACAGACGCGCTCTTTGGGAGGCCGGAATGATATTGTGCTGTGGCGAAGCTTTGATCGACATGCTGCCGCGGGAGACGACGCTGGGCGAAAAGGGTTTTGCGCCCTATGCCGGCGGCGCGATCTTCAACACCGCCATAGCGCTTGGTCGCCTCGGCGTGCCCACAGGTTTCTTCACCGGCATTGCCGACGACATGATGGGTGAGATCCTGCGCGACACGTTGTCTGCGTCCAACGTGGATTATAGCTACTGCGCCATCGCACCGCGTCCGAGCACGATCGCGTTCGTCAAGCTCGTCAATGGCCAGGCGACCTACGCCTTCTACGATGAAGGCTCCGCTGGCCGCATGATCACCGAGGCAGACCTCCCGGCACTCGGCGATGATTGCGAAGCCCTGCATTTCGGCGCGATCAGCCTGATCCCCGATCCCTGTGGCGCGACCTATGAGGCGCTGATGAAGCGCGAATATCAAAGCCGCGTCATCTCGCTCGATCCGAATATCCGCCCCGGCTTCATCAAGGACAAACAGGCGCATATGGGCCGCATCGGCCGCATGGCCGCCATGTCCGACATTCTGAAATTCTCGGACGAGGATCTGGAGTGGTTTGGCATCGCCGGAAACCATGATGAGCTCGCCGCTCACTGGCTGAACCAGGGCGCCAAGCTGGTCGTCGTTACCAAGGGGGCCGAGGGCGCGACGGGCTACACCAAGTCGCTGAAAGTCTCCGTACCGAGCGAACGCGTCACCGTCGTCGATACGGTCGGCGCTGGCGACACCTTCGATGCCGGCATCCTGGCCTCGCTGAAGATGAATGGTCTGCTGACCAAGGCGCAGGTTGCTGCTTTGGATGAAAAGGCGTTGCAGGATGCGCTGGCGCTCGGCGCCAAGGCTGCGGCTGTGACTGTGTCGCGCGCCGGTGCCAATCCCCCATGGGCAAGTGAGATCGGGCTCTAGTCTAACCCTCCCCTTGAGGGGGAGGGTCGGCACGCAGTGC
>BFBZ01001897.1_pt1 | contig 12745 bp, 8 predicted proteins | sample 1888401 | NCBI WGS metagenome assembly BFBZ01 (sample SAMD00112614, study PRJDB3348) | symbiont metagenome | host: Chara braunii | reverse complement strand
CAGTACGGCCAGCAATCGGGCGGCGAAGAGGGCACGGACGAAGACGACGAAGACGAAGACGAGGGGAACGAGTTCGCGGTGGAAGAGGACAACGAACCCGCGGAGGGGACCGTGCCGGGCGCGCGTGAGGGCGTCGAGTACCGCTATGAGGGGCCGGACGAGCCGGTGCAGCTCCCGTCCGTGGCGCGGATCGAAGAGCTGTTCGCGCGGGCGGCGGAGGACCGGTCAAAGGCGTTCGAGTTGAAACGCGAACTCGATCGTTTGGGTTTGTTCAAACGGTACGAGGATCGGTTCCTGGACCTGTTCAAGCACGAGGCGTAGGTAGGCGTGAGTTGTCTGGGGCGAACCCCGCCCGCAAAGGCGGTGGGTGGCCCGCAAGGGCTGCGTCACCCACCGCCCTTGCGGGCGGGGCACATCACCTTCGCCTCGCGCAGCGCCGTTATCCCTCGCGCCAATGTTTCCTCCTGGCGGCCATTCGCATTCACCTCGCGCACCAGGCGCCGTGTGCGCTGCTCGAAGTCCTGCCAGCGCGCCGCGACGTTGTCATAAACCTCAACGGTCGCGTCGGAGGCATCGGCCCGGCGCCCGGTGATGCGGCGCTTCGCGACCTCCGGGTCGGCCCGGCACCACAGCAGCACCGACGGTACCGCGAGCTTCTCGGCCGCATTGAGGAAGTCACGCCGGCGGTTCTCGTCGGCGAAGTTCGCGTCCACAATTACCCGCCCGCCCTCGGTAAGGGCCGCTTCGACGCGGCGGAGGCACTCGGTGTAGGTCCGTTCCGTCCACTCCGGAGTGTAGAGCCCTTCGCCAGGCACGTTTGAGGCCAACCCGGCGAGTTCTTTCCGCACCACGTCCGATCGGATCAGTGCCAGGTGCCCGCGCTCCGCCAGGCCGCGGGCGAGTGTAGACTTGCCCGTGCCCGGCAGACCCGCGACCAGCACGAGGACCGGGCGCCGCCCGGCGCCCTCCAGCGATCCGAGTGCGAGGAGCCAGTGCGCCCGCGCTTGCGTTCGGGCTTCCGCACGTTTGGGCTCGGGTATCTCCTCTTCGAGTGCCGTCACTCCGTCCACTTTGGCCCGGACGGCCGCCCGGTACGCGATGTAGAAGGGGAAGAGGGCCGCCCCCTCGGCGTCGCCGGACGCCCGGAGATAGCTTTCCGTGAACGCGTCGGCCAGATCGGGCCGGCCCCGGAACGCCAGGTCCATTGCCAGAAACGCTGCGTCCGCGATCGGGTCCGCGTGGCGGAACCGGGCGGCGAATTCGATGCAGTCGATGGCGATGAGGTCGTCGGGCGGGGCGCGGTCGGGGAAGTGGTAGACGTGATCGAGGTGAAGGTCGCCGTGTGTGTCGCGGGGCGCCCCACGGGCCGCACGCGATTCGATCAGCGGCCGGAGCCGCACGAGTGCGGCCTCGGTCGCACTTTGCAAACGGTCGAACAGCGACCGGCTCACAGTTACGCCGACCTGCGCGGCCGATTGCGTGAAGTTGTCGCGTGCGTTGCGGGCGACAACTTCGTACCGGCCGGAGTCCGCAACTCGTGGACCGGCTTCCGCACGGCGGTGAAAGTCGGCGAGCCTGACCGCGAACGCATCGAGTAGGGCGGAGGGGAGATCGTCCCGTTGGAGCCGTTCCAGGAACGACGCGCTGGCGGGGAGCCGGCGCATCTTCACCGCCCATTCGAGGACTGCGCCCTCGCCCTCGAACCGCACGCGGCCGTCGGTTCCGTGCGTGACGGGCACCACGCCGAGGTACACCGCTGGGGCCAGGCGCCGGTTCAGCCGCACCTCTTCTTCGCAGAAGTGTTTCCGCCGTTCGAGCGTGCTAAAGTCGAGAAACCCGAGGTTCACCGGCTTCTTGAGCTTGTAAACGTGGTCGTCCGTCAGGAATACGACGGAGATGTGCGTCTGGATCACGGCCGCGGCCGAGGCGCGGAGCGCTTCGATCAACGTGCCGAGTTCCATACCCCGCCCTCCGCTCGCGCGAGCCGCCCGGCGTGCCGTACATATTGTGACCCGAACGACACCCGCAGGAAAGGTCGCGCCATGTCACGCCGTCGCGTCTTCGTTCTCGCGCTCCCATTGGTACTCGGTGCAGCGGTCGCGGTCCCCGCCGCCGATCCGCCGGTCGCGGCGGAAATGCTCGCCCCGTACCCGCACCCGCGGGGCTACGTGTGCTACCGCGCCGCGGCGCCCGTCACCATCGACGGGGACCTGAAGGATGCGGCGTGGGAAGCGGCTCCCTGGAGCGACGCCTTCGGGGACATTGAGGGCGACAAGAAGCCGAAGCCCCGGCACCGCACGCGGGTCAAGATGCTCTGGGACGACGAGGCGCTCTACATCGCGGCCGAGTTGGAAGAACCGCACGTGTGGGGAACGCTCAAGGACCACGACTCCGTCATCTTCACCGACAACGATTTTGAAGTGTTCCTCGACCCCGATGGCGACAACCACCTGTACGGCGAACTGGAACTGAACGCCCTCAACACGACCTGGGATCTGCTGCTGACCAAGCCGTACAAGGACGGCGGCCACGCGGTGAACGCGTGGGAGATCACGGGATTGAAAACCGCGGTGAAGATCAACGGCACGCTGAACGACCCGAGCGACACGGACCAGGGCTGGACGGTCGAAATCAAGTGGCCGTGGAAGGGGCTCACGGAACTCGCCAGCGCGAAGCAGGTGTCGATTCCCCCGGTCGACGGCACGCAGTACCGGATCAACTTTTCCCGCGTCGAGTGGGACGTTGACATCGCGGACGGCAAATACACCAAAGTGAAGGACCGCCCCGAACACAACTGGGTGTGGTCGCCGCAGGGCGTGATCGACATGCACCGCCCGGAACGGTGGGGTTACCTCCAGTTCAGCACCGCGAAGCCGGGCACAGCGGCGTTCAAGCCCGACCCGGACTGGACCGTCCGTGACACGCTGCACCGAGCCTATTACGCCCAGCGCGCCTACCACCAGAAGCACGGCAAGTACGCACCGACCGCCGCTGATCTGGGGCTGAAGTTGCCGGCGGACCGTTTAAACGTGGAGACGACGCGGCGCGGATTCGACATGTGGTGGGCCGACGACAAGGCCGCGAAGCCGCGGTACACGATCACTCACGACGGGCGGATTTCCAAGTAGGGTGGGACACGGCTCTGCGCCGTCCCCCACCCTACGACGGTCACACCACCGCGCTATCGCCGCGGTCCGGTATTTCCACGTCCACGAAGCCGATCCCCTTCAGCCCGTCCTGCAATTTCTGCGCGCGGTCGGGCTCGCCGTGAACGAGCCGCACCCGCGTGCTCCGGTCCAGCGGGCCGAGCATCCGGAGCATGTCGCCGTGGTCGGCGTGGCTGGACAGGCCGTTCAGAACCACGATCTCCGCCCGGACCGGACACAGTTGCCCCAGCACCCGCACCTCGGGTCGCTTATCGACCAGGCGCCGACCGAGCGTTTCCGCGGCCTGGTACCCCGCAATGAGGATCGTGTTCAGCGGGTTACCGAGCCCGTGTTTCAGGTGGTGCAGGACGCGCCCGGCCTCGCACATGCCGCTCGCGGCGATGATCACGCACGGCCCCGGCCGGTAGTTCAACTTGACGCTCTCGTTCACCGTTTCGACGTACCGCACGTGCCGCCCGCCGAACAGATCGGGCTCCGCCTCCAGCAGCGCGAGCGTCTCCTCGTCGAAGCACTCGGTGTGGTGGCCGAAGACCTCGCTCGCCCGGGTCGCCATCGGGCTGTCCACGAAAATCGGGACGTCCGGGAGCTTCCCCGCGGAGATGAGCTGGTGCAGGAAGTACACCACCGTTTGCGTGCGGCCGACGGCGAACGCCGGGATGATGACGCGCCCGCCCCGCCCCACGGTGCGCCGGACCACTTCGCCCAGCTTCTCGGCGGTCTCGTCCACGGGCTCGTGCGTGTGTCCGCCGTAGGTGCTCTCGCTGATGAGCAGATCGCACGCCGGCACCGGGTCCGGGTCGCGAAGGATGGGCAGCCCCGGTCGGCCCACGTCGCCGGTGAACGTCAGGCGCCGCGCCCCCGCGGGCGTGGCGATGTGGACCGAGATCATCGCGGAGCCGAGCAGGTGGCCCGCGTCCACGAACGTCGCTTCGATCCCCTTGCCGGCGCTCACGCGGTCGCCGTACTTCACGGCCTGGAGGCGCGTGAGCGTGCGGAACACGTCCCGGGCGTCGAACAGCGGTTCCACCTTCGGCTGGTCCTTCACCCGCTTGCGGTTCAGGTAGTTCGCGTCCTCTTCCTGAATCTTCGCGGCGTCGCCGAGCATCACGGCCGTGAGGGCGCGGGTGGCGGGCGTGCAGTAGATCGGCCCGGCGAACCCGCGGCGCACCAGGTTCGGCAGGTTCCCACAGTGATCGACGTGCGCGTGGCTCAGGAGCACCGCGCTGACGTCCTTCGCGCGGAACGGGAAGTCGCGGTTGCGCTGGAAGCTCTCGCTCCGCTTGCCCTGGAAGAGCCCGCAGTCGAGCAGGAGCGTCTTCCCGTTCGCCGTGAGCTGGTGCATCGACCCGGTGACGGTGTGGGCCGCGCCCCGGAAGGTGACCGTCGGTTCGGAGGGGCGCGGAGGGGACTTCGGCACGGGGGCTCCCGGACAGCGGACAAAACGGGCTACTTCGGCTCGTACTGCGTGCGCAGTCGATCGAATTCGGCCCGGGTCAGTAAGAGTTCAACGAGTACCGCGCTGAGGGGGCGTGCCGTGGTCGGATTCGCGGCCGGGTTCGCGCCGTAGTTCCGGACGACACTCTTTGCCGTCAAGAACCGCGTCACGTACGCGCCTTCGTGTTTCAGACACCACTCCCAGATCGGTTTCGCCTGTTGGAACACGTAGGCGTGAAGGCTCCGGGCGGGCGGTGCGCCGGTTGGTGCCTCGTTCGGGAGCCGGCCCGTTAGGGTCGGGGGCGTCTCGAAGGTCGTGCAGTGCCAGCGGACCGCGGAGAGGACGGACAGAACGTTCCCGAGCCGGTTCAGTTGAACGTCGAACGCGCGACCCACGGGGCCGCCCCGGTCCGTCATCGCCGCCGCCTCCGCGATCGGCGGGCTGCGCTCCAGGTACCGGATTTGGGTGACGGCGCTTTCGCACATCACGTGCCCGGTCACGGCGCACCGGAGCGCCGACGCACTGTTCTGGTGCCACGCGTCGTGCGTCTCGGCCCAGTGCCGGCCGTGCGCGTCTTCATTGCTCAGCGCGTCGATCCAAGTTCGCAGCACGAGCGGGTGCTGGTCTTTCTGTCGATCGTTGCAGAGGAGGTCGAGCCAGACGTGCGAGGAATCGGCGGCGTACCGCAGGGCGGTGACCGCGGTTCGGCGCACCTCGGGGCTCTCCGATCCGAGCGCGCTCACGAGGGCACTCTTCAGTACGGTCTCGCGCCCCACGATGGCCCCGGCGCCGTACGTGTCGAGCCCCCGCATCGCGGCGACGCGGACCGCGTCGGGCTGGTTCGCGTCGCCGATCACTTCAATTAATACGGAGCCGTTCCAGTGCGCCAGGTGCGCCGCAACGGCGCTCCGTTCTTCCGCCGCGCCGGTCTTTAGCGTCTCAGTGAGTTGCTCACCGAAGGCGTGGGCCGTATCGCGTCCGGCGACCGCCAACAGGGCCTTCCGGCGCACCGTTTCGTCGCCGTCCCGGAGCAACCGTTCAACGGCGTCGTGATCGCTCTTGCGCCAGGAGCGGACCGGGTCGCCACCCGCCGGCCGATCGCCCCCGGCCCGTTTCGCCGCGGACGGTTGGCCCGCGAGCAGCGCGTCAACCGCCGCGGCCCGAACTTTGGGATCGGGATCGTCGGCGAGGCGCGCGGCCAGGTCCGCGTTTTCGTCGCGGGCCAGCAGCCGGTCCCGGTACTGGGGTAGTTCCGGATCGTCCGCGGCGGCGGCCCGGCGGAACTGCCAGACGGCCCATTCGTTTTGCAGCGTCCCGCGGAACAGGTACGCGGGGCCGCCCACCAGCACCGCGAAGAGCAGAACCACGAGTGCGCGCCGCGGCCAGCGCCGGCGGCGCGTCGGTTCGTTGAGTGCGGTCATGGCTCGAAACGGGGCGCCCCCCGCTCCTCGGGGCGAAGGTTCACGTGGGCATCGTGTACGGTTTGCGATATTCGCAAGTGAGCGCCCGGTTCGCCGCGTCGTTGTTGGTGAACCGCTCGGCCTTGGCGTCCCATTCGAGGTACGCCTTCGAGCGGTGCGCGATGTTCGCAATGAGCGCCGCCGTCGTGCAGCGGTGGCCGTACTCGACGTCACAGGTCGGCGCCTGGCGCGATTTCACGCAATCGAGGAAGTTGCGGGCGTGGTCCGCGTCGCGGATCTGGCCGTCCACCTTCTTCGCTTCGACCTGCGCCTTCGCCCCGGTCCGCCAGCCCTTCTCGATGTTGCGGTCGAGCGGCGTCCGGGCCGCGAACTCGTTCGGCGTCACGACCTCCGGCACGATCTCGTAGCCGTTCGTGCGGAAGTACATCGTGCCCTTCGTCCCGCGGAACTCGATCTCGCACGGCTTGGCGGTGGGCGGGGCGCCGGTCGCGTTGAACTGCGAGAACGTGACCAGTGTGTCGTTCGGGTAGTGCCACAGCACTTCCAACGTGTCGGGCACCTCGCGGTTGTCGTAGTTCGCGAACTTGCCGCCGAGCGCGACGACCGCCTTGGGGGCGTCCGCGCCGAGCGCGGCCTGGATCTGTGCGAGGTAGTGAACGCCGAAGTTGGTGAGCTGCCCGCCCGAGTAGTCGTAAAACCAGCGGAAGCGATAGAAGGTGCGGTTCTTGTTGTAATTTCTCAGCGGCGCCGGGCCGACCCACGCGTCCCAGTCGAAGCCCTTTGGCGGCGCCTCGTCCGGCGGGCTGCCGATGCCCTGGGGCCACTCGTTCTGCACGTGGAACGCGCGGACCGCGGTCACCTTCCCGATGGCGCCGGTCCGCACCCGTTCGGCGGCCTCTCGGCAGAAGGCGCTCGACATGCGCTGGATGCCGCACTGCACGACCCGCTTGTGGGCGCGGGCGGCCTTCACCATCGCACGCCCCTCGGCCACGCACAGCGAGAGCGGCTTCTCGACGTACACGTCCTTGCCCGCCGCACACGCCTCCACGCACATGAGCGCGTGCCAGTGGTCCGGCGTGACGATCGCGACCGCGTCGAGGTCCTTGTGCGCGATCAGCTCCCGATAGTTCGTGTACCGCTTCGGCGCGCCGCCGATCTTCTTCGCGGCGAAATCGAGGTACGGCGGATAGATGTCGCAGATCGCGGCGACCTCGCAGTCCTTGTGTTCGAGGAACGCGGAGAGCACCTGATCGCCGCGGTTACCGAGCCCGATGAACCCGACACGAACGCGGTCGTTCGCACCGATCACGCGGTTCGCGCTGAGCGCCGTCGCGGTGGCGACGCTGGCGGATCTGGCGAAATCTCTGCGCGTCATGCGAGCCATTGCAGCCGCCTCCGGGAGAATAGAGGATGCACCGCTGAGATCGCGGGGGACGCAGAGAAGGATCGAGAGTGGGCCTACCACGTTCTCAATCTCTCGGCGCTCCCTGCGGTCTCAGCGGTGAGTGCTTGGCCCGGCGTCGCGCTAGTAATCGGTGGTGCGGAACTCGTAAACCGCGAGCCCCAACATGCCCGTAGCGAACAGCAGCGACGACAGGACCGCGAGTTCGGGGTAGTACTGTCCCTTGGCCTTTATGCCGTCCAGCTCGGGGACCGGGGCCTTGTACTCGCCGGCGCTCATCATGTCGAAGAACAGCCCGCTCAGGTCCAGGGGCTTCGGCAGCGTCCAGTACGCCGCGTCCATCAGGAACGCGGACACCGGCGTGAGCCCCTTCACATCGAACGCGGCGATGTGGTGGTGGGTCAGGTTGACGGCCCAGCACAGCACCCAGAACAGCAGCGTGCCGAACACGGCTACGATCGTACTCCGGGTGCAGACCGCCAGGAAGGCGCTGAACGCGTAAAAAATGGCGAAGTTGATAATGAGGAGCGGGACCGCCGCCCAGTAGGCGATGCCCCAGACGCCCGTACTCGCACCGACCCCGATCCACGTCCCGAACACGAACAGGGTCGCGTGCAGGGCCACAAAGAGGACGACCCCCAGGTACTTCCCGAGCAGGAGCGCCCACCGCGGCGCCGGTTTCGCGAGGAGGACCGTGACCGCGTGCGGTTCGAGGAACATCGGCAGAAAGGCGGCGGTCCAGAGGAGGGCGAGCAGCACGCCGGCCGTGTCCGCCAGGATGCCGGCCAGCCACAGTTGAAAGAACCTAACCGCGTCGGTCTTAAACTTGGGCACCTCCAACTCGAAGAGGCCGAACCCGAGCGTCATTTTGCCGCCCGATTCCGGGACGCCGTCCGCCGCCGCCCGCGGGTCGGCGCCTCTGGGGATGCGGTCCGGGATCTCGTACGGGTGCCGCGCTCGCTCGCCCGGCGTGTCCACGGACATGCCGAAGCAGAACAGGGTGCAGAGGGCGGTGATGCCGAGCATCACCCAGAACAGCTTGGACGCGAGGGACTGGCGGAACGTGTCGCGCACCATCCACCGCACGGTCCGGATCGCGGTCGGGAGCGCGTTCATGCCGCCTGCCCTTTCTCGTAAATCGATTTCAGCGCGGACTCGAGGGACCGCTTCTCACCGGTTCGGGCGTCCCGCACCAGTGCCGCAACGGTGCCCGTGTGGACGACCCGGCCGGCCACAACGACGGCCAGCGTGTCGCACAACTCTTCGACTTCGGGCAGCACGTGCGACACCAGCAGCACGGTTTTGTGCGCGGCCTTGAACTCCCGCACCACGCTCCGCAGCAACTGCCGGCCGCCGAGGTCCAAGCCCTCGGTCGGCTCGTCCAGGATGAGCAGCTCCGGGTCGTTGATGAGTGCCTGTGCCAGCCCGAGGCGCTGGACCATGCCCTTGCTGAACCGCGCGATCGGTTCGCTCCGCCGGTCCGCGAGGCCGACCCGAACGAGCAGCTCTTCGACCCGCTCGGACACGCGGGCCGTGGGCAGATCGGACAGCCCGCCGTAGAACCCGAGCAGTTCGTCGGCCGAGAGGTAGCGCGGGAACGCGTGGTTCTCGTGCATGTACCCGATGCGCCCGAGCGTCCGGCGGTCGCCGAGCGGTGCGCCGAGTCGGGTGATCGTCCCGGACGTGGGGGCCGCGAGCGAGAGCAGGAGCTTCACGAGCGTGGTTTTTCCGGCCCGGTTCGGGCCGAGCAGCCCGAACMCCCCGCCGGTCGGGACGGTCAGCGACACGCCGCCGAGCGCGGGCACACCGGCCCCGCGCCCGAACAAGCCGGTCCGGTACGTCTTGACGACCTGATCGAACGCCGCGGCGTCGGCCACCGGTGGGCTCCCGTTATGCCTCGCGACCTGTCGCCCGCAGAGCCGGGCTTCACGGCCGCTCCATGTTGTACACGATTATCGGGCGCTTCCGAAAAGAAACATAGCTCACGCCCCGGGCGAAAAAGCCGCACCGGAACGAAAAAAGCCCCGGTCGCGGGTGCGACCGGGGCGTGCGGCTGTTCCGGCCGTCACTGAATCAGGGTCACGGACACCCCGCTCTGGAAGATGTTCTGCATACTCGTCTTCAGCAACTGAATCCGGGTCTGGTACGGCCCGGTAATGATCTGGTTCGAGTTGATCGTCGTCGCGGTCGACGAGCCCGTGTTTCCGGCGGCGGCAATGTTCGCCAGGAACTGGAGGGCCGTCGGTCGGAACGAGGCGTTCGGCGCGGCGACCGGGTCGAACAGGTCGCCGAACGCGATCGGGTACACACGGGCCGGTGCGTTCGGGAGGCTCAGGCCGCTGTTCGTTCCGGTGCTACTGGTCGTCGACATCTGCGTCGCGATTTGTGAGGCAACCGCGATCGCGGGGGTCATTGAAGAATTCGCCCCGTTACCGGGGGAGCCGCCGGTGCCGAAGCCGGAGTAATACGTGTTGTACCCCGCCTTGTTGAGCGTGTAAGTGGAGTAGGAGTTCGGCACGCCGTCCGTTTCGAAAATGATGAGCTTCGCGGCCCCGCGCCGCGGGGAGCCGTAGGTGCCGGTCGAGAGCGACGACGACCCGCAGAGCAGGTTGAACGCGCACGCCAGCCCGGTGTTCGGGTCGGTCCCGCCGTTGGCGTTGGGGATCACCCCCGAGGCCACGCTGTTGAAGTTCGTGTCGAACGGGTTCAACTCGGCCGTGACGTTGCCTCCATTGATCGTGCTCAGGAGCGATTTCGGGTAGAAGAGGGCGTTCTGGAGGGCCGTGTAGTTCTGGCTGGTGGCGACGCGGGGCACCTGGTAGTTGGTCGTCCCCCAGGCGAACATCGTCAGCCCCATGTAGTCGTTGGGGTGGTTCGCCTGCACGTCCCCGATCACCGAGTTCATCCCGGCCTTGAGCTGCCAGCACTGGGCCTCGGAGTTGGTCCCGGCCAGCCAGTTCCCGTTCACCTTCAGGAAGGACATCAGGCTCAGCGGACCGAACCAGAAGTGCAGCCGGGGGCGGAGCGGGCTGTCGTTGTACGCCATGTACGGGGTCACACTCGTCCAGTTCACATTTAGTGCCCAGGGGTTCAGGTTGTTGCTGGAGTACACGTTCTGGGAGAACCCGGACGGGCTGTCACCGACCCCGTACAGGTAGCCGGCCGATGTGTAGTTGTAGTCGCCGAGGACATAGTCGATGTAGTTCTGCCAGAACACCTTATCGAGGGCCACCTGGGCGCTGTCGTTCCCGTTCGCCGTAACGGTATCCGGAATGGACGAATAGTACAGGACGCGACCGGCCCGGAGGTTCGGCGGCAGCACCTGCGGGCCGGTTTTGAGCCACTTGAGCACGGCCGCGTAGTTGACCGTGTAGCCGGAACCCGCCAGCACCATGCCGCTCCCGGTGTTGAATAGTGAGGCATCAATGCCCGCGTTCGCACTGGCGCTGTTCACGCCCGGGTTGACAGTCCAGGACGTACCGCTGCTGTTCAGGAAGAACCGCCGCCGCCAGTCGCACAGCCAGTTCCCGTTCGTGTCTTTCGGGACCACCGGGTTCGACGCGGTGCTCGGGCTGGTCGGGTCCGGGGTGCCGGTACCCCCGCCCCAGCGCGGGTCGGGCGGCCAGACGACGAACGTCTTGCCCCAGTACCCCGGCCCCATCGAGAACCCTTGGAACTTGTCCGCCGCGGCCACCTGGGTGCTGAAGCTCCCGGGATCACCCGGCTTCTCGCTGTTGGAGTTCGTCTTCCAGTACCGGTACCCCGTAGACCCGTCGAGCTTCAGATCGTACCCGTAGGTCTCCCAAATGGTGTCACGGAACTTGTCCACGGTTGTGATGGTCGTGGTCCCGCTGGTGCCGCCGCGGACGTTTGAGCCGCTCAGGTTGTACCCCAGCAACTCGAGCGCGTGGGCCGCGGCCCTCGTCGACGAGGCGCCGTAACTTCCGCTCGCGGACCAGGTGGTGTCGGTCTTGTTGATCGACCCGTCCGAGCGGCGGTACCGGTCGCCGACGTAGGTGATGGCCGGGGAGGTCGAGTCGGTCATCGTCTGGAACGAGTACGGGGCCGGCGTCGGCCCCTTCGGGATCGCCTCGGTCCCGATGTTGTACGCGTTGTACCCGGTGAAGTCGTAGGTCGTCGGAATGTAGTTGGTGGAGTCGCCGCCGCTCTCCGGTGGGAGCCAGCGGTGGAACGCGTTCAGTAGCGACGACGTGTTGCTGGTCACCGGGTACGCGGACGTCGAGGGCGAGGTGGCGTTCGCCGGGTCCCAGACGAAGGTCCGCACGACGGGCGGGCCGCCCGGCGTCGCCATCGTGTAGTTGTTGCGCGAGATCACCTGGCCGCTGCCGTCGTACTGGTTGGCCGTCGCGACCAGGTTCGAGGTGACCAGGTTGTAGTGCGCGAACGCCGGGACCATCGGGTCCGGGTTCAGCGAGATGTTGTTGTAATTGAACGTCGAGGCGTAGGCCATCGACCCGGTCATGTCGAGGACGAAGGCCACGTCGCGCGGCCGGAACACCGCGACCGCCTGGGCGCCGGTCGGCAAGCTCGTCACGCCCAGCAGGCGCGAGAAGTACGTCGACTGGGTGGAACTCAGCGTGGTCCGGATCGCCGTCCACGACCCGCTCGGCGGGGTGACGGTCTGGCTCGATGTGACGTCGTTCCAGGTCGTCACGCCGAACGTTTGGCTCGTCGTGTTGTACAGGTACTGCCCGACCTCGATCTTCTGGAACTGGCCGCTCGTGAAGTTGGCCGAGAGGTTGACGTTGTTCGTCACCGTGGTCTGGGCGTTGGTGACCGCCTGGGCCAGGTTGTTGTTGGTGACGCCGGGGTTGTTGTTGAGCGTCCGGCACGCGGTCAGCGCCGAGGCGTCGGCCGCGTTCTGGCACTGGGTCCGGGACACGGCGAGCATGCCGAGGTCCACGGCCAGGGCCACGAACGCGAACAGGCTGATCGCCGACACGGCCAGGAGCGGGAGCATGGAGCCGGGCCGCCCCCGGCGGTTGATACGTGTTCTCATGAGACGACTCCAGGAGTGTTCGAGCGGGCCGGGCCGGGGGGCGGTGGACGGAAAAAAGCGTGCTTTCGCTGGGGCGTTAGCCCTCGCAGCTCGCCGTTCCGGTGACGGTCAGCGGAACGGACGACGGCATGAACAGGAGCGACGGCGCGATCGACGTGTAGGTCCCGGTGAGCGTCACGGCGATCAGGTTGGGGAACGACGTGTTGTTCCACGACGCGGCGTTCGGGTCGGCCCGGATGACCGGCGGCGACAGCGCCAGGCCGGTCGGGTCCACCGCGTACACCGAGACCGAGTACTGGT
>BFBZ01001890.1_pt1 | contig 12751 bp, 6 predicted proteins | sample 1888401 | NCBI WGS metagenome assembly BFBZ01 (sample SAMD00112614, study PRJDB3348) | symbiont metagenome | host: Chara braunii | reverse complement strand
TTTCGACGCCTCGATCTCTTTCGCGTCCTCTTCCGTCTCGTCGCGCAGCTTGAACAGCTCGGGATGGCGGAACAGGGCATTGTCGTCGAACGACACCTTGGCGTCGAGGCAGCGCAGCTTGCCGTCCTTGGTGACGATGAGTGGATTGATCTCCAGCATCGCCATGTCTTTCTCGACGAAGGCCCGGTAGAGCCTGGCCGCCAGGTCCTCGGCCTGTTTGGCGAGATCGCCGGTCAGCCCGAGCGCTTCGGCCACCGCCCGGCCATGCAGCGGCATGATGCCGGTGGCCGGATCGACCGAAAAGGTCCGGATCTTCTCCGGACTGTCATGGGCCACCTCCTCGATGTTTATGCCACCTTCGGTCGAGACGACGAAGGCGACCCTGGAGGTTTCGCGATCGACCAGCATCGACAGGTAGAACTCGCGATCAATCGCCGAGCCATCCTCGATATAGATCCGGTTGACCTGCTTGCCGGCCGGCCCGGTCTGCACGGTGACCAGCGTATGGCCGAGCATGTCGCGGACGAAGCCGGCGGCCTCATCGACCGACCGGGCCAGCCTGACGCCTCCCTTGTCGCCGGCGGCCTGTTCCTTGAACTTGCCCTTGCCGCGGCCGCCGGCATGGATCTGCGATTTCACCACCCAGACCGGGCCGCGCAACTGCCTGATGGCAGCCTCCGCATCCCCGGCCTTCAGCACGGCATGGCCGTCGGGCACGGGCACTCCGAATTCGCGGAGCAGGCCCTTCGCCTGATATTCATGAATGTTCATGACGATCTCTCGGGCTTCAGGAGAGCGGCCCGGCCTGTCGCGGCCGGAGCCAGGAGTCGTCGTTTGGGCCGGTCGTCGTTTGGGCTAGTCGTCGTTTGGGCCGGTCGTCGTTCGGGCTGGTCGTCGTTTGGTCAGGTTCCGGCAATGGCGCGACGGGCAAGGCAAGGCCGTCGTCCCTCCCCGACAGGGGGAGGGAGATCGCTCGTTCCATGGCAATGCTAGAGAGGTCTTGGCCTCAGGCTTTGACCAGGCCGGCCGCGCGGGCCCACTTATATTTGGCCCCGAGCACTTCGACCGGCGTTTCCGTGGTGTAGGGATAGGCTACGATGCCATGGTCGTAGAGCTTCTCGCAGGCGGCTTCGACCTCGGTGTCGCCGACCAGCGAGGCGACGATCGGCTTGTCGATGCCCTTGGCGCGGGCTTCTTTGACCACCTCGATCATCTTGTCGGCGAAGACCAGCGGCGGCGTGACGATGGTGTGCCAGTAGCCGAGGATCAGCGCGTGGATGCGCTCGTCATTCAGGCCGAGGCGCACGGTGTTCTGATAGGTCAGCGGCGGCTCGCCGCCGGTGATGTCGACCGGGTTGCCGGCGGCGCCGAAGGGCGGGATGAACTTGCGGAACGCCGCGTCCAGGTCGTCGGGCATCTTCATCAGGGTCAGGCCATTGTCGAAGCAGGCATCCGACAAGAGCACGCCGGAGCCGCCGGCACCGGTGATGATCAGCACGTTTTCGCCTTTCGGCGCCGGCAGGACCTGGACGCCGCGGGCATATTCCAGCATGCCGCGCAGCGACGGCGCCCGGATCACGCCCGAGGCCTTGAGGATGTCGTCATAGATCTTGTCATTGCCGGCAAGCGCGCCGGTATGGGAGGCCGCGGCCTTGGCGCCATAGGCGGTGCGGCCGGCCTTCAGCATGATCACCGGCTTTTTCTTCGAAACGCGCGAGGCGACCTCGGAAAAGGCGCGGCCATCCTTCAGGTCCTCGCAATGCATGGCGATGACTTCTGTATTCGGGTCCTGCTCGAAGAAGGTCAGGAGATCGTCCTCGTCGATATCCGACTTGTTGCCGAGGCCGACGATCGCCGAGACGCCCATCTTGGTGGAACGGGCAAAGCCGATGATCGACATGCCGACGCCGCCGGATTGCGACGACAGCGCCGCCTTGCCCTTGACGTCGAAGGCCGTGCAGAAGGTCGCGCAGAGGATTTCCGGCGTGTAGTAGAAGCCGTAGATATTGGGCCCCATGATGCGCACATTGTTCTTGTGCGCGGTGGCCAGCAGCTCGTCCTGCAGCGGCTGATTGTTGGTTTCGGCGAAGCCCGAAGGGATCATCACCGCGCCCGGGATCTTCTTGGCGCCGACCTCGTCCATGGCCGCGACGCACAGATGCGCCGGCACCGCGAAGACCGCGACGTCGATCTCGCCGGGATAGTCGAGCACCGACTTGTAGGCCTTGACGCCCTCGATCGTATCGGCCTTCGGATGGACCGGGACGATCGCGCCCTTGTAGCCGCCATTGATCAGGTTCTTCATCACCGAGTTGCCGATCTTGCCGGCCTCGTTCGACGCACCGATCACCGCCACCGCCTTGGGGTGGAAAATGCGCTGCATCGACGTGACGATCGCCGCCTGGTCGGGGCGGAAACGCTGCACGCGCGCGTCGAAATTGCAGACGATGCGGGCGTCCACCGCGGTCGCCCCGGATCTGGTGGCGAAGACCGGGTTGAGGTCGAGCTCCTCGATCTCCGGGAAATCGTCGAGCAGCGCCGAGACCTGCACCAGGATGGCGGCCAGCGCCTCGCGGCTGACCGGATCGCCGCCGCGCACGCCGTCGAGCACTTCCTTGGCCTTGATCGAGCCGATCATGTCGAGCGCCTGGCTCGTGTTCACCGGCGCGAGGCGGAAGGTCAGGTCTTTCAGCACTTCGACCAGGATGCCGCCGAGGCCGAAGGCCACCAGCTTGCCGAAGGAAGGATCGGTGATGGCGCCGACCAGCGTCTCGGTCGCGCCCGAGGGCAGCATCTGCTGCACCTGGATGCCCTCGACCTTGGCGTCGGCCTTGTACTTCCGGGCATTGGCCAGGATCGTATCATGGGCGGCCCGCGCCTCGGCATCGCTGCGGACGCCGACGATCACGCCACCGGCATCGGTCTTGTGCAGGATATCGGCCGAGACGATCTTCATGACCACGGGATAGCCCATGCCACCGGCGAGCTTCGCCGCCTCGTCGGCCGATTTGGCCAGGCCTTCCCTCGGCAGCGGAATGTCGTAGGCGTCGCAGACGATCTTGGCTTCGGGGGCGGTCAGGCCGGTCCGGCCATCGGCTTTGACGCCATCCAGGACCTTGCGGACGATGGCCTTGTCGACCGCGGCGTCGCGCTGATCGATCCTTACGGCGGCTTGGTTCACCATGATGGACTTCCTCCCGTGGATATTCTTTTTCCAGCCGATCTGCGCGCGCGTCGTGCCGTTGTCCTCGCACGTCCCGACGGATCAGCTTGGCGTTTGGTATTTGGCATGCCAATCATCATGACTGTCAAGAGGGGGAAAACGACGACCGTGAATTTTAACGGAGGGCCTCGCGCTGTGGCGCCGGAGAGCGCGTTGGCGAGGGCTTGGGGCCACCGGCCGACGACGCCCGACAGAGCGGCACGAGGGCCGCCACGAACTTCTGGTATTATGGATGCCAGGAGTTGGCAGGCCCAAGTCTTTGAGATACCGTGGCCCCGGTCACAAGCGCCGACATAACGGCGCAGGGCAAACGGAGCCTCGGGTTCCGGTCAGGGAGGATGGCTCGGCCCATGAGCGAACATCACGACCATACCGTCCGGCCCTTCGAGCATCCGGGTCTTGGCCGAAAGCGCGCGAAGTCGACGCCGAAAGGCCGGCAGGTCGAGCCGCGTGCGCTTCAGGAGATCGAGGCGCTCATTGGCGACCGTCCGCGCCGGCGCGACCTGCTGATCGAACACCTGCACCTGATCCAGGACCAGTATCATCAGATCTCGGCGGCCCATCTGGCCGCCCTTGCCGACCTGATGAAGCTCGCCTTCGCCGAGGTCTTCGAAACCGCGACCTTCTACGCCCATTTCGACATCGTGAAGGACGGCGAACCGCCGATCCCGCCGCTCACCGTCCGCGTCTGCGACAGCCTGACCTGCGCGATGCACCAGGCGCAGGACCTACATGACGCCCTTGAAAAAGCGGTCGGAGCCGGCGTGCGCGTGGTGCGGGCGCCCTGCCTCGGCCTATGCGACCACGCGCCGGCCGCCGAGGTCGGCCACCATTCCGTCCAGCGCGCGACGCCGGACGCGGTGCTCGCCGCGATCGCCGCCGGCGACACCCATTCTCACACGCCCGACTATGTCGACTACGACGCCTATGTCGCCGGCGGCGGTTATGCGCTGCTGAACGCCTTGCGTTCGGGCGAGCGCGGCATCGACCAGATCCTGGCGGCGCTCGACGATTCCGGCCTGCGCGGCCTTGGCGGCGCCGGCTTTCCGACCGCGCGCAAATGGCGCGCGGTGCGCGGCGAGCCCGGCCCGCGCCTGATGGCGGTCAATGGCGACGAAGGCGAACCCGGCACCTTCAAGGACCGCTTCTATCTCGACACCGACCCGCACCGCTTCCTCGAAGGCACGCTGATCGGCGCCCATGTGGTGGAAGCGAGCGAGGTCTATATCTATCTGCGCGACGAATACCCGGAAGCGCGCGAGATCCTGACGCGGGAAATCGCCCGGCTGCCGCCGGGCGGCCCGGTCATCCACATGCGCCGGGGCGCCGGGGCCTATATCTGCGGCGAGGAATCCGCGCTGCTCGAAAGCCTGGAAGGCAAGCGCGGGCTGCCGCGCCACAAGCCGCCTTATCCATTCCAGGTCGGCCTGTTCGGCCTGCCCACCCTGATCAACAATGTCGAGACGCTCTACTGGGTCCGCGACATCGTCGAGAAGGGCAAGGACTGGTGGAGTTCCCATGGCCGCAACGGCCGCGTCGGGCTGCGCAGCTACTCGGTCTCCGGCCGCGTCAGGGAGCCGGGCGTCAAGCTCGCGCCGGCCGGCGTCACCATTCGCGAGCTGATCGAGGAATTCTCGGGCGGCATGCAGGACGGCCACCGCTTCCACGCCTATTTGCCCGGCGGCGCCTCGGGCGGCATCCTGCCCGCCGCGATGGACGATATTCCGCTCGATTTCGGCACGCTCGAAAAGCACGGCTGCTTCATCGGCTCGGCGGCGGTGGTCGTGCTCTCCGACCAGGACGACATGCGCGGCGCGGCACTCAACCTGATGCGCTTCTTCGAGCACGAAAGCTGCGGCCAGTGCACACCTTGCCGGCTCGGAACGCAAAAGGCGGCCATGCTGATGCAGCGGCCGGTCTGGGACCAGGACCTGCTCGGCGAACTCTCCCAGGCGATGCGCGACGCCTCGATCTGCGGCCTCGGCCAGGCCGCCGCCAATCCGCTCTCGTCGGTGATGCGCTACTTCCCCGAGGAATTCATGACCAGGGACGCCGCGGAATGAGCCAGTCCATCACCTTCGAACTGAATGGCGAGCGCGTCGAAGCCTTGGCCGGCGAGACCATCTGGCAGGTCGCACAACGGCTCGGCACGGCCATTCCGCATCTCTGCTACCAGCCCGAACCGGACTATCGCGCCGACGGTAATTGCCGCGCCTGCATGGTCGAGATCGAAGGCGAGCGCGTGCTCGCCGCCTCCTGCATGCGCAAGCCAACCGTCGGCATGAAGGTTAAGACCGAAAGCGAAAGGGCCGAAAAGGCCCGCAGGATGGTCATGGAGCTCCTGGTCGCCGACCAGCCGGCGCGCGCGACATCGCATGATCCGACCTCGAAATTCTGGGCCTGGGCGGAGCGGACCGGCGTCACCGAAAGCCGCTTCCCAGCGGCTGAACGCTGGCAGGCCGATCTCAGTCACACCGCGATGAGCGTCAATCTCGACGCCTGCATCCAATGCGGCCTGTGCGTCAGGGCCTGCCGCGAGGTGCAGGTCAATGACGTCATCGGCATGGCCTACCGGGGCGCCGGCGCCAAGATCGTCTTCGATTTCGACGATCCCATGGGCAATTCGAGCTGCGTCGCCTGCGGCGAATGCGTCCAGGCCTGCCCGACGGGCGCGCTGATGCCACAGGCCTTTCTCGACGAGCATCAGACCCGCACGGTCTGGGCCGACCGCAAGGTCGATTCGCTCTGCCCCTATTGCGGTGTCGGCTGCCAGGTTTCCTATAACGTCAAGGACGAGACGATCGTCTATGCCGAGGGCCGCGACGGCCCGGCCAACCACAACCGGCTCTGCGTCAAGGGCCGCTTCGGTTTCGACTATATCCATCACCCGCACCGGCTGACCAAGCCGCTGGTACGGCTTGCCAACATGCCCAAGGATGCCCGCGACCAGGTCGACCCGGCCAATCCCTGGACGCATTTCCGCGAGGCGTCCTGGGACGAGGCGCTCGACATCGCCGCCCGGGGGCTGACCCGCATCCGCGACGACAAGGGCCGCAAGGCGCTCGCCGGCTTCGGTTCGGCCAAGGGCTCGAACGAGGAGGCCTATCTGTTCCAGAAGCTGGTGCGCACCGGTTTCGGTTCGAACAATGTCGATCACTGCACAAGGCTCTGCCACGCCTCCTCGGTGGCGGCCCTGATGGAAGGCGTCAATTCCGGCGCGGTCACCGCGCCCTTCGCCGCCGCCCTCGATGCCGAACTGATCATCGTCATCGGCGCCAATCCGACGGTGAACCATCCGGTCGCCGCGACCTTCATGAAGAACGCGGTCAAGGCCGGCGCCAAGCTGGTCATCATGGACCCGCGCCGCCAGGCGCTGTCGCGCCATGCCTGGAAGCACCTCGCCTTCAAGCCGGGCAGCGACGTCGCCATGCTCAACGCGCTGCTGCACACCATCATCACCGAGGGGCTGACCGACGAGCAATATATTGCCGGCTATACCGAGGGTTATGACCGCTTGAAGCAGAGCATCCAGGCTTTCCCGCCGGAGACGATGGCGGCGGTCTGCGGCATTCCGGCCGAGACGCTGAAGGAGGTCGCCCGGGCCTATGCCCGCTCGCGCGCCTCGATCATCTTCTGGGGCATGGGCATCAGCCAGCATGTCCACGGCACCGACAATGCGCGCTGCCTGATCGCGCTCGCCATGGTCACCGGCCAGATCGGCCGTCCCGGCACCGGCCTGCATCCCCTGCGCGGCCAGAACAATGTCCAGGGCGCCTCCGATGCCGGGCTGATCCCGATGGTCTATCCCGATTATCAATCGGTCGAGAAGGACCAGGTGCGCGCCATCTTCGAGACCCTCTGGGGCCAGTCGCTCGATCCGAAAAAAGGCCTCACCGTCGTCGAGATCATGAATGCCATCCATGCCGGCGAGATCAGCGGCATGTATATCGAGGGCGAAAACCCGGCCATGTCGGACCCCGACCTCAACCATGCCCGCGGCGCGCTGGCCAAGCTCGACCACCTGGTCGTGCAGGACCTGTTCCTGACCGAAACCGCCTTCCACGCCGACGTGGTGCTGCCGGCCTCGGCCTTCGCCGAAAAGGTCGGCACCTTCACCAATACCGACCGCCGGGTGCAGATGGCCCGCCAGGTCGTGCGCCCGCCGGGCGAAGCGAAACAGGACTGGTGGATCATCCAGGAAATCGCCCGGCGCATGGGCTGCGCCTGGACCTATGGCGGCCCGGCGGATGTCTTCACCGAGATGGCGCTGGTCATGCCCTCCTTCAGGAACATCACCTGGGAACGGCTGGAGCGGGAAGGTGCGGTGACCTATCCGGTCGACGGGCCGGACCAGCCGGGCAACGAAATCATCTTCGCCCAGGGGTTTCCGACCGACAGTGGCCGCGCCAGGATCGTGCCCGCCCAGATCGTGCCGCCGGACGAATTGCCCGACGACGAATATCCGATGGTGCTGTCGACCGGGCGGGTGCTGGAACATTGGCACACCGGCTCGATGACCCGGCGCGCCGGCGTGCTCGACGAGCTCGAACCCGAGGCGGTCGCCTTGATGTCACCCAGGGATCTCGGCCGCCTCGGCATCGCACCCGGCGGCCAGGTCCGGCTGGAAACCCGGCGCGGCGCCATTGCCGTGAAGGTGCGCTCCGATCGCGACGTGCCCGAGAACATGGTATTCATGCCGTTCTGCTACGCCGAGGCCGCCGCCAATCTCTTGACCAACCCGGCGCTCGATCCGATGGGCAAGATCCCCGAGTTCAAGTTCTGCGCGGTCCGGGCGCGCGCCGAACACGACCACATGAGCACCGCGGCGGAATAGGCCGGGCGAGGGAGCGGCCGATTCGGCCTTGATTCGATTGCGCTGCGCCCGCCACGGCGGACGTGGGCAGTGCTACCGCCAGGGCCGCGGTGGTTGGATATTCTCTACGTCATCCCCGGCGAGCGAAGCGAGGGAAGGGGATCCAGGAGCCGTTGCATCGGCGTTTTCAGCTGCATATTCAAAAGGCTACGATGCGTTGATGGGAGCGCCCTGCAACCTCTGGATCCCCTTCCCCTCGGCTTCGCCTCGGCCGGGGATGACGTCCGGTGATTCACGCATTCCATTGCGGCACACCCAATCCGCTTCGCCGCTCGCCGCTTCCCCCCGCCATAAAAAATGGGCGGAATCTCCCGTGAAGATTCCGCCCCAGTCCGCTCTCGAGGAGCCGAGGAGGTTTGCGGCTATTCGGCCGCCACCAGCGGCTTGGCGCCGGTGGCGCCGGATGCGGTGATCGCCGCGATGCGGTTTTCGTCGAATTTCAAGACGTCGCGCAGCACCTCCTCGGTGTGCTCGCCCAAAAGCGGCGAGCGCTTCACCTCGGTCGGGCTGTTGGACAGTTTGATCGGATTGCCGACCGACAGGTATTTGCCGCGCTTGGGGTGGTCGACCTCGACCACGGTGCCGGTCTCGCGCAGCGACTTCTCCTCGGCGATCTCCTTCATCGACAGGATCGGGCCGCAGGGAATGTCATATTGGTTGAGCAGGTCCATGGCCTCGAACTTGGTCATCGACATGGTCCACTGTTCGATCCGCCCGAAGATCTCGTTGAGCCGCGGCAGGCGGGCGGGCGGCGTGGCGTAGTTGGGATCGGTCTTCCAGCCCTGCTCGCCGATGACGTCGCAGATCGCCTCCCAGACCGGCGCCTGGGTGATGAAATAGATATAGGCGTTGGGATCGGTCTCCCAGCCCTTGCACTTCAGGATGCGGCCGGGCTGGCCGCCGCCGGAATCGTTGCCGGCGCGCGGCACCGCCTCGCCGAAGGCCACGCCTTCGCCGAACTGGCTGAATTCCGTCAGCGGCCCATGCGCCAGGCGCTGCTGGTCGCGCAGCTTGACCCGGCAAAGATTGAGGACGCCGTCCTGCATGGCGCAATCGACCTTCTGGCCGAGGCCCGAATGGGTGCGGTGGTAGAGCGCGGTGACGATGCCGAGCGCCAGATGCAGCCCGGTGCCGCTGTCGCCGATCTGCGCGCCGGTGACCAGCGGCGGCCCCTCGCGGAAGCCCGTGGTGGAGGCCGAACCGCCGGCGCATTGCGCGACGTTCTCATAGACCTTGCAGTCCTCGTAGGGACCCGGACCGAAGCCCTTCACCGAGGCGACGATCAGGCGCGGATTGACCTCGTGCAGCTTCTTCCAGGTCAGCCCCATGCGGTCGAGCACACCGGGCGCGAAATTCTCCACCAGCACGTCGCAGATCTTGACCATTTCCCACAGCACTTCCATGCCCTTGGGGTTCTTGGTGTCGAGCGTGATCGAGCGCTTGTTGTGGTTCAGCATGGTGAAATAGAGGCTGTCGACGCCCGGCACGTCGCGCAACTGGCCGCGCGTGATGTCGCCGGCGCCGGGCCGCTCGACCTTGATCACGTCGGCGCCGAACCAGGCGAGCAACTGCGTGCAGGTCGGGCCGGACTGGACATGGGTGAAGTCTAGAATTTTGACGCCGTCGAGGGCTTTGCTCATGGAATCCTCCCGTTCAGGATGTCTGTCGATGCCGTGGGCGTCTTCGGCCCGCTGCGGCGTTTGAAGACGGCGCCGGGGCGCCGCCGCGTCGTCGATGGGGGCGGCTCGGGCGAGCCGGCTATTTCTTGCGAACCACGCTTTGTGGATTGAGATTGCCGATGCGGCCGCTCTCGGTGCCGGCGCCCGGATCGATCGCGGCGTTGATCAGGGTGGGCCGGCCGGAGTCCATCGCCGCGTTGACCGCGCGGCTCAGCTCGTCCGGTGTCGTCGCATGGACGCCGACGCCACCGAAGGCTTCCATCATCCGGTCGTAGCGCGCGTCCTTGACGAAGACGGTCGTCGCGACGTCACCGCCGCGCGGATTGACGTCGGTGCCGCGATAGATGCCGCTATTGTTGAAGATGACGATGCAGACCGGCAGGTTGTACCGGCAGATCGTCTCGACCTCCATGCCGGAAAAGCCGAAGGCGCTGTCGCCCTCGACCGCCAGCACCGGCTTGCCGGTCTCGATGGCGGCCGCGATGGCATAACCCATGCCGATGCCCATGACGCCCCAGGTGCCGACATCGAGACGCTTGCGCGGCTGATACATGTCGATGATGCCGCGGGCGAGATCGAGCGTATTGGCGCCTTCGTTGACCAGGATGGCGTCCGGCCGCTGCTTGATGATGGTCCTGAGCGCGCCGAGCGCGCCGTGGAAATCCATCGGCGCCGCATTGTTCATCAGCTTGGGCGCCATCTTGGCGATATTCTCGTCGCGCTTCGAGGTGATCGCGCCGGTCCACTCCGCCGGTGGCGCCGGCCATTGGCTGCCGATGCCGTCGAGCAGGGCCGCGACGCAGGAGCCGATATCGCCGACCACGGGGGCGACGATCTCGACATTGCTGTCCATTTCCTTCGGCTCGATATCGATCTGGATGAATTTCTTCGATCCGGGCTCACCCCAGGTCTTTCCCTTGCCGTGCGACAACAGCCAGTTCAGCCGGGCGCCGATCATCACCACCACGTCGGCGTCTTTCAGCACCGTCGAGCGCGCCGCGCCCGCGCATTGCGGGTGGGTGTCCGGCAACAGGCCCTTGGCCATGCTCATCGGCAGGAAGGGTACGCCGGTCTTCTCGACAAAGGCGCGGATCGCGTCGTCCGCCTGCGCGTAAGCCGCGCCTTTGCCGAGGATGATCAGCGGCCGCTTGGCGCTCTTCAGCACGTCGAGCGCGCGCTTGATGGCGGACGGAGCCGGGATCTGAGCCGGCGCCGCGTCGATCACCTTGACCAGCGATTTCTGGCCAGCCTCGGCGTTCATCACCTGGCCGAACAGCTTGGCCGGCAGGTCGAGATAGACGCCGCCCGGACGGCCGGACACGGCGGCGCGGATCGCCCTGGCCACGCCGATGCCGATATCGGCCGCGTGCAGCACGCGGAAGGCCGCCTTGCACAGCGGCTTGGCGATGGCGAGCTGGTCCATTTCTTCGTAGTCGCCCTGCTGCAGGTCGACGATCTCGCGCTCGGACGAGCCGCTGATCAGGATCATCGGGAAGCAGTTGGTGGTGGCATTGGCCAGCGCCGTCAGGCCGTTGAGGAAGCCGGGCGCCGAAACCGTGAGGCAGATGCCGGGCCTCTTGGTCAGGTAGCCGGCGATCGCCGCCGCATTGCCGGCATTCTGCTCATGCCGGAACGAGATCACGCGCACGCCGGCGGCCTGCGCCATGCGGCCGAGATCGGTGATCGGAATGCCGGGGACGCCATAGATCGTCTCGACGCCGTTGAGCCTGAGCGCATCGATGACGAGGTGAAAGCCGTCGGTCAACTCCTGGCCCGCATCGACCTGATCCGAAGCCTCGCTCGCGACTTTCAATGTTGCCGTGCTCATATGCGGTTTCCTCCGTTTTTTCTGTTCGCCGCCCGTCTTTTGACGTGATGGCGCCGTTGCCTTGCCCGTGCCGGGATCAGGCGAAGAACTCCCCGCCGTGCTTTTCGACATAGGCGGCCAGTCCCAGGGTATGGTCGCGCGACAGCTGCTCGGCCCGGTCGGCGTCGCGGCTCTCGATTGCGTCGATGATCGCGATGTGATCCTGGATCGACGCGCTGATCCGTTCGGCCCGCCCGATGGTGATCCGGCGGATGCCGCGCACATGCAGCAGCAGGTTGGCCGTCAGGTCTTCGAGCAGCTGCGATCCGCCGAGCTGAATGATCGCCTGGTGGAAGCTGAGATTGGCGGCGGAATATTCATCGAGATGATCGGCAGGCTGATGCGCGGCACCGAATTGCCTGAAGATCAGCCTGAGCTTCGCGACATCCTCGGCCGGCGCCAGGCTAGCTGCCCGCCTCGCGGCCATGCCCTCGAGCGCCGCCCAGGCCTGGATCATCTCGACGACCTCGCGCAGCGTCTTCTTGACCACAATGATGCCGCGGCGCGGGATCGGCCGGACGAACCCCTCGTTCTCCAGCATGGTCAGCGCCTCGCGCACCGGCGTGCGGCTGACCCCGAGCTGCTCGGACAATTGGCGTTCGTCGAGCCAGATCGTTTCCGGCCGGCTGTAGAGATCCATCTCGGTGATGGCGCGCTTGAGGTCCGCATAAACCCGCTGCTTGAAGGTCCGCTCCGGCTTGACCATCTCGATCGACAGGACCACGCCACTGCGGCTCGCCAGCGAGGAGTGGATGAATTCCGTCGAAGTACGGCTCGATTGGACCTTCACAGCGCCTCGCAGAGGTCTGGACTTCGTTTGGCACGACGTATGCCAGATACGTGGCATGCCAGCAAGCGAGCTGTCAATGGCGTTCCAGGCGGGCTCGCCGGCTATCGATCCCGGCGCTGGTTCTTGCCGCGGCTCTTGTGCGATGCAATATTTGCTGAGCTGCGATGCAATATGAAAACTGGTTAAATTGGCATGTGGCATGCCAGATAAGGGCATCACGCTGGACTGGAGACAGACATGACGACCCAACTTCTCACGCAGTACCGTCGCCGCCAGAGCCTGGCCGAGCGCCTCTGGGCTCCGATCGGTGCCTTCCTCG
>BFBZ01000004.1_pt20 | contig 12751 bp, 10 predicted proteins | sample 1888401 | NCBI WGS metagenome assembly BFBZ01 (sample SAMD00112614, study PRJDB3348) | symbiont metagenome | host: Chara braunii | reverse complement strand
GTGCGCCCATGCTCTCCGCCGACCGGGATCTGGTTCCCGCCGATATCGCCGGTCTTGTGCAGCGCTACGGTGCGCTCGCGGTGGATTGGGAATCCGGCGCCATTGCCTGGGTCGCATCGCGCAATCAGAAGAGGGTGGCGATTGTGCGCGGCGTCACCGACGTGGTGAGCGCCTCGGGCAGCCCCGCCTACGGCAACGAGGCGTACTTCGCGGAGGCGACCTCCAAGGTGATGACCGCGCTGCTCGACACGCTTCCGGATTGGGTGCGGCTGCTCACCGCCGGTTCATCGAAAGCGGCGACGCAAACCCTCGACCAAAACTGAAGCAATGGGGCGGCAAGCAGCGCTCGCAGCTTGGCCCACAACGGCAAGCAACAGGTGGACCGGGTGGCCGCTTCGATTCGAGTGGTGTTCGCCGAGCTGCGGCGGACCGTTGCCGGAACGGCTTAAGGCAGAAGCAGTTTGATGAAGACTCCGCCCACCACGCTGCGGGCCTGAAATCCGCGCTGCTTGCCGTCGGTGGTCATATACCAATCGGTGAGCGGAACGCGTGAGGGGGTCTCGTTCATCCACTTGTGCGCCGGCGCGATGAACGCCTCAAAATCCGCGCGATTCTCGGCCATCGTCGCGGTCCAGACAAGCCAATCGAGCTTGGTGTAATCGGCGCGGTTGTCGAGCGGCAGTCCATACTGGTTCTGCCTGGATTTGTAGTAGGCGATCTCTTTGCGGGCCACTTCGGGCGGAAACAGGTTCAGCCCGAGGATTCGATCCCAGACGAGGTTGTATTTCTGGCTCCAGGTTCCGGGATTGCCGAACGCCAGGACGTAGTGATCTCCATCCTCGGCGAGTTTCATCCATTTCCGGGCGTAGTCCTGGGCTATCGCGCGGTAGCGCTCCGCTTCGACGCGGCGCCCGGTCCGCTCCGCGAGCAACGAATAAGCGCCCAGCCCTTCGATGGCCTTGAGCGAGAGGTTGGCGTTGCGCGCGAGGTGGCCGGCGAAATCGTCGGTGCAGAGTTGATTCTCGGGATCGAGTCCTTTATCCCGGAGAAATTCGGCCCACCGGGTGAGCACGGGCCAGTACTTGTTCGGCAGTTCGACGTCGCCGCTGAGCTTGGCGAGCGCGCCCACCAGGATGAGCATGTTTCCGCTTTCTTCAACCGGCATCTGGTTCCGCTCACTGGTCTCGCCGCCGCCGTAGGTTTGACCGTTGGCAAGGGGATACGTACCGAGATCGTGCGGCGCGTAGGGCCATGGCCAGCGCGGCATGGAAGCATATTCAAGGATCGGCTCCACCGACCCGCGGAGCAGCCTGGGCGCTACGGCGAGAAACAGCGGCGCGCTCGGGTAGAACACGTCAACCGTATTGATCGACCCGTTGCTGAAGTTCTCCTTCGAGAAAAACAGCAGCTTGCCGTCGAGGTCCACTGCCAGTTTGTGAGCGGCGATGGCCTGGCGATAGGCGAGCGATGCCAGTTCGGCGTACTTCCGGCCGCCTGCGCGTTCGAGGTCCGCGGTCAGTTTCCCGTCGAAGGCGCCGCACAACTTCATCACCTCTCCGTATTCCGCCACGGAACGCTGAAGGAGTTCGCCGGCCTCCATGCCGTTACGCCGCCAGTAGGGCCGGACCCGGCGATTGAAGTATTCGAGTGAATAGAGGTCGTCGTAGGCCGCCACCAGAAAGCGCGGTTGTCCCGGCCGGAGCGGAAAGCTGAAGGCCAGCACGGGAGTCCGCACCGGGTTGTAGCGGACGCGCGGGTTATGCTCGGCGAAAGCGTCTTCCTCGGCCACTTCGCCGGACTCGGTGAAATGCCCGCGATTGACGGCACGGTCGGCGGCGGCGGTTCTGAGATCGGCGGCCTCCGCGCCGGCGACATACAGGTAGCCCCAATCGATTCTCAGGTTGTCGCCGGACTTTTGCAGCATCGGCTGTTCGCGTGAACCCGCACGGAGGACGCGCAGGCCTTTCGCGCGCAGCCGCGTCCAGGAGACGGGTTGCTCGGCGGGCGTGTTGACGCAGAGGTCCGTGGAGGCCTCGAAGTAAATCTGAACGCCGTGGTCGCGCTGATCCAATTGCTCCATCGACCAGGTGACATAGGTGACAGGCCTCGACAGCAGATCGAGGTTATCCGGAAGGAACGGCGTCGTGAAGGTCAGGGTGACGGCGACGCCTTCGCCTTCAAATCGGTAGCGGGTTTGAGTCGGCGAGACACGGAGCGACTTCTGCGGCAATGCCTCGATGGCGCTTCCGCGCTCCGCACCGCCCATGAGACGAAACACTTTTCCGTCAATCCTGACGAGGCTCGAGATGGACTGCGGGGTGCCCGTCCAATGCCGCGTGACATCGGCATTTAACTGATCGGCCATCGACCAGACGCTGAAATAGGGGTCGTTGGTGATGAGCGGCACGGCCGGCGGGCGTTGAGCCGCGGCGACCACGGCAAGGATTAGGAAAATGAATGGCTTCATCTCTCTGCGAGTCTATAATAGAAGCGGTTCCGAAGGCCCGCGCATGCAACTGGGAAGATACGGAACATTCGAACGCATCGCTCTTCCGCTGGCACTCGTCCTTCTCGCGGTGTCATTTGTGTTCGTCTACCGCGACGGCGTTTCTTACGAAGCGGCTCACCGGGATGAGCTGCAAACCGAGCAGGTAGTGGAAAATACCGTCGCGTTGCTGTCGGCCGTGAAAGATGCGGAGACCGGTCAACGCGGCTATCTGCTCACCGGGAAACCCGAATACCTCGAACCGTTCCATACCGCCAAGGCGGAAATACAGAAACATCTCGAAGCACTCCGCCGGGTGGTTCGCCGGCCGGAGAACATCTCGAGATTGCCGCTGCTCGAACGCGCCATCAACGACAAGTTGAACGATCTCCAATTGACCATCGAGCTTCGCGACAAAGATATCAGCGCGGTGAGCGCGGTGATGCTATCCGGGGTCGGCAAATCGAAAATGGACGAGATCCGGGAACTGTGCGCAGCCATCGAAGATTCGGTTCGCACGCCGATGCTGGCCTCACGCGCGGCGGTGGAACGGAACGCGCGAAACCTGCGGCGAACGAGCGTATTCTCCCTGATCACATTGTTTGGCCTCCTGGCCTTCGGCCTGTTCACCATTGCCCGCGGCACCTCAGCGCGCCAGAGACTGATCCGGGATCTGGAAGCGAGCCGCGCGGACCTGGCGCGGTCGCGGGAAACGCTCGACCTCACGCTGCGCAGTATCGGCGACGCGGTGATTACGACGGACGCGGCGGGCCATATTCAATTCATGAACGCGGTAGCACGGCGGCTCACCGGGTGGGATGAGGAATCCGCGTCGGGCAAGCCGATTCCGGAAGTGTTTCGAATCGTGAACGAAACAACGCGTGAGCCGGCCGAGAATCCGGTCGAACAGGTGCTTCGCATGGGAACCACCGTAGGCCTCGCCAACCACACGCTGCTGATCCGGCGGGACGGCACGGAGTTTCCTGTGGACGACAGCGCCGCACCGATCCGGAGCGCGGGCGGCGATCTGATCGGAACGGTCCTGGTATTCCGGGATATTTCAGAGCGGCGGCGCGCGGAACGCGACATCGAGTCCGGGCGGCAGGAGCTGGCCCGGCTGAACTCGGCGCTGCAGAGGTCGAACGTGGAACTGGAGCGATTTGCGTTTGCCGTCAGCCACGACCTGCAGGAACCGCTTCGCGCGATTTCGAACTTCACCGAGATGCTGGCCAGAGAGCCCGGCGGGCCCCGAACAGCGCAGTACATCCAGTTCATCACCGATGGCGCGCAACGAATGAGGGCGCTCATCGCCGACCTGCTCGAGTACTCGCGCATCAACCACTCGAATCTGTTGCGCACGGGCGTCGTCGACCTCAACGAGGTTGTGCGCGAGGTTCTCTGGAATCTGCAGGTGAAGGTGCGCGAAAGCGGCGCGACGGTGGAAACCGGCAGGTTGCCGGCCGTGGATGTGGATCGCCGGGCGGCGACGCAGTTATTCCAGAACCTGATCGGCAACGCGATCAAATACGCGGGGAACAATCGTCCCGAGGTTCATGTTGAAGCGGAGGAAACTGAGTCAGGAGGGTGGATTTATCAGGTTCGCGACAACGGCATCGGCTTCGACATGGCCTACGCGGACGAGATCTTCAAGGCGTTTCACCGGCTCCACGGCCGCGAGAAGTATGCGGGAACCGGAGTGGGGTTGGCCATCTGCAAGCGCGTTGTCGAAATGCACGGCGGGCGAATCTGGGTGAACTCGGCGCCGGGTGCGGGATCCACATTCTTCTTCACGTTGTCGGCCGGTGACGCGCCGGCGGAGCGGCAGGCGGGCGCGGGGCGCTGATTCACGCCTGGCGAATGGTCATTTTCCAGCTCGCCTTGCGCGGCGGATTCGCGGCGCGGAGCAGCATGCGGTAAAGCCGCTCGCCCCACACATCGCGCAGGCGGGCGTCCTCGATCCTGATCTCTTCGACGGTTGCCGTCAGCGAAGGGTCGTGAACGACAACGGCGCGGTTGTCGAGACGGATTTTTCCGGAAGAGATCTCGGCGCGGCAAGGCGTCATCAGGGTAAGGGTAATGTCTTCGACGCCTGCTTTGAGCGTGTACTCGTCATTCACCTCGAGTTCATTCCGCGCCCGATCGAGCCGGATGGATCGTTTCCAGCTTTCGAGGTTGGCTGACTTGGGGTAGGCGCCGGCGATGTCCATGCTGAGTTGCGCCGAGCCGTCGCTTGGGCGGTAGTCGACAGCTGAAGCAGCGAACTGGCGCCCCGGGGACTGCATCACTCCGCCGATGGTGGGGCAGTTGTGAAAGGCCGACTGCATGGTCCAAATGTCGTAGCGCTTGGAACTGAACGTCTTTGCGGTGTAGGTTTCAACGCCTACGTCGACGATGACGGGTTCGCCGCCGGAATAGACGACGAAGTTGCCGACGTCGTTGTGGTTGTGGCTCTTGCCGTTGTTGCCGGCTTCGGCCCCGACGTAGAGGCCATCGGTGGAGCCCTCGCGCGCGCGGGCCGTCATGACGCCGATACCGGGCATCCAGGAATCGCGCAGCAGGGCCTGGCTGCGCGGCGCTCTCCGAAACTCGGAGAGTTCAAACAACGCGGGCAGGTCGCGGCCGAGGCTGCTTTTCGGAATCGTGTTTTCACCGTGAGCAAAAGCGCAGTAGGCTCCGTGCCGGGCCATGGTTTCGTCGCCCACTCTCTTGCCGAAGCGGTAGACGAGATCACCATCGGTACGGACGCGGGCGGGAGCGTCGGAGAAGTTCGTGTACCAGTCGCCGGCGACATGAGCGCGGCAAATATAGAGGCCGATCTGCCGGATGAGCGGCTGATCGTAAGCGGTCAACGCTCCGCCGCTCGCCTGGAAATAGAGTTCGAGGCAGTCGAACAGGGACGCACCGGCGCGACCCCAATAACTGGGTCCTTCATCGCAACCGCCGTCGTCGGCGTAGCCGTTGAGGAAATGGTCGAGACAGACCGCGATTTTCTGGAGCGCGGCGGCACGGCGCTTTTCATCGGGCTCGACGATGAGCGCCGCGGTCAGCCAGTTGGAGCAAATCCACGGGTTCCAGTTATTGGGGGGCGGCGTGTTGAAGCCCATCCAACCGAAGTCCGTGCGTTCGAGGCAGGGGTTGAGAACGCGTCGGATGGTCTCGAGGCGGATGCGGTCGGGGACCAGGCGCGAGGTTTCGCGGAGTTTTGGTTCGAGCAGGTAGAGGGTCCAGGCGAGTTGCGCGGCGGTTTCGGCGGCGAACAGGTCGACGATGGGTTCGTTCACGTCGGGAAGTCCGACCTTGGCTTTTTGCGCGCCGAGGTGGGCCGGTATGCCCCAGAAGGATTCTTCGGAAGTGAGCCAGATGCCGTTGATGATCTCGTCGAGGAAGCGGCCTTTGAACTCGGCGCATTCGGCGAGCGTGAGGTCCTGCAGTTTGCGGCGGCGGCGGTCGCGGAGCGCTTCATAGCGGGAGCGGTTGCCGTTGCGGGCGAACTCAAGCGCCACCGAAGCGGGCAGCACTTCCCAGGGAGTTTTGAGCTGGCGCTCGCCTCCGGCGATGAGAGTAGCGCGGGCGTCCTCCGGGAGGCTCTGCCAGGCGTCGCGTTGTGCGGCTGCGGGATAAGGATGAAACGGGCGGCTCGCGGCGGCCGCGAGTTTTTCCGGGCTCCACAAGGAGGCGAGGAGGTTGCGCTTGGGGGGCGGTTGGGCTGCCGCACGGAATTGCGCTGCGCCGAGGAGCGCCGGTTGGATAAGAACTTCGCGCCGAGTCATGACATTTCTATATCAGACTTTGGTCTCTCGTTTGGGTGGGCAGGGGACAGGCCGCTCTGCCCACTCGGTGGGGACCCGCGCGGGGTGATTCGAGTCTTCCCACCTCGGGGGAGATTAGCCCTGTCTCTTATACACATCTAGATGTGTATAAGAGACAGCATAACATGCCGCTGCTCCGGAGGCGCGGAACTCGCGCCCTCCGCTCTCTCTCGCGGCGAAGTCCTTCGGACCCTCGTCTGTAGCGCCGAAAAGCGATCAAATCCTGAGCATTTCAACGTTTCAGTCCATATGGAAAATGGGGCGGGTGGCATATGCACCATTTTTCAAAACGAAAATGGGGTACGTTCAGGCAGGCCCCTTTTTCCGGGCCCCTTTATGGACGATTCAGATACTTCTCATAAAGACGCTTGTGCTTGTTATCCAGATCCACAAGCCGCCCCTTGATCAGCAGGTACTTGACCTGAGTCTTGGCCTCGAGCGGATCTCCGTCGGTGATCATAAGATCGGCCCACTTGCCCTTCTCGATGGTCCCAATCTGATCGCCGACCCCCCAGATCTCCGCCGCGTTGATCGTCACCGCCTTCAGCGCCTCTTCGTACGGCAGTCCGAACGCCACCGCGTTCGCCGCCTGATACGGCAGGTTGCGCGAGAACTGATTGCCGAAGCTGCCGAACGCGAACTTCACGCCCGCCTTGTACAGCTCAGCCGGAAGCGTGAACGCCGAGTCGTACGGGTCGTCTTCATTCACCGGCAGTGCGAGCGTCGGACCCGTAATCACCGGAATCCCCTTCGCCTTCAAATCCGCGAGCGTCGAGCCGAACTCGCGCGCCCCCGCGATCACGATCTTGATCTTCTGCTTGTCGGCGAACGCAATCGCGTCCTTGATCGAACGCTCGCGCATCGCCGTCACCATTACCGGCAGCTTGCCGTCGAGCACGGGCAGCATCGCCTCGAACTTCAGATCGTTCTTGAATCCCGGAGCTTTCGCCGCTTTCGCCTTCTGGTAGCGCCGCGCCTCCTCAAAGAACGTCTCGAGCTCCTTCAGCCGCTTATCGTAGTTGCGCTTGGCTTCGGCATACGCGGTGCGCGGGAACAGCGGATTCTCGTTGTCCATGAACCGCGGACGCCCGGCGGAGATCGCCGGAAAAACCAGTTCCATCGCCGCGCTCGGCTTTACCGCCATGTCTTCCCACGTCCATCCGTCGAGATGGATCAGTGCCGGTTGACCCGTGATCAGGCTCGACACGCCGCCGCCCATTCGCCCGCCGCCTCCGCCGCCGCCCACAAACGGCAGGCTGATCGCCGTCGTAATGCCGTTGGCGCGAATCACCGGAATGTGTTCACTGGCCGGATTCACCGCAATCAAAGCGCGCAATTGAGGATTGAAGTCCCCAAGCTCGCCCGTGTCGTTGGTTTCACGAACGCTCGAAATCTCCGACAACCCGGCTTCGGTCGCCGAGTCGATCATGCCCGGATAAACGCGCAAGCCTTTCGCGTCGATCACCTTCGCGCCCTTTGGCCCGGCGGCGCTCTTGCCCACCTCGGTGATCTTGCCGTCGACAATCACAATCGACGCGCCATCCATTTCAGGACCGGCCACCGGAACCACATGCGCGTTCCGAATCACCACGCTCTCCGCGGCCATCGGCGCCAGCGCGGCCAGCGTTAGAATCGCGAACCTCATTGCGGCCTCCTTGCCGGCGCTCCGGCGCCCCGCGGACCCGCCTGGCGCTGCTGCGCTTCCTTTTCCCGATCGAGCAGCGCCTTCTTGCGCGCCGCCAGCGCCGCGCGCTCGCTCAATTCCTTATCGCGCTCAAAGTAGATATCGCCGTCAATCATGACCTTCTGCACCTTGGCGAAATTCGAAAGCGGATGCTTGTCGTAGATCACCAGATCGGCGTCCTTGCCCGGTTCGATCGAGCCGACATACTTGTCGATCGCCAACTGCTTGGCCGGATTGATGGTCACCAGGGCCAGAGCCTCATCTTCGGTCAGCCCGCCGTATTTGATCGTCTTGGCCGCCTCCTGATTCAAGTGGCGCATCAGTTCCGCGTCGTCGCTGTTGAGCGACACCGTCACGCCTTTGCGCGTCATGATCGCCGCGTTGTACGGAATGGCGTCGTAGGCTTCTACTTTATAAGCCCACCAGTCCGAGAACGTCGAAGCGCCGGCGCCGTGCGCCGCGATTTCCTTCGCCACCTTGTAGCCTTCGAGCACGTGCTGCAGCGTGCGAATCTTAAAGCCGAACTCGTCGGCCACGCGCAGCAACATGAGAATCTCATCGGCGCGATAGCAATGCGCGTGGACAAATCGCTTGCCCTCGAGCACTTCAACCAGCGGTTCCAGCTTCAGGTCCCGGCGGGGAGGCAGCGGCTTTTCTCCGCGCGCCACCTTGTCCCGGTAGTCTTTCCACGCAGCCTGGTACTGCCGCGCTTCGGTGAACGCCTCGCGAATCACGTCCTCGACGCCCATGCGGGTCGCCGGATATCGTCCTCGCGCGTTCGCGCCCGTCGTGTTGCCGGCGCGCTTGGGATTTTCGCCGAGCGCGAACTTGATGCCCGGCGTCGACCCCTGGAAAATCATCTCGTCGGCCGTCTTGCCCCAACGCGTCTTGATCACCGCGCATTTGCCGCCGATCGCGTTCGCGCTGCCGTGCAGGACATTGGCCGTCGTCACGCCGCCGGCCAGCGCCCGGTAAATGGCGATATCGTCCGGGTTCACCACGTCCTCGATGCCCACCATCGACGACACCGACAGCGACCCTTCGTTCACCGCCTCAGTCGCGATATGGCTGTGACAGTCGATGATGCCCGGCATCACATACTGCCCGCCCGCGTCCACCACCTTCGCTCCCGGCGGTACCATCACCTTCTCGCCCACCTCGGCAATCTTGCCGTCGCGAATCAGGATCTGCCCGTTGGCGATGGTGCCTTTCGTGATGGTAAGGATCTTCGCGTTTTGAATCACCGTGGGCGGCGCAGCCATCAGCGCCGCTGCGCCGGCCAGTAAGAGCAGGGTTCTTCTCATTCCACACCTCCGGTGGGACGGCGCATGCCCGCGCCGGGTGTCTGCGGTGTTTCTTCGGGTGTGGGCTCGAACTTCTGCCCATCGACAAAAATCATCTGCACCTGCGGCTTGTCGCCGAACAGGTCACCCTTGGTCACCACCAGGTTTGCGATCTTGCCTTTTTCAATCGAGCCGAGCCGGTCGTCGACGCCATACAATTCCGCCGCGCTGAGCGTCATCGCCCGCAGCGCCTGGTCCGCGCCGAGCCCCGCGTCAATCGCCTTTTTGACGTTCGCAATCACGTCGGCCGGACGGTCGATGCCGTCCGAGTAAAACGCGAACTTCACCCGGGCTCTGGCCAGCGCCGCCGGAGTCGACGGCGCCTTATCGCGCATCTCGAGAGTCCGCAGGCTGTCCACTTCGTCCGGGTCGGCATCGCGCGCCTTCTCGGGCCACTTCGCGCTGACAAGCATCGGCAGCTGAATCTTGTCCGCCACCTTGAACGCCTCGTGCCCTCCGTAAAGAATCGCCGGCTGCTTCAGTTCCGCGGCGAACTTCTGCATGCGCGCAATCTCCACTGCCCGCGACGCCGGCAGAAGTATGCGCTGGGAAGCGATCACGCCTTCGAGCGCGCGATCATATTCCGGACGCGCCGCGCCGCGCGGATTCTTCGCGTAAGCGTCCTTGGCCATTTTGTAGTGGTCCGCATCGAGATAGATCTGCCGCACATAGGCGATGACGCCGAACAACGCGCCCGGGAAGGACCCAAACCCGCCGCTGGTGCGCATGCCGATGTATTGACCCACGGCTGGTGCGACGGCCATCTGTCCCGGCTTCTCGCCCGCCAGATCGAGCACCGATCCCTGCCCCGCGAAAATCCCTTGCGTCGGGAATGTCACCGTCGTCGTGAACCCGGCGTTGCGGAACGTCGCGATGCGGGCGTCCGATGCGCTCACCTGATCGACAGCCACCACCCAGCTCGTTGTCTGCGGCCGGTCCTCCGGTCCGCGAATCTGCGGGCCCGCGGCTGCCGCGGCCATCATCGCCGCAAACGGATCGGCCGGCGCGGCCGTTCGCCCCGCTCCGACGCGTGCCGCGGGCGCGGGCTGTGGAATGCCCACGGTCGACAAAGCGTCGATCAGCCCCGGATAGACCGTCAGCCCCTTGCCGTCGATCACCCACGCATCGGCAGGCGGTTGAACATCAGCGCCAACGGCTTCAATCAGGCCGTTCCGCAGAACGACTGTGCCGTTGGAAATCGTGGGTCCGCTCACCGGGACGATCTTGGCATCGCGGATGGCGATGGCCGACGGCGTCTCAGCAGCGGCGGACAGCGCAAACACAAGTAGCGCAGTGGCCAGTTTCCTCATAGGGTACTCGCTATTATAGAGTTTCGTAAGAAACTAATGGCGTCCAAAACAAAAATAAGTTACAGGCAGGCCGGCGTGAATATCGACGAGGCCGACCGCGCCGTCGCTTCCATCCGTCAAATGGCCCGCCGCACCTTCGACAAGAACGTGCTCACCGACATCGGCAGTTTCGGCGGCGGCTATGGGCTCAGGGGCTGGAAGAGGCCCGTTCTCGTCAGTTCCGCCGATGGCGTCGGCACCAAACTGAAGGTTGCGTTCGCCACCGGACGGCACAGCACCATCGGCGAAGACCTGGTTAATCACTGCGTCAACGACATCGCGGTCCAAGGCGCGACTCCGCTGTTCTTCCTCGACTACTTCGCCGTCGGCAAACTCGACGCCAGGGTGGCTGCCTCGGTGGTCTCCGGCATCGCGCGCGGCTGCGAACAGAACGGCTGCGCCTTGATCGGCGGTGAAACAGCCGAAATGCCCGGAATGTACGCCGACGGCGAATACGACCTCGCCGGCTTCATCGTCGGCGCCGTGGAGCGCAAGAAGATGATCACCGGCGCCGCCATCCGGAAAGGCGATGTGCTGATCGGCCTGCCTTCGGCCGGTTTGCACACCAACGGCTACTCGCTCGCGCGCAAGCTTCTGTTCGAGGTTGCCGGACACGCCCCGCAATCGAAACTCCCCGAGTTGACCGGAACGCTCGCCGACGAACTGCTCAAGCCGCATAAGAGCTACCTCAAGGCGATTCGTTCGCTGCACAAAGCCGGCATCCTCAAGGGCGCGGCCCACATCACCGGCGGCGGCATCACCGACAACACACCCCGCGTGCTCCCCGCCGGACTCGCCGTGCGCGTCGACCGCTCCTCATGGCCCGTCCCGCCGGTCTTTGAAGTGATGAGGAAAATCGGCGACATCCCCGAAGCCGATTACCGCCGCACGTTCAACCTCGGCATCGGCATGATCTTCGTCGTCGGCGTGCGAGCGCTCGCCAAAGCCGAGCGCCTGCTCGATAAGATCGCCGAACCGCACTACCGCATCGGCGAAGTGTTGGAAGCCTCCCGTAAGGGCACCCGGGTCATTTACGAATGAAGCGCCTCGGCATTCTCCTGTCCGGGCGCGGATCAAACTTTGAAGCGATTGCCCGAAATGTACGGGAGGGCCGCCTCGATGCGGAAATCGCCGTCGTCATCTCCAACCGGCCCGAAGCGAAAGGCCTCGACACCGCCCGGAGCCTCGGGCTGAATGCAGTCTCGATTCCCTCGAAAGGAATCGATCGTGAAGCCTACGACCGACTCACCGTCGCCGAACTGCGCCGCCACCAGGTGGACCTCGTCGTCCTGGCCGGCTTCATGCGCCTCTTGAGCGGCGTCTTCATCCGCGAGTTTCCCAACCGCATTCTCAACATCCACCCTTCCCTGCTCCCGTCTTTTCCCGGGCTCGACGCTCAGCACCAGGCCTTCGATCACGGCGTCAAATACACGGGCTGCACGGTTCACTTCGTTGACGAGGCGCTCGACGCCGGGCCCATCGTCAAGCAGGCGGTTGTGCCCGTGCTCGACGGCGACACGGTGGACTCGCTCTCGGCCCGCATCCTCACCGAAGAGCACCGCATCTACACCGAAGCCATCGCGCTCGTGCTGAGCGGCGCGTGGCGAATCGAAGGCCGCCGCGTGCTGGCGGACTCTTGACCCCGGTCAGCCGCCGAGCGCTGCTGGCTGCCGCAGCGCGCCCCGCTAAGAACCGCGTGCTGGTGCTGGTGTCGGCCGATGCCGAGTGGCGCGTCGTGCGGGCCCGGTTTCCAGCCGCTCAATTCCGACGTTCCGTCTTTGGCGAAGTCTTCGCAACTCGCTTGGCGGGACAGCCGGTCGCCGTCGTTCAGGGAGGTTGGGGAAAGGTGTCGGCCGCTGCTTCCGCCCAATGGGCGATCTCGGCGTTCGACCCCGAGGTCATTCTGAATATCGGCACCTGCGGCGGAATCGAGGGCCGCATTCGCCGCTTCGATACCGTTCTCGCCACGCGAACCGCGATCTACGATATCCGCGAGGCGATGGGCGACTCCGAGGAAGCCCTGCGTCACTACAGCGTTGAACTCGATACCCGCTGGGCGGCGGAGACTCCGGTGCCGGTGG
>BFBZ01000647.1_pt1 | contig 12755 bp, 6 predicted proteins | sample 1888401 | NCBI WGS metagenome assembly BFBZ01 (sample SAMD00112614, study PRJDB3348) | symbiont metagenome | host: Chara braunii | reverse complement strand
CCTTACAACTCAACAATTACAGAGAAAGTTGTAAACGAGCCGGCTTTTATCTGGGGTGATATTTGATTCCATAAATCATACATTATCATTGATAAATAATGCCATCCAGATGGGTTGCTATTTGCAAACAAATTTGAACACGGCACCCATCGATCAAATCAAAAAAGAGTAAATCCAAATTTATCTACGAAACTTAGAGCGGAAACCGAAATGTGTAAAAAAATCCTGTTTCACCCACTCCAAATAGGGGGTTTTCCCCCTTGTATCAGTCAAAATTTGATTGTATTGTTGTATGGCATCAATCATTGCGAAAGAAAGTMTGCAACAGATTGAYTTCTAATACAAAGTGTAGYACGCTTAAACTAATTTCTAACCATTAGATCATCGTTTWTCGTGCCACTTTGTTCGGCGCTTTTTGTTTTTTGTCTCCATATCAAATTCTACCCRATGAATAATTCTAAAATAAAAAACTGGCTTCCCGGTGTTTCTGCTCTCATTTGAAGGGAAGCTTATCGTTCCAATCAAAAACCACAAACATAAAATTCTATTTATGAAATCTCTGCCAACACTAACACCACAACAAGCTGGTGAGTTACTCGCATTTCAACGTGCTTCGAAACAAAGTGCAACTACTTACCTCAACCCTTCAGATCCCACACATCGAAAATTCATTGAAAGTATGCTCAATGCTGCCGGCAGAACACCGGCCAATTACCCATACCTCTATAAAGCACTGAACACGGGAGATTCATATAAAGGAGCCCCCGGCGTGGACAATGTACGCATGGTAGATGCAGGGAAAACTGCTGCCGGAAAAGCTACTGCAACCGTTTGGTCACGATCATCCAACGATAGCCTGATCAAAGGGGGTAATTTAATGGTATTCGACAGTGATACCGGTGCACTACTGGCGCAGGGAGAGAATACAGCGGTGAAAAGAGGCTTTCTCGCTTGTCCTGCCAGGAGCGCTACCGCTGCACCGGCCGGAAAAAACCTTTCTCTTCTGTACATGGGGCACACAACAGATGCCAACGGGTCTACCCGTTTTTACAGTTATACCAATAAAGTTGCGGTAGCGCAGGATGGCATCAARGCTAATATTGCTATGCCTGTGATCCAGCATACAGGCAATGTAAACATTTGGATTGCAGTGGGCAGAGTAGCAGGTTCTCCATTTCCATCCAATACTGACTATATCTTTATAGAACCTTCCGCCAATGAAAATAATCCATATCTCATTGTTCCTTTTAAAGGTAATGTGGCGCTGAGCGGGCTTATTGACTTGCCCAGCCTTACCATTGCAGATCTCAGCACCAGTATTTTTGTAAACAATGGGCATGGCTCTACTGTCGAAATCACCAGAGCTACCCAATACACCACAGATGCAAAGATGATTGGTGCTTTTTCAGTGGGTACTCCTGCCAATGTTTTGCAGTGGGAATTTCCCTATGATCAAAAGGGTTACCAACAAACAAACTCAATTGTATACAACTCTACTTCGCTGGGCAACGAAATTGATAGTTATTTCTATTTCGCATTTAATGGCATCCCATTAAAAGGCGGCGCTACTGCACCTCCATTTTTTGTCTGCAGTAAAAACACACCCGAAGACCCATCTATCAATTGCACGCAGATACCGAACCTGTATTTCTGGTGGCATTGCCTGGCCAAAGGCACATTAGTAACGCTGGAAGATGGTAGTAAAAAACCAATTGAAGCCATCAATGAAACCTTCAGGGTAAAAACCGGTACTAACGGAAGTAGTTTCGCAGTATGCGCTACCGCATTAGGGCGACATAGTTCCGATCCGGCAGCAGGCACCCGCAAAGAGATATTCCGGCTCACCACCGCTAATGGTAAAAGCATCACTGCTACCGAGAACCACATGGTCTTTATGACGGCGGATAAGTGCAGAAGTATCAGCCATCTTGTTGCGGGCGACAAAGTAATGACCGATGAAGGCATGTCTACGGTAAAAAGCATTGAAGCGATTGCTTACAACGATATGTTTTATGCCCTGGCACTGGGCAATGTAAAAGAACAAGCTGAAAAAAGTTTTCCRCACAATATGGCAAACTATTATGCCAATGGAATCCTTTGCGGTGATCAGCTGGCAATGCGCCATCATTGCAATGAAGCGCACCATGATCTTGAATACATGCTGCCGCGCATCAAACAGGAACTGCATACTGATTATGCATCCGCATTACATCACAAGCGCTTTTAATACCCTACTCATGGCCAACAGTCTTATCAAGAACCTGTTTTATGCCAGCCCCTATTCCGTTCCACCTCCCGGCGTAGGTACTACTGGTGTAACATTACAGACAGATCCGGCGCAATCGCCCACGCCTGCCGGCGTTACCAACCCCGTGCTGGTRATCCGCTTGCGAATGGCGTCAAGCCCGGTGGTTATTGGCATATCTGCTACATCCGGTCCCGGTACAAGTGTAAAGACAGCTATCTATCAGCCGTCTTTTCCTTTATCCGCCACCGAGTCTTATATGATCGATATCATCTGGGTGCCGTCGGGCACACCGCCTGAAAATATCGACTGGAACAGTGCCATCGCATCTGCACCCGTAACAGCAGCCGAAGTGATGGTAGGTAGCGCCGCTTTCAATGGCACTACGCTTGATGCAACGGTAACCTATGGTGCAAGCAGTGTTGCAGTAGGCGCACAGGTAAATGTATTCGCCCTATCAGGCGGTGTATATGTGAATATTGGCAGCGCGCAAACTCAGGGTAACAGGTTATCTGTACCTGTTACCACCACCGGGTTTACTGCGCCATTCTCTTTCAATGCACAAGCCATTATTCCCACCAGCAATTCGGGAGGCGGTGCTTTTGCACCGCCTTTCAGCATGGGGCCTCCTACCGTGATCAGCAATTACACCAGCGTACCACAAGCGGCTAAAACAATTGCTGCAGCTGTTTACAATGGCAAAAGCCTTTCTCTTTCCTGGAACCTCGATACCGTTGCCGGTTGCGTGAACCCCGATTCCAGCCTCATACAGGTACTTGCCAGCAACCAGGTTGTTGCCAGTTTTAAAGGAGGCCCTGTTTCTGCCAATATTCCGCTGGATATTTATGGCCAGTCAAACATTACCGTTCAGTTATCTACTGTAGCCAACAATATTGGCAGTACACCTTTGTCCTTCAGCCTGATCACGCAGGCGCCAACGGTAACTAATGTTGTTGCTGATAAAACAGCGGGAAAAGTAACGGCAAATATTACAACGACCCCCACAGGTCTTTCCGCACAGGCTTACCTGATGGATGGAGATATAGTACTTGCCGGTCCTGTTGCACCCACTAGCGGCGTAGTGAGTTTTAGTTATAGTACATCAAAGTACAATGTAGAAGGAATGGTTGGGCTAAGCGTTGTTGCCAGCAGTGTATCTGCCGATGGAACAGTAACAGGCCCTGCAAGTAAGCCCGCCATTTTACTGGCCACCGCACCTATACTGCAATCCGCCCTCCTGCGCATCGATCCCGCAAACAACGCACAATGGAGAGCGGATATTGCCTGGAACCGCCTGCCTGATAGCGTTGCCAATGTTACTGCTTATACAGTTTCTGTTTTACAGGAAACGACTGTTATAGCTACGCAAACCATTTCCGGCACTACTGCCACACTTACGTTTGCCAAAACAGCAATCGACACCACCAAAACACAAACCATACAACTCTTTGCTACCGGAATTACCGGCGGTAATAGCCCTGCACAAACTTTGTATGCGCTGTTTGCACCGCCATTGCTGGCTTCATTGGTTACAACAAAGGGACAAATCGGTATTACCTGGACCGTACCGGCCACGCTTCCGGCAGCCAATACATTGCCGGTAAGCTATCGCGCGATCATTGCATCCGGCGCTGCTACTATTTATCGTGGAAACGAAACAACTGCTACACGCAGTGCCATTCAGCTTGCCGCCCTTTCTATTCCGGATACCGGCAACCTGGTGGCAATGGTAAATATTTCACTTGGACCGGTTACACTTCAGTGTGATCCGTCTATGGCTGCCACCTGTAGYGCCAGTCCGTTATTGACAGCGCCCATTATYAACGCAACTACTGCTGCAGCCACTACCAATATAGCTACACTGAACTGGACCGCTGTTACAGGCGCCAATGCTATTGCCTATAATATCAATTTTACAAAAGGCAATCCGCAAACCAATATTCCAACAAACGCTTTTGCATTAACAACAGCGCTTACGCCTGGAGCATTGCTCGGTTATACTGTAAGGGCAACCGGAACTTCAAACGGTGTTCCGGTTACAGGGCCTCCTTCTAATGAAGCATGGGTGCCAACGAATATGGCCAATGTTTCCACAGTCCGCTTCACTGGTAGCAATACAACTGTGGAGTGGGAGCAGGTGCCAGATGCTGTATGCTACTGTATATCGGTATACGACAATGCAACGCCTGCCAACCAAGTGTATACCAATACCACCAGTGCCACCAGCGATTCGTTCACTATTACGGCTGCCTCGGGGAAAGAATACACGGCCTATGTACAACCCATCATGAAAAATGGAACAGGTCTTGCCGGAACATCACTTAAACTATTCGCGCCAGCCTTATTYCTGAGCCAGCAGCCTGCTTCCGCCGCCTATCCATAYATTTATCCGGCGCAAAGCATGTCGGTACTCGGTTCTGCAACCACAGGCCCTACGGCACAGGCCATTGTATTGTATTTACCCGAACTGGGTGCTGCATCCGGAGCACTGGGTACCACACCGATTGAAGTAGCTCCTTTCAAGATTGAACCTTCAGGAAATACTGCTTTACCCTATAAGCTAACCATTGCAGCAGATCCATTGGCCTGGACATTCGACACTACTGCAATACGTGCTGCCTTGCAACAAGCCTATGTCAATTTCCTGAAGAATATTGAAACGCCTCCTGGGGGCACACTTGCCGGCGCCACGCCGTTTGGTATTTCACTCGTACAGTTGGCCATCGCCTGTTCATTACCACAGACTTTTGCAGAACAACTCTATTACAATTTCGGATTCTCTACAGTTTCCACTGTGGGATCGGGTTATGTAGACCTCAGGCCGGGCATGGTGTTGAGGGTAGCTGCAAGCGACTACATTGGCATTGCGCAAAGCGGACTGCCTTCCTGGATCAACGGTTATGCAGGCGCTACCATTCTCGATTTTGAAATAGGCAGCTATCTGTCCGGCACTAACTGGCGTACAGGGTTCGATGCATTTTTAAATACACTTACTTCGCAGGGCTCTCTTACCGTTTCATCACCAGCTGCCTCTACGGGTTCCGTTCAGGCCGGCCTTGCCGGAGCGGTTGACCTGTATTACCCGCAATTCATACAGCCTTTCTATCGCCTGTATTTTCCATCTGCCATCAGTAGCCCCTGGGGCAGTGGGTCAAATCTGACAGGATCGAATTTTACACTGGTAGCTGCAAACAAATACAGCAGTTTGCAAAGCACAACAGTTGATCCGTCCAATAACCCTACGGCGTATTTCCGGGGCAGAGCTGTTGTAGAAGTGATGATCAAAGTACTAGTGAACGGAAGCGAACGACTTGTACCTATGGGTACCAGCCTGGGCAACCTGCTGGAACAATTGGGTTTACGGCCGGTATCCACCTCACCGGTATTGAAACAACTTCGCGTTTACCGTTCCATCGTGCCGGCGATCACCAGTATAACTTCAGCAACAGCATTGGGACCTCAACTGGAATTGTGTGTCGACTGGAATGGTTTAGCCGTATACGGAACAGGTAATGGGTTGAATGCCATGTCAGTTCCATTAATGCCTGGCGACCAGGTTATCACAGATAAATATTAACCCATTCATGAGCGCTGTTCCGGTATTCAACCAGGTTAACTCTTCCGTATATGTGTTGTCAACACTCGCAGATACCGGACTGGTCAATTATTGGGCAGGATACTTTGCAGATCCACCTGGTAGCCTGGGCACCAGCGCCAGTACAAGTACAGTGTGGCAGAACATCGGTGGCTTTTATTTATTCCTAGATCAAATACCTTCCGACTGGACAAAGTTCGCAGCAGATTTAACGGCACTCCGTCCAAATCTGGGTCCGCCTGATATCGTTCGTTGTGTGTGGATCAGCAACGCAGGTCAGTCTTATTTGCAATGGCAGATCACTGTAGCTTTTGCAAAAGCTACCGGAACGGGTGTCAACATCAGTTGGCAATTGATGCGATCCGTAGCTTTTAACATCGGCGCTTACCAATTATCGCTGACAGGATTGAGTGCACTCACTTATATCACCGATGAGAACGGAGGCGGTATCGGCTTTCCTGGCGGGGTGTTCAATGGCCCGGAAGGGGGCTATACTTTTCCAACAGCACAGCTGTCATTCAGCGGAACAGCACTTGGTGCATTCAGCAGCAGYATGACTATTGCAGCGCCTTCCAGCMAGGACCAGTGTGATCTGTGGAAAGCACTCAACATTGGTTTGCAATATGCAGCGGCACCTACGCCTTCTGATGATGAACCAGTTCCTCCTGTTAATGGAGATGATCCCGACCCGGCAGCTATGGCCTATGCAACTGCAACAAAAATATTGTTCATGCCTGTGTTCGCAAGGCAAACGGCAACCCTTAACCTGGGCATCCTGTTCGATCCATTGCTGCCACTGGTAGCTTCCCGCACTTCATTCAGTTTATTTCCTGCGGGAACAACGGCTTCACCTATACAGGAGAGTTTCCTGAGAACCACCCGCGGATACACTATTCAGTTAACGCCACTCAAAGCGAATGGGGTACTCCCCGATGCACGTTTTGTATTCGGCTATTGCCCGGTACAGGAAAGCCTGTCAGAAGAAGGATATCGTTATCATTTAAGTCCCGATGGTGCATTCCAGGCAACCATCCTCACTCCTTCGCAAAAAAAGAGTAAGCGCAGCACAACTACACCCCTGCCCAATCAATTATTATTGGGTTTGTCCGGATTGGAATACGCAAGCCTCGATGGCGCCAGTTACATGATCATATTCCAGGGAAACAAACCGGCATTCATTCCTTATGTTCCRCCATCGCAATCACAGGCACCCGATATATCTAAAGCACTGACAGGAGCGGCAACTACTTCACACCTCACTGTKATGTCGCTCAACAACCAGGTGGTTAACCCTGTATATTATGCGCAACCGCGCGAAGCGCCGCTCTTYTCCGGTATCGATCATCGTACCGACAATATCCTTGATTTCAATCCCATGCCTGCTTTTACCTTTCCTTATAATGTGCAACAGCAGCCAGTTGTATTTCCCGTAGGCATTTACAAAGGACTCAGCAGTGATGAGAATGCACTTGCACGTGAAATGGAAAATGCAAGCCTGGCCCCCTACCGTAATTATTTTATCAGTAAACAATATGGTGTAACAGCCCATGCCGCYAACRCGGAAAACTTCCCCGTACCCAAACGACGTTTACGCAGCGTGAATGATCCGCTGGGTGTGACGCCACAAGGACTCGTAGCTGAACTGACGCCCGACTATAAAAATTTCGATGGTCTCATCATGGGTAATATGCCCGGCACTAATTATCCCAAAGTAGACTTCACAGCTGTAGAAGGCATGTTCAAGCAGGCTTTGCAGAACAATCAATTGTTTTTTGTAGCAACCAACGCAGGCGTGCTCATGAGTGGCACTTCGGTACGGTACCAGCTGACAGAAAAAGACAAACCCTTTCTGCTGGCGATGGGCGTAACGCAGGCTGTTATTGATGCCGTATACCTGGCTGTAAGCAGGGCCACACAGCCGTTTGATACGGAGGAGTTATTTGTAAACTGTATCCGTACTGCTGCGGGTAATGATCTCGGTTCTTTTCTCAAAGTAGCCGGCATACTCAAAGTGGAAATGGATGGATGGACTTTCCAGTTGTCGCCGCGCACCTGGCGTACCGATGCGGAGAGTCCAACACTCCTGGTTGCCAAATTCTGCAACCGCTCACTGAGAGACCTGGCCAATGATACCAGTAGCTGGTATTGGCCCGAAGTAGCTACACCTCAGAATGGAACGCTGACTCAAACACAAACRGTATTATTAAATATTTGTAAGGCGGCCGCTGCACCCGATGCAGCCAAACCCCTGCGCATTTTTTACGATACGGTGCTCAACGACAAAAACTGGAACGGCTTCTTGTTTCTGAATGCTCCGGTGGATATTTCAGAGATGCCCGATGACCTGAAATTCTTAACAGCAGGTATTGACCTTACCAAATTCTGTGCACATCATATCGGTTTCTCACAAACGCCCTTCAATGTGCTGAATGGTGTTCCCCAGTTGCAACAGACGGCGGCATTCGGACTGATCAATTACGAAGACCCCATGGATCTCTACGCGGAACAGAGCATTCCATTTGGTTTTAAAACAACAAGGCTGCGGGTGCGTTTTGCCAATGCGGCCCTCGTAGATTTCTCGGCCGAAGTAGAACTCATGCTTAACAGCCTGTTAGGATCTTCATTAACCAAGCAAATAGCAGCACGCGGAAATAACCTGATCATTGRAGGCTCTTACCAGCGTGTGGGCGGCGCACCCTGTTATGCATTTGCATTGAATGGAGAAAATATTTTCAATGCCAATGATACGGTGCTTACAGACATCGAAGTRTTATCGGTACAGGTGGTTAATGGTGGAATTACCAATTCTGTAAACGTGCTCACCAATTTTATATTGATGGGGAATTTCAGGTTCCTGCGTATAGAAGCATTCGATCTGTTCTCTTTTGGTCCGGGCGAAGATACCGACGACAGGTTCCTGCGATACAATGGACTTGGTATTAACATGCAGTTCTCACTGGCTACACCGAAACAACAAACCTTTACGGTAAAAGAATCCAATACTGCATTCGACATGGTGGCCAGTCATCAACGGACATCCTCACTGATGAATAATTTTCCATTAGCCATCAGCGGATTGGTTGCCAGCCCCAATCTTGCAGCGGAAGGCGAAAAGCCAAGTGGACAAACACCGGAAGACATGGGTTATACTTCTGTTGCAGCGCCACTGGAGCAAACACCGATGGTGCCTGGCTGGTATGGGCTGGTACTGACGCTGGACCTGGGAACATTCGGCGCATTGACTGGTAGTGTAAGCTTTAAAATTTCTATCCTCGCCGCCTGGAGGAAAGGTGATTCGCAAACGAATGTACCAGTTTATCTGGGGTTGAAATTACCAGGTATACCGGTGCTGGGCGGAAGTTTTCCTTTACAGGGCGTGTTGAAGATCGGTTTCCGGAATTTTCAGTTCGAAACTTATACTACCGCACAAAACGAGCTCGGGTACCTGTTACGGCTCCGGCGTTTTTCATTATCTGTGCTGGTATGGAGTTTCCCTCCCGGCAATAACAACATCATTTTATTCGGACAGCCGCGAAACCCGAAAGGTTCATTGGGTTGGTATGCAGCGTACAGTGATGACAAAGACGATACACAGGCAAAGACAGATCCATTATTATTAGAAAATACAACGCCACTACCGGATCATGTGCAGCGGCGTTTAAAATCGGGCAGGCGTACGCCACCCATCGGGTAATAWAAAAGCATACAATATGGCAACAGGTGTTGTAAAAGTAACCGTAGTAGACGTTGGACAGGGGCAATGTACGTTCGTGGAAATTTATAACACGGACAGCACCCCTAAACTCATTCATGCACTTCTTTTCGATTGTGGAAGTGATAAAAAAAGCGATGAAACTTCAACCAACCTCCAATATATTGCTACCAAGGTAGCAGGTATGGATACACCTGCCTTTGATACCATTTTTTTCTCCCATAGTGATAAAGACCACATTAGCCTCACCTATGATCTCCTGCAGGAATTCCCTTCTTCGAAAAAACCAACCGTAAAACAGGTTTGGTATGGAGGCGCCCGCAGCAGGTATACCAAATACGATTTCAACATCCTGGATTACCTTGAAGAAGAAGGATATTGCACAAAATCCAATCTCAAAACAACAGGAAGTAATTACACCGGATACGACACAACTTCTAAAAGTTTCACTCAATATCTCTGGAGAAGCGCCGATAATTCGGTTGCAGTATATGCAATCGTTTCTAATGTATTGTCGGATGATCCTGACTGGGACGAAAATGACCTGGATGTAGAAGGAAAAACCGCAGAAGCATTGAACCGGGTATCCATGGTCTGCTGGCTTTCTTATGCAGGTGCTTCTTATGTAATCTGTGGTGATGCTACTAATAAAACGATGGGGGCCATAAACACTCGGTTTACTGCCGGCACTACCGTATTTAATAAAAATAACATGACAACACTGCCCCACCACGGAAGCCGGGCCACGGGGTTTGCAGTGAAATCATCAGAAGTTGCAAGCAGTACAGCCAAACAGGTGGTAAGCGATTTTGCAGGACTTCTTAAGTCGAAGACCCTGACAATAAGTTCTTTTGAAAAACACCGGCACCCTTCCCTGGAGTTGATGAATGCATTTCCGCCTACCATTACTACTCCTTTTGTAAGAGATCCCAGGCTTAAGGAAACAAATGCCCACAGACTGATAGGCAATGTCGATATCGCATTAACACAGCCCAAAGGATGGAGTCTCCTGAAAACATATTACTCTTTCGATACTACTTCCTGTATGTTCAGCACCAGGTATTCCCAGTTAATGACATGGTTTTCCTACAACCTGGGAGCTTCGTCAGTGGCCGTAGCAAAAGGTCCCACATCATCATCAGTAGCTATCAATGCATTTGCCTGCTGGCAGTATGAAACACAAACAAATGGGAACTTCCTCTTAGGTGGTTATGCCAATCTTGCATTGCCACTTGTGCTGTTTACAGCAGGAACCACATCTATGGTTGCATCACAACCCAATCCCGCCATCGCATCCGTCCGGGTAAAAGATCAATCGAAAAAAGTACGGCAGCCTGCTCATACGCAATCGCAATTTTATGATCAGTTAAAACAGTTTCGTTGAAAAAAGATTCGTTCATACATGCAAGACAATATATAACCAATTTAAACCAACAGGGTATATGGCAACAGGCATTGTAGTAATAAGCGTATTAGATGTAGGACAGGGACAATGTACGTTTGTAGAGATCTATAATACGGCGAGCACCCCTAAAATCATTCATACGCTTCTTTTCGATTGCGGAAGTGATAAACAAAGTAGTGAAACGCAAACAAACCTCCAATATATTGCTACCAAGGTAGCAAGTATGGATACCCCTGCCTTTGACACTATTTTTTTCTCCCATAGCGATAAAGACCATATCAGCCTCACCTATGACCTCTTGCAGAAATTCCCTTCTTCAAAAAAACCAACTGTAAAACAGGTTTGGTACGGAGGAGCCCGCGAAAAGTACACCAAGTCTGGCTTTAATATTCTGAATTACCTTGAAACGAAAGGATATTGCACATCTTCCAATATCAAAACAACAGGAAGCAATTACACCGGCTACAATACAACTTCTAAAAGTTTCACAGAATATCTCTGGAAAAGCACTGATAATTCGGTTAAGGTATATGCGATCGCTTCCAACGTATTGTCAGATGATCCTGATTGGGATGATAATGACTTGAGTGTAGAAGGGAAAACAGCAGAGGCACTGAACCGCGTATCCATGGTCTGCTGGCTTTCCTATGCAGGCTCTTCTTATGTGATCTGCGGCGATGCCACCAATAAAACAATGGGTGCCATAAATAATCTGTTTACCGGTGGCACCCCCGTATTTAATCAAAATCTGATGACAACATTGCCCCACCACGGTAGCCGGGCCACAGGGTTTGCAGTCAGCTCATCAGCAACAGCAAGCCTTACAGCTATATTAGTAGTAAGCTCATTCTCTGCTCTGTTAAAATCTAAAACAATAACTGTCAGCGCCTACCAAAAGCACCGGCATCCATCATTGCAGTTAATGAGTTATTTTATCCCTACTATAACTACCCCAATCATAAAAGACCCCCGATTAAAAGAAAAAAACTCGCATCGGATTACGGCTTATCTCGACATCAATGTGGGAACGGGCACAGGCATGTTCCTCGTCAGAAATCTACCTTATTCATTTGAAACATTAATCAATACTTTAACAACGCGGTATTTCGACGGATTTCCCACATTCTCTTATAACATTGGTCTCTTTACTACAGCTAAGCCATCTCAGGGACTGGTAACCTCAACTACCGTAATCAATGGTTTTGCATGCTGGCAGTTTGAAACACAAACAAATGGGGACTTTCTTTTAGGKGGTTATGCCAATCTTGCATTACCACTTGTGCTGTTTACAACAGGAGCCACATCTTCGGTCGCATCGAAATCCGGTACGACCGACTTGTTGGAAGCAATTACAGTAACAAATCCGCCCATCGCAACTGTTAGGATAAAAGACCAACCACAAAAAATATGGCAACCTTCACAAAGGCTATCGCAATTCCATAACCATTTAACACAGTTTCGTTGAAAACGGCTAAATCATGAGTTCAGCAAATGTATATACAGCGCTCAATAGTTATATTCAAAACAACTCTATTGATTTATGGGCTGCAGCCAACRGCTCGCCCGACCTGGCAGGCATGCTGCCGGTATTGGGGCTATTCAACATCAACGCGGCTTATACACTTACATTTGTTGTCTTAACGCAAAGTCCCAGTGGTGCAAGCGTTCGCCTCACGGGAAGCGGTTCTTTCAATGGTGCAAACCCATATACGGCAAATGCAACCCTGCAATATATACAGGAGGGAAATGTTTTTTCATTGGAACTGGCCATCACTACAGACTGGATTATTTCCAATTT
>BFBZ01001896.1_pt1 | contig 12756 bp, 12 predicted proteins | sample 1888401 | NCBI WGS metagenome assembly BFBZ01 (sample SAMD00112614, study PRJDB3348) | symbiont metagenome | host: Chara braunii | reverse complement strand
CGCGACACTTTCACCACGCCTTCCGACAAGTGGGACCCGAAGCAGCAGATCGTCGGGCAGATCTGGGCGGATGATGCCAAGACGACGCTGAACATGGTGCCCGCGGTCTATAACTACGACTCCATCGGCTACAATCCCGACGTTTTGTCGGCCGAGGAAGCCAATACCTGGGCGGCGATCTTCGATCCGAAATTCAAGGGCAAGTCGGGCCTCAATACCGATCCGCTGATCGCCTTCGGTCAGGCGATCATGGCAATGAACACGCTGGGACTTTCGAACGTCAAGAACCCGGCCAACCCGACGACGGCCGAAATCGACGAAGCCGCAAAATTCCTCGTGTCGAAGAAGAAAGACGGGCAGTTCCGCGCGCTTTGGGGCGATTTCGGCGAGCTGGTCAACCTGATGGCATCGGGCGAGATGGTGGTCTGCGACGCCTGGCAGCCGGCTGTCATGGCGGTCAAGGCGCAGGGCAAGGCTTGCAAATACGCCGTGCCGAAGGAAGGCTATCGCGGCTGGGCGATCGGGCCCTCGATGATCGCTGGCACCTCCAACAAGGAAGCCGTGATCGCCTATGCCGACTACTGGCTGTCCGGTGAACCCGGCATCACCGTGTCCGAGCAGGGCTACTATTCACCCTCGACCAATATCCAGAAGGTCATGGCGCCGGACAAATATGCCTTCTGGTACGAAGGCAAGCCTTGGGTGGGCGCCGCCGAACGCGGCATCAAGGAAGGCGATCTGCGCGATGGCGGCTCGCTGGCCGAGCGCGCAAAGAACGTCGCCTACTGGCACCAGTGGCCGGATGAGTACGACCACCTCGTCCAGAAGTGGGATGAATTCCTCAATGCTTAATCCGGCGACGCAGGCTTCGGCCGTTCGTCTCCTGCCCTGTGGGGAGGCCATTCCGGCCTCTCCGCCCACCACCGGAGATCTCTCATGATTTATGACCTGGAACTCATCAATGCCGGCAAGGTCTATGACAATGGCACGCCCGCCGTCATCGACTTCAATCTGGCCATCGAAAAGGGTGAGTTCATCGCCTTTCTTGGCCCGTCGGGCTGCGGCAAGACGACGACGCTGCGCATGATCGCCGGCTTCGAAAGCATCTCCTCCGGCGACATGATGATCAAGGGCGAGCGCATGAACGATGTGCGGCCGCAAAACCGGCCGACATCGATGATCTTCCAGAACTATGCGCTGTTTCCGCATATGACCGTCCGGCGCAATGTCGGATACGGTCTTGAAGTCAAAGGCATGTCAAAGGCCGAGCGGGATGCGCGGGTCGACCGTATCCTCGCGACGCTCGGGCTTGAGGATATTGCCGAGCGCAAGCCGGACAAACTCTCTGGCGGCCAGCGCCAGCGCATTGCGCTTGCACGCGGGCTGGTGGTGGAGCCCGACGTGCTGCTTCTCGATGAACCCCTTGGCGCGCTCGATGCCAATCTGCGCAAGGCTATCCAGAACGAGCTCAAGCTGCTGCAGAAGAGGCTCGGCGTCACCTTCGTTTTCGTGACGCATGCCCAGTCGGAAGCGCTGGCGCTGTCCGACCGGATCGTTGTGATGAATCAGGGCCGCGTCGAGCAGATCAGCCCGCCGCATCAGCTCTATACCCGTCCGGACACGCCGTTCGTCGCGCAGTTCATCGGCCGCAACACCATCTTCGAAGGCGAGGTTGCGGGCGTGCAAGCTGACAATACGCTCGTCTCGACCTCGTTCGGCATGCTGTCGGGCTTAGCCAATGGCGGTCTTTCGAGCAAGGTCAATATCGTCATTCCCTCGGAAGCGATCGAAGTCCACGCGACGGAAGGTGCTGCGCGAGACAGCCTCGCCGGCGCTTTCGGCGGCAATGTCGTTGGCGCTCGCGTCGATCGTTTCGATGTCGTCGGTCATATCTCGCAGATCGGCGTCAGCTTGCCCGATGGCCGAGGGCTCGCGCTCGAAGCGCATATCGACAAATACCGGCCCGATCTCTTTCCCGTCGGCGCCGACGTCATGCTTACCTGGAACCCGGCCGACGCGACCGTCATTCCAGCTCACTGAGAACTAAAAACCTGATCGAAGGAGGTCATCCCATGGCAAAAGAAATCCTGTGCAGTTTCGGTGTCGACGTCGATGCCGTCGCCGGCTGGCTCGGCTCCTATGGCGGCGAGGATTCGCCTGACGATATTTCGCGCGGCCTTTTTGCCGGCGAAGTCGGCAGCCCGCGGCTGGTGAAGCTGTTCGAGCGGTTCGGCATCAAGACGACATGGTTCATTCCCGGCCATTCGATCGAGACCTTTCCCGAGCAGATGCAGGCTGTCGCCGATGCCGGTCATGAAATCGGCATTCACGGCTATAGCCACGAAAACCCGATCGCCATGACGCGCGAACAGGAAACCGAAATCCTCGACAAGTGCATCGAGCTGGTGACTAAGCTTTCGGGCAAGCGCCCCACGGGTTATGTTGCCCCCTGGTGGGAATTCTCCAACGTCACCAACGAGCTGCTCTTGGAGCGCGGCATCAAGTACGATCATTCGTTGATGCACAAGGATTTCACCCCTTATTATGTGCGGGTCGGCGACAGCTGGACGAAGATCGATTACTCCCGCAAGCCATCGGATTGGATGGTGCCTTTGAAGCGCGGCCAGGAGACCGACCTGATCGAAATCCCGGCCTCGTGGTATCTCGACGATCTCCCGCCGATGATGTTTATCAAGAAGTCGCCCAACAGCCACGGCTTCGTCAATCCGCACGATATCGAGCAGATGTGGCGCGATCAGTTCGACTGGGTCTATCGCGAGATGGATTATGCCGTCTTCCCTATCACCATCCATCCCGATGTCGCCGGCAGGCCGCAGGTGTTGATGATGCTGGAACGGCTCTACGCGCATATGATCAAGCATCCCGGCGTGAAGTTCGTGACGATGAACGAGATCGCCGACGATTTTGCCGCCCGCTTTCCGCGCGGCAAATAGCCAGCTAGTCTGGACAGGGCCAAGCCGTTTTCGGAAGGAATGACCATCATGTGCTCACTGTGCGGTGTTCTCGGTGGCAATGAGCATTGGACCGATGCGGCGGCCCGGCCGGGCGTCTTCACACGCAATCACGCCAGCCCGGAGCGGCGGCGTGAACGCGCGGAGCGGGTGCGCGCCGCCAACGACATGCTTTCCGCCTTCGGGCTCATTCTTTCGGATTGGCAGGGTACCTCCTTCGTCCTGTCGACGAGAACGGGCAAAAGCGAGATCATCGAGGATCTAGGCCATCTCTGGCCGGCGGCTGAAAAGCTCGTCGGCCGCCCCTGTGATCCCCTTGATGTCGCATTCGTTTCGCGAATGGAGGCACGGCATCATGATTGAGCCAAACGGCTTCCTGCCGGTCAATCTTCTCACGGGCTTCCTCGGCTCCGGCAAGACGACGCTCCTGAAGCGGATACTTTCGGATCCGGCATTTGCCGATACGGCGGTGCTGATCAACGAATTCGGCGAGATCGGGCTGGATCATGATCTTGTCGAAAGCGTTGATGGCGAGATGGTGCTTCTGCGCTCGGGCTGCGTTTGCTGCACGGTGCGCGGTGAGCTCGCCGCGGCACTCAAGGACCTCTACTCCAAACGCGAGCGCGGATTGTTGCCGCCGTTTCGCCGCGTCGTCATTGAAAGTACGGGCCTTGCCGATCCGTACCCGGTCTTGTCCACGATCAAGGCCGACCCGGTGCTCCGGCACCATTTCCGCGCCGGCAACGTGATCACGACTGTCGATGCCGTCAATGGAGTGCGCCAGCTCGACACCTATATCGAATCCAACCGGCAGGCGGCGGTTGCCGATCGGCTCGTCATCACCAAGACCGATCTCGCTGATGATCGTGCAACACAGGCTCTTAAGGCGCGGCTTCGAAACCTGAACCCCGATGCCCCGCTGGTGATGGCAACCGACGCCGATCTTGATTTGTCGTCGTTGGCGGACATGCGCGGCAATGCTTCGCCAAGCAACAATCTGTCGCCGAGCGGATTCTACTGTGAGGAGCCGCTGCAGTTGGTTTCGGCTGACGGAGTGCCCCATCAAACGACGATTTCCTCAATCGCGCTGAGGGTCGACCGGCCGGTTGACTGGACCGCATTCGGCCTTTGGCTGACCATGCTTCTCAATCGTCATGGGGATCGGGTGTTGCGCGTGAAGGGCATCCTCAATCTCAAGGGCGAGGAGCGTCCCGTCGCGGTGCATGGGGTTCAACATCTGGTTCACCCGCCGGTACATATGGAGGCTTGGCCTTCCGAAGATCGTGCCTCGCGTCTGGTCTTCATTCTAGATGGGCTGGATGGCGCGCTATTGAAACGGTCTTTCGAAGCCTTCACACTGGCTCGCATGCCGCCTGCCGTCTCATCCTCGGCAGCGGCGCAATAGGATAGTCGATCCGTTCATGAACAAGCATCAATCGATAGCGAAAACCGCGCCTGCTCCAGCACTGAATCTGGCAGGGCGGCCGCGCCTGCGCATTCTCGGCACCGCGATCTCGCTGCTGGAGGAGCTGCGGCTGCGGGCGGAGCAGGATCTTGGGATCGACGTGACGTTCGATAACAATGACTTCCTGACGACGCAATACAAGGCGGCGCGGGAACCGGAAACCTACGATATCTACGATCAGTGCTTTCACAATCTCGATATCGTCTGGCATTGGCGTGCCATCCAGCCGATCGACACGCAGCGCATTGTGCTGTGGGACGAGGTCAACGATCTGACCAAGACCGGTCATATCGGACCCAATCCGCGGCTGGGGCTCGGTGATGTGCCGGCGCGCAAGCTCTTCGTTCAGCCCAATCTCGCCTTGGGCGATACGCCGTCGCGTTTCATTTCCATGCTGCCGACCACGCATAATTTCGACAGCTTCGCCTATCGGAGCGACCTGGCGAAGAATGATGTCGGCATGCATTCCTGGAGCGCCCTTTTCGACGAGAGATGGGCCGGCCGCGTGGCCCTGGTCGACGAGCCCGCCATCGGCATATTCGATGCGGCACTCGCCGCACAGGCCGCCGGCCTGATGTCCTTCGATGATCTCGGCAATATGTCGGTGCAGGAGATCGATCAGCTGATCGATCTTCTCGAAGAGCGCAAGAAGGCTGGGTTCTTCCGTGGGTTCTGGAAGACCGCCGAAGACGCCGCGCGGCTGATGATCGCCGGGGAGACCAGTGTTCAAAGCATGTGGTCGCCGGGCATCGGCATCCTGAATTCCAAGGGCGTCCCGGTCGAGCAGGCCGTGCCCGCAGAGGGCTATCGCGCCTGGCATGGCGGCCTATGCCTGTCGAAACATCTCAACGGTCGCCTTCTGGATGTTGCCTACGACTATCTGAACTGGTGGATATCTGGCTGGCCGGGCGCCGTCGTCGCACGGCAGGGCTATTACATCTCGACGCCGCAACGCTCGCGTCAGTTCATGACCCCGGCGGAATGGGGATATTGGTATGATGGAACAGCGGCAGCGCAAGACCTGCCAGGCCCGGATGGGCAGACCAGGATAAGGGCGGGCTCGATGCGCAGCGGTGGCTCCTATTGGCAGCGCGCCAATTGCATTGCTGTCTGGAATACGACAATGGATGAGCACAATTATCTTGTGCGCCGCTGGATGCAGCTCGTCGGCGGCAGAGGAGAACAGAGCCTATGACACAGACACATCTCGGCAGGTCGATCGCGCAATTGTCGGTCTTGATCCAGTCTGGCTCCCTTGATCCCGTCACGCTTATCGAAGAGACCCTGGATGCGATCCGCGCCCATGAGGATCAAGCGATCTTCACGAGGCTGCTGGAGGACCGTGCAAGAGAAGAGGCCGCTGCTTCGTCGAAGCGGCTGCGGGAGGGGCGGTCACGCGGGCTGCTCGACGGTATTCCTGTCGCCTGGAAGGATCTCTTCGCCATCGCCGGCCTGCCGACTACGGCAGGCTCGATCGTCCTCGCCGATGCCGCGCCCGCGCAGGAGGATGCGGATGTCGTCAAGGCGCTGCATACTGCGGGCATGATTGCAGTCGGCCGGGTCAATATGAGCGAGTTTGCCTTTTCCGGTCTTGGCCTCAACCCGCATTACGGCACGCCGCACAATCCACGGGCGTCCGACGTCGCCCGGATACCAGGCGGCTCTTCCTCCGGTTCCGCCGTCGCTGTTGCCGCCGGCTTGGTGCCGGTATCGATCGGCACGGATACCGGTGGTTCCGTGCGCATTCCCTCGGCCTTCAACGGCCTTGTCGGTTACAAGGCAAGCCGTGGCCGCTACAGCATGGGCGGAGTCTTTCCTTTGGCGACCAGCCTCGATTCGCTCGGTCCCTTGTGCCGCAGCGTTCAGGATGCCGTCTGGGTCGATGCGGCAATGCGGGGCCATTTGGTCCCCGAGGTCATCCGGGCGAGTCCTATGGGGCTTTCGGTCGTCGTGCCGACCAACCTCGTCATGGACGAGGTCGAGGATGACGTGGTGCAAGCTTTCGAAGCCGCAATCGCACGGCTGAGCGCAGCTGGGGTGACGGTGCGCCGTGCTGCTTTCCCGGCCTTTGACTCGCTCTTTCAGGTGATGGCCGAGCATGGGCCGCTGGTGACCGCAGAGGCTTTCGCGCTCCATCATCGCCGGCTGGCAGGGCCTGAGGCTGAACGTATGGATCAGCGCGTCGTTGCCCGCACGCGCCTCGGCGAGAAGATCACCCTGGTCGGTTATCTCGAGATTCTGAAGGTGCGGGAGCAACTGATAAGAGACGTGGCTGGTATGCTGGGACCGAATGAGTTTGTGGCCTATCCAAGCGTTGCCCACGTGGCTCCCGCGCTTGCGCCGCTGGAGGCGGATGACGAGCTGTTCGTCAAGGCGAACTTCAAGACGCTGCGCAACACGCTGATCGGCAATTTCCTCGATTGGTGCGGCGTATCCCTGCCCTGCGGCACCGGCGATGCCGGCATGCCGGTCGGGCTGCTGCTTTCGGCTCCCAAAAATCAGGACGAGCGATTATTGGCGGCGGCTCTGGCTCTGGAAGACATTGTCGCCGAATAGCGAGCCTTTCCCTCCTGGCTGAGCAGCCAGTCGCTTCAAACGAAAAAGGCCGGATCAAATCCGGCCTTTCGAAATATCACTGCACTCGAAGCTCGATCAAGCCTGCAGGTTGTCCGCAGACATCTTGCCGGACTTGCGGTCCTTGACGAGTTCGTAGGAGATCTTCTGGCCGTCGTTCAAACCACGCATGCCGGCTCTCTCTACTGCGGAGATGTGGACGAAAACATCCGTGCTGCCGTCATCTGGTTGGATGAAACCAAATCCTTTCGTTGCATTGAACCATTTTACGGTGCCGGTAGCCATGTTGTCTTCCTTTAATCATTGACTTTGTCGTGACGAGCGCGACGAGCTCGCCTTCAGCAGCAGCAGAGATAGACGGCTCTTGACCGTTAGGAAAGAAGAATTTCAGTTCAATGACATTCTGATTTGTACTCAGCCGGCTTCAGACAACCAGAATGCGAGTGCGGTCATTGGAAATGGCGGTGCCTGCAGCCGATGATCTTATTCCGGCAACCCTGCCAGCTGCATGGCATCCGCGACCGCGTCGGAAATCGCCGGCGCTATGCCAACCGCCGATGACCATCGGCTGATGGAGAAGCCTGGGTCGCATGCGAGCAATCGCTGGCCGGAAGCTCTCGCCTCTTCAAGCCGGCCGAGCCTGGCAAGCGGTGCTGCAAGCCATCCATGCAAAATGCTGAAGCCCGGATTCAGTTGAATCGCCCGGCGGCCCGCTGCGATCGCTTCCTCATGTCGACCGAGCAGGAAATTTCCGAATCCGATAATGCCCTGCGGAATGCAGCTCATGGCATCGAGCGGGCTGAGGCGCATTGCCTGCTCTCCCCATGCGATGGCCCGCGCAGCGTCACCCCCGTAGGCAACGGGCACGCATCCGAATGAGTAGACGAAGGAGCACGAGGCGCTGAGTGCCAGGGCACGCTCGAAAGCTTCGTCGGCCAGCCTTCTATCCTGGGTCAGCAAGCCGATGGAGAAGCCCGCAAGCGCGAGCGCCATGGCGTCGCTCTGGCCATATTCGATTGCCGCAAGAGCATGATGGACGGATTTCTCGCGGCTCTCGGGACGCATGCCCCCACGCACAAAGATGCTCTGATGCGCCCAGGAGGCAAAGCCATGCGCAAGGGCATAGGCAGGCTCGATGGCAAGCGCCTGCTCCAGCAGCGGCAGCCCTTCGGCGGCGCCATCAGGCATGAAGGTATAGACATGCGGCATGGCGCGCAGCAGCAAATCGTAGGCATCGACATTGCCGGGTCGCTTGCGCCTGACCCTTTCGATCTCGGCCCGGCGCACATTGGGCTCGATGGCGGCAACGACGCTGATCGTGATCTCGTCCTGTAGCGCAAATATGTCGGTGAGGTCGCGGTCGTATCGTTCGGCCCAAAGATGGCTGCCATCCTCCGCATCGATGAGCTGACCGGTGATGCGCACGCGGTTTCCCGCCTTGCGCACGCTGCCCTCGAGCACATAGCGCACGCCCAGCTCGCGGCCGACCTTGGTCACGTCAACTGCGCGGCCCTTGTAGGTGAAGCTCGAATTGCGCGCGATGACAAACAGCCATTTGATGCGCGAGAGGCCGGTGATGATGTCCTCGACCATGCCGTCGGCAAAGTAATCTTGCTCCGGATCGCCGCTCATATTGTCGAACGGCAAGACGGCGATCGACGGGCGGTCGGGCAGCCCTAATCCGGCTGATGGGGTTTCCACCGGTACTGGCGCTTCAATGCCGCCTTCCTCGCGCACGGCGCCGAGAAAGCGGATGCCCTTGCGCATGATCGTGCGGATAAGCCGCTGCTCCTCGCCGCTGTCGTTAAGCGCGCTGCGCACGGCATTGATGCGGCTGCTGAGGGTGGCATCCGAAACGATGCGCCCCTGCCAGACCGAGCCCACCAGATCATCCTTGCTGACTACGCGCTCGCGATTGTAGATAAGATAACACAGAAGATCGAACACTTGCGGTTCGACACGAAGCAATTCGCTGCCGCGACGCAATTCGCGCCTGTCCTCGTCGAGTGCGAAATCCTCAAAATGATACAGCAAGTTAGATGTTCCGGTGTCGCGCTAGGATTGGCGGACCATCGGCACCGTAACAACCTCCGAGGCTAAAATCAAAGCCATCTGAAGGTAAAATCACAACCGTCTGAAGGTCATCTCAAAGCGCCGCCGGAAACGTTCGCTCATAGTGGGGGCGTCAAACAACACCACGTCAAACACAACTTCAAAGGAGAACTCAAATGTCGAATGTTTCTGGCAATGCAGCAGTCAAGTCGGTCGTTCTCGTTCATGGCGGCTTCGTCGACGGATCTGGATGGGAAGGCGTTCACAACCTCCTCAAGAAGGATGGCTATGACGTGATCGTGGTGCAGAACCCCACCACGTCCCTGGCCGACGATGTCGCCGTCACCAAGCGCGCCATCGCAGCTGCCGAGGGTGACGTCATTCTCGTCGGTCATTCCTATGGCGGTGCCGTCATCACCGAGACCGGCACCGACCCGAAAGTCGCCGGCCTGGTCTATATCACTGCCTTTGCCCCCGACCGTGGTGAATCGGTTGCCACGCTCATCTCCAMCCCGCAGCCCGGCGATCCGGTACCGCCGATCGTTCCTCCCGTCGACGGGTTCCTGTTCCTGGATCGGGCGAAGTTTGCCGCCTCCTTCGCCGCAGACGTCGAGCCGGAGCTTGCCGCATTCATGGGTGCCTCGCAGGTGCCGTGGGGTATCGCAGCACTCGAAGGCAAGGTCTCCGAACCGGCCTGGAGAGTAAAGCCGAGCTGGTATCTCGTTGTTACCGAGGACAAGATGATCCCGCCGGCAGCGCAGCGTGCGATGGCCGGCCGTGCCGAGGCCACCACGAAAGAGGCTCCCGGCAGCCACGCCGTCTACGTCTCCAACCCGGGCGTCGTCGCTGATCTCATCAAGCAGGCGGCTGCCGGCGCTCGCTAAAGCCGATCTCTCCTAGACTAAATGGAAATGCTCCGGCGTCTAAATCAGACACCGGGGCATTCCGCGCATTAGAATGGGAACTAGCCTTGCGATATTCGCGAACGAGGCTCTTCACGATGCCTGCGGCGTCGGCAGCATTCCAATGGGGAAAACACGGTCATAGGCGATGTTGAAGAAGAAGGCATACACCAGGTAGAACGCGACGATTGCGATATCCATCGCGAGTGCCGTCATCAGGCTGATGCCGAGATACCAGGCGATGAATGGAATGAGCACCACGATCAAACCGGCCTCGAACAGGGCCGTGTGGGCGATGCGGATGGGTATGGTCTTCTGCACGCTGCCTCTGAGGTGCATCATGGCCCTGTCGAAACCAATGTTGAAAACGAAATTCCACACCGTTGCCGCCGTGGCGGAGATGATGCCGACAATGCCCATATGCTCGAGGGGCTGGTCGAAGAGCAAAGCGGCGCCAGGTGTAAAGATTGCCAGGCCGATGAGTTCGAACATGACCGCGTGTCGGACGCGGTCCTTAAAGCTACGCATTTCACTTCCTCTGTTGTTGTTGACCGTACTTCTATCTGATATTGGCGTTAGATAAAGTTAGATACTATCTGGGATATAGATAGATGACGGTTTCGCTGGAGCAATTGGAGGCTTTCGTCACCGCCGCGGAGGCAGGTTCATTTTCGGCCGCCGCCCGACATCTGCGCAAAGCGCAGTCTGCGGTAAGCCTGCTCGTCTCCTCATTGGAGGACGATCTCGGGATCAAGCTTTTCAGCAGGGCGACACGAAATCCGACATTGACCGAGGCGGGGAAAAGGCTGCTTCCGGAAGCCAAATTGCTTCTCGACCGCCGCGAACATCTGATCGGCGTGGCGCGAAGCTTCGAAGAGCATGTCGAGACGAGGCTTGTCGTCGCGATCGACGAACTCTACCCCGAACCTTCAACCGGGGCACTGTTTGCGGCCTTTGCCGATCGGTTTCCCCATGTCGAACTGGAGCTATTATTTCCCGCGACCAAGGATGTCGTCGGACTGGTTCTTGGCGGCAAGGCCGATCTCGGTGTCATGTGGCGCGAAGAGGATCTTCCACCGATGTTGGGTTTCCACACCATCGGCTGGGTCCCCCTCATCCTGGTCTGTGGCCGCGACCATCCGCTGGCAAAGTCTCCCGTTACCTGGGAAGAGCTCAAGCGTCACCGCCAGATCATGGTGACCAAGCGAAGCGATGGCACGGAAAAGCATCGCCTGCGGGTTGCCGCCGAGGTCTGGTGGGTCGAAAGCCATTGGGTCATCCTGCAGATCTTGCAGCAGGGTGTCGGATGGTCGCTGATCCCGGCACACATCCTGGAAAACTCTCCCCTGGCTTCCAAACTGGCGACGCCTTTGCTCCAGTTCGACGAAGGTACGCATCCAGTGCCGCTTGAACTGGTCTGGCATAAGCAACGTCCCGCCGGGCCGGCGGTGAAATGGCTTCGCGAACAGTTTGCGGCAAGCGGGATCGACTATCGCAAAGCGATGCCCGACCCCTGAGGTGGACGGCGTTGCGGCCATCCACCTCGGAAGCATTTGGCGGCTTCTAAACCACCGCCTCGTCCAGGTCCGTCCAGAAGCTCTCGGGAATCGCCGTTTTCGCCCAGGCCAGATTTTGCTCGATGCGCTCGACGCGGCTCATGCCGAGCACCGCGGCAGAGACGAGGGGATTGCGGAACGGAAACTGGATCGCCGCCGCCTGCAACGGAACATTGTGGCGCTTGCAGATTGCCTCGATCTTCTTTGCCCTTTCGACGATCTCAGGCGGAGGTGCGCCATAGTCGTAGGTTGCCGCTGAGCTACCGGTGCCCGTTGCCAGAATGCCGGAGTTGAAGACGCCGACGGCCACGATCTCCACACCCTGCTTTTGCGCTTCCGGCAACAGATCCGCCTCGGCGCTGCGGTCAAGGAGCGTATAGCGGCCGGCCATCATGACGGCATCAAGGGAGCAAGCCTTGATGAACCGTGTCGCGACATCGCTCTCGTTGACACCAACGCCGATGGCCTTGATGTGGCCGGCCTTGCGCAAGTCGTCGAGTGCGCGGTAGCAGCCCTCGATGGCTTCGTTGAATCGCCGCTCATAGGCATCGCCATGCGTGAAACGGTCTACATCGTGGATGTAGACCAGATCGAAGTCGGCTATTCCTAGCCGGCTTGCCGATTGCTCCAGCGACCGCATCGTGCCGGCGTAGCTGTAGTCGAACACCGGCTTCAGACGGAGCGGTGACGCCCAGAGCCCATAGTCGACGGTCTCTCCATAAGGCGGCACCATATAGCGGCCGGCCTTGGTGGAGACCGTGACGGTCTTGCGATCGATGGTTCGAAGGAAACGGCCGAGGCGCAATTCGCTCAGGCCATGCCCATAGAGGGGCGCGGTATCGAAGTAACGCATCCCGCCTTCATAGGCCTTATCGAGGACGTCGGCGGCCTGCGCTTCCGTTACGTCACGATAAAGCGTGCCGATGCCGCTCGCACCAAAACCGAGGCGCGAGGCAAAGCCGATACGGCTGCGGATGGGATTGCCGGTCATGCGCTCGGCTCCTGGAATTCCGGCAGCCGATAGGCTTCGATGGCATTCAGCCCGAAGATATTCCTTCTCTCCGTCTCAGTCAGATCCTTGATGCATTCCTGCAGGGCCTCGACCACCCTGTCATAGCTTGCAGCGACAAGGCAGACCGGCCAGTCGGTGCCGAACATGCAGCGATCCGTGCCGAAGACCTCAAGAACTTCGTGCACATAGGGTTTCAGATCATCGGCGGTCCATGTCTGCCAAT
>BFBZ01000012.1_pt423 | contig 12760 bp, 15 predicted proteins | sample 1888401 | NCBI WGS metagenome assembly BFBZ01 (sample SAMD00112614, study PRJDB3348) | symbiont metagenome | host: Chara braunii | reverse complement strand
CATCATCACCGCGTGGCGGATCGAATTGCCGGAGAGCACCATCAGCGGCGCATCCTGCCCCATGCCGCGATCGAGCAGCGCCTGCGCCACCGCATCGGCCTGCCGGTTCGCCTCGCCATAGGTGATGTAGCGCCAGTCGCCCGTGCGCCCATCGGGCATGGGAATGCGCTCGCCAATGAAATTGCGTTCGGGGTGAAGGGCCGCCTTTTCCTCGAACAGGTGGGCGATGGAGCGGTGCATCGTGCCCAGCGGATGACGGGAACTTATGTAGACGGTCCCGTCATCTTTCCGCGTTATATCCACAGATGCCGGTTTCATCGCCAGCGGCTTAAACGGCGGAAGATCGGCTTTCACCTGAATATTCATAGGCTTATTCCTCCCGACTGCGAACCACACTTCGCATTCGTTATTATCTGTATATTCCCCTTTGCGCTGGTATAATGTGGGGTCAGCCAAGGGGTGCGCTTATGCGCGGCAATAGCGTTCTGCTCATCATCGGCGGCGGCATCGCCGCCTACAAGAGCCTTGAACTGATCCGCCGCTTGGCGGAGCGCGGCGCCCATGTCCGCGCCATCCTCACCCGCGCGGGCACCGAATTCGTGACCCCGCTCTCGGTATCGGCGCTCACCGGCGAAAAAGTTTTCCAGGAGCTGTTCAGCCTCACCGATGAAGCCGAGATGGGTCACATCCAGCTCTCGCGTTCGGCGGATTTGCTGGTCGTCGCCCCCGCCACCGCCGACCTGATGGCAAAGCTCGCAAATGGCCACGCCAACGATCTGGCCTCCACCGCATTGCTGGCAACCGACAAGCGCGTGCTAATGGCGCCCGCCATGAACGTGCGCATGTGGAACCACCCCGCCACGCAGCGAAACCTGAAAACGCTGCAAGCCGATGGCACGATCTTCGTCGGCCCGAACGACGGCGAAATGGCGTGCGGCGAATTCGGCCCCGGCCGCATGGCCGAACCCAATGAAATCGCAGACGCCATCGAACGCGCGCTCGCGCAAAAATCGCAAGGCCCGCTTTCCGGTTTCAAGGCGCTCGTCACCGCAGGCCCCACCCACGAACCGATGGACCCGGTGCGCTTCATCGCGAACCGTTCCTCCGGCAAACAGGGCTATGCCATCGCCAACGCATTGGCGCTCGCAGGCGCGGACACGACGCTCGTTTCCGGCCCGGTGGAGATTGCGGCCCCGCGCCAGGTGAAACTGCTGAAGGTGGAAACCGCGCGCGAAATGCTCGCCGCCTGTGAATCGGTGTGGCCGGTGGATGTCGCCGTTTTCACCGCGGCGGTGGCCGACTGGCGCCCGGAAATCGCCGCCAACAACAAGATCAAAAAAACCGAAGACGGCGCGATACCGGCGGTCAAGCTGACGCCGAACCCCGATATTCTGGCAACCCTTTCCAAAGCCAACAATCGCCCTGCCCTTGTGATCGGCTTCGCCGCAGAAACCGAAAACGTGATCGCTCATGCCCAAGCCAAGCGCGCGCGAAAGGGTTGCGACTGGATCGTCGCCAACGATGTATCGCCCGCAACCGGCATCATGGGTGGTGATCGCAACCAGGTGCATCTCATCACCGCGCAAGCCACCGAAAGCTGGCCAGATCTGGACAAATCCGAAGTGGGCACAAGGCTCGCGGCGCGCATCGCACAAACATTGAAGGGCAAAGCCGCCTGATGCAGATCGACATTCAACGCCTGCCCCACGCCCATGACCTGCCGCTGCCCGCTTATGCGACGGAAGGTTCCGCCGGCATGGATCTGCTTGCCGCCACGGAAATCGATTTCGAACTGAAGCCCGGCGCGCGCGCCGCCATTGCCTGCGGCATCGCGATTGCGCTGCCCGCCGGATATGAAGCGCAGGTTCGCCCGCGTTCGGGGCTGGCGCTGAACCACGGTGTCACGGTGCTAAACGCGCCCGGCACGGTGGACAGCGATTATCGCGGAGAAATCAAGGCGATCCTCGTCAACCTCGGCGACAAACCCTTTTCCATTTCGCGCGGCATGAAGATCGCGCAAATGGTCATCGCGCGCCATGAACGCGCAGTACTCAGCGAAACGTCCGAGCTAACCCAGACCGTTCGCGGTTCAGGCGGCTTCGGCTCAACCGGACTGAAGATTGCATAATGTTGAAATTGTCCCGCAAAACCCAGCTCGCGCTCGAAGCCGTGATCGACATCGCGTTCAACGCGCGCCCCGAACCCGTGCAGGCCAAGGAAATCACCTCGCGCCAGGGCGTGCCGCAGCGTTATCTCGAACAGGTGATGCAGCAATTGGTGCGCGCGGGCATCCTCAAAGGCGTGCGCGGCCCCCGCGGCGGTTATCGCCTCGCAAAGGAACGCCGCCGCATCACGGTGGGCGAAGTCGTGCGCGTGGCCGAGAGCATTGACGATGGCGAGAACGATGGCGCCGATGCCCGCTCCGATCTCGGCGCGCGCATCGTGACGCCGCTGATCCAGTCGCTTCAGGATGAGGTGATGACCCGGCTCGATGCGATTTCCATCGAAGACCTTTGCCAACGCGCCCGGACCGCAGGCGTCGATTGCGGCGGCCGCTCGACCGCCGATTTCACGATATAACAGGACAGGAGAACACCATGACCGACCTTCCCAAAGTTCCCGCCAAACATGCTCCGGGCCGCGGCCGCATCTACGATTCCATCACCCAGACCATCGGCGACACGCCGCTGGTGCGCCTTGCGCGCATGCCGAAGGATGCGGGCGTGAAAGCCGATATCCTGCTCAAGCTCGAATTCTTCAACCCGATCTCCAGCGTGAAGGATCGCATCGGCGTTGCCATGGTGGAAACGTTGGAGCAGCAGGGCATCATCTCGCCGGGCAAATCCACGCTCGTCGAACCCACCTCCGGCAACACCGGCATTGCGCTGGCATTCGTCGCCGCCGCGAAAGGCTATCGCCTCATCCTGGTGATGCCGGATTCCATGTCGCTCGAACGGCGCAAGATGCTGCTGCTGCTGGGCGCGGAACTGGTGCTCACCGAAGCTTCGAAAGGCATGAAAGGCGCCATCGCCAAGGCGCAGGAAATCATCGCCTCCACACCCGGCGCGGTGATGCCCCAGCAATTCGAAAATCCCGCCAACCCTGCGATCCACCGCAGCACCACAGCGGAAGAAATCTGGAACGATACCGATGGCAAGGTCGATGTCGTGATCTCCGGTGTCGGCACCGGCGGCACGATTTCCGGCGTTGGCGAAGTTCTGAAAGCGCGCAAGCCGAGCGTGAAGATGATCGCGCTCGAACCCGAAGATTCCCCCGTGCTCTCCGGCGGCGCCCCCGGCCCGCACAAGATTCAGGGCCTTGGCGCAGGCTTCGTACCCGCGATCCTCGACCGCAAGGTGATCGACGAGATCATCACCATCTCCAACGAAACCTCGTTCGAGACCGCGCGCAAGGTTGCGCGCCTCGAAGGCATTCCAGTGGGCATCTCATCGGGTGCTGCGATCGCCGCCGCGCTCGAAGTGGGTGCGCGCCCCGAAATGGCCGGCAAGATGATCGTGACCATCATCCCCTCCTTCGCCGAACGCTATCTCTCTACTGCGTTGTTCGAAGGTTTGTAAGAACTCTTTACCCTCCCCTTGAGGGAGGGTCGAAAAATCCTTTCAGATTTTTCGGGGAGGGGTCTGACGGTTGTGGCATTGACCCCTCCCCGAAATTTGCTGCCGCAAATTATCGACCCTCCCTCAAGGGGAGGGTAAGAAGTCTCATATGTGCGGCAAGTTCATCCAGATGAAAGACTGGGAGGCGATGGTTGAGCTTGCACAGCTCATCCAGAGCGCCGCCCTCGGTCTCACCGAGACCGTCACGCCGATGCGCGTCGCGAGCGTCATCCGCCTGAACGCGGCAGGGCAACGCGAAGTCGCCCGCATGCGCTGGGGCTTTGTGCCGGCAAATGCACGCGATCAGAACATCGGCACGCAATTCATCCACGCCCGCGCCGAGACCATCGAAGAAAAGCCCACCTACCGCGATGCCTTCTTCAACCGCCGTGGGCTTGTGATCGTGCGCAGCTTCAACGAAGGCCGCGAAATAACCCCCACCAAAACCGAGCAGCACGTCATCACCCCGCGCGACGGCACACCGCTTGCCATCGCCGTGATCTGGGAACGCTGGTCGAAGATGCCGCTCGAATCCTTCGCCATGGTCACCACCGCCGCCAATGCGTTGATCGGAACCATCACCGATCGCATGCCCGCCGTGATCGCGCCCGAAGATTGGCCGAAATGGCTGGGCGAAGAACAGGCAAGCGTCGATGATCTAAAGGCGATCCTCAAACCTTTCGAAGGCGATTGGGAAATGGAAGCGGCTGCCCGCGCCAAAAGCCCGGCACCGAAGAAACAGAGCGCCCAACAGGAATTGTTCTAGGCGAGCGTCAGCTGCCACGAAACGCCGAACCTGTCATCGCACCAGCCGAACCTGCGGCTGAAGCCATAATCGCCAAGCGGCATCAACACCTGCCCGCCCTCCGAGAGCTTCGCGAAAAGATCGTCGATCTCCGCTTCGCTTTCGCAATTCACGAAAAGCGAGATTGAAGGCGTGAAGCTGAAACCGTGCTTCACCGGGCTGTCTATGCACATGAAATCTTGCCCGTTGAGGGAAAAGATCGCGCGGACAACGGAACCTTCCGCCCCCGGTCCATCGGGGCCATAACGCTCAACTTCGGTCACGCCGGACCCCGCAAACAGCGAAGTGTAGAAGTTCATCGCTTCCTCGGCCTTGCCCTCGAACATCAGGAAGGTGGTGATCTTCTGAGTCATGTTGTCACTCCGTTCGATAACAAACGGCACAATTCCCAGAAAGGTCAGCCAAAACAAGGCAGATGAAAAAAGTTTGGCTTTTTCTGTCGAACACCGGGAATTCTGCCTTATACTTGGGGCAGATTGAAACGAAAGAAGAGGATTGACATGAAGTTGTATTATTCCCCCGCCGCCTGCTCGCTCTCCCCGCATATCGTGGCCGAAGAAGCCGGCATCGCGCTCGATCTCGTGCGCGTGGACCTGAAGGCCCACAAGACAGCGGATGGCGAGGATTTCTACAACGTCAATCCGAAGGGCTATGTGCCCGCGCTAAAGCTGGATAGCGGCGAAATGCTCACCGAAGGCCCGGCCATCGTGCAATATCTGGCCGATCAGAAGCCCGCGGCCAATCTCTTGCCGAAGGAAGGCACCACCGCGCGCTATCACGCTATCGAATGGCTCGGCTTCATCAATTCCGAATTGCACAAGACGTTTGGCCCCCTCTTCGGCGGCCAGCTTTCGCCGGATGCGCAGAAGGCCACCAAGGAAAAGATCGTCAAGCGCTTCGAATATGTCGAGAGCCAGCTCAAGGGCGATTACCTGATGGGCGGGCAGTTCACCGCGCCGGACGCCTATATGTTCGTGATGCTGAACTGGGCGCGCTTCATGCAGATAGACGTTTCATCGCTGCCGAAGCTGACGGCCTATTTCGCCCGCATCGGTGCGCGGCCGAAAGTGCAGGCGGCGCTGAAGGCCGAAGGTCTGGGCTAAACCGGCCCCAGCACCTCGTCGAACAAATCGCGCATCGCCTTCCAGGCGCGTTTGTCCGTGGACTGATCATATTTGAAACCGGCGACGCCAAGTGCATCGACATCCGGATTGGTGAAGCTGTGCCCCGCGCAACCATAAACAATCATCTGCCAATCCGCCCCGCCCTCGCGCATCTCCTTCACAAAGGCATCGCGCTGTTCGACGGGAATGATCGGATCGCGATCACCGATCATGACCAGCACCTTGGCCTTGATGTTCTTCGCGTCCTGGGGCGCGGTGGTGGCAAGCCCGGAGTGAAACCCCACCACGCAGCCGACATCCGCGCCGCTGCGCGCCAGTTCGAGAACGGTTGTGCCGCCGAAGCAGAAACCAATGGCCCCGGTGCGACCGGGATCGACATTGGGCTGCGCCCTGAGAAGATCGAGCGCCGCATTCGCCCGCTTGCGAAACGTCGGCAAATCGGCGGAGAGCGACGAGACAAAGCTCATCGCATGCGCCATGTCGCGCACAGCCTCCCCGAACAGATCCATCGCGAACGCGACATAGCCCGCTTCCGCCAGCATCCGCGCCCGCGCCTTGGGATGCTCGGTCATCCCGCCCGCCTCATAGGCAACAAGAATGCCGGGCACCTTGCGCCCGTTGGATCCATCGGCCAAGTAACCGGTGAAAGTCTTGCCATCAATTTCGTAGGCGATCTCGCGCGTTTCCATGCTGCGTCTCCAAATATGTTTCTATCGATGCGAAAGAATGCCGCCCAGAACATCGGGGCGATCCGTGCAAATCGCATCCAGCCGAACAGAAAGTGTGCGCATATCCGCCGGGTTGTCGACCGTCCACGCACCGACCTTGAGGCCCAGCGCACGCGCTTCGGCAACGGCCACTTCCGTGGCATCGGTATAGGTGGGAAACCACCCATCGCCGCCTGCCGCCTTGATCGCGCGCAAGATCGAGCCGCCATACTTCACCGCATCGAACCCTCCGGCCCAGGGCGAGATCCCTTCCTTCGCCCAATAGCGTATCGCGGCAAGCGCCGGCTCGGCGGGCGGATCGCTCTCGGGCGGCGGTGCCCCTTCGCCGAACCAGCTTTGGTCCAGCGTCGTGAACCAGCATTGCGCCGCAGGTTCGAGCTTCTTCACATGCAGCAACCCGGGCCAATCGAAGCCCACAAAGATCGTATGCTGCAAATAGCCATGCGCCTTCAGAACAGCGACCGTCGCCTCCGCCAATACTTCGGGTGCGGCCGAGACCGCGCGCTCTGCAAAGGATGTTTTCAGCTCGACGAACAACGTAAATGGCTTCTTCGACATCTTGGAAACGGCAACGACTTCGGAGAGAAGTGGAATCCGTTCGCCATCCATCGGCAGAAGATCGGGGTGGTTGCGCGCATAATCCGTCCCCGGGTCGGCGCGGCCGATGTCATACGCGCGCAATTCCGCAAAACTGAGATCCTTGATCCGCGGTGTGGGGCGCGACAGCCAGTTGCCTTCAAGGTTCCGGCAAATTTCGGTCTTCAGCCGATAATCGTGAAAAACGATCACCTCGCCATCGCGGCTGAGTTGAACGTCAAGTTCCGCGCCGTCAGCACCAAGCGAAACCGCTTTGCGGAAAGCCGCCAGCGAATTCTCCGGCCAAAGAGCCGCGCCGCCACGATGGGCAATGTTCAGGCAAGCCATGCGATCCGCAAATTGCGATTCCGTCCCATGGTAGGACGAAACCTCGCACAGTGCGAAGCAGGGCTAATTCAGCACGCGCGCGCCACCGATCGTTGCGAGGCGCGGCAAAAGCTGGGTAATGAAATTTCCCCGCCCCGGCCGAGGCGCCTGCTCAATCGGGCGGCTGAACCGGGCGGGCCAGTCATAATAAAAGAGCCCGGACAGTATCCAGGGCGTTTCGCGATCCGGGGCCAGAACAGGCAAGGCCACGATTTCGAAATGCAGCACCGGATAGGTATCAACCGTTGCCTTTACTTCAACCACGCAAGGCTGCCTGGTGCGCAGCAAAGTCCGCATGTCCTCGCGCTGGGCCTCGAAGGCGCTCCGCTCGAACAATTCCGAAAGCTTGCTGCCGGAGATATCGCGCCCGAAGCGCCGCAACAGAGACGTGCCCGCAAGACGCGCGCGGAAGTCCCTCCCCCCATCCAGCGGTTCATAGACCACCAGATGGCTCATCACGCGGGCAAGGGCGCGCGAAGGCACATCCTTTCCGATCACGAAGCCGCCTTCGTCGTTGCGCTCCCGCCAACATACGAACAGATGTCTTGCGTCATAATGGGACGGTTCGCGCATGACGGTGAAAACTTCCTGGAAGCCCGCCGCATTCGCGTTCACATCTCCCCAAACGAGACCAAGTGCTTGCATAAGGGGTTCCTCGCGAAATTGTGGGAATCATCCGGATCCGCATCAACAATGCAGCCGACAACGCCGCTCATTCGGATGCCCGGCGCCCAATGGTTCTACCACGCGCAAGCTCCCATTTACGTACCGTCTTTTCAAATGCGCGCCGCATTCGAGTCAATATTCGGTGCATCGGTACCGAACATTTTTCCGAAAATTTTCCTCGAATGCGGCGCGAACTATCGGCGCTTGCTACTTCGATGCTTCCTCGCGCGGCCGGTTCTTGCCGATAAAGCCAAACATATGTCCGGCAACATTGCGCATCTGGATTTCTTCGGAGCCTTCGGTGATGCGGTAGCGGCGATGGTGGCGATAGATGTGCTCGAATTGCTTGTGGCGCGAATACCCCATGCCGCCATGAACCTGCATCGCCCAATCGGCCGCGTTGCAGACGAGGCGATTGCCGCGATAGTTGCACATCGAAACCTTGTCAGAGAGATAGAGCTGGATCTCCGGGCCGGTCATGCGGTCCATCTCCCAGGCGGTACGATAGATCAGCCAGCGCACCATTTCCGCTTCGGTTTGCAATTCCACCAGCGGCCACTGGATCGCCTGATTTCGCGACAGCGGCTTGCCGAACGGCTTGCGGAAATTTGCATAGTCGACGCTCTCATTGATGCAATATTGAGCAGCGCCGACGCCGCTTGCCGCCTGGCGGATGCGATTTTCATGCACGAAATGGCGCGCAAGCACGAGCCCATTGTCCACCGGCCCAAACGCGGCACTTTCAGGTACCCAGACATTGGTGAATGAAACGCGCGCGTGGTCCGTCGGCATGTTGAAGGTCCACATATATTCTTCGATCTTCACGCCCTCCGCGTCCATCGGAACGATCAGGCAAGTGAGGCCGCGCGCATCCCCATCCGCCCCGCTTGTCCGGCAGAACACCATGTCATGCGTGGCCATGTGCACGCCGGTGTTCCACATCTTGGCGCCGTTGATGCGCCAGCCGTTTCCTTCCTTCACCGCGCGGGTTTCCATCCAGGTCGCATCGGATCCGTGATTGGGCTCTGTCAGGCCGAAGGCTATGCGCATTTTTCCCGACAGCATTCCGGGCAACAACGTCTTCTTTTGCTCATCTGTCCCGAAATCGCGGAACATCAATATTTGTGGAAAATTGCCGACGACGGACGATTCATTCTGCAAATCGTTGTGGAGGCCCAGCCCCTTTGCCGCCAGGTGTTCGCGGATCACCGCCATTGCAAGATTGCCGATATTCTTGCCGCCAAATTCTTCCGGCAGCGCCAGCCGCAGGAACCCGGCCTTGTCAGCCCGGCGGCGCATTTCGCCAAGGAGCTCCTCCCATTCCTTGCGCGGCAGCCCACCATGTTCGAAATCGGTGCGGGCCCATTCACGGCGATGATCGAAGAACCGGTTGTTATCGTCTTGTTCTTGCAGGGGTTTGATTTCGCGGTCGATAAAATCATCGATCCGTATCAAGAGGTCGGTGACATTCTTGGGAATAGTAAAGTCCATGGTCGTTCCTCCAATGTTAGCGAGACAAGTTTAGCGCCGATCTGTGGGCGGCATGCAACAGCGCGCGCGAGATTGCGCAGGCCTGCTTGACTTCGATTTTGGGCAGGCGTACCCACGTTTCCGTCTGCGGGCATGGGGCCCTCGGACCGCGTAGCGAGACCAAGAATGCAGAGCAGCCCGTGCATGGTTCGCGGCACCGCACCTTCCGATCCGTCGGAAGGCGGCAAGGCCGCATTCGCTCGTGAGGAGAACGCCGCGTAAATCTGCGCCACGTTCTGAAAGTCCACCCCTCCCGAGCCCGGAAAGCTTCGGAGGGGATTTTTGTATCTGCCATTCGAATGTGTCACCGGGCCGGGCTAATAAAGAAAAGTCCGTGTCATGGCAGAAGTTTTGGAATTCGACGTCGCAACCGCCGGTGAACTTGTAGAGGGTTCAGGCCCGGAAGCCTGGGCAAAGGAAGCGCGCCAGCTTTTGAGGCTGGCGGGCCCGCTCGTCATCACCCAGCTGGCACAAATGATCGTGATGACGACCGACATCGTCATGTTGAGCCGCTATGGCGAAACTTCGCTTGCGAGCGCGGGGCTCGGCAACACGGTGTTCTTCCTGTGCTGGCTGATCGGAACCGGCCCCGCAGCAGCCGTATCGCCGATGATCGCGCATATCCTGGGAGCGCAGCCTAAAGACCGCGCCAATGTGCGTGGAGTCGTGCGCATGGGGCTATGGTCGGTTCTGGCGCTTTCCTTGCCGCTCGCAGTGCTTTTGCTATGCACCAAGCCACTGCTGATCATGCTCGGCCAAAAGCCTGAACTTGCAATGGGAGCAAGCCAGTTCGTGTTCCCGCTGTGCTTCGGCCTGCCCTTCGCGTTGGGCTTCCAGGTGCTGCGCAACTACGCGACCGCGCTGAACCGGCCCAACACCTCGCTGATCGTGATGGGGCTCACCGTTTTCTTCAACGCGGTGGGCGATTATGCCCTCATCTTCGGCCATTTCGGCGCGCCGCGGCTTGGTCTGGTCGGCTCGGGCATTGCGAGCGCATGTTCTTATGGGTTCAGCTTCTTTGCCATGGTGGTTGTCGTTTATGCGACGCCCACTTTGCGGAAATATCGCATGTTCCGACGCTTCCAGCGGATGGACTGGCCGAAACTGACAGAACTGTTCAAGCTTGGCATCCCGATCGGTTTGACGATGATCTTCGAGGCAATGTTGTTCAATGCCTCGATGCTCATCATGGGCACGTTCGGAACGGAATATGTCGCGGCTCATCAGATCGCGCTCAACGTGGCCTCTATCACCTTCATGGTGCCGCTCGGCATCGCGCTTGCGGCGACCGTGCGCGTGGGGCTGGCGGCAGGCGCCGGCGATCAGGCTGGCGTGCGGCGTGCGGGTTACACGGCGATGATCATCGGCACCGGGTTCATGACGGTGTGCGCGGTGGTGATCGGGCTGTTCCCTCACACCATTGCGGGGCTCTACTTCGCGCCGACGCCGCACAATGTTCAGGTGATCTCGCTTGTCGTGAGTTTCCTTTATCTGGTGGCCGCGTTTCAGGTGTTCGATGGCCTTCAAGTGGTCGGCGCGCTCACCTTGCGCGGCCTCAAGGATGCCCGGGCGCCCATGTGGATCGCCGGCGCCTGCTATTGGCTGGCCGGATTTCCGGTTTGCTACCTGCTGGGCGTGACGTTCGACATGAAGGGTCTGGGTATATGGATCGGGCTCGCCTTTGCCTTGCTGATGGCGGCGGTGGCGATGTGCTCCCGGTTTCGTTACCTGACCCGGGATCGCTAGGGGTTGCCGACGGTTAGCCGGAGCGAGGCGGCCGCCTGTTCCCTCTTGGGAAGTTCTCAATGGGGGAGTAGGATAGCTCCGTTCCGGGGAATCTGAGGGTGTCCATGCGGACGTTCGGTTTAGTCATTTTCGGCGGTGCGCTGCTTGTAGCGGCGCCTGCTTTCGCGTCAGGCATCGGCCCGCAGGCCCGCATGAACTTGCCCACGACGGCAAATGAAACTGGCGCGGGCGAAATCCACTCGGCAAAGCCCGGTGACTCGATCGACATCGCTTGCGCCGCATTGGCCACGAACCCCGGCGCGGATGTGCGCGTGGTGCTCATGCTGGCGCCAGTCTCGGGCGAAACGAATACGGGTTATCGCAAGCTGATGGCCACGAACGAGGAAGTCGGCAAAAATTCCGTGCGCTTCCGTGTGCCGGATACGGCGGGGCTCGAAAACCACACCGTACACCTGAAGGTCTATGTGGTGGGCGACAAGGGCTCGCAAAGTTGCGATGCCGGCCTGATGAAGATCGTCTGATCTAAAGCAACGTAACCGCGATCACACCCAACGCGCCTGCCGCGATCCATATCGCGGCGCGCACATGGCGCGTGCGTTGAAGCTGGGCTTCGGCAATGGCGCGAGCGGTGTCCGGATGCAGGCGTAGCCCCCCCTCCCCCAACATGGCGGATATGTTTTCGGTGTTGCGCACGAATTGCGGAAGGCTCTGTGCGAGCTTGCCCAATGCGCCGAATCCAACGGCTGCTTCACGCAGCCTCGCCTCGGGACCCATTTGCTCCATCATCCAGCTTTCCATCACGGGGCGTGAGGCTTCCCAGATGTCGAAATCCGGATCGAGCCCACGCGCCACGCCCTCGACCACCATCATGGTCTTCTGCAGCAGCACCAGTTGCGGCTGCAACTGCATGTCGAAGCGTCGTGTCGTGTCAAACAATTGCTGAAGAAGCCGGGCCATCGAAACATCGCGTGCCATGCGCCCGAACACGGGCTCGCCCACCGCGCGCAACGCCTGCGCGAAGGTATCGATGGGATGGTGCGGCGGCACAAAGCCGTGTTCGTAATGCACCTCCGCGATGCGCCGATAGTCCCGGGCAAGAAACCCGGCCAGCGTTTCGGCCATGAACCGGCGCATCGGCGGATCCAGGCGCCCCATGATGCCGAAATCGACCGCCACCATACGCCCAGCCTCGTCGACAAACAGATTTCCCTGGTGCATATCGGCGTGAAAGAAGCCATCGCGCAAAGATTGCATCAGAAAGGAACGCACCACCGTCAGCGCAAGTTTCTTCGGATCGTGTCCTGCCGCTTCCAACGCGGCATTGTCACGGATCGGAGTGCCGTCGATCCATTCCGTGGTCAGCACGTTTTCCTGCGTGCGATTCCAATCGACAGCCGGAACCCGAAAATTGAGATCGTTACGCGTACGCTCCGCCAATTCGGAAGCGGCCGCTGCCTCCATGCGCAGATCGAGCTCGAGCGCCGTGGATGTCGCGAGCGTCTCCACAACCGCCCTCGGTCGCAACCGGCGTGCTTCGCGCGAGAACTTCTCGGCAATGCGCGCGGCGAAGGCGAAGGCAGA
>BFBZ01000024.1_pt32 | contig 12782 bp, 15 predicted proteins | sample 1888401 | NCBI WGS metagenome assembly BFBZ01 (sample SAMD00112614, study PRJDB3348) | symbiont metagenome | host: Chara braunii | reverse complement strand
GTCCGAGGACATTCGATCGTGACACCGCGCTGGACCAGGCGATGGAGGTGTTCTGGCGGCATGGCTATGAGGGCGCGACCATCGCCCAGCTCACCGAGGCCATGGGCATCAACCCGCCCAGCCTCTATGCCGCGTTCGGCAGCAAGGAGGCCCTGCTCAAGGCCGCGCTCGATCGCTACACCGCGCGCCGCGAGGCCTGGATGGAAGAGGTGCTGAGCGCGCCGACCGCCCGCGAGGTCACCGCGCGGATGCTGATGGGCGTGGCCGAGAAGCAGACCGATCCGTCCAATCCGCCCGGCTGCCTGCTCGTGCAGGGCGGCCTCGCCTGCGGCTCCGGCTCGGCGAACGTGCCGTTCGAGCTTGCTGCCCGCCGCGCCCAGACCGAGGAGCAGCTCCGGCACCGCTTCGAACGGGCGAAGGCCGAAGGCGATCTGGCCGAAGCCGCCGATCCCGCCGCGCTCGCCCGCTACGTCTCCGCCGTCATCACCGGCATGAGCGTGATGGCGTCCTCCGGCGCCGACCGYGAGGCCCTGGCGCAGGTGGCCGAAGTGGCGATCAGGTCGGTGGAGGAGCAGTCGGTACGCGCCCCCATCGCCGCGAACTGATTGATCTCATGCGCTGGGCGACGGGCGCTCTGCCGTCGCGCTGTCTTGTGCTCCTGGACGCGATGCGATCCCCTGCGGCCGCATTCATCGTCATTGCGCGAACCAAGAGCCATTCTTCATGCGTGTCTTCTCCGCCGCCCTCGCCACCGAGACCAACACCTTTGCGCCGATGCCGACGGGGCTCGCCACCTTCCATGAGCGCGCCTATTTCCCGGCCGGGCAGCATCCGGACAAGATGCAGATGCATGGCGGGCCGCTGTGGGCGGCGCGGCAGGTCGGGCCATCGAAAGGCTGGACGCTGATCGAGGGCCTCGTGGCTGCCGCGGTCCCGAACGGGCTTGTCACCCGCGCGGCCTTCGAGACGCTGCGCGACCAGATCCTTGCCGATCTCAGGGCGGCGCTGCCGATCGACATGGCGCTGATCGGCCTGCACGGCGCAATGATCGCCGACGGCTATGACGATTGCGAGGGCGAGCTGCTGTCGCGCATCCGCGAGATCGCAGGCCCTGATGTCGTGATCGGCGCCACGCTCGATCCGCATGTCCATATGAGCGAGCTGATGGTCAAGAGCGCGGATCTCCTGATCTGCTGGAAGGAATATCCGCACACCGACATCCTCGAGCGCGCGCAGGACCTGGTGAAGCTCTGCACAGAGCTGGCCGAGAAGCGGCTCAAGCTGCGATCGGCGCTGGTCGATACCGACATGATCGTGACGCTGCACACGACGCGCGAGCCGGTGCGCAGCTTCGTCGACCGCRTCACCGCGCTGGAAGGCAAGGACGGCATCGTCTCGGYSTCGATCGTKCACGGCTTCGGCTGGGGCGACACGCCKKCSATGGGCACCAAGGTGCTGGTCTATAGCGATGCCGCCGTCGATCCCGATGGCGCGAGGGCGCAGGCGCTGGCACGGAAGCTCGCCGACGAGCTGATCGGCATGCGCGAGGCCGTCACCGAACGCATGCCGGGCGTCGACGCCGCGCTCGACCARGCCTTGGCCAAAGACGGCACCATCGTGCTCGGCGATGCYAGCGACAATCCCGGCGGCGGCGCGCCCGGCGATTCCACCTTCATCCTGCGCCGCGTGCTCGAACGAAAGATCGAGAACGTCTGCGTCGGCCCGATGTGGGACCCGATCGCGGTGCGCATCGCCTTCGATGCCGGCATCGGYGCAAAACTGCCACTGCGCATCGGCGGCAAGATCGGACCGCTGTCCGGTGATCCCGTGGATGCGACCTGGGAGATCAAGGCGCTGAAGGAGAACATGGTGATGACGGGGCTCGCCGGCACGCCGGCCAAGCTCGGTGATTGCGCGCTGATCGCGACCGCTGGCGTCGAGGTCGTCATCACGACATTCCGCTGCCAGGCCTTCGGCAGAGACTTTTTGACCCAGCTCGGCTGCGATCCGGYGACGCGCAAGCTCGTCGTGGTGAAGTCCGCGCAGCATTTTCGCGCCGCCTTTGCGCCGATCGCGGCCGACATCATCATGGTCGATGCGCCCGGCGTGGTCGCGCGCGACGTGACGACGTTGCCATACCGAAAGATCAAGCGTCCGAAATGGCCGCTCGATGAGCTGCYGYAACCCACRCGCGCATGATGTCCCACAGTGCGACGCTGCCCACCGTGACGTTAAMGTTCGGAACGCGACTGGAACGAACCGCGCCCGAATCAGCTGCGCATCACGGTATGGCGTTTGTTCACGGCTAGATGTCGCGGYATGCCGTTGCGACCTACGATATCCAGACGTTGCGAGGGAAAGCTGCGTCTGGCCCGGTCGCCAAAGGGTTAAGACGGCCTGCCGCAGCGCTCATGGGACGATGTCCCATCGTGCAACGCTGCGGATTGCGACGTTAACGTCCGGAACGCGGCCGGAACGAACCGCGTCCGAATCGGCTGCGACTCACGATGCCCSTTTCGTTCACGGCCAGATGTCGTACGTCGCGGCGAGCGCTCACTACATCCAGCGGACGTACGCGCTGCCACGATGGCTGCSGCCCGCCATTCGTAAACGCAAAGGCCCGRCTTGTGCTGGGCCTTTTGTCGGCGAGGCTTGTCGTGCCACGCACAGAAGCGGGCTTCAGAACGCCACCTCAGAACGCCACCTGGGTGCGGAAGCCGGCCGCGYCAAACTTCGAGTCGGTGTTGAGCGCGCTCGTCGCGCGCGCCTGCCGTGCGACCATGAAGCGGATGGCGCCGCTGACATACCAATTGAGGCCGGCGGTGTGGATATTCTGTCGGCCAGCGGCGATGCGCGCTCCATGACGAGGATGTCGTTCGAACTGGTCGCCTCGTCGAGCGTCCATGGCAYGTCCATGATGCCGCCCTCGATTGCCAATCCGGCCGCCGAGCGGCAGCGAGCCGGCTACGGCACAGCGACTGACGAGTTCGTCCTGGCGCCCGGCSTTGGAACTTATCTATGTAAATTTCGCCCGGAAGCGCCGCAGCCAATTCGTCCTGAGKCCCAACGGCGYYGGCGAGAACGGACCGGGCGGCGCGCGTGTGATAAGGGCGGTCAGCACCAGCGCGGCGATCGCCAGCCAGAAGCAGAGCCAGAACGCATCGAGATAAGCGAGCACATTGGCCTCGCGCTGAACCTGCGCGGCAAGGGTGCCGACCGCGCGGGCCTTGGCCAGTCCTGTCCCGTGGCTCGCGAAATAGCCGGTCAGCCGCTGCAGCGCGCGGGCGACGTCGACATCACCGCTCTGGATGTTGAGGCCGAGATAGGCCGAATGCACCTGCTCGCGCACCCGTAGCCAGGTTCCCATCAGCGCAACGCCGATCTCGGCGCCGCCGAGCCGCATGATCTGGATGTAGGCCGCAAACGACGTGGCGCGCGCCGGGTCGGAGTTCGACAGCGCGAGRATGATGATCGGCAGCAGGGTGAAGGCCTGGCCGAACGACTGCAACAGCACSATGACGATGAAGTCCTCGCGTGCCCAGGCATGGGTGAGCTGCGTGCCGAGCAGATTGGCGGCGGCAAAGGCGCCGAGGCCAAGCACGACCACGATGCGCGGATCGAGATGGCGCAACATCCAGATCGACAGCGGCACCAGCACGATCAGCGGCAGCGCGCCGTAGACCAGCAGCAGCGAGCCGCTCTGCTCGGGACGGAGCTGCGTGATCGTGGCGAGAAAATTGGGGACCAGCGAGGCGTTCGACAGGCTGGTGAGCGTGTACAAGAGAATCACGGCCAGCGACAGGCCGATATTGCGCGAGAACAGCACGTTGAAATGCGCCCATGGYTGCGGGGAGAGCGCCTCGTTGACGAGAAACAGCACGAACAGCACGGCGCCGCCGCCGAGCAGYGCCACCACGGTGCCGGATTGCAGCCAGTCGAGCCGGTTGCCCTGGTCGAGCCCGGCATAGATCATCGAAACCGCGCTGCCGAGCAGCAGCATGCCGCCCCAATCGGCGTTGCGCAGCAGCGTGCGGTTGACCGGCTCGGCGGGGGTGCCGAGATACACCATCAGCGCCATCAGCGGCGCCAGCACGACACTCTGCCAATACAGCCATTGCCAACCGAGATGCTCGACATAGAAGCCGACCAGCGAGGTCGACGTGTCCAGCGCGAAGCCGACGCGGATCGCATAGATCGAGATGGCCGGCAGCCACCAGCGGATCGGCAGGTTGCGGAAGATGATCATSAGGGTCGCCGGCACGAAGGTGCCGAGCAGCATGCCGTGCAGGATCGCGAGCACGATCAGGGTCGGATAGTCGCGCACGAACGGGATGATCAGGGAGAGCGCGGCATAGATCAGGCTGGGGACGCCGAGCACGCGGCGCAGGCCGAACACGGTCGCGAGCCAGGCCACCGCCGGCGCGATCAGGATCTGCGAGCCGATCGCGGCCGTCGACAGCCAGGCGCCCTCGTCGAAGCCGAGCGAGAACGCGCCGCGCAGATCGGGCTGGCCGACAGAGGTCAGCCGGCTGTCGAAATTGGCGAGGAACGAGCCGAGCAGGACGGCCCCGACCGCGAACAACGGGTGCGCCGCGAGCCCGCCGCGCGACAGCGGCCCGCGGTCCGTCTCGCCTGCATTCTCACTTGGCGCCATCGGTGCGGCCAGCGGTGTGGATATGGGTCACGACCGACATGCCCGGCAGCAGCCGCGCCAGCAGCGGCTGGTTCGGATCGAGGGCGATGCGCACCGGAATGCGCTGCACGACCTTGGTGAAATTGCCGGTCGCGTTGTCGGGCGGCAGCAACGCGAATTGCGAGCCGGAGGCCGGCGCGATGCGTTCGACGCGGCCATGCATCTGCTCGCCCGGGAACGTGTCGACGGTGATGTCGACCGGCTGGCCCGGCGCCACATGCGTGAGCTGCGTCTCCTTGTAGTTCGCGACGATGAAGACCTGCGGCAGCGGAACCACCGCGATCAGGCTGCTGCCGACATTGACGTAGTCGCCGGCCTGCACCTGGCGCTGTCCGACGACGCCGTCGAACGGCGCGGTGATCCTGGTATAGCCGAGCTTGAGGCGGGCGGCGGCGAGCGCGGCCTTGGCGCCGGCGAGGTCGGCGCCGCGCTGCTTCTTGGTGCCCGTCAGCACCTCAAGTTGATGGCGCTGCGCGGCAATCACTGCGCGGCTCGCGCGGACGTCGGCCTGCGCCTTGGCATAGGCGGCGGTGGCCTGCTCYAGCCGCTGCCGGGTGCCGGCCTCGCTCTGCGACAGCGATTGCTGGCGCTCCTCCTCCTGCCGCGCCTGCACCTCGGCGGCGCCGGCCGACACCTGCTGCGCCTCGGCTTGCGCAATCGTCGCATATTGCAGCTCGATCTGATTGCTCAGATTGTCGAGCGCCGCCTGCGCCGCTTCCACGGTGGCTTCGGCCTGCGACACCTGGGCCTCGTAATCGGCCGGATCGATCTGAATCAGCAGGTCGCCGGCCTTGACCCGCTGGAAGTCGCTGACCGCGACCTTAAGCACTTCGCCGGCGACGCGGCTCGACAACTGGGTGAGGTCGGCCCTGACATAGGCGTCGTTGGTGGTCTGGGTCGTGGCATTGCCGGTCCAGGCGTTCCAGCGCAAGGTCGCCAGCGCCACGAAGGCCAGCGCGACGATCACGGCGAGCAGCGGAATGGCCAGACGCGCCCATAGGCCTGCCGTCGGCGCGGCAGAGGACGGTGGTGTCGATGCCGTGCGYGATGCCGCGTCAACATTGCTCGATGTTTCGCTCACGACATGCCTCCCGCGCCGTCCAATGCTCGTCCCGCTAGTGGTAGCCCATTCTGCGCCGCGTGCCACCTTTACGCGCGGCTGGGAGGCATGCGCGGAAAGTTCAAACAGCCCAGCCTGCGCGATTGGAACCCGTGCGCGCGGCGGGCGATTGGACGTTTGATCAAGCCGATCCGGGCTTGCAGATTAACGACACGCGCAACCTGTACTTGGTGCTGGCGAGCGGCTGTTCTACTGTCCGGCATTTCGCGGGGCCGGCAGGTTTTCCGCGCCTCGATTAAGGATACAAAGAGTTATGGGTACGAAGGGCGCGATCCTGATCGCCGGCGGGGCCGGCTATATCGGGGCTCATTGCAGCAAGGCGGTCGCAGACGCAGGCTTTACGCCGATCTGTTACGACAATCTGACGTTGGGGCACCGCAGCTTCGTGCAATGGGGGCCGCTGGTGGTGGGCGACATCGCCGACAGCATCAAGGTCGCCAGCACGATCCGCCAATATGACGTCCAGGCTGTGATGCATTTCGCGGCATCCAGCGCCGTCGGGGAATCGGTCGCCGACCCGCAGAAATATTACCTCAACAACGTCGCCGGCACGCTCGGCCTGCTGCAGGGCATGCGCGAGGCGGGCTGCACCCGCTTGGTGTTTTCCTCGACCGGCGCGGTCTACGGCAATGCCGGGCGCGAGCCGATTCCGGAAAGCGCGGCGGGGCCGACGGTGAATCCCTATGGCCGCTCCAAATACATGATCGAGCAGATYCTGTCGGACTATCGCGCCGCCTATGGCTTCTCGGCGATTGCCCTGCGCTATTTCAATGCCTGCGGCGCCGACGCCTCAGGCGCGATCGGCGAGCTGCGCGACCCCGAGACGCATCTCATTCCGCGCGCGCTGATGGCGATCCTCGGCCATGTGCCCGATTTCGCGATCTTCGGGACCGATTACGAGACGCCGGACGGCACCGCGGTGCGCGACTACATCCATGTCGATGATCTGGCGGCGGCCCATATCGCGGCCATCGGACGCCTGATGGAGGGGCATCGCGGCGGCGCCTATAATCTCGGGACCGGCAGCGGCTATTCGGTGCGTGAGATCGTTGATGCGATCCGCAACGAGACCGGCGAGCAGGTGCCGCTGGTGTATCGCGAGCGCCGTCCCGGCGATCCGCCGGTGCTGGTGGCCGACCCGCGTCGCGCCGAGCAGGAGCTCGGCTTCAAACCCCGCCGATCCGATCTCGGCCATATCATCCGCTCGGCCTGGGCCTGGCACCAGAAGGCGCATCCGCGCATCGCGTGAGCGGTGGCGAGCTGAGCGCCGGCTGGCGCGGCCTTACGCCGCCGCTGGCGGCGTATGCGCGCGCTTGTCCATGAAGCCCATCTCCGCGTGCTCGTCGTCGACMGACCAGCGGCCGATCTCGGCGCCATCGCGGAAGAAATGGATGCTGTGGACCGGCGAGCGGACATCGTCGCCGCGAATCATCCGGAGCAGGTTCTGCGCCACGCGGCAATGGTCGCCGGGGAGCCTGAGGTCGAAGAATGCGTCGCCATAGCCCGGCAGGTTGGTGCCGGCCGAATCGCGAACTTCCATGCGCAACTGTGCCATGTTCGCATTCAACGTCAGCAACTCTTTCCGCCCGGTAAATGCCGAGGCGCCGGCGCGCGGGCGCTACGGCGTGACCATGTCGCGCACAACGGCGCGCGGCGCTGTGGTCTCCTTCCAGGTGGAATTGCTGAGGTCGAYGCTAGACRTTGGACTGTCCCCGCGACGGTGCCAGGAGCGTGGGATCTTCCGACGATGCCTCCGCGGTGATGGGTTCCGCCGGAGCACCAGCGGCGGCCTGGTGGACGATCGGTAGTTCGAACAGCACGCGCGTGCCGGTCGGCTGGTTCGCGCTGACCTTGAGACAGCCGTGGAGCTGCTGGACCATCCCGTTGATCATCCGGAATCCGAGGCTCGTGCGTGTCTGATCGATATCAAAACCAGCAGGCAGTCCGACACCCTGATCGGCCACGCTGAGCTGCAGGCAACCGCCGACGTCACGGGCGGAGATATCGATCGGCCCGTCCTGGCCAGGGTAGGCGTGTTTCACGGCGTTGCTGACCAGCTCATTGATCAGCAGGCCGAGAGGCACGGCAAGATCGGCGGGAAGCCGGATCGGGTCGGCGTCGCAGCGCAGGACATGCGCTCCTGCCACAAGTTGCAGCCGCTTGCAGAAGTCGGTGAGGAACACGTCGACGTCGATGGAGCCGATCCGGGACGCCCGCGACAGATGGTCATGAACCTGGGCGATGGCCGCCACGCGTGATCCTGCCTCGCCGAGGGCCTGYTTGGCTTCGACCGAGCCGGCCCCGAACGCTTGGACGCGGAGCATGGCAACGACGGAGGCGAGGCTGTTCTTGACGCGATGGCTCATTTCGCGCGTCAGCATGGCCTGATGATCCAGGGCTTCCCGAAGCCGGGCTTCCTCGTGCAGGCGCTCGATGGCGATCCCGACGATGTCGGCTGCTCGGGTGAGAAAGGCGGCGTCAGCCTCATCGAAGCGGCCGGGGTCCGGACTGCCGACCTGGAGCACGCCGAAATAGCCGCCACCTTGTCCACCGCGTTCGATCCGGACGCTGATTGATCTCTTGATGCTGCGATCGACCGGAAGCTGAGGGGTCTCGAAGCGGCCATCGAGGGAGGCGCGATTGCTGATGATGACGTCACCTGTCTCGAAGGCGCGTCCAGCCGATGACCTGCTATCCACGACGAACGCGACCTGTTTGATCGAGCCCGGCCAACCGTRTCCCGCACGCACCAACAGTCTCTGATCGGCCGTCATGAATTCCATCGCCGTTGCGAACGGTGCGTCGAGGCCCCTGGCGCAGAGCGCGATGACGCGCTGAAGAAGGATGTGGATGTCGCGGGTCTGTAACGCGATGCGGGCGAGTTCGGCGAGCACGGATTGCTTCGTGAGCCTGTCGTCGCGGAGTTCGTTGCGACCGCCTGCGCGCTCGAGAAAAACCGGAAAGGCGGAGCTTTGGCTCGAATGTTTCAACACGCGTAGTCTCCCAAAAGGAACGCACCCCGATTCAGAGATCCCTCGTTGCTGGCTGGCGATTACGCTTTGACAGCGTGCGCGCATTCTGTTGGCGGCGTCTTGTGGAGTCTGAGCAAAAGCGGACAAGCCCCGAATTTTGTGGAACCCCGCGCCGAAGCAGGGGAGCGGGTGCTGGTCGTCCGTGCGGACGGATGTGTCGCGGCCGATCATCGRGGCACGATTTTGCGCTGCTCGGTGGTGTGGCCCACCGACAGCGAGCGGCGAGCCATGTGACAGATGGAACCCGTCGAAGGGGGGCATTCCTGTCCAGATCCGTCAACGACCTCAATTTCAGCCGGGAATGCCTGCGCCTGGCGGCGGAATTCACGCAGCTTGCGCGTGATTCGCTCGATCCGGAGTTGCAGACGCATTGCCTGCGTATGGCCGCCTTCTGGACCGACCGGGCGGCCGGAACACCGGGCGACGGCTCCGACGATCCGGCGCAATAATATCGACACGGAGGTGGAAGGCGCGAATCGAGAATAGAATACCGGTTGCGATCGTCGGCTTGTGAGCAATTGTGCTCAGATCTGCCGGACGAGAGCGCTCAAACAGGGGGATCGWCGTGCGGTGCCGCCTCGGCGCCGTGGTCTCCGTCCCTTCCTGGCTGTCTGGCAACGTTGGAATGATCAAAGCGCAAACYGACCGCGATCTCCGGAGCAATCAGCTGCTCGATGCCCTGGCGCCGGAGAGCCGTCGCCGTATCGATCCACACCTCGAGCCCGTCGACTTCAAGCTCGGCGCCGTGGTCTGCGAGGCCGGTGGACCGCTCCGGCATGCCTATTTCCCAAGAGGATCGGTGCTGTCGCTTTTGACCGTGCTGGAGAACGGCGATGCCATCGAGACCGCCAATATCGGTCGCGAAGGGGCGTTCGGCCTGTTCGCCGCCATGTACAGTCGGACCTCGTTCAACCGCTGCATCGTGCAACTCGAGGGCCATACCGTCCGGTGTCCGATCGAGCTCCTGCAGCACGAGTTCGACGACAGCGAGCACGTGCGCAATCTCTTCGTTAGCTATTCGGAGACGCTGCTGTCCCAGGTTCAGCAGACGGTCGCCTGTAACGCCATGCATGCGACAGAAGAGCGCATCTGCCGATGGCTGCTGATGATGCACGACCGGGCCGAAGGCGCGGTGCTTCCTTATACACACGAGTTCCTGTCGCAGATTCTCGGAGCCAATCGCAAGTCCGTGACGCTTGCCGCGCAGTCCATGCAGGCGGCCGGACTGATCAGCTATCGTCGCGGTACGATCCAGGTGTTAGACCGGCGCGGTCTCGAGCAGGCGTCGTGCGAATGCTATGCCATCGTCAAGCAACGTTTCGATGCCTTCCTGAAACCACCGGCGTCGGCGGTACGGAATCAGTTGCTATGATGATTGTGGCGCYGGATGAATCATAAGCCCTTCAGCGYACCTTTGCCTTCCACCGACTTCACGCCCGCAATATGCGGTTGGTCGTGCAGAACGACGTTCAGCAGCGAACTGTGGATCACGAGGTGGCCGTTGTAGTCGATGAAGCCCAYCTTGCGGAACTTGTTCATGAAATGACTAACGCGCGAGCGCGTGGTACCGATCATGTCGGCCAGCATCTCCTGGCTGACCTTCGCGATGACCCGCTGCGGCTTGCCGTCATTGCCGAAATTGGCCAATAGCAGCAGGGCCCGCGCGAGGCGCTTCTCGCTCGAATTGAACAACTGATCGATGAGATCGGCCTCGACGCGGATCGTGCGGGCGAGAATGTGCGACACGAACACCTCGGAAAACGCCGGCTGCTCCCGCAGGGTCTTCAGCGCGACGGGCTTGGTGATCCGCAGGATTTCGCTGTCCGTGATGGCCGTCGCTGCCGAGAGCCGGTGAGACTGGCCGGCCAGGCACCCCTCGCCGAAGAARTCGTCCTGTCCGAGCAGCGCAATGACCGCCTCCTTGCCCTGCTCGGAATGGACGACGATCTTGACCGTGCCGGAGACGATGTAGAACAGCACATCCGCTGCGGCGCCTTGCGAGAAGATCGGCTGGTCCTTGCGATACTTCCCGACTGTGCGGCCTGGGCCATCGGTTTTCAGAAATACCGACGGATCGAAAGTGAGTTTCGGCTTGGTCGACGGCTTTGCGGCCGTCGGCGATTTTGCAATGAGTTGTTTCGCCATGCGTTCTCCCGGGTGAAACGCGAGTGCTGGTGACTCCAAGGCCGGACCGCGGCGTCGGAGTGGCGCAGGCGTGAATGTAACTATAGCGCCTTTGTGGACCACTTGATAGCGCGGCGATACTATCCCGGCGATGGTACACGCGGTAGTTTAGGGTTCCGGTGATCGGGCGGGGGGACCACCTAGTTAATGCACGCTATCCGGAAAAGCCGGTCGGCGACAACGCTTCGCGGCGATAGAGTTCGACCCTGAGCTTGTGACTTAGACGTTTCAAGGGCNGCAATGACCGCCTCCTTGCCCTGCTCGGAATGGACGACGATCTTGACCGTGCCGGAGACGATGTAGAACAGCACATCCGCTGCGGCGCCTTGCGAAAAGATCGGCTGGTCCTTGCGATACTTCCCGACTGTGCGGCCTGGGCCATCGGTTTTCAGAAATACCGACGGATCGAAAGTGAGTTTTGGCTTGGTCGACGGCTTTGCGGCCGTCGGCGATTTTGCAATGAGTTGTTTCGCCATGCGTTCTCCCGGGTGAAACGCGAGAGCTGGTGACTCCAAGGCCGGACCGCGGCGTCGGAGTGGCGCAGGCGTGAATGTAATTATAGCGCCTTTGTCGACCACTTGATAGCGCGGCGATACTATCCCGGCGCTGGTACACGCGGTAGTTTAGGGTTCCGGTGATCGGGCGGGGGGACCACTTAGTTAATGCACGCTATCCGGAAAAGCCGGTCGGCGACAACGCTTCGCGGCGATAGAGTTCGACCCTGAGCTTGTGACTTAGACGTTTCAAGGGCCGCGGCGGACGTCGGAGATCCGGGACACGGCTCAACCCGATGCTGGCCCTGCTGCGGCGTTGCGCGGTGCGCCGTCGGGCTGGGGACGCCGGCCGTTCAGGAGCCAGCCGATGATCGTGCCGCGCACCAGCAGGTGATAGCTCGCCAGCATCGGCGGCATCGCAACCAGCAGGATCAGCGCGTATTTGGCCGGCCACGGCCAGTCGAACTGCGAGACCGCCAACTGCAGCGCCATCACGATCGGCATATGGATGAGATAGAGCCAATAGGATGCGTCGGCGAGGTAGCGCCGCGTGCGGCTGAAGCCGGCCATGAAGCGCAGCGCCAAGCCGATCGCGGCGAAGCTCGTCGTCCAGATCGCCAGCGCATAGGCGATGGCGCCGGCAAGCCTGATCATGGGGAGACTGACCGGCGCCGCGACGACATGCGTCGCGACCATCGACACGGCGAATGCCAACCCGTAGCTCAGCGCGATCAGGCCAATCGCCATGGCGGTGTTGAGCAGGCAGCGCCGTTCCAGCTGGCGCAGCAGCCCGATCTGCCGGTGCAGCAGCCAGCCCACGGCAAGGGCGCTGCCATAGGCGATCCAGGCCTGACCGTTGGTGATCAGCGATTGGTCCGGCGTACGGATCCCGATCCAGCCGACCCATTTCGGATCGAGGCTGATCGCAAGCCCGATCGGCGGCGCAAGGGCTGTCTCTTATACACATCTAGATGTGTATAAGAGACAGGCCGACAGCCGATGAGACTGGCCGGCCAGGCAGCCTTCGCCGAAAAAATCGTCCTGTCCGAGCAGCGCAATGACCGCCTCCTTGCCCTGCTCGGAATGGACGACGATCTTGACCGTGCCGGAGACGATGTAGAACAGCACCTCCCTCTTATACACATCTAGATGTGTATAAGAGACGTTGATGGCGCTGCGCGGCAATCACTGCGCGGCTCGCGCGGACGTCGGCCTGCGCCTTGGCATAGGCGGCGGTGGCCTGCTCCAGCCGCTGCCGG
>BFBZ01001893.1_pt1 | contig 12790 bp, 1 predicted proteins | sample 1888401 | NCBI WGS metagenome assembly BFBZ01 (sample SAMD00112614, study PRJDB3348) | symbiont metagenome | host: Chara braunii | reverse complement strand
TTGCACGCCAGGCCCGCTACCAGATCGCCGGTGGCGACATGCTCGGCTGGACGGTCGGCGCCAAGCTCGCCGGCGGCAATGTCAATTTCGATATGGGTTACTCGGATGTTTTCGGCGGCACGGTCAGCCGCCGCGACTCCGGGCTTTTGTTCGTCAGTGCGTCAGTGAGATGGTGAGTAACGTGTCAAAAATTCTATCCAAAAATACCCCTAAGCGGTTTGTGCACAGCGTGAAGATGCTTGCGGTTTTTGCGGTGGCGGCGATCGTCAGCGCCTGCCAGACCGCAGACCCCCGGCTGGTGACGGCATTGCGGAGTTCGTCAGTTACCCAGATTCAGCTCGAGACTGCACCAGACGTGAATATGGGGGGATTCTTCGACAGGAAGAAACCCGATCCACAGCTGTCAAAAGTGGTGCAGACCCTCGAGGCTTCGCTAAATCGTGAACTTAAAGGTCTACCCGGCGGGAAAACACCGGGAAAGCTTATCGTGACATTGCACACGGTCGATCTCGCCAGCAACGCCGGCCGTATCATCCTGGACAACGACAGCAGTCTGTCGGGATCAGTCCGCCTTCAGGATGCAAAGACTGGACGTCTCATAGCCGAAACGGGGGTCTATGTGACCGAGAAGGGCGTGCGTGGTGAAGGGAACATCGGCGTCTTCGTCGCCATGGCAATCAACGCTGCACAGGTTTCCCAGAAGAAGGACGCTCTCGCTCATGATCTCTCCGAGAAGTTCGTTCGCAGCGTAAAGACCTGGCTCACGCAGAAATAGGAAATTCTGTCGTCGCAGGGACGCCCGATAACGGCAAGACCACAGTGCCAGGAAGTGGACGAGAAGATGAGCAACGGAAGATACGGATTGTCGAAGAGGATTGATCAACTGGGTCGTTTCACCCGGCAATCGCTTGCGATGGTGCTCAGTGCGTTGCTCGTCTTCCAGCCGATGCTGGCGAATGCGCAATCTGTCTCTGCTGCTGGAGCGGCGCCTGCAGCCAATCAGCCTGGGGTTGGTGCAGCGCCGAACGGCGTGCCGCTGATTGATATCGTCACGCCGAATGCGAGCGGCCTGTCGCACAATAAATACAACGACTTCAACGTCGGCACCCAAGGTCTCATCCTTAACAATTTCAATGGGGAGAAAGGCAACTCAAACCTGGGAGGCATTACCCCCGGCAATCCGAACTTAAAGAATTCCGGTCCGGCCTCCGTCATTCTCAACGAAGTCACCTCAGGCAATCGTTCCGCGCTGAATGGTCCGACTGAAGTGTTTGGCGGCAGGGCCGACGTTATCATCGCCAATCCGAACGGAATCACATGCGCCGGCTGCGGCTTCATCAACACGCCGCATGCCACGCTAACGACTGGCATCCCCAATATCGGCGCTGACGGAAGCCTGAGCGGCTTCACCGTCAACGGCGGTGACGTCACCTTCGAAGGAGCCGGCGGCAACTTCGCGGCCGCTCCTGGCACGGTTGATCTCTTTGATGTCGTTGCGCGCAATATTCACGTCAATGCGCCCCTCTACGGCAAGACCATCCGGCTGACGGGCGGCGCCAGCAAATATGACTACGCGACCGGAGAGTCCACGGCGCTGACCGCCACCTCGGGCACGCCGGAATATGCGATCGACGGTACCGCGCTCGGTGCCATGCAGGCGGACCGCATCAAGGTTGTCGTCACCGAAAAAGGCGCCGGCGTCAAAATGAGCGCTGACATGGCCGCCAATGCCGGCGAGCTGTCGCTGTCGGCCGATGGCAAGATCTCGATCGGTAATGCCTCGGGGCGGGATGGTGTGACTATCGCCTCGAAACAGAAAATCACGGCAGCCAAGGTTACGTCGCAACAGAAGCTTGCTGTCAGGGCGAACCAGGGTGTCACTCTGCAGACAGTTTCGGCCGATGGCGACATTGTGCTGGCGAGTGGCGCTGGTCTCTTGAGCGTGTCGGGCGACGTCAACAGCGCGACAACTGTGCAGATGAGCTCCGCCGGCGGGATTGCGGTCGGAAGCGTGACGGCCGGCAATGGCACGGCAATACTTGTCGCGACCTCTGGCGATATCGCGATTGGCGGCGCGGGCAATAGCACCGGCGACCTCAATCTGACGGCGACTGGCGGCTCGATCTCGGCCGCCTTGTTGCAGAGCAGTCAGAATATCGCCTTGAATGCCGTTCTTGGGATTGCCGTCGCCGGCAATGTGCAGGGGCAGGGCAATGTCGACGTTACCGGTCAGTCGATCTCAGCCGGCAAAGTCATCTCCGGCATCAATCTTGCTGCCACCAGCGCCGATCCGAATGGTCATGTCGTGCTCTCAGCAGGTGAGCTCAGCCTGACGGCAACCGGCGGCAATATCGCAACCGGCAATCTGCTGTCGGCCGGAGCGCTCAATATCAGTGCCACCGGCAATACGACCGCCGGCAGTATCCAGTCAGTCGCTGATCTGGCGGTGACCGCGGCGTCGCTGACGGCTAATGGCCTCACGTCACATGGCACACTCACCGTCAACGCCGCCACAAACGTTACCGGTCAGATTCTCGGCGCAAACAATATCGTGATCTCGGGTTCTGCGATCTCGGCTGGGGCCATTGTCTCTGGCGTCGACTTTGTGGCCACCAATGCGAACGGTGGTGGGGTTGTTGCCGGCTCGGCCGGTACGCTCGGTTTGACCGCAACGGCGGGCAATATCGTTGTCGATAAGCTGCTGTCGGCTGGCGACCTGACGGCCCACGCTGCCCTGTTGCAGGCAAATAACATCACGAGCCATGGGATCATCGGTATCGCCGGTGGCGTCAATGTCGCAAACCAATTGCTCAGCGCTGGCAATATCACCATCAACGGCAACGCCAATGGTGTCAGCGCCGGCCTCCTCGCCTCCGGCGTCGACTTTGCGGCGACGAAAACCAATGGCAGCAATATCGTGCTCGGTGCGGGAGGCGATCTGACGGTCAACGGCAGTGCTGGCGCCATCCAGGCAGGGACGGTGCTTGCTGCCGGTGCGATCAAGGCTACCGGCCAGACCATCACGGCCGACACGATCACCGGCCACAAGGACATTACGCTTTCAGGCGCCACCAGCGTAATGGCTGGAAGCGGAAGTGTGAAGATCACGGGCCAGGTCCTCGGCGGTGGCAATATCGGCATCGCCGGTTCGAGCATTGCGGCCGATGCCATTGTCGCTGGCGTCGATATTGCCGCCACCGATGCGGCGGGCGGGCGCATCACCCTTGGCCCGGCGATAACGGGAACTGGTAATCTGGCGCTTGCGGCATCTGATTTGCTCAGCGTTGGTACGCTGCTGTCCACCGGAGATCTAACTGCTAGTGGGGCAACGATCACCGCCGGCAATATCTCTGCCCATCACGACATGACGCTTGGTGGCGTCATCAGTGTTGGCGGCCAGATTCTGGGCACCGGAAACGTATCGATCACCGGCCCGAGCCTGTCGGCACAGGCTGTCGTCGCCGGCCTTGACTTCAATGCGACGGATGCGGTTGGTGGCCAGATTGTGCTCACCTCTAGCGGTGATCTCACCGTCACTACGAGCGGCGGCATCTCCGCTACGACAATAGAGACTGCTGGCAATCTCGCGGCCAACGCCACGACGATCGCCGCCAACGCTGTTACCGGTCACAAGAATATAGCGCTTTCGGGGGCGACAACCGTAGCCAATCAGGTTCTCGGCGGAGGTAATGTCAGCATTTCCGGCCAAAGCATCAAGGCCGGTAGCGTCGTTTCCGGCGTCGACTTCGCCAGGACTGCTGCCGCCAATGGCAACATCGTGCTCGCCGGCAGTGGCGACCTGACGCTTTCGGCCTTGAGCGCCCTCAACGCCGGCTCGTTACTGTCGGCCGGTGATCTCAGTGCGACCGGGTCGAACCTCACCGCGAACAGCGTAACCGCCCATGGTGATATGACGCTCGGTGGCGCGATCAACGTCAGCGGCCAGATCCTTGGCGCAGAAAATGTTCTTATCAGCGGCCAAAGTCTGTCGGCGCAAACTCTCGTTGCCGGTATCGACTTTAGCGCCACCAATGCTGCCGGCGGCAATATTGTGCTGGACCAGGCCGGCAGTTTGAAGGCCACGGTCAATGGCGCCGTCACGGCGCCGACCATACAAGCCGCCGGCGCGATCGATATTGGCGGCGCCTCCATTGCCGCCGACGCCGTCACGGGCCACAAGGACATCACGCTTTCCGGCACAGCTGCCGGAGTGGCTGTCGCCAATCAAGTGCTTGGCGGGGGTAACGTCGGCATCTCTGGGCCAAGCATCAAGGCCGGCACTGTCGTTTCTGGCGTTGACTTCGCGTCGACGGCCGCTGCTGGTGGCGGCATCGTGCTCGCCGGCAGCGGTGACCTCACGCTTGCTTCGACCGGTAACATCAATGCTGTCACCTTGCTCTCTGCTGGCGGTCTCAGTGCTGCAGGAGCCGCCCTCAACGCCAATGCGGTGACAGCTCATGGCGACATGACGCTTGCGGGAGCGATCAACGTCAACAGCCAGATCCTGAGCTCTGGCAATGTGCTGATCAGTGGCCAAAGTCTGTCGGCGCAGACCCTCGTTGCTGGCATCGACTTTGCCGCCACCAACCGGACAGCGGGCAATATCGTCCTTGGTCAAGCCGCGACGATTGTAGGCAATCGCGTTGGTGACCTCAAGGTCGCAACCAGCGGCGTTATGGCAGTGCCGACGATTCAGGCGGCCGGCACCATCGATATTCGCGCCGCAATGGTCACCAGCGACGCGATTACCGGTCACAAGGATATCACCGTTTCGGGCGTAAGCGGTCCCGTTGACGTGACGAACCAAGTGCTCGGCGGAGGCAACGTCGGCATCTCCGGCTCGAGCATCAAGGCCGGCGCGATTATCTCCGGCGTCGATTTCGCCGCGACGACCGCAGCCAATGGACATATCGTTCAGACGGAAAGTGGCGACATGTCCCTGACGGCGCCTGGTGCCATCAGCGTCGGCACGTTGCTCTCCGCCGGCAATCTGAGTGCGTCCGGCGCGGCCGTTGCGGCTGACAAGGTCACTGCCCATGGCGCCATGACGCTCGCAGGCGCGATCAACGTCACCGGCCAGATCCTAGGTGCTGGCAATGTCTTTATTAGCGGACAAAGCCTGTCGGCACAAACCGTCGTTGCAGGTATCGATTTCGATGCCACCAACAGGGCAGGGGGCAACATCGTCCTTGGCCAGACCGGGGACCTGACGGTATCGGTTGGTGGCGCAGTGACTGCGCCCACCATACAGGCGGCCGGAGTGTTGAATGTCAGTGGCACGTCCGTAACGGCGGGTGCGATCACTGGCCACAAGGACATCACTCTTTCAGGAACGTTAACCGGCGTTGATGTCACCAATCAGGTGCTGGGCGGCGGTAACATCAGCATATCCGGTGCAGGCATCAAGGCCGGTACCGTCGTTTCCGGTGTCGATTTCGCCAGAACGGCAGCCGCCAATGGCAATATCTTGCTCGCCAGCAGCGGCGATCTGACGCTTGCGTCGACAGGCTCGATCGATGCCAACACATTGCTGTCGGCAGGCAATCTGACCGCCTCCGGCTCGACCATTACTGCTGACGGAATCACGGCTCACGGCACTGTGACGCTCGGTGGTGCGATCAGTGTCGACAACCAGATCCTCGGATCTGGCAACGTATCGATCACCGGCCAGAGCCTGTCCGCGCAGACTCTTGTCGCCGGTATTGATTTTGCCGCAACCAATGCCTCTGGCGGGAATATCGTTCTCGGCCGAGCTGGCGATTTAACCGTGTCGGTGAGCGGCGCCGTTGCGACGCCGACCATACAGGCAGCGGGCGCCATCGACGTCAGCGGCGCGTCGGTCGCAGCAGCGTCGATCACCGGTCACAAGGATGTTACCCTTTCCGGTGCGGCAGCTGGCGGCATCGCTATTGCGAACCAACTGCTCGGCGGCGGTAACGTTGGTATCTCCGGCTCAAGCATCCAGGCTGGGACTATCGTCTCGGGTGTCGATTTCACCGCCACCTCCGCCGGCGGTGGAAACATCGTCCTGACGGCAAGCGGCGATCTGACGCTCGTTTCTACTGGGCTCACTAGCGGCGGCACATTGTTGTCGGCGGGAGCACTTTCGGCCAAAGGCTCGACTGTGACTGCCGACAGTATCACGGCGCACGGAAACGTGACGCTTGATGGCGCCACCATAGTGGGTGGCCAAATTCTGGCGGCCGGCGATGTGCTGATCAGCGGCCAGAGCCTGGCAGCTCAAGCCGCAATTGCCGGTATCGACTTTGCCGCGACCAATGCTGCGGGCGGCAATATCGTGCTTGGTAACGCCGGCAAACTCACCGTATCGGTCAGCGGCGATGTGGCGGCTTCGACCATGCAGGCCGCCGGTACTGTCGACGCCAGCGGTGCGACCATAACCGCCGACACCATCACTGGTCATAAAGACATCGCGCTGTCCGGCGCCACGACCATTCATCATCAAATCCTCGGCGGCGGTGATGTCGCCATCTCAGGCTCCGGCATCAGGGCTGGCGCCATCGTTTCCGGCGTGGATTTTGCGAGAACTGCTGCTGCCAACGGCGATATTGTCCTTGCCAGCAGCGGCGATCTGACGCTTGCCTCTGCCGGCAATATCGACGCCGGTGCGCTGTTGTCAGCCGGTGATCTTTCGACCAGCGGCGCAGCCGTGAGCGCGGATGCCGTCACTGCACATGGTGCGGTCACGCTCAACGGCGCCACCACTGTAACCGGCCAGGTTCTCAGCGCCGGCAACGTGCTGGTCACCGGCCAGAGCCTCTCGGCCCAAACGATCGTCGCCGGCATCGATTTCACCGCCAGCAACACGTCTGGCGGCAATATCGTTCTTGACCAAACCGGGGCCTTGACGGCCCAACTGAGCGGCGAGCTGTCTGCATCCACGATGGAGGCAGCCGGGGCCATCAACGTCAATGCCGCCACGGTGACTGCCGATAGCATCACCGGCCACAAGAATATCACGCTCGCCGGTACGACCACCGTAAACGGCCAGGTGCTTGGTGGAGGAAACATCAGTGTTTCCGGCCCAAGCATCACGGCAGGTGCCATCGTCTCCGGCGTCGATTTCGCTGGAACGGCCGCCGCCAATGGCAACATCGTCCAGACGATGAGCGGTGATATCTCGCTGACCTCGACAGGAGGACTCACCGTCGGCACGCTATTGTCGGCCGGTAGTCTGACCGCACAGGCGATGGATCTAGCGGCCAGCAGCATTACCAGCCATGGCAAGACCGATTTGAAGGCCAACGGTACGGCCGCAAGCGGCCGCGTGAATGTGAGTGGCCAAGTATTGTCGGCCAGTGATCTGACGATCAGCGCCAACAGCCTCAAAGCCGGTCTCCTGGTCTCAGGGGTCGACTTCGCGGCGACCAATAGAAACGGTGGCAATATCGTCCTCGGGTCGTCCGGCGCGACCGAAATCACCGTCTCGGGTAATGCCACGGCCGGCACGATCCTGTCGGCTGGCGATTTCACGGCGAAGGCCGCCACGCTGCAGGGAACCAGCATAACCGGCCACGGCAAAGTCGGCGTTGTCGGTAACGTCGATGTCACCAGCCAGATTCTCGCGGCCGGCGATCTCGCTCTCAATGGCGGCGATATCAGTGCCCCCACCTTGATCTCAGGCATCGACTTTACCGCCACCAATGCCGCCGGCGGCAATATCGTGCTCGCGCAATCCGGCGCCATGAACCTCACGGCGACGGGCAATATTGCCTCCCAGACGATCCTGTCCGCCGGAGATATCACGGCGAATGCGGTTGATCTCATTGCCGGCAGCATCACAGCTCATGGCAATGCCGGCATTGTCGGCAATGTCGATGTCAGCAATCAGATCATTGCCGCTGGCAATCTCACGATCAGTGGTGGTCACATCAACGCGCCAACGCTGATCTCCGGCATCGATTTCGCTGCCACCAATGCCGCAGGCGGCGGTATTGTGCTTGGCGCTGCCGCAACGATCACGGGCAATCGCGCTGGCGATATGAACCTGACGGCGTCTGGCGGCATCACCACGCAGACCATGCTATCGGCTGGTGTCATTGACGCCCATGGTACCACGATCACGGCCAACGCTGTTACCGGGCATGGCAATATAGACCTTGCCGGCAGCAGCAGCGTCAATGTGACCGGCCAGCTCCTCGGTGCGGGCGACGTTTCGCTTTCCGGCCCGACCATTCAACTGGGCCAAGCTGTTACCGGTGTCGATTTCGCTGCCACCGCAGAATCGGCAAACGGCGCCATCGTTCTCGGACCAAGCGGTGACCTGACCATTAGCGCCGGAAGTGCTTCGGCTGGCACGCTGATCGTCGCAGGTAGCCTCAATGCGACGGCAAGCGCATTCACGGGCGGTAATATCACGGGCCACGGCGCCGTCGCGATCGGCTCATCCACCAGTCCCGGCGCGGTCAGGATCAACGGGCAACTCCTCGGCGCCAGCAATGTCTCGATCACTGGCTCCGATATCAGCGGCAATGCCATTGTCGCCGGCGTCGATTTTGCCGCAACCGGCCAATCGGCGACTGGCAATATCGTCCTTGGCCAGGCCGCGACGATTGCGGGCAATCGCGCTGGTGATCTCACCCTGGCAGCGACGTCTGGTAATGTCGCCGTCAGCAGCCTGATGGCGGCCGGCAACCTGACGGCAAATGCGGCGAATAATGTCAGCGCCAATGCCGTCGCCCATGGCGACCTGACCGTTGGCGCCGGTAACGCGATCACGCTCAATGGCCAATCGCTTAGTAATGGTAACGTCAACCTCAACGCCCGGTCGATCACCATCGACACGCTGGTCTCCGGCGTCGACTTTGCTGCCACCAATGCGTCATCCAATGGCAGTCTGATGCTGCGGCGCGCCGGCACGATGACACTTGCCGCCTCCAACGGCAGCGTCAGCGCCAACTCATTGCTTTCCGGCGGCAATCTTGCCGCCACGGCCACGCAGAATATCAGTTATAACAGTCTGCAAAGTCTGGGAAATGCCGCTCTCACAAGCCCAGGCGCCATTGCCTATACGAGCACTACCCGCGTCGGCGGCAATCTGACGCTCAACACCGGTGTGCTGGATCTGTCCGGCAGCAGGGGTAGCCGGATTGCCGGCGGCGGCATGCTGATTGTCAACGCGTCCTCGGCAAATCTCTCGAGCAGCAACCTTGTTTTCGGGGGCCTGACCCTCAATCTGTCGGGCAACGCTGATCTTTCGAACGCGCAGGTGAGCACCGTCACCAATGCCGGCGGTTCTGGCGACATCAGCATATCTGCCGCAGGTCTGACGACAAACGCCAATACCGCGCTGCTTGCCGCGCACGACCTGACGCTGAACCTGCCGTCACTCGGCAATGCCGGACAACTTGCGGCCGGCAACAATCTCAACGTCAACATTGCCGGCGATTTTGCCAACACCCCGAGCGGCCTCGTCTTTGCCGGCAACAATGCCAATTTCTTCGTCGGCGGCACGCTGGCCAACAATCAGGGCGCCCTACTTGCCGGCAACGGTCTTACCATCGCAGGAGCTGGCGGTAGTCAACGCAACGGTGCCGTCGTCAACTCGGCCGGCCTCATTCAGTCAGGCGGCGGCATGTCGATCCTGACCAACGGCCTCAGCAATGTCACGACCTCGGCTCCGGCAATCCAGCGGAACGTGCTTATTTCCAATAATATCCTCAGCGCTTACGATCTGATCACCAGGACATATGGCTGCGAGACACGGTGCGGAACCGGTTCGGGTGACCACGAAGAGACTTACGCCTGGACCCAGGCCGTCAATCATCTGGTCAGCCAGATCGTCACCCAGGATCAGCTGATCAGCGGCGCCGGCGCCTCTGCGCAGATCCGTGCGGGCCGGGATCTGACCATCAATGCGACCATTCTGTGGAACTCCTACAGCTCGATCAAGTCGGACGGCAATATGCTGCTCACGGTCGCGGGCACGCTGACCAATGACGGCGCGACGCTGAACCGCATCACCCAGACGATCTGCGACAGCTCCACTCCCTGCCAGTATTACCCTAATGTTGTTTCTTCCGACACGACGCAAGGCGGACCGGATTGCAGCGGTCCCAATCGCCCTTGCATCGGCGGCGGCGACCCGGCACTCACTTATTCGCGGAATCCGAATGGCACACGCGATCCGTCGCGGGATCTGAACCCCGGCTCCACGGTCGGCGTGCAGGTGGTCGGCGCGATCTCGGGCGTCATCCAGGCACGCGGAGGCCTGACCATCAATGGCGGCGGCGCCGTCAACAATGTCGCGTCGAACGGTTCGATCAACGGTGGCGTTGTGATCGACGCCCCGGCGACCGCAAACAACCCGCTGGGCGCCCTCAACAGCATGACGGCCGGCGGCGCCCTGTTCAACGTCAGCGCGGCGCTTTCAAACGTAGCAGCCAATGGTGGCGCCAACGCGAATAGCGGCCCGTCGCTTGCAGGCAACGGTCCGACGATGGGTTCGGGACCAGCGATCAGCAGCAACACTCTGACGGCGGCCCGCGGCGCTTCGATCAGCAACGGCGGCCTGACGGCAAATAATAGCGCCTCGGTAAGTGTTAGTGGCGTAACCGCCGCGACCGGTCCCGCGGTCAATGGCAGCAACCTGGCTGCAGCGGGCAATGCCTCGCTCAGTGGCAACAGCGTGACGATTGTCGGTGGCGCCGCGGTAAACGCGAGCAGCCCAACTGTAGCTGCAGGTCCCGCGATCGGCGCCAATACGCTTACGGCCGGGAGTGCTTCGGTCAATCCGAACAGCCTCATGGGCAAGCTCACTACTGCGATCGGCAACAGTGGCAATCTGACCCAGATCCTGCAGACGAATGGTGCTGAGCTTGCAGCGGTTGCCAAGCCGCAATCGGGCGGCGTCGGCGGCACGGTTCCGGGGCAAGTCTTCCTGTTCGAGACACGCGCGGCGTTCCTCGACGTGTCGAAGTTCTACGGCTCGGCGTATTTCATAGACCGGATCGGCTATACGCCGGAGACCAAGGTTCCCTTCCTGGGGGATGCCTATTTCGACAACCAGCTCATCGATGAGCAGATGCGACAGCTGGTCGGAAATGGTCTTGGCGCCGGCTCGTTCGTTCCCGGCGATAACGCCACGGACCAGATGAAGACGCTTCTCGACAACGGCGTCACCTATGCCGAGGCGCATGGCCTTGGTCTCGGGCAGCCGCTGACGCCCGAGCAGGCCGCATCGCTGACGCAATCGATCGTGATCTACCAGACAGAGGTCGTCGATGGCGCACCGGTACTGGTGCCGGTCGTCTATCTCTCGGCCGCCGACCGCGCCAAAACTACGTCTGCAGCGATGATCGCGGGGAACACGGTCAGCATCGATGCCGGCTCGGTCGATAATTCCGGTGCGATTGCCGCAGCCGATGGCATGACCATCAATGCCAACAGCATCAAGGCCAATGGCGGGGCTTTCCTCGCCGGCGGCAACATGAATCTCAATGCTGAGAACGGTATCACGCTTGCAGCCCAGACCATGAACATTGGCGGGCAGACTGTCGTCACCGCCAATGGCGGCGTCACAGCCGGCGGCAATTTGAAGATGGATGCCGGCGCGGGCAGCCTGACGCTGAGTGGCACCAAGGTAGCCGCTGGCGGCAGCGCGCAGCTCTCGGGCCAAACGGTCACGCTGGGTGCTGTCAAACAGGATAATGGCGGCGTCCAGACGCTGGTTGGCACCACGGTGACGACCGGCGGCAATCTCAGCATTGCCGGCACCAATGGCGTCAACATCATCGCCAGCTCCGCCAAGGTCGGCGGCGACCTCTCCGTTCTCTCCTCGAACGGCTCGGTCAGCATCATCTCTGCCGGTGTCGGCAATACCGTTCTCACCGCGGACCGCCTGAACCTTTCTCAGGGTGGCACGATCACAGCCACAACCAGCCAGATTCAGCAAGGCTCGTCGCTCATCGCCGGCGGCGCGATGCTGGTATCGGGTAATCAGGGCGTGCTGATCGGCGGCTCATCGCTCAGCGCTGGCGGCAATCTCGGCATCGTCTCGACGAATGGCAATATCGCGATCACGGCTTCGCAGGATCAGACCACGAGCCAATCGAAGACGATTGCGGGTGCTGCCAACGATTACAAGAGCGGCCAGTCGTCCTCGACCGCGCTCACCAGCAGCGCCTCCTCGATTACCTCGCAGAATGGCAATGTGACGGTCCAGGCCGATACCGGAAATATCAGCGTTATCGGCTCCGATATCGATGCCAAGCGCGGCGCAGCCAATCTGATTGCCAAGGGCGACGTCACCGTTGGCGAGGCGACGGACGCGGCTTCATCATCCAGCAGCAACGGTAAGAAAAAGAGCAGCGAGACGACGACCACAGCGCAAGGCTCGTCGGTTTCCGGCCAGACCGGCGTCAATATTGGGTCTAGCAAAGGCAATGTCACGATATCGGCCTCCGATGTGACCGCCGGCGATGCAGCCCACACAGCCGACACCAATATCCAGGCTGCCGGCAATATTGTCATCGCTTCCGGCAAGGACACAGACGAAACCACCTCCGACAGCAAGAAGAGCGGCTTCCTGTCGTCATCGAAGACCCACACCCACACCTATGACGAGACAAATGTTGGATCGTCGATCTCCGCCTCGGGCAATATCAACGCCACCGCCGGCGGCGAGACCGTCGTCTCCGGCTCGGATTTCGCTGCAGGCGGTGATCTCAACCTCTCTGGCTCGACCGTCACCATCATGGGAGCCGAGGAGGAGCACGAGAGCGATAAGCAGACCAAGAAATCCGGCATTGGTGTCGGTTCCGGAGGCGGG
>BFBZ01001889.1_pt1 | contig 12798 bp, 13 predicted proteins | sample 1888401 | NCBI WGS metagenome assembly BFBZ01 (sample SAMD00112614, study PRJDB3348) | symbiont metagenome | host: Chara braunii | reverse complement strand
ATCATGACCGACGACATGTACGAGCATCTCGTCTATGACGACTTCAAGTTCCACTCGATCGCCGAAGTCGAGCCGCGGCTCTACGAGCGTACGCTGACCGTCAACGGCGTGTCGAAGGCCTATTGCATGACCGGCTGGCGTATCGGCTACGCCGGCGGCGACGCCAACCTGATCAAGGCGATGTCGATGCTGCAATCGCAGTCGACGTCGAACCCGGTGGCGGTGTCGCAGTGGGCGTCGGTCGAGGCGCTCAACGGCCCGCAGGACTTCATCCCGAAGCACAACGCGATCTTCAAGGAGCGCCGCGACCTCTGCGTCTCGATGCTCAACCAGAGCAACGGGCTCAAGTGCCCGATGCCGGAGGGCGCGTTCTACGTCTATCCGTCGTGCGCGGGCACGATGGGCAAGACCGCGCCGTCGGGCAAGAAGATCACGAACGACGAGGAGTTCGTGACGGAGCTTCTGGAGACCGAGGGCGTCGCGGTGGTGCAGGGCACGCCGTTCGGCTTCGGCCCGTCGTTCCGCATCTCCTATGCGACGAAGACCACGGACCTCGAGGAGGCATGCCGCCGCATCCAGCGGTTCTGCGGCAACCTGAAATAGGTCTAAGAAGTCTGTCGTCCCCGCGAAGGCGGGGACCCATAACCCCAACTCTTACTGTTTTGAACAGGACCATCGAAGCCGATGGTCCTGTGGCTATGGGTCCCCGCCTTCGCGGGGACGACAGTGGAGTTGGTGGTGGGACTCTCTCAACACGTCATGGCCGGGCTTGTCCCGGCCATCCACGTTTTCCTTCTTTAGTTCAATGAGAAATAAGTAAGACGTGGATGCCGGCACGTAGGCGAATGAAGCGACGCCGTCCTTCGGACGGCTATGGCCGGGCATGATGGCTGAGAGGGCTCGTCGTACAGCCTGCGTCGCACGTCCCTGCGAGCGCGCGTCCAAAATGGTTAACGCCCCTCGCGTCACTCTTTCGCTTCCCGGTTCCCGATCCTTCCTGTAAGTTCCGCGAACCTTGGAGGAGGGGACTATCCATGATGCGGACTTCCTTGAAATTCGCGTTCGTTGCGGCGCTGCTCGCTTGCGCGCCGTCAGCCATCGCGCAGCAGACTCGCGTTGAGGCCGGCGTGATCGACTGCCGCGGCACCACGGCGGCGTTCGTTGTCGGTTCGGTGACCGAGATGAACTGCGTGTTCAAGTCGAGCGACGGCACCACCGAGCCCTATTCGGCGACGATGCGCCGCGCGGGTCTCGATCTCGGCATCAATCAGCAGATCGCAGTGGCGTGGGCGGTGTTCGCGCCGAGCCGGCAGATCGGCCGCGGCGAACTCGCGGGCACCTACGTCGGCGGCGCGGCGAGCGCCACGGTCGGCGTCGGCGTCGGCGCCAACGCGCTGATCGGCGGTTCGAACAATACGATCGCGTTCCAGCCGGTGTCGGTGCAGGGCCAGACCGGTCTTTCGGTCGCGGCCGGCATCGCGGGCCTTGAGCTGCGCGCGCAGCGCTGATCGGCTTCGATTAAAACAAACGCCGCCGCAGCGATGCGGCGGCGTTTCTGTTTGCATATCCGCGTTCAAAAAAAGCCGATCAATCTAGCCACGACGAACAACACGACACCGGGCGCTTTGAGGAGGCGGCCTCATTAAAAAAGCCCGGCGCTTTGCCGGGCTTCTCCAATTCGAATGTCGCAGCGCTTACTTCTGCTGCTCGCTCGGCTTATCAGCAGGCTTCGGCGGATTCTGCGTCTGCTGTTGCGGCGTCGCCGGCGTCTCGGGCTTCTGGTCGCCGGAGGCCGTAACCGGAATATTGGTCATAGTATTTCCTTTCAGGAAATCGCGAGAGAATAAGTTCTCCTGCGGACTTCATCTGGGGTGCGGAAAGCATTAAACAAGCGAATTCCGATTTATATTTGCGCTTGGCGTAATAAGAGGCGCACCGGCAAGACTTATTCAGACTTGTCTTATTCAGACTTGTCTTTCGGCTTCGGGTTCTCCTGCTCCTCCGAGGGCGGCGTTCTCAGGTTCATCCCGTCCCAAGGGCGTCTCGTATCGAGCTTCATTTCGCGGTCGAATTTGTCTCTCGCTGCTTTGATGTCCTCGCGCGTCAGGGGCGGACTCATCTGCAAGAGGTTCGGCCTCGGGAGATCGCTCACCAGCGTGGTGACGAGAAGAGGCGCTGCCAGCAATGTTGGGAACATTGCGACCGATAACAGGAACCGCCCCACAAGTCGCGAACTATCTCAAAAACCGGCCAGCATTCTCGAATCGGGCCATCGGGAGGGGCGAAACCGGCGTCTGATCCGCCTTCCGCGTCGCTATTTGCGTTTGGGCGAGCGGGTTTTGGAACGAGGCTTCTCGCCCTGTAGCCATTCTTCGCTGTCGGCCAAGGCCTTGAATCCGGCAGCGCGCTTGGTGCTCTGGGCTTGAGCGGACCTGGAGCCCTTCTTGCGGCTATCGCGCAGCTCTTTCGCTGCTTGATCCCGAAAGCTCTTCGATACCTTGGACATGGGCTTAATTTAACCGGTCACTCCCATTTTTTAAACCGGGCGCCGGGGCGAGACGCGTTCGAGAGCCGTATCCCTCATCCGGATGAACACAGCGCGCCGAAGGCGCGCGTGAACGCGCTGATCCTCCGGCGGCCTGACTTCAGGTTGGGAGTGACTTACTTTGGGAGCTCCACGAGCGATCTGAATCATAACGGAACCGCCCATGCAAAACCTCATTTGGCCGGCCCTGCTGACTGTCGGAGCCGGCGTCAGCGTCCTGATCCAGCAAGTTCTCAATGCGAATCTGCGAGCGGAACTTAACTCAGCCGCATGGTCCGGCTTCATGAGTTACTTTCTCGGCGTGCTTTGCATGCTCGCGTTCGCGCTTGTTCTCCGCGATCCCGTGCCATCGGCAGCCACAATCGCTCGCGTGCCGTTATGGGCTTGGAGTGGAGGCTTGTTCGGAGCGATTTTCATCGGGCTTTCAATCATCACCATCCCCAAGCTGGGCGGCGCTGCGTACATCGCGATCCTCGTGACCGGCCAAATGATCGCGGCCATTGCTGTCGATCACTTTGGATGGCTCGGCGTCCCGGAGCGGCAGATAGACCTGCCACGTATGCTTGGCGTTGCGTTGCTCATCGGAGGCGTGGTGCTGATACGCCGATGACGAGAGGCCGCCTCAGTTGACCGCGCCGTCAGGGGTAACCTGACGTCTTCGCGCGCCGTTAGGTTTCAGGGCGTAGGCATTCCCTCGGGGCGATTTGTGCAGTTCTACTTCGGGGTCATTTAATGGCAATTTCTAGCGTGAGTTCTGCCACCACCGCTGCGCCGCAACAGCAAGCCACTCCCGCGCCTGCTGCCGACACAGACAAGTCTTCAGCTGCTGACAAGTCTTCTGCCGCGCCGACTCCGGCCGCACCGGCCGCCGCAGCGCCCAGTGTTTTGACCGGCGCTGCTGCTCATCATCACAAGAAGGCGCATGTGCACCCCGGCCAGCCGGGCTATCAGGTGAACAAGAAAGCCTGATCCACCGCCGCTCAACGACGCGGCCGCCTCGGTTGGCGGCCTCACGTCCTTGAAATCAGAAAAATCAGTCGCCGCAGCGATGCGGCGACGTTTTTGTTTTGGTGGAGCGTGCGGCGTTTTTCCCTCCCCTGAAAGGGGAGGGTCGCGAGCGTTAGCGAGCGGGGTGGGGTGGACCTTTTGCGTGGAGCCATCACCCCATCCCGACGCTCACTTCGTTCGCGTCGACCCTTCTCTTTCAGGGGAGGGATAAGAGCAGGCGGCCTACTTCGCGACGATGCGGCCTTCGACGGTGGTGCGCACGGTCCCAAGCTTGCGCAGGTGGACCATCACTTCATTCGCCAGCAGTGGCGAGTCGTCCGCCGGCAGCAGTGACTTCGCCGTGCCGAACGTGTCGTAGCCGTCGCTGCCGCGGGCGAGGAAATCGTTGGTCGCGATCCGGTACATCTTCGCCGGATCGAGCGGCGCTCCGCCGATGCTGATCGACGTGATGCGGTCGCCGGCCGGGCGTTTGGCATCGTATTCGATGACCATGCCGGACACCTGCGGGAAGCGGCCGGCGGCATCGGGCAGGCGGCCCAAGCCGCCTTCGAGCGCCTTGCGCAAATCGGCTCCCGAAATGTCGATGGTCACGACGCGGTTGCCGAACGGCAATTCGGCCAGCACGTCGCGGCGCGTGATGGCGGTGCCAGGCGGATAGACTCTGCCGGCGCGAATGCCGCCGCCGTTGGTGACGGCGGCGATCACGCCGCTCTTATCGCGCATCGCGTCCGCGATCACGTTGCCGATGGCGGCCTCGCGGGTGCGGACGATGGCGTTGCGGCTGTCGAGTTCGACCGCGGTGGTGGCGAGCGGTACGTCCATCTCGCGGCCAAGCTCGTCCTCGAGCTCCTTCACCTTGGCGGCGACAACAGGATCGGGCGTGACATTCGCGGTGTCGATGATGCGGAACTGCGGCCACCACACCATCTCGCGCTTGCCGTTTGTCTCCTTCACCTGGATGTTGACGTCGATCAGCGTGATGTAGAGCCCGTCGTAGCTCGACTCCGCCATCGCGTAGCTGCCGTCGTAGTTTACGAACAGATCGTGGTTGTGGCCGGTCAGGATCAGGTCGGTGGAGTTCGCAGCGGCAAGATCGATGCCCTGCGAACGGTTGGCGTGCAGCACCGCGACGACGAAGTCCGCGCCCTCGGCGCGCAGCGCCTTGCTCTGCTCGATCGCGGTTTGCACGGTCGGCGCGAATTTCAGCGTCTCCGGGCTCGACATCTTCGGCGTCTCGTCGTGCCCGACGCCGGTGAGGCCGATCCGCACGCCGTTGAAGGTGACAATGGCGCGATCCTTGGCGTCGGGGAGCGGCTTGCCTTCGGCATCGCGGATGTTGGCCGAATAGACGGGGAAACGCGCCTCCGCCATGCGTTGCAGATAGATGTCCTTGCCGAAATCGAACTCGTGGTTGCCCGGCACGAAAATATCCGGCGGCACCATGTTGGTCAGCGTGATGATGTGCTGGCCCTTGTCGATGCCGGACATCAGCGAGGGCGAAATCGTGTCACCGCCGTGGGCGAAGACGACGTTGCCGCCCTCTCGTCCGGCCTTGGCGCGCTCCGCCTTGACCACAGCGGCAAGGCGGGCGAAGCCGCCGCGCTTCTTGCCGTCCGGCATGAGCGTGTCGCTCATCGAATAGATGTCGTTGACCAGGATGAAGGTGACCTTGGTCGTCAGGGTTTGCGGCTGCTGCGCCTGTGCCGCGGCGGAGAGGGTAACGGCGATGCCGAGACAGAGGAGGGCGGCAAGGCGGCGGACAAGGTGCATTTCGGCGCGTTCCTGGCTGCGGGCCGCTTGCTCTAGCACGCATGGACCGCGCCCGGCTATGCTACACACTCCACTGTCGTCCCGGCCAAGCGAGCGTCAGCGAGCGCGAGCCGGGACCCATAACCCCGAATCTATCGATGGAGTTGGGGTTATGGGTCCCCGCTTTCGCGGGGACGACAGCGGAGTTTGTAGCGGCTTGGTAGTACACAATCGGCATGAACAAACTTGAGTTGACCCAGCCCGAAAGCGATTTGGCCAGAGGCATTCTCGCCTCCGGCCGGATCGGCATTCTGATCGTCAACCTCGGCACGCCCGACGGCACCGATGCGGCGTCCGTGCGCACCTACCTGAAAGAGTTTCTCAGCGACGCGCGGGTGATCGAGAACCAGGGGCTGGTTTGGAAATTCGTCCTCAACTGCATCATCCTGGTGAAACGCCCGAAGGCGAAGGGCCGCGACTACGAGAAGATCTGGAATAAGGAAAAGAACGAGTCGCCGCTGAAGACGATCACGCGCTCGCAAGCCGCAAAGCTGCGCGACTCGCTCGGCTCGTTCGGGCCCGGTGTGATGGTCGATTGGGCGATGCGCTACGGCAACCCGTCGATGGATTCGCGGATCGAGGCGATGGTGAAGGCGGGCTGCGAGCGCATCCTGCTGCTGCCGCTCTATCCGCAATATGCCGCGGCGACGATCGCGACGGTGTGCGACGCGGCGTTCGCAACGCTGCTCAAGCTGCGCGATCAGCCCACGCTGCGCGTGGTGCCGCCTTACTACAACGATCCGGGTTACATCGACGCGCTCGCGACCTCGATGCTGGCGGAGCTGCGGCGGCTCCCCTGGAAGCCGGAGAAGATTTTGGCGTCGTTCCACGGCATTCCGAAATCCTATGCGGAGGAGGGCGACCCCTATCCGGAGCATTGCCATGAGACCGCGCGGCTCCTGCGCCAGCGGCTGAAATTGTCCGAGGACGAGCTGACGCTCACGTTCCAGTCGCGCTTCGGCAAGGCCGAATGGCTCCAGCCCTACACCGACAAGACGGTCGAGGCGCTGGCCAAGAGCGGCATCAAGAATCTCGCGGTGGTGACGCCGGGGTTTTCCGCCGACTGTCTCGAAACGCTGGAGGAGATCGCGGGTGAGAACGCGGAGATCTTCAAACACAACGGCGGCGAGAACTTCGCGCTGATCCCGTGCCTCAACGACAGCGAGGCCGGGATGGCGGTGCTGCATCATCTGGTGTTGCGCGAGTTGCAAGGGTGGGTGTGATGATCAGAGCGGCCGGACTTGTGTTGTCGTGCGTGCTGCTGGCGACGGTTGCGCAGGCGCAATCGCAGCCGCCCGGCGAATGGAAGATGGCCAAGCCGCTGCCCGCGCCGCGCAATGAGGTTGCGCTTGCGGCGGTTGGCAACAAGGTCTTCGTGGTCGGCGGTGCGATCGGCGGCAACGCGGTGCCGCAGATCGACGAATACGATCCGGCGGCCGATGCGTGGAAACCGCGGGCGGAAATGCCGAAGGGCCTCGACCATCTCGGCGTCGCGGTGATCAGCAACATGATCTACACGGTTGGCGGCTTCGTCGGCTCGGTGCATCGCGGTGCGGTCGATGCGCTCTATCGCTACGACACCGTTGCCGATAGATGGGAGACGCTGGCGCCGATGAAGGCGCCGCGTGCGTCGGTCGGCGTGGCGGTGCTGGATGGAAAGATTCATGCCATCGGCGGGCGCGGCGTCGATAACACGTTCACCGTCGCGACCCACGAGGTCTATGACCCCGCGACCAACAAGTGGACCGATGCCGCGCCGCTGCCGAAAGCGCGCGACCACATGGCGGTGGTCGCGGTGGACGGGAAAATCCACGCCATCGGCGGGCGCATCACCAATCCGGCGAGCCGCGTTCCCGACCACGACGTTTACGATCCGAAGACCAACACCTGGACCGCCGGCCCGCCGCTGCCGACCGCGCGCAGCGGGCTCGCGCATGCACTCTATCAGGGGCAGATCGTGGTGCTCGGCGGCGAGCTGCCGCCTGACACGTTCCGCGAGAACGAGGCATTCGATGCAAAGGCCGGTTCATGGAAGGCGCTCGCGCCGATGCCGGCGGGCCGGCACGGCACCGGTGCTGCGGTGATTGGGCGCAATCTCTATGTGGTTGCGGGCTCGCTGAAGCCCGGCTCCGGCGACGTCACCAACCAGACGATCGTTTTCACGCTGCCGTAGTCTTCTGGGCTGTAATGTTCCTGGCCCTAATGTGCTTAGCCGTAATGTGTTTGGCGGACGTGTTGGGTCGTGGCGTTCTTATGAACCCTTTGGCGGCGCGAGGAGACCAATAGGACGGACCCGCGCAGGCCTACCGCTTGCGCGGGCAAAGCGTCATAGTCGTTTGGCCTGAAGGAGGCCCCTGTGGAGGATTTCATGTTGCTCGGCATCAATGTGTTTGTCGTCGTGCTCGTTCTGCTCGTCATTCTGACGATCTTCGCGGGCGTGAAGACCGTTTCGCAGGGCTATCACTGGACGGTCGAGCGCTTCGGCCGCTACTCGCGCACGCTCAATCCGGGCCTCAATCTGATCGTGCCGTTCTTCGATCGCATCGGCCGCAAGGTCAACATGATGGAGCAGGTGATCGACATTCCGCAGCAGGACGTCATCTCCAAGGACAACGCGACGGTGACGGTCGACGGGCTGGCGTTCTTCCAGGTGTTCGACGCCGCAAAGGCGAGCTACGAGGTCGCCTATCTCGACCAGGCGATCGTCAAGCTGACGATGACCAACATCCGCTCGGTGATGGGCGGCATGGACCTCGACCAGATGCTGTCGCATCGCGACGAGATCAACGAACGGCTGCTGCGCGTGGTGGACGCCGCGGTGTCGCCGTGGGGCGTCAAGGTCAATCGCATCGAGATCAAGGACATCGTGCCGCCGGCCGACCTCGTGCAGTCGATGGGCCGTCAGATGAAGGCCGAGCGCGAGAAGCGCGCGGAGATCTTGCAGGCGGAAGGCTTGCGGCAGTCGGCGATCCTGAAGGCCGAGGGTGCGAAGCAATCGCAAATCCTCGAAGCCGAAGGCCGCAAGGAGGCCGCGTTCCGCGACGCCGAGGCGCGCGAGCGTCTTGCGCAGGCGGAAGCCAAGGCGACCGAGGTGGTGAGCGCGGCGATCGCCAACGGCGATGTGACGGCGATCAACTACTTCGTGGCCGACAAGTACATGAAGGTGCTGGCGGAGCTCGCCGACTCGCCGAACCAGAAGACGCTGATTATGCCGATGGAGGTGACGGGCGTGCTCGGCTCGCTCGCCGGCATCGCGGAGATCGCCAAGGCGACCTTCGGCGGCGACACGCCGCGCGGCGCGCCTTCGGCGCCGAGCGTGCCGCGCCGACCGACCGTGCCGGCGGCCGGGACGCAGACCTGATAGGAGCGGGTGATGGAGTTCATCGCATCTCTCGGTCCCTGGGCCTGGATCATCGCCGGTGCGATCCTGCTCGCGCTCGAAATCGCGCTGCCGGGCGCGTTCATGATGTGGCTCGGCTTGGCGGCCGTGCTGGTCGGCGTGATCTCGCTGATCGTCACGCTGTCGTGGCAGGTGCAGTGCGTCGCGTTTGCGGTGTTCGCGCTGCTCTCGGTGCCGTTGTGGCGGAGGTTCGCGCGCAAGGTCGATCCGCAGACCGAGGCGCCGATGCTCAACCGCCGCACCGAGGCGCTGGTCGGCCGCACCTTCACGCTGGAGAAGCCGATCGTCGACGGCATCGGCACGGTGCGGATCGACGACACCATCTGGCGGGTGCAGGGGCCGGACGCGGCGGCGGGCAGCCGGGTGCGGGTGACCCGCGCCGACGGCGCGAATTTGTCAGTCGAGCCAGCCGCTTAACGCGTGTAAAGAGCGCGTTAACCACACTTCTTTAACCATCGTTAACCAGAGGCTGCCGCCGGCGGCCTTGGCCGGCCCCGCACGTCTCTTTCTGCAGAAGAGGCGCGTGACGGCCGGTGCAATGCATTGCGGTTGACGGAGGCGGGCTCTGCCGCGCGGTCGTTCGACGACTCGTGCTCTCTTGCTCGGCGCTTGCGCTTTCTCTTGCGCTGCGCTCGCGGCGGCGTGCGCGGACGACGCGGCGGCGCAGCAGCTCGCCGAGGCGTTCAGGCCGACGCTCACCGATCCGACCAATGCGCAACGCTTCGGCAGCGCGCCAGATCCGACCGCGCGTTCGCAGGCGATGACGCTGCCGACCGCGCCGATCGTGTCGGAGAGCGCGGGCAACACAGGGTTCGACTCCACCGGCTCGGTGCGCAAGCGCAAGATCGCGGCGAAGAAGAAACCGAACGTGTCGCGGCTGCCCGATCCACCCTCGATCAGCCTGACGCTGCGCGGGCCGCCGCCGCGGCCTTCAACGGTGACGACGACCGCGCCGCAGACGGCGGCGCGCAATGTCTACGCCAAGGCCTACGAGCCGCCGGACGCGCGGCAGCGCCGTCCGATGCCCAACCTCAACGACGCCTACGAGCCGGTGGGCCTGCGCGGCGGCACCTTCCTCTGGAAGCCGTCGGTCGAGGTCACGCGCGGCTACGACACCAACCCGCAGCGCATCCCCAACGGGCCGAGCTCGGGCTACACGCTGGTCGCGCCGGAACTCAACGCGAAATCCGAATGGTCGCAGCACGAGCTGAACCTCGCGCTGCGCGGCAGCTACAGCTTCTTCGACAAGCTGCCCGAGTCCAACCGCCCGATGCTGGAGACGAAGGCGACCGGCCGCATCGATGTGTCGCGCGACACCAACATCAACCTCGAAGGCCGCTACTATCTTTCGACCGATTATCCCGGCAGCCCGAACCTGACCGCGGGTCTCGCGCGGCTGCCGATCTACCAGACCTTCGGCGGCTCCGCGGGCGTGACGCAGCGCTTCAACCGTCTCGAACTGCTGTTCAAGGGCAGCGCGGACCGCACCGTCTACAACGAATCCGAGCTGACCGACGGCTCGACCTTCAGCAACCACGACCGCGACTTCAACCAGTACAGCGGGCAGGCGCGCGCGAGCTACGAGGTGTTTCCGGGCGTGAAGCCGTTCGTCGAAGTGTCTGGCGACATGCGCCGGCACGATCTGCAATTCGACCGCAACGACCTCCAGCGCAATTCGAAATCGGTCACGCCGAAGGTCGGCACCACGTTCGAGATTTCCAAGAAGCTGACCGGCGAGGTCGCCGTCGGCTACGTGATGCGGAAGTACGAAGACCCGAACCTGGCGGACCTGAAGGGCTTCACCATCGACGGCTCGCTGGTGTGGCAGGCGACAGGGCTCACCACGGCGACGGCGACGGCAAGCTCACGCGCGGAGGAGACCATCCTCCCCGGCGTGTCCGGCGCGCTGCGCCGCGACGTCGGCTTGCAGGTGGATCATGCCTTCCGCCGCTGGCTGATCGGCACTGTGAAGTTCGGTTACGGCTTCGACGAATACGTCGGCCTCGGCCGCGACGACAAGCGCATGTCCATCGGCGCGGCCCTGACCTACAAGTTCAACCGCGAGTGGTCGATGAAGGGCGAAATTCGCCAGGACTGGATGCGCTCGACGGCCATCGGCGTCGATTACGACGCGACAGCCTATCTGCTCGGGTTGAAGTGGCAGCGCTGACGCGGCATCGTTCTCCCGTCTAGGGAGACAGTGCGCAATGGGTGAACATCAGCCACACGTGAAGCGCTGGGAGGATCAGCGCTGGGCGCTCGACAACGTAATCCGCGCGGTCACGATCGACTGGGATCAGCCGCGCTCGTTCTATCTCAACGCCGCTTGCGGCATGGAAGCGTCGGCCGATTTCGCCGCGATCCGCGAGCGCGTGAAGAAATACGCCGACATCGAGCCGGCCTTCGCCAACACCGCGCGGCGGCGCGAGGGGAAAGCGAAGGCAGCGGAAGCGGAAGGCTCGCCGGTGACCGCGCGCGACAATTATTTCATGGCGGCGATCCATTGGGGCTCCGCGCAATGGTCGCGCTATGAGAACGACGCGACCAACCTCGCGTTCAACAAGAGCAAGCGCGAGGCGTATCTGAATTATGTCCGGCTTGCGGACCACAAGATCGAGCCGGTGTTCATTCCGCTCAACGGCGGGCAGATGCCCGGCTGGTTTCATCTGCCACCGAACTACAAAGGCGGGCGCATCCCGGTGGTGATCTCGTTCCCCGGCATGGACACCTACAAGGAGGTGTTCGTCGCGCTCAAAGGCGACCGCTGGCTGGAGCGCGGCATCGCGGTGCTCGCGCTCGACGGGCCGGGGCAGGCGGAGTGCCGCGTGATGGGGCTCACGGTCAGCATGGAGAACTGGACGGCGGTCGGGAAGGCGGCGGTCGATTGGCTGATCGCGCGGCCGGAGATCGATCCCGAGAAGATCGGCGCGTTCGGCAACTCATTCGGTTCGTTCTTCGTGACGATCGCGACCGCGAACGAGCCGCGCATCAAGGCGTGTGTCGCGAACTCCAACAATCTGGAGCCGGGCTTCCACTCGATCTTCGAGGAGGCGAGCCCGAGCTACAAGAAGCGCTTCATGTACATGGCGGGATTCACCGATGAGGCGAAGTTCGACGCGTTCCGCAAGACGCTGACGTGGGAGGGGCATTCGCACAAGATCAAGGCGCCGTATCTTTGCGTCACCGGCGAGCACGATGAGCTGAGCCCGATTGCGTTCAGCGAGAGGATGCTAAGCGGGATGACGAACCCGCGGCTGTTCGTGATCTATCAGGACGCGCGGCACGCCATCGGCGCGTGCCCGTCGGTCAACATGGGGCCGCATCCGCCGACGTTGGTCGCGGACTGGATGGCGGCGCGGCTCGCCGGCAAGCCGATGGCGAGCGAGCGGTGGTTCGTCGAGAACAGCGGAAATGTGGTGAAGACGGCGCTGTAACTACGCCGCTTCCGGGAAGGTCTCTTTCAGGAATTCCTGCAAACCGACTTTGCCGGCGCGCGTCGCTTCGGACGCCGTCGCGAAGGACAGTTCCGAGCGGTGGGCCGGCCGGTTGCGGCATGCGGCCCAGATTTCCCATTTCCAGGGCTTCGGGTCCTTGTCGCGCCGTTTCACGATGACGGAGAAATCCTCCGGCTGGAGGACGAGGTCTTGAGATGAGGATGACATGGCAAATCGCGCCTTAGGCGCTGCGTCTTTGATTTTCGGGACACACCGCTTACCGCGGCAATGCTTATATAAGATTGAATACTTTGGTTGAAAAGTGCCGATTTTGCGTCAAATCGACCGGCGCGGGCCGGGGGTCCGCGCCGGTATTACAGCACTTTTCCGCCCAGGCGGAGCGCGGGGGCGCGCCGCGAAGGGGGCAATCAGCCGGTTATTTCCCGCCGAGCAGCGTCTTGATCTCGTCGCGGAACGCGTCCGCGAGATCGTCGCGCGCGAGACCATAGGCGACGTTCGCGGTGAGGAAGCCGATCTTCGAGCCGCAGTCGTAGCTCGTGCCGTCGAATTTCACGCCGTAGAACGGTTGCTGCTTGGCGAGC
>BFBZ01001888.1_pt1 | contig 12799 bp, 13 predicted proteins | sample 1888401 | NCBI WGS metagenome assembly BFBZ01 (sample SAMD00112614, study PRJDB3348) | symbiont metagenome | host: Chara braunii | reverse complement strand
GGGCCACCGAGCCGGCCAATAGAGAGAAACGCCGTCGGGATCTGCGACCGCCTCGATCCGGCTGTCTGTCGGTTGATTTGGGAGGTCGGTCATTCMCCCCGCCTGTGTCGAACGATCGAGTTCACCCGGCCGCGCACCAGGTGCGGGCCGGAACCCCAGTCGCCTTACGACTCCGATGGGTACCACGAGCGGAACAACCGCAGCAGTTCGTCTGCCCGCTCCGCGTGCAGGGGCTGCAACGGCTTGCTGCTCTTGTGGGAGTCGCGCTCCCACGGCTTCCCCGTGACCATCACCGAGAGCGTCGGCGCACCGAGGGGGCGCACGTAGTGCCAACTGTCCGGGTGCGTCATCTCGTAGCGGAAGTCCCCGCGCGAAACCATCAGGGCGGCAACGGGGGGCTCCGCCATGCCCGGGCCGAAACCGACGGCCATTTCGTACTCCCCCTCCAGGACACGCATCGCGGACGGCCAGGGGTGCGGGTGGAACAGCGCCTCCGCCCGCGCGCAGGGATGAATCCGGTGCAGGTAGACGCGGTACTCCTGCCATGAGGTCCAGAGGCGTTCGACGATCGGCGGGTGATAATCGACGTACAGGCTGTGCCAGGTGCTCCCGTCTTGAAGCATCGTCGGGAGGGCCCGCTCCAGCCGCGCAAGAACACCGAGCATGAACCACCCCTCAAAGGTGTTCGCTGATCGAACGAGTACACCGACGGACCAGAGCATTTTACCAGCGGTCCGCTCGCTCTTGTCGCTTTTGGTGCGGACGCACAGCGGCATTCCGTGATCCGGCCTGTCGCTTGCCGGATCATGGACGACGTGCCGGCCCATTTCTCACCGGTTTACCGCGCCCGACAAACGAACACAACCGAGTGGCTCGGCGGTCGTGAGGCCCATCTACAAGAGCCACGGCCTCCGCATCACGCGAGCGCGAATCGCTTCGGCTCGGATTGGCTTCGGCCCGCGGAGGGTCGCGGTTATACTCGTTTGTTTGATCGTGCGGAACCGGAAGGAAACCGTTCGGCCCACGGGGCCTGAGAGAACCCCGCGACCAGCCGCCGACGCTCTGAGAGGGTGAGACGATGCGCGTTCTCGACGAAGTGGCCACGGCGCTCCGCATCGCTGGCGGCCGGTCGCCCCGAGACATGGTGGTGATGTTCGGTCTGGAAGACCAGTTCGCCCGACCGATCACGGCGCGGGCCTGGGCCGCGATGGAACGGCACCTCGAATGCACGCTCCCCGCGCTGGCGTACGCGTACGGGCACGGGTTCCTCCCTGACCGTTTGGAGACGCTCTGGGATCTGGTCGATTATGTGGCGAGGTGCCACCCTGAATGGGAACAACCAACAGCGCGGACGCCGGCCGCATGGCGTAGCGCCCGAATATTTGCAGCGGTGCGCGTCTGTTTGGCGGATGCCGTGAGCCTGGACGAGAAAGACATTGTGCGCGAGTCGCGTTTGAAACGCGATCTGGGCTTCTGACCCACGGGCACGTTACGCGTGCCACCAGTGAAACAGGATGAGCAGCTTGCGGCCGAAGATGATCGTGCCGATGGCGGCGGCGGTCAGCCCGGCGACCAGCACCGCGCCGGCGGCGATGTCCAGGCACCCGTACACGCGGTCCCGCGCCTCCTGCTCCAGCCCGCGGAACAGTGTCTCGATCGAACTGTTGAACAGCTCCGCCGTCATCACCATCCCGATGCACCCGAGTACGATGCACCACTCCCAGTGGTCACACTCCAGCGCCCCGGCCGCCGCGACCGCCCCCGCCGCACAGAAGAAGTGGACCGAAAAGCTGGAGTGCCCGCGGACGCCCCGCTTCMCCCCGCGGATCGCTTCGCGGAACTTGTCCCGCCACCGCCGCGGCTTCTTCCGGGCGGGCCGCTCGTCGGGCGCATCCCAGTGGTCCGCGGACATGACCGTTCTCCGGAGAAGGTTTCCCGCCGGGGCGGGCCGGCGGCGCATTGAGCGGATCGCCCCGCCGCGCCGTTCGCGCTACCGACCGGTAATGCTCTGGCCGATGCCCTGAGCGTACTTGCCGCCGAGGGCGGTTGCCAGGTTCGGCACGATGCTGAACTGGAACCCGAAGCTGTTCACGAACGCGGTGTACGAGAACCCGATCGAGACCGTCAGGTCGGTGCCCACCCGGGTCAGCGAGACCGAGTTGGACAGCGCCGCCTGGATGCCGAAGTCGTAGCTGGCGCTCGTCGTCAGGAAGTACCGGCGGCTCAACTGGTAGCCCACGCTCGCCGTCACCGCCTTGCTGCTCAGCGGGTCGGTCTGGCGGTAGCCGAGGTACAGGTTGGTGCGGTCGGTGCGGTTCACGTACACGCCCGCGTTCCAGTACCGGCTGCCGCCCTGGTACGGCTCGAACCACCCGCTGGACACGAGCGCCGTGCGGTCCCCCAGGTTCCACGTGCCGGCGTACTCCAGGAACGAGAGCGGGTGCCCGAAGTTGTCCCGATTGGCCTGCGGGAAGTACGAGGCCGAGACGTCGAACGAGAGCACGTCCACCGTGTGCTCCATGCCCGGGTACCCGCGCTTGGTCTGGAACCGCTGCTGCACGGAGGCCTGGAGCACGTTGATGTTGTCGAGCGTGTCGATGTTGTCCTCGACCAGCCGGCGGATGGCGTACAGTTGCGGATTGTACACGCTGTMCCCCGGCGCGTTCTGTAGGGCCAAGCCGGTCGGCCCCGCCACGTACAGCGACTGGAACGGGGTGATGTTCCGCCACGCCTGGTCGGTCGCGTCGTCGTTCAACCGGTCGAAGAGCGGCAACTGGCTGTAGGGCACGTTCGTGCGGGCGTACCGGTAGTCGGCGCCGAAGACGATCTTGTGGTACAGCCCGCGCACGTTCAGGAGCTCGCTGCTCACGTCCTCGTACAGGCGGGAGAAGGGGATGCTGCCCCGGGCGCCGCCGGCACCGTATATGCGGCCGACCTCGTTACCGTTCAAGTTGCTCGTGTAGTCGGTCAGGTCGAGGATGGCGTAGGGCGCGAACTTCACCGGGCCGAGGGAGAGCGGAACGTTCAGCTCCTGCCAAATGTCGAAGCGGCCGCTGCTGTCGCGCTGCTCGGTGGGCAGGAGCGCGAAGGGCGGGTCCTTGGTCGGCATGAGCTGCGCGTACACCGCCGACGCGCGCCCGTTGTACACGAACAGGTCGTCCAGGAACGTTTGGCCGATCAGGTTGGCCCGCAGGTCCGGTAGGCGGTTCGTCTCCGTCACCCACTGGCGGGCGACCCGGTCCTCGACCAGCGCGGTCGCCTCGAAGTTCCGCCGCTGCCACGTCCCGTACAGAAACGTCTCCTGGTTCGGTCCCAGGTCGAACTCGTTCTTGAAGTACTGTTCGAGGAAGTTCTTGTCGCTCAGGAGGGCCACTTGCCCCTGGAAGTACATGCCCTCCATCACTTCTTGCTGGTGGCGCCACATGAACCGGCCGCGGTCCGACGGCTGTGTCGGCTCCGGCCCGCGGTCACCGCCGAGGATGTCCGCTCCCCGGTCCTGGAGGCCGTACACCGTCATGATCCCGTTGCCACGGTTCGGGTCGCCCGGAGCGGCGCCGGGCAAGTTGTACAAGTAGTCGAACCCGGCGGCGATGCCGCGCTTGCTCATGTCGTCCACGTTGAGGCGCCAGGTGTGCCCCGGCGGCGGGCGCAGAGCCAGCAGCTCGTACAGGTCCCAGTTGGTGTAGACCGAGGGACCGAACTGCCGTGCCGTGCCGAACCCGAAGGACTGCAACGGCCCGAGCGGGTCCTCCGCGTTCATCCGCATGACGGGCGTGTAGAAGATCGGGATCCCGTCGAGCCGGGTCACGACGTTCCGGCCGGTCACGAGCTGTTCCTGGATCTCCACCTTCTCGCCGGTCAGCACGTCGCGGAACGGGAGCCCGAAGATGTTCCGGCGGACGACCTTCCGCTGGCTCAGCGTGTACCGTTCGGAGTCCAACCGCAGGCCGGGGTCGCTGGGCAGTTTGCTGGCGCTCGCCGTGCCGTTCAGGATCTCCCAGTTCTCGAGGTCCAGCCGCCGCACCTCGCCCTTGAGGTGGAACGCGTCGGGCAACTTGGAGACCGCCAGCTCCAGATCGGCGCGGAGGGCGATGGCGCGGTTCCGCTCCACGTCGTAGTACACCTCTTCGGCCCGGAGCGTCTGCGAGAGCGGCTGCTTCAAGAGCTTTCCGCGCGTGCTGCGGATGATCACGTTGCCGGCCATGTACAGTTCGGTCTGGTTCTTCCCGTCCGGGTCTGTGTTGAACCCGTTCTGCGGGTTATCGATTCCCGGCCCGTGGTTCCAGATGACCACGTCGTCGGCGACGAACTCGGTGTTGTCCTTCCCGTCGGAGCTCTCCACGTTCACCACCCAGCCGCCGGTCAGAATCGTGCGCCGGGTGCCGTCCGGAAGGAGGGTGCTCTCCGCATTGTTCGGGGTCCCGTAGCGCCGGCCCAGGCGGATCTGGAGCGACTTCGACTGTGGGACCGGGATCACCTCGCCGTTGGGCGAGATGAAGTCCGGCTCGAACGGCACGCCGCCCGGATCGCGCTGGGGCTGGAGCGCGGTCCGCGGGGGCACCGGCGACATGGTCGGGAGCCCGGGGTCCGTGCGGTCCGTGACGCCACTGAACGGGTCGTCCAGTCCGGTCACACGACGGATGGGCTGGGCGAACGCGTGTGGCGCAGTGATGAGTACCGCCAGCACTGCGACCAGCCCGAAACAGGTTGGAACCCGACCGCTCCCCACGCGGCATTCTCCCGGCCGTTATTAACGCTTGAAGGCGGGGGGCTATAGGGCGACGATCGGAGCGAATCAAGGCGGACTGGCAGCGGCGAGCCGCGGCGCAGAAACTGGCGGGAGAAAGAGTTGGGGAAAGGTGGGCAATCTCGATCACGAAGTCTCAAGTCGACAGGTCGCAAGTCGTAAAGTCGAAGACCGGAGCGGATCTGAGACTTCATGCTCGAGTTTATCGTTATCGATTTCACAAAGTGCCCGCCGGACTTCCGCTACTCGCCGTGAACACGGTCCGGGTGCCGCGTGACCGACCATGTATTCATTTTCTTTTGGACGGCCGGCCGGCTCGACGCACGGGTGAGGTGAGATGAGCGATCCCACCCCGACTGACGCCGAGTTGGTTCGCCGGACCGTGGCCGGTGACCGCGACGCCTTCGCGCGGCTGTACGACCGGTACGCCCGGCTGGTCCGGACGGTGGCGGGCGACGCCGGGCCGGGTCGGGCCGAGGACATCAGCCACGACGTGTTCCTGCGGGCGTATCGCGCCATCGCCACGCTGCGGGCCGCCGACCGGTTCGCCCCCTGGCTGGTCGGCATCGCCCGGCGCGTGGTCCAGGAAGTCCGCCGCCGCCCCCCTCGGGAACCGTTACCGAGCGACATCGCGGACGGACACCCGTCCGCGGAACACGGTGTCGATCAGGCAGATGAAGTGGCCCACATGCTCGCGCTGGTGAGCCGACTGCCCGAGGACGAACGGCGGGCCGTCCAGTTCTTCTTCCTGAACGGCCGAGACGGTACCGAAACGGCCCGGTTGCTGGGCCGGTCCCGATCGGGAACCTACGCCCTTATCAGTCGCGCGGTCGTTACTCTCGCGCGGTGGATGGGGGCCGATCGCACGGCCGGGGAGGTCCCGCGATGAACTGCCCGACCGACGAAGCCCTCGCCGCCCTTGCCGTTGGAGGCGCGTCTGCCACCGGCCGGGAACACATCGCCGGGTGCCCGACGTGCGCCGCTCGGTACGCCGCGATCCGGGCCGTGGTGGAGTGCCTGGAATCGGCCCACGCGGCGCCAGACCGCGCCCACGCGAGCGGGCGGGCGCGACTGCTTGCGGCACTGGCCGAGGAGCCGGTGCCGGTTCGCCCCACTCTTCTTTGGAGGGTTCTTATGGACCGACGTACCTGGATCACGTCCGCGGTCGCCTCGACGGCGGTATTTATCGCCGTGTTCCTCGCCTGGGGAGGGGCGCAGGCTGTCGCCCTGGCCGACGGCCTCAAGCCATTTAAGGACGCGAGGTCGTTCTCGTGCGAGATGATTCTGCTGAAGGACGGGAAGCCAATCGACGCCGGGAAGAAGACGACGTTCAAGCTGATCTGGGCCGCACCGGGGTCGTTGCGGAGCGAGGTGCTCGCCGACGGGAAGCCACAGGCCACGTTCATCCTCCCGAAAGGCGAGGCGGGGGKCGTCCTCGACCACCGCGAGAAGACGTTCCTTCCGAACGACGGGAAGGCCGGTCGTCAGGAGGCTGCCTTACTCAAACTCGTCCACGGGCTGGCGGCGCACTCGGGCGGTGACCAGAAGCCGGCCGGGACCGACGAGGTCGGCGCGGTGAAAGCCCCGCGGTTCGATCTGGAGATCGGCGACCCCGAGGCGAAAGGCGCGGTCTGGCGGTACCGACTCTGGGTCCATCCGGAGACGAAGCGGCCGGTGCGGGTCGAGTTCGCCCTGCAGGCCGGGCAGGATCCGACGGCGAAGGACGTTGTCGGGGTCCGGCTGGAGAAGTTCGAGTGGGACGTGAAGGCAGAAGGGCTGTTCGACACCCAGCCGCCGGAGGGGTACAAGTCCGCGGTCGTGGAGAAGTAAGGCCGGTGCGGGGAAATGGTCTACCGGGTCTTGTAGGTCGGGCTGTGCCCGACAGCCTTTCCGTGTCGGGCACAGCCCGACCTACAAACGGGGACTCGTTCTTCCCGCACCGGCCTGAGACCCATTCGGGTCGGTTACCGGTGGCGGCGATCGGGGTGGCGAGATCGCGTGTTGCCTTCTGTGGAATGGTTCGTCAGCGATGTGAGTGTCATGCAGCTCCGTCAACGGCGCTGTCCACGAGGTGCAACTTGGAGACGGAAATCCTCGTCGGCAATGTACTCGATGTCTCCGCCGCCGTGCTGATCTCGACCGCGAACCCGTGGCTCCAGATGACCGGCGGTGTGAACCTCGCAATCATTCTGCGGCCGAAGGGCGAAAACGTTCACGCGGAGCTTCAACAGTACCTCCCCGCGACCGGGCACCGGATCGTGCCCCCGGGCACGGTCGTCCGCACCGGTCCCGGACCGTTGGCGGTCAAATACATCCTGCACGCGGTCGCGATCGACCCGTCATACGATTCGTCGGTGGAACTGGTCGCGGACACGCTCTCTCGCGCGCTGGCGCAGGCGCGGGACCTCGGTGCGAAAGTCGTGAGCGTGCCCGCACTCGGCACCGGCTTCGGTCCGCTCACGATGTCCGACTTTGTCACCGCACTGAAGCACGCGCTCGCCCGCGACTGGGCGCCTCTGGAACAACTCAAAGTGGTTCTGCGGACCGAAGACGATGCGGAAACGATTCGCGATGCGATACGATAGCGGCAAAGGTGTCCCTCGCACGAACTCGTTTCCATGAGGTTGCCATGCGGCCGGCGGTGACAGAGTACGCGGCGTTCTACAGCACATACGTCAACCTCGTGCCGGAGGCCGACATACTCCCTGCGATGTCCGAGCAACTGTCGGAGGTGCTGAGCTTCTTCCGGAGCGTGCCCGAAGCGCAGGGTGACGTGTGCCATCCGCCGTATACGTGGACCGTGAAGGACGTGATCGGGCACCTGACCGACGGCGAGCGGGTCTTCGGCTACCGGGCGCTGCGGTTCGCCCGTGGGGACACGACCCCGCTCGCGGGGTTCGACGAAGGACCGTATGTGAAGGCGGCCGAATCCAGCAGGCTCACGCTGGCCGACGTGGTGAGCGAGTACGAGGCCGCCCGGCGGTCGAACCTGTGGCTGTTCCGCAACCTCCCCGAAGCGGCCTGGGCGCGCGGGGGCATCGCGAGCGACAACCTCGTGACCGTGCGGGCGCTGGCTTACATCATCGTCGGCCACACGCGGCACCACACGGCCATTCTCCGCAAGCGGCTGGCAGCCGGTTGACGCATGAGCGGGCACGGGAGGACGGATTTTGCCACTTAGCGTTCTCGCGCTCGATCTCGAACGCACGCTCATTTCCGACGCCAGCAGCGCGGAACCGCGCCCTGGCCTTGCGACGTTTCTCGCGTTCTGTCACAAGCGGTTCGAGCGCGTTGTGCTGTTCACTTCGGTGGAAGAAGCCGATGCGCGGAGTGCGCTCGATCAACTCATTGATCGCGGGCAGGTGCCTGCGGAACTCCTGGAGCCGTTGTGTTATGTCGAGTGGACCGGCGAATACAAGAACCTGGAGTTCATTACCGACGCGGCGCCGGAAGACGTGCTGCTGGTCGGTGACGATGCGGGCTGGGTTCAACCGGGTCAGCGTGACCGGTGGATCGCGATCGCACCGTGGGACAGCGGTCCCGATCGTGAACTGTTTCGCGTTCAGCAAGTTCTGAGCGAACGACTTGGGGCGGGCCGCACCTGATACCCGAACCCGCTACCGATGTGGTTGGGTAGTTGTGATCGGGGGAACGCAGGTGTTACCCCCGTAACACCCTGGCCCCGGCCGAGGCGACACGGCCCGGCTGGAGCCTCACCCGCTTATGAGGCCGGCTCATCAAATGAACAGTTCCCCAACCGGGCACGTGAACCCCGGCAGCACGTTTTCGCCAGAGAGGGTGCCGGTTTCGCCCACTTCAGCACAGGTACCGTCCAGCCGACGAATCAACACGGTCTTCGACTTCGGGCTGACGATCCAGATCAGTTTCACACCCGCCGAGCGGTACTCGGCCACTTTGGCTTCGACCTCTTCGTAAGTTTCGTTCGGAGACACTACTTCTACAGCAATGTCCGGTGCGACCAGGATGTACCCCTCGGGCGAGCGATCATTCGGGAGCCGGCCGGCGGACACGAACGCGGTGTCCGGCATCCGCACCTGTTTCGGCTTGGCGGGGAAGCACTGGAACCCGGTCTGCGACGGATACGCGCGCCCCAGCTTCCCCGGACGGATGAAGTTGTTGAACCGAGTGAGCAACAACCCGCCGATCTCGTCCGACTCCGCCCCCATCGGCTTCTCCTTCGGTCGGCCATCGATCAATTCGTAGTGGTCGCCGTCCGGCATGCGCAGCAGGTCTTCCGGCTCGATCACGGCGGGGATCGCGTTGTCGGTCATCGTGTGTCCTCCGAGTGCGCTCGCATTTTAGCATTTCACGGCACCCGCGCGAAATCGCAGCCCGCCCATTCCGACATTCGTTCAGAGCCGCGCCGGTGCCGATTCCCTAACGTAGTGGGCAACGCACAGGGGTCACACGATGTCCAAGCTCGCGAAGCACGCGGCGTTCGTCCTCTTCACCATCTTCGGCATCCCGATCATCATCGCGACGCCGTTCCTGCTGTACGGGTTCCTCGGCAAGCCGTAGCCGGCGGCCAACCGTTCCTCCCTTTGAGATCTCAGGGCCGGCTCACGCTGGCCGTTTGCCGGGAACTGACACCATGAAGCACCGCACGTTCGGCGGGTCCGCCGTGTCCGAGGTCGGGCTGGGCTGCTGGCAGATCGGCGGCGACCAGTGGGGCGACGTGCCCGACACCGATGCGCTTGACGTACTCCGCGCGTCGGCCGGTGCGGGCGTCACGTTTCTCGACACAGCCGACGTGTACGGCGCGGGCCGAAGTGAAGAGCTGATCGGCCGGTTCCTGCGGGAGCACGACCGCGGGCACTTCTTCATCGCCTCGAAGTTCGGCCGGTTCCCGCGGCCCGGCTGGCCCAGTAATTTCGAGCCGAAGACGATCCGCGAGCACACCGAGAACTCGCTCCGGCGCCTCGGCATCGACCGGCTCGATCTCACGCAACTGCACTGCCTCCCGCTGGAGCAGCTCAAAAGAGCGGAGGTGTGGGACACCCTTCGCGTGCTCCAGAAAGAAGGCAAAATCGCCCGCTTCGGAGCGAGCGTCGAGTCCGTCGCCGAAGCCGAGGAGTGCCTGAAGCACGCGGACTGCGCCTCGCTGCAAATCATCTTCAACATCTTCCGCCAGACCCCCGCGACAAGTGGCCTGCTCGACCGCTGCGCGAAGCGCAGTGTGGCGATCATCGTTAGGCTGCCGCTCGCATCGGGACTGCTCACGGGAAAGTACACGCCCACAAGCACGTTCGGTCCGAACGACCACCGCACCATCAACCGCAACGGCGAAAAGTTCAACGTCGGTGAGACGTTCGCCGGTCTGGGCTTCGAGGTCGGGTTGGAGATGGTCGAGAAGCTGAAGCGGCTCGTGCCCGCTGGTTACACGCTGCCGCAACTCGCGCTGCGCTGGTGCCTCGATCMCCCGGCCGTCACGACGATCATTCCCGGCGCGCGGAACCGCGCCCAAGCCGAAGCGAACGCCGCCGCGAGCGACCTTCCGGCGCTCCCGGCCGAGACGCACGCGAAGCTGCGCGAGTTCTTCGTTTCGACCGTGAAGTCCGCGGTTCGCGGACCGGACTGATACGCAATCGTCTTAATTGGTGACCGTTTCGCGATCCGTGTGGGCACTTCTTCCGCAGCCGGCCACACTGCGCGCCGGCTGCGGAAGAAGTGCCCACGCACGCGATTTTCACCGGAACCAGTTATTGCCGGGAACCGGGCCGGGTTCATAGCATAACGTTACGCTTGTGAAATTTTTCACAAAGTCTCGGTCGGGGTCTTTTTTTAGCGATTTTGAAGCGGCTATTTCGCCGCTCCGGGTCGTGCGTTTAGCGGGGGGCGCGAGCGTGCCGGCGATCTTCTCGCGGTCACTCGACGGGTATGTGCGCCAGGCCGGCGTCGGGCTGGTGGTCGCGGTCGGCCTCGTCGCCGTCGGGTGGTACTACTACGCGCTTCCGAGCTACACCCGCGTCGGCTACCAGCCCGAACAGCCGGTGCCGTTCTCGCACCAGTTGCACGCCGGCAACCTCGGTATGGACTGCGCGTACTGTCACCAGTCGGTGTTCGAGTCGCCGCACGCCAGCGTGCCGAACTCGCAAGTGTGCATGAACTGCCACAACCCGAAGATGGCGAACGTAAAGGGGACGAGCCCGCTGCTCGCCCCGGTGCGGGCCAGCTACGACACCGGCAAACCGGTCGAGTGGAAGCGCGTTCACAAGCTGCCGGAGTACGCCTACTTCAACCACTCCGTTCACGTGAACAAGGGCGTGTCGTGCGTGTCGTGCCACGGGCAGGTGAACGAGATGAAGGTGGTGGCACACGACCAATTGCTCACGATGGGCTGGTGCCTGAAGTGCCACAACGACCCGCAGAGCGCCCTGCGACCCGTGAGCGAAGTGACCAACCTGAAGTGGAAGCCGTCCGAGGGCAAGTCCGCGGCCGAGATCGGTGCCGGTATCCAGAAGGACCTGCTGGTAAACGCCCCGATGAGTTGCCAGGCGTGCCACAGGTGAGAGTGGCGAACCCCGCCCGCAAGGGCGGGGGTGGGACGGCATCGAACACCCACCGCCCTTGCGGGCGGGGTTCGCCAAAAACGAGCGAGCGACATGGACCAGCACTCGAACTACTACCGCAGCCTCGAACAACTGGCGGGCACGCCGGAGTTCCGGGCCTTTGCGTCGGAGGAGTTCCCCGGCTTCGCCAACGTGTACGAGTCGCTCGGTGAGGCGGTGCCGACGGACGACGACCCCGAAGCCGCGGGCCTGAACCGCCGGAAGTTCCTCGCGCTGTCGGCCGCGGCGCTCGGCCTTGCGGGCCTCGCCGGGTGCCGCCGCCCGGACATCCAGATTCTTCCGTTCTCGGCCGTCCAGGACGATCAGATCGGCCACGTCGTTCCCGGCAAGCCCACGTTCTACGCCACGAGCCTGCCGCGTGCCGGCGGCGCCCTCCCCGTTCTGGTGGAGAGCCACGACGGGCGCCCGACGAAGATCGAGGGCAACCCGCAGCACCCGTGTAGCCTCGGCAGCACCGACGCGCACGCGCAGGGGACTGTTCTCGATCTGTACAGTCCCGACCGCGTGATGTCGGACAAGTGCCCCGGCGTCATGGAGGGGCGGGCCGCACGCAAGTGGGAAGACTTCGACCGGTTCGCGCGCGGGGAAGCGGAGAAGCTCGCGAAGGACAAGGGCAAGGGCTTCTACCTACTCACTGAACAGGCGCCCGCGCCGGCGCTGCGGGCGCTCCGCGAAGCGATCAAGGAGAAGCTGCCGGACGCCTCGTGGCACAGTTACGAGGCCATCGACACGAGCGAAGCTCTCAAAGGCGCGGAAGCCGCGTTCGGCGCGAAACTCGTAGCTCGTTACCGCTTTGATAAGGCGGAACGGGTCCTCGCGCTCGACAGCGATTTCCTGGGCACCGATGCCGATGGCGTGTTCCAGTCGCGCGGGTTCGCGGCGAAGCGGAAAGACGACCACCACATGAACCGGCTGTACGTCGCGGAATCGACGTACACGGTCACAGGCACGATGGCCGATCACCGCTATCGGCTCGCGGCGTCGCAAAWCGGGKTCTACCTCGTTGCGGTCGCGCGCGAACTGAAGACCGCGCACGCCGCCAAGCTCAAGAAGGCCGATGCGATCCCCGCGAAGCTGCCGGACGCGCCCGCCTTCGCTGAACAGTGGGTGAAGGCGGTCGCGAAGGATTTCGCCGATCACGCTGGCAAGGGCCTCGTCGTCGCTGGGCCGCGACAACCGGCGTGGGTTCACGCGCTGGCGCACGCCGTCAACGACGCGCTCGGCAACTACGCCGCGGGTATGGCGGAGTTCCGCGATCCGCCGGCCGAATTGCTCGATAAGAGCCTGAAAGAACTCGTCGCGGACATGGCCGCCGGGAAGGTACACACGCTGTTCGTCGTGGGCGGCAATCCGGTGCTCAACGCGCCGGCCGACCTGCGCTTCGCGGACGAGCTGCAAAAGGTCGTGAAGAAGATCCGCCTCGGCATGTTTCACGACCACACGTCCGAAAAGTGCGACTGGC
>BFBZ01001879.1_pt1 | contig 12801 bp, 8 predicted proteins | sample 1888401 | NCBI WGS metagenome assembly BFBZ01 (sample SAMD00112614, study PRJDB3348) | symbiont metagenome | host: Chara braunii | reverse complement strand
GCCGGAAAGCCGGCCGCGCTCACGCGCGGGGGAGGAACACGGCGGGCGAGACGTTGAACCGCTTGCCGAGCAGGACAGCGTGTTCGGCGGTCGGGGCGCGCTTCCCGGTGACGAGCGCCGACAGGGTCGACTGGGCGATCCCCACTTCCGCCGCGAGCACCGGCTGGGTCAGCCCGTTCGCCTCCAGGAGGTGCTGGAGCACGTCCGCGGGCGGGGCCGGGGCGATCGGGTGCGCCGCCCGCTCGTAGGTCTCGACGAGGTCAGTGAGGGCGTCCAGGTACTCCTGTCCGCCGGCGTCCAGGCCCTCGCGCAGTAAAGCGTCCAGCACGCCCTGGGCGGCCGCCAGCTCGGCGTCGTCGCGGATGCTCCGGAGCGGGAACGCCCGCACCCGCTTCAGGTACGACGCGTGCGGCGTGCGGCCCGCGGCCGTCGTCTTCACCCTCATCTCGTTCTCCCTTCTCGAGCGCGTCCCCCGCCCTACTTCTTCGGGGGGGGCCTCTTGGTCCGGCGCAGCGATTTCTTCTTGGGCGCGGGCAGCCTCTTGTGGCACCCGCAGTCGTCGGGCCAGGTGTTCTCGTCGTACTCGGCGTGCGTCAGGACCGCGAGGACGTAGACGACGCCGGGCAGCTCCCGCGTCGCGTACCGCACGCGCCCGATCACCCGGAGGCGGTTGTTCCACACGTCGAACACAACGCAGTCGCCCACCTTGTCGGCCGACTGGAACGTGCCCCGCAGGTCGGCGAAGTTGCGCCACGTCGCCCCGTCGACGGTCGTGTACCAGTTGGTCAGGTGGCGCTCCGAGCCCGCCGGGCTCTTCGGATCCGCCCAGAAGTCCTTCAGGCGCTTATGTGAGATGACCCGCATCGTCCGCCCTGTGTCCCGGCGCCACAACACATGGGCACTGTATCGCAAATTGCGATTCGATCAAGGCGGATTGTTGAGACCTGCGATAACGAAACAGGTGGCGCACCGACGCGAGCGCCCCGCGGACGTGTATAGGACTGTAGATACGGGCCGCGCCGAACGGTAGCACTATCATGAAGATGAACACACTGGAGCCCCCCAATGTGCCCCGAATCCGCCCCGCCCGAGCGCCGAGCAAAACGCACGAAAACCAGTGATTTGTAGAGTATCGCGCGCCAATCCGCCCTTTGGGGCTCCGATTCGGAATCGATTCGTTGCGAGGTAACGACTTAGATTGGCGTAGCCCTAACCGGCGCACCACATTGTTCCGATAACTATTTGCTTTGGGTGACGAGTGATCACCGGTAGAGCAGATGAGCCCGTTTCGGTCATCCGATCAGACACGTTCAGCGCGCAGAAGATCCCGGGTGGCCCGGGATCAACGCCCGTCATACTAACGTCTGTTATACTGCGGCTGCGCGGGTCGGTCTATTTCGTCAGGTACACGGTCCCGGCGTTCTCGGTCCCGGCGATCGACTTACCCAGGACGGCGAAGTCGAGTTGGACGCCGCTGGACGACGGGTGCCAGTGCTGACCGACGAGGACGTCCCCGCCCCCCGCGGCGACCACGAGGTACTTCTTCCGCTTCGAGTTCGGCCCGAAGTGGTTGACCACCACGCCCACACCGTTCACCTTCACGGCCCCGAGGGTCCAGGTCATCTGATAGCTCGGTAGACCCGAGACGTCGGTCCGCTTGAACTTCTTCACGTCGAGCGTACCCTCGTACGGGTCGCCCTTGCCGGGGGTCTTGGCCTCGGTGATGGTAAACCGGCCGCTGAGGTCGTCGCCCGTTTTCCCTTTCAGCTTTTCGACCCCGAGCGCGATCTTGCCGTCCGTGAGTAGCGCGGTCGGGTACCAGGTGCCGTTCAACTCGCCGTCGGTGATCTCGTAAACACCGAGTGCGACCGCACCGTCCGCGGACATCGCGGTGAAGACCTCTTCTTCGTCCTGCGCGCTGGACGGGAAGAAGAGGCCGATGCCCTGGAGCTTCTTGCCGCTTTCGAGTGCGTAGGACATCTGAAAGTACTTACCCACCGGCTTGACCGCGGCCTTCCCTTTGCGGAGGTCCTTCGCTCCGCTGTTGATGATGGTGAAGTCGCCCTTCAGGCGGTTCGCGACGCGGGCGTCTTCCTCCTTCTCCGTGGCCGCGGCGGCGTCCCGCTGCGCCTTCTTTTCCGCGTCACTCAGTTCGAAGAGGGTCGGCTGGAGCGCGTACGCGATCGCGACGACCTGCCACGGGGTGAGGCGGGAGTCGAGGTTGCCATTGTGGCACGTCAGCGTGTAGATCGCCGGACCGGTGGCATCGGCGGCGATGGTCCGGTTGCGGCCGTCGTAATGGAACACGACACCCTCTTGCACCTTTTTGCACAACTGGTGCCCGTTGCTCCACAGTAAGCGGACGGCGGTATCCTTCGGGTTGCGGACGCTGAACCCGCTCGTGGTGTCCTTGTCGAAGGCCAAGACGGCGACGCCGGCGGCGTTTTCGAGGCGCTTGCCGTCGAAGTGCAGGATCTTCTTTCCGTCCGCGTTGTCGATGTCCTTGCCCCGGATGTCGAGCAACTTCTTGTCGGTCTTCTTGTCGTAGACGCTCCAGTTCAGATCCGCCGCGGGGGCCGCGGGACCGAAGAGCGCGAGCGCTGCGAGCACCAGAAATCGACGTGCCAGGTTCATTGATGACCTCGGGTGGAAGGGCGGATTCGTTTGGCGTTCCCCTTCTCTTCTGCTTCGGCCCCGGAACCTGACACGCCCGGTGAAATTATTTTCCGCTTCCGCGGAACGAGTCGAAGCGGGGGTCGGCCCCGAGCCGAATGCGGGCACCGCCCCGATGGCCGGTTCGGCACCCCCTCGGTGGCCGGGGGCTCGGGTGGCGACCGGACCGCGGGCGCGTGGTGCCAGGGTGACGGGGCCACGAACCACCAACAGCGCCCCGTTTTTCGCGACCTCACTTCGCCACAGGCAGCGTCTGGATGTAAATCGTGCGGTCGTTACCGAAGAAGTGGGCGACCGACTTGCGATCCGGGCTCACGGCAAAGCCGTGGGGCGCGTGTTTGTACGGCGTCGCGAAGCCGCTCTTCGTCCGAGCGGAGCGGATCAGGTCGTAGAACTCGAACTGATCGTTTTCGTTAACGCCCAGAGCGCGCGAATCGTCGATCGCACTCACTCTGTGCAGGAAACGTTCAGGTGTGGTGTCCCGGTCGGATGTCGTCATTTTGGTCCATCCGGCGACGTTCCAGACGCTGAAGAGCCCCACGCGGCTCTCTTCGTTTACGAGCAACCGTTTGCCGTCCGGTGTGAACGCCGCCGAGACCGTCTTCGCCGCATCCGAGAGCGTCCTCTCGACGGCGCGGGTCTCGACGTTCCAGACCACGAGGCCGCTGTCGCTGCCCGCTGCGAGGAACTTGCCGTCGGGCGCGAACGCCAGGGCGGTGATCGTGAACCGCAACTCTCCCACCTTGCCCGTGCGCGTGAGATCGGCCACCGGCTTGTGCGTGGCGACGTCCCAGAGGCGCACCTGACCGGCGTCGTGACCGACGGCCAGAAGTTTGCCGTCGGGGGAGAACGTCACGCGCCGGACCGTCGAGTCCTTCGCGGGATCGCCCCCCGCGAGTACACCGACCCGTTCGCCGGTCCCCGCGTTCCAGAGCGCCGCCTTTGTCTCGAACCGGCCCGCGACCAACTTTCCGTCGGGGGAGAACGCGACGGTACGTGACGCGCCACCGGTCTTGATGACGACGGCCGTTCCCTCGGCGATGGTCCAGACGCGGATCGTGCCGTCGTTCGCCGTGGACGCGAGCCGGTCGCCCGCCGGAGCGTACGCAACGGCGAACGCCTCCTGCGTGTGACCGGTGAGCTTGATCGGATCGGCCGCCGGCGCAGGGGCCGGCAGCAGGAGGAAGACGAGTAGGGTTCGGGTGACCATCGGGGCTCCTCTTGGGTTCCCCGATTGTTCCGGTCGCGGCGCGAACCCTGACAGTGTGAACTCGGTTATTTGGACCCGTCGGCCGGTGCGCCCCATTTCGCGGCGAGGTCGGGCTTCCCCCACGCCGTGTAGAGCTTCCGGACCCGTTCGCGCGCGTTGTCCCGTCGGGCCTGTGAGGCGTCCGCGTTCCCCCGCAGGGACTCACAGCTCGCCAGCAGGATGGGTTCGGCCTCAACGAACTTCTTTTGGGCCGCAAGGCACTCGCCCAGGAGGGAGGCCGCGAGAGCGCGGCCCCAGTGCGTCGGCGGCAACTTTTCCCGAATGGCGACGGCCTCGCGGGCGTCGGCCTCGGCCTCAGCGGCCCGGCCCGTGGCGAGCAGCACCTGGGCCCGCATGGCAAGCGTCGTGGCCAGGATCGGGCTGTCACGGGGCACCGTTTCCCGCTGTCGGGCGAGAACCTCCTCGATCAGGGCCTTCGCGTCGGCGTGCCGGCCGTGGTCGATCAAGGTCCTCGCCAGTCCCGCAAGCGCGTCCAACCGTTCGAGGTGGGACCGGAGCGGGCCGTCCGGTTCAGCGAGCAGCTTGCGGCTCTCGGTGGTAGCGGCGCCCGGGTCGCCGCGCTCGGTCCGGACGACGGCCACAAGAACCCGGGCCTTGAGCGCCTGAGGGCTCTGGGGACCGAACGCCTCGACCGCCGGTTCGACCCCGGCCACGGCGAGGCGCTCCGCCTCGTCGAACTGCTTCATTTGCACGAGCAGGTCGCACAGCGCCGCCCGCGCGCGAAGCACCTCCGGGTGCCCCGTCGGGTGCCGCCCTTCGTGCGCCCGCAAGACCTCGCGGACGAGGGGCTCCGCTTCCCGGAACCGGGACAACATGATAAAGGTCCGGCCGAGGGCCGCCCGGGTGTGGACGACCTCAACGTCGTCAGCGGACCGGGCACGCAGCGCGGTCGTGAGAGCCCGGTTCAAGAGGTCCGCGGCGGCCCGGTACTGCCCGGAGTAGAGCAGGTAGCCCGAGAGCGCGTTCGTGCCCCGCAGCGTTTCCGGAGCGTCCGGGCCGAGCGCCCGTTCGTACCCGGCCAGGGCCGCGCGGAGGAGCTCTTCGGCCTCGGCGAACCGGCCGAGTTGGAGGTAGGCGAGCCCGAGGTTGTTTTGGGCGCCCAGCACCTGGAGGTGGCCGGGTTCGAGGGACTGGCGCCGGAGCACCAGAGCCCGTTCGAACTGCTTCGCGGCCTTCGCGTGTTGCTGGCGCTGGTAGTACGTACTCCCGAGGGTGTTGCGAACGGCGGCCTCGATCTCGGGGCGATCGCTGAGCTGCCCGGCGATCCGCCCCTCGGCCTCGTCGATGGCCTGTTGCAGGGTGACGTCGAACCCCGCGCCGATCCCCTTGGGGCGCGGGGCCGCGAGGACGTTCTTCAGGAAGAACTCGCTGACGGCCTTCACGTCCTCGCCGGCCTTCTTCTCGCCGGCCGCCGCGGTCTCGGCCGCGACCCGGGCCGCGACCGCGTTCCCGCGCTCGGCATCGGCCGTCGCCTTCTCTTCCTCGGCCTTGAGTCGGGCCCGGGCGGCGTTCTCTCGCTCCCCGACGGCGCGAGCGTAGAGCGCCGACAGCCCGACGATGCTCCCGGCGATCACGGCCGCGAGCGTGGTAACCAGTACGACCACGACCGGGTGCCGTCTGACGAGTTTCGCCGCGCGCCCGAGCGGGCCGAGGGGGCGGGCCACGATCGGCCGGCCGGTAAGGAACCGGTTCGCGTCGTCGGTCAACTCGGCCGCCGACTGGTACCGGCGCGCCGGGTCTTTTTCCAGGCACTTCAGGCAGATCGTTTCCAGGTCGCGCGGGACGGTCGGTTGGAGGCGCCGGGGGGGGATCGGGTCCGCTCCCGCGACCTGAACGAGCGTGTCGAGCGGGGTCGGCCCCTGGAAGGGCGGCCGGCCGGTGAGCAGCTCGTACAAAACGGCCCCCAAGCCGTACACGTCGGTCCGCACATCGACCGCGCGGTCCCCACGGGCCTGCTCCGGGGCCATGTAGCTCGGGGTGCCCATGATCGCACCGGTCGCCGTCAGCCCGGAGTCCAATTGGAGCTGCTTTGCCAGCCCGAAGTCCGCGATTTTCAGCGCGCCTGTGGCGGCGTCGATCAGAACGTTCGCGGGTTTAATGTCGCGATGAACGATCGCTTCGCGGTGAGCGGCATGAACCGCCGTTGCCAAATGAGCGATCGCTTCGGCGGCCGCGCGCGGGGGCTGCGGCGTCCGGGCGAGGGCGCGCTCCCACGACCCGCCCGCGACGTACTCCAGGCTCACATAGGGGAGCGCGCGTGCCCCCGCGGCGGGCACCCACTGGCCGACCTCATACACGCGCACGATCCCGGGGKGGCTGAGCTTTCCCGCCGCGAGCGCCTCGGCCCGGAACCGCGCGAGTTCGACCGCCGGGACGTGCTCTCCGCCGAGCATCACTTTCAGCGCCACCGTGCGGTCGAGCGAGACCTGTCGCGCCTTGTACACGATCCCGGCCCCGCCGCGGCCCAACTCGTCCTGGATCTCGTACCCTGGAATCGTCGGGGCGCGGGGCGGGGCTTTCGGCGGGGCGGCCCCCGACCCCGCGGCCTTGAGGCGGTTCAGAAATTGCGGCGATGGCCGGTCCTGAGCGGGTGTACCGGCAGGCGGTTCGGTGGCGTAGTGATCGTAGTGGGTCAGCGTTTCGAGTGCCGCAAGGCAGGTCGGGCACTCGTTGACGTGCAGCGAAACCCGATCGCCGGTACTCGGCTCGATCCGGCCGTCTAGAAATTGTTCGAGAACTTCGCGGCTCGGGCAGCTGCTCATGAGTTACCGCTTGAAAATCGCCTCGTCCGCTTTGGACGAATCGGAAATCTACCTCAGGTCGAGACGATCGCTCGCAAGACCCGCTCGTCCATCACGAAAGGTGACTCAAACCGAGTCGCCGGGTGGCCCTTCGCCACGCGCACCCGCTCGATGCTGACCATTCCGTCGCGGGCCGGAAACCTGACGCGAGTACCCAAAAGAATTCAGCCGGGTACAGCCCTCCGGCCGCGTCGGTACGACTGCCCGGCGCGAAAACACTAGCCGGCGCCGCTGTCGAGTCGTTCGATCTCTTGCTGCAACAGTTTTTGGACGCGACTCTTCGCCTGGTAAACCGAAGCGACGGGCATTTTGAGTTGCAAGGCGGCCTCGGTCCCAGCGATCCCGCCGAGGGCCGTTAACCGGAACGCGTTCCAGGTGCGCGAATCGACGCGGAGCCGGACGACGGTCATCGCCGCGTCGAGCATCTCGCGTTCGCACTCGGCTTCGAGGTGGTCGACGAACTCCTCACCCGCGGGCACCGAGGCGAGGGCACCCGCGATGGCTGTATCGCCGGACCCCGGCGTTTGGCGGTTGGTGGCGGACAGGAAGTCGCACCACGCCCGGTGCGCGACGGTCCGGAGCCAGGCACGGAACCGTCCGTTGGCGCGGTACTCGAAGCTCCGCATCTGCCGCCCCAGGTCGAGCAGGACGTTCTGGGTCACGTCCTCGGCGTCGGCTTCCTGGAGGCCCCACTTCCGGCACCAGCGGTACACGACGGTACCGTATCGGTCAACAAACTCGGCCCACGCCGCGGCGTCATCGGGAGAGTTCCGCAAGCGACCGAGGAGGGTAACGGAGGTCCGATCCCCCCGTGAATCAGGAGTCATTTTTGAGATTATCCGATTGATCCGAACGAGAATCAAGGCCCCCGCAATCCGCATCGAGGAACGCGACATGACACCCGCACTCGCGCTGCTCCTGGCGCTCGGCGTCCCTGCTCAGCCCGGCGATACGGCCGCGCCCGTGAAGTTCGACACGATCAGCCCGACGGACGCCGAGCGGCTCGACGGGGCCGCGGTCACGATCCGGTTCACGGTGGCCACGCCGGCGTATACTCTCGGCGAGGGCGCGAAATTGTGTACCATCGTCGGGCCAGCGGACCGCGGTGACGGTGCGGAATGGTCCGTGTTCCTCAAAGGCGACCGGCTGCACGATGCCTACGACGGGGTGAAACTGACGGTGACGGGCCGGTTGCGGGTCATCAAGCACGCGTCGGCGGTGGTCGATGGCGTGCGGGTCGATGCGTGGACCGAGGTGCGGTAACGGAGGGCTGATTACACGGTCAGACTCCCGATCACCACGGCGCAGCGCTGGATTGATCTCTGTGCGTGAGCCTTTATCCCGTACAGTCCGGAGCTGACGCGTGCTGATGAGTAGCAACCGTGATTGGGTCACTTCACTTCGAGCACCACGGCCTTCGCGTTGCTGAGTACGATCACTTCCGGCTTGTTCGAGTCCACGATACGGAGGTCGATGAAAGCAACGGCCGGCCCCTGGAACGCCTTCTTCCCTTTGGCATTCACCGAGGGGAAGGTAAACGCGATGGTTGCCTTGTCGGCCAGTGGCTGGCGCTCGATGGGCGAGTACAACGTTCTCGCCGCACCCTCGCCGGTGAGCGTGAGCCGGACGGAGAGCTTTCCAGCGACCGGCTCTTTTCGGTCGATCACCACTTCCCCCTTGAATTCCTTGGTACCGTCCACCACCAGGCCGCCGGTGAATTTCGGCTTCTCGATCTGGAACGGGAAAGGGGACTGCACGAGGTCCTGGCACTTGGCACCCTCAATGCACGCCGCACCACCCTCCGGGACGTTGGTCTTCTTGATTTGCTCCGCCATCAACTCCAGCGCGACGACCTCATTCCCGTGGGAGGCGAGGGCGGTGGCTTTTCCGGACTTGGTCAACTTCGGTCCCAGGATCAACGTGAAGTCTTTGCCCTGCTTGAGCGCCTTCTCGACTGTTGCTCCGAGGTCCCCCACCAAGTCGTGGTCGGGACCGAACGCGTTGTTGGCCTTCAGCCAGGCCACAGCCTGTTTCTTGAGCGTGTCGTTATTCGGGTGCGGCCGCTGAGCGGAGACCAGTCCCGCCATCCCAAGGGCCAGGACCGCCAGCAGGCAGCGACTTCGCATTGCCGTACCTCGATAAAGTATTTTCGAAACTCGGTTCGACAACCATTGTACGGAACGGATCGAGCCGGAGGCGGCCATCGCGAATGGTGTCGGCAATGGCGACGCCGCTTTCGTGGTGCAAAGGTGGGATCGCTGGTCAGTCGCGTCCGTAATAGGTGCGTCTGCCGTGGCCCGATCACGGCCGTAGGTATCGTGCCCGAATCGTACTACAAACTGGCAGACTTATTCGTGGGCCGGGCCGGCTCGGGTCTCGAGTTCACGCATCCGTCCGGCGCGCGGGTGGTCGTGCCTCTGAGCGAACCGCCGCCCGCTCCCCCATCGGTGTTCATCACGATCCGGAAGAAAAGTTGAAATGCGCACGGGCTGCGGGGCCCGGCCCATGCACGTTGGACGTTCACGCGAACGAAGCACTAAAAGCCCCCAATGTCGCTAGAATTTTGGCCCCTCCCCAGGGTGACTTCGATTTCCGTTCGAAGCGGCGTTTCCGCTGCAACACCCGGTGTGGGTCCGTAAGACCGACTCCGCTACGCAGACCTCGGTTGTGGGCCGCCGTGCGCGCAAGTCTGTGAGTAGCCATGAGCTGGGAACAATCGGGCGAAAAATCGCACGGAAATATTTGACAAGCGAGTCGAGGCGCGAGAATATCACCCTGGCCTTACCGGTGTCAGGCCGCATGGATCGCATGTAAACTCTCTCATGTCCGTTCCAACAGCCGAACGGCCGGTGCCCGTTTTCCCCGATCCCAAGGACGACCTCGTGAGCCGCCCCGTCCGCCTCCCGTCCGCATTCACCCGCTTCACCCGACGGCTCGGTCTCTCGGACCGCCTCGCCCGCCTGTTCCGCGCCCGTCCGGTGACCCCGCGTCCGCGGGCACGGCTCGCGCTGGAGGCGATGGAAGACCGGCTTGTTCCCACCTTTCTCGGCGGCTTCTCCGGAGCCTTCACCAGCCCTTTCGGAACGTTCTCGATCGGCAACGGCACGATTTTCGGCGACGTCAGCAGCAGTGGGGTCACCTTCACCGCCATCGCGCTCAGCGTCTCCGGTGCCCACGGTGTCGTGAACTCCGGGGACATCTTCACGGGCTCGATCACCGGGACCGCCCCCGGCGGCACCTTCTCGGCCACCGACGTCAACACCAATCAGCACTTCTCCGGCACGTCCAACGTGACCGTCACCGGCGGGGKCTACAACGGCACCCTCTCAGGGGTTACGGGCCCGCTCGGGTCCACTGGCACCATCACCATCGTTACCTCCGTCGCCCCGCCCAACTTCGTGGGGTTCGGCCCGAATTGTCCGGTCCGGGGGCTCGTCTCACCCCCACCCACCCCCGTTGACAACCCACCCAACACGATAAACCCGGTCCGGTACGCCGACGGCGCGGCCACGATCTCCGCCGTCGACCTGGGCGTGTCCGGGTTCGGGTGGAGCCAGGGCCGTACGTGGTCGAACGGCGCCGGGACCGCGACCGGCGCCACCAACGGGAACGGGTGGGTCACGGCCGAGCAACCGCAACTGCTCCGGGCCGGGACCAGCCTGGTGCTCGTGAGCGGGGCCACCAGCGCCTCCTGGTACGACGGCCAGGGCGCCCCGGACGCGAACGGCAACTACGCGACCTACACCCCGCGCAACACCGACACCACGACGATCACCTACGACGGCACCAACGACCAGTTCGTGGTGACCGAGGCGGACGGGACGGTCCTCCGGTTCCTCGGCTTCGGGTCCGGCGGGACCGCGGCGGCGCAAGGGGCGTTCCAGTCCCTGACCCAGCCCGGCGGGCAGGTGACCGCGGTGACGGCCCGCGACGCGACCGGGCGACCGACCGAGGTTCAGTCGGCCGCGACGGTCGGTGGGGCGACCGTGATCGAGTCGTACCTGTACACGTACCTGGCCTCCTCCGACCCGAATGCCGGGAAAGTGGCGTCGGTGACCCTCCGCCAGAGCGGCAACGGTGGGACGACGTGGTCGACGGTCCGGGCGGTGGCGTACGCGTACTACGACGGGACGACGGCCAACGGGACCCTGGGCGACCTGGAGCGGGCGACGGTGACCGACGGGTCCGGGGCCGTGATCGACCAGTCGTACTACCGGTACTACACGGGCGCCACGTTCAACGGGGCGACCCAGATCGGGTACGCCGGGGGGCTGAAGTTCGCGGTCGGGGCGGACGGGTACGCCCTCCTGAAGGCGGCGGCGGGCGGGACGGACGCGGGCGTGGACGCCACGAGCGATGCGACCGTGTCGGCGTACGCCGACAACTACTTCCAGTACGACGCCCAGCACCGGGTGACGGAGGAGGTGGCGGCCCGGTCGGGGTGCTCGGCGTGCTCGGGCGGGCAGGGGACGTACACGTACACGTACACGGCCAGCGGCAACGCCGCCGGGTACAACAGTTGGGCGACGAAGACGGTGGAGACGCTCCCGGACGGCAACCAGAACACCATTTACACGAACGCCTACGGGCAGGTGATGCTGCGCGCGTACACGGACACGACCGCCGCCCAGACGTGGGTCACGTACTACCAGTACGACGGTCAGGGCCATTGCGTGTTGCAGGCCGACCCGTCGGCGGTGAGCGGGTACAACGACAGCTACGCGGACCTGGTTCACTTCGTGTCCGGGAACGCCCAGTACCTCCAGGATTCGAGCGGGCGGATCACGAGGTACACGTACGGAACCGCGACCACGGCTACGGGGACAACGGCCGGGGATGTGACCGGGTACCTGAAGGAGACGGACCTGCTGAACGGGGAGACCGGAACCCCGGTGCCGCAGGAGACGTACACCTACACCGCGCACACGGCCGGCGGAGCGACCGTGTACAACGTGGCCACGGACACCGTGTACCGCAACACCGGCGGCACGGGTGCGGAGACCACGGGCGACGCGTACACGTTCTACACCGGGACCGACGCGGTGGCGTCGGTGACGACCACACGGCCGACGGTCAGCACCGCCGAGAACGGGTCCGGGACCGCGAACACGACGGTGAGCGTGTTCGACGCGCAGGGCCGGGTGATCTGGACCAAGGACGCCAGCGGGTCCATCAACTACTACCAGTACGACGCGCTCACCGGGGCCGTGGTCAAGGCGATCCGGGACGTGAACACGAGCCTGACGAGCGGGTTTACGAATCTCCCGAGCGGGTGGGTCACGCCGACCGGGGGCGGGCTGAACCTGGTGACCACCTACCAGGTGGACGGTCTGGGGCGGACGACCGAGGAGACGGCCCCGAACGGGGAGGTGACGTACACGGTGTACGACGACGTGGACCACGAAGTGCGGACGTACGCCGGGTGGAGCAGCGGGACCGGGACCGGGCCGACCCGGGTGACCCGGTACGATTCGGCCAACGGGTACACCGAGACCCTGACCATGAGTGCCCCGCCCGCGGTCAGTGGCGGGGTGCCGACCGGGACCGAAGCGATTTCGGAGGTGCAGTCCCTGACCCGCAGTTACACGAATGACGCCGGTCAGGTGATTGCTACGGACGTGTACTTCAACCTGAGCGGGCTCACGTACTCGACTTCGCCCAGTCTGGGCACCGCGGGGGTGAACTTCGCCCGGACCAGCTACCAGTACGACGACCGGGGGCGGTTGGACAAGGTGACGAGCCCGCAGGGGACCATTACCCGGACCGTGTACGACGGTCAGGGGCGCGTGGTCAGTCAGTGGATCGGCACGGACGACACGCCGACGACGGGGTACTGGTCGCCGACCAATCTGGCCGGCACCAACATGGTGGAGGTGGCGAGCGACCAGTACGACGGCGGGGGCATCGGGGACGGGAACCTGACCGCGGTGACCCGGTACCCCGGGGGCAGTGCGGCGCCCGAGGTGACCGAGTACTGGTACGACTGGCGGGACCGCAAGGTGGCCGAGAAGAGCGGCGTACAGGCGAGCGAGTCGTCGGGCGTGAACCGGCCCCTGA
>BFBZ01001887.1_pt1 | contig 12802 bp, 11 predicted proteins | sample 1888401 | NCBI WGS metagenome assembly BFBZ01 (sample SAMD00112614, study PRJDB3348) | symbiont metagenome | host: Chara braunii | reverse complement strand
CCATTCGCGCGCACGCCACGCCATAAAGCCGCAACCGGCGCACGAGGCCGGGGGCCAGGTCGCGGGTCGTGGTGGCCGCGTGGTACGCCAGCGGGCGGGGCCAGACGGCGTTAAGGAGCACGTCCGGATTGACGTCGGTGCGCCAGTCGGGCACGGGTTGCCGCAATAGGGCCACGGTGCAGCCTTCCGCTTCGGGGCACGATATTCCAGTATACTTCCCGGCGAGCGAGGGGGGGAAGCCTCCCCGTTCTTATCGACGCGAGACGCAAGGACATTTAACCGGGGGGCGCGCCTCCCGCAATCACCGCATGCAAGTAAACCTCCCCGCGCTCCTCGGTGGCACGCCGGTGTGCCCCGATGGCCCCCCGGCGTGGCCGCTCCCGGACGCCGACGTGCGGGCCGCGCTCGCGGCCGCAACGGCGTCCGGTGCGTGGGGGCAATACCACGGCGAACACGTCAGCGCGTTTGAGGCCGAGTTGGCCGCGTTCCACGGTGCGCCGCACGCGCTGACGTGCGCCAGTGGCACGCTCGCGGTCGAGGCCGCGCTGCGGGCGCTCCGCGTCGGGCCGGGCGACGAAGTCGTGATGGCCGCCTACGAGTACGAGTCGAACTTCCTCACGCTGCACGCGATTGGTGCGAAGCCAGTTCTGATCGACGTTTCCCCCGCGAACTGGAACCTCGACCCGGCCCAACTGGAAGCCGCGCTTACCCCGCAGACGAAGGCCGTCATCTGCTCGCACCTGCACGGCGGGATCGTCCCCATGCGGGCGGTCATGGACATCGCGCGGGCGCGGGGCATTGGCGTGGTCGAAGACGCCGCACAGGCCCCCGGCGCGACGGTGGAGGGCCGGCTGGCCGGCACATGGGGGGACATCGGCACGCTTAGCTTCGGCGGGTCGAAGTTGGTGACCGCCGGCCGCGGCGGCGCGCTACTGTTCGGTGACCTGCACGTTTACCAGCGCGCAAAGACGTGGTTGCACCGCGGGATTCAGCACTGGGCGCCGTTGAGTGAGTTGCAAGCCGCAGCGCTCCGACCACAATTACGGAAACTGAAGGACGCCACGCGGCAGAGAGGGGAGCGGGTGCGGGAACTGGTGGAGTTGCTCGGCGGACCGCCCCTCCCGGCCGAAGAACCCACCCCCAGCCCCTCCCTGAAGGGAGGGGAGCAAGACATCCGGAACTCTACTGCATCAGGAGGGTTCGGGGAGGCATCACGCGCCGTCACCCCCCTCCCTTCAGGGAGGGGGGCTGGGGGGGGGGGGGCTTCGGGAGCAATCGGCCTATCCCCGTTCACCAACACCACCCCCGATTCCTTCGCCGCGTACTACAAGCTCGGCTTTCGATACGATCCGGCCGCGTTCGGTCTCTCGCGCGAACTCTTTGTGTCGGCGCTCCGTGCCGAGGGCGTCGCGTTCGATGCGGGCTTCCAGGCGCTCCACGTCGGCCGATCGCCGTCCCGGTTTCGCGCCGCGGGTGATCTGGCCCACGCTGCCGAGGCGCACGCGCGCTGCGTGATCCTGCACCACCCGGTTCTCTCCGGCGCAACGAGCGAAGTCCGGCGGGTGGCGGAGGCCGTAGCGAAGGTGTATCGTTATCGAGATGAATTCAGTCGCGGGGTCGCCCGGCGCGACTAAACTTTCCACCGTGGACCTTGACATGCCGCGTTCCGTTTGTGCCCTCGCCGTGCTGCTCGCGGCCGTGGCGCTGGCCGTTTCCGCCGAGCCCCCCGCCTCGCCGGTACGCGCAAAACCCCGCGCCGCGGCGGCCGATCCGGCGCCGGCGGGCGTCGCCGGCAACTGGAAGCTCCGGTTACCCGTGGACCGCGGCGAAGAGATCCTCATGCTCCTCTCGTTCGCCGAAAAGGACGGGAAGTGGACCGCGGAATACCTCGGCAGCTCCGTCGAGCTGAAGATCAAGCCGGCCGTCACCGCGGTCAAGGTGGACGGTGACGTGGTGCAATTCGCGCTCGGTTTCGGGGGTCGCGAACTGTTCTCATTCGATGGCGCGCTGAGCAAGGACAAGAAGAAACTCAACGGGTCGCTCTCGGCCGCCGGCGAACGGTTGCAAATCACCACCCTCTACCCCAGCAAGCTCGCGAAACTGGACGACGAGTTCGCCGTCGCCAAAGAGGCACTCACACAAATCGATGACGGCCCCGAACTGTTCGACGCGGCCTTCACGGTCCTCTCGCGGGCGGGTGCGAAGAAGCTCCCGCCCGACGAGGCCCGCGGGGTCGTGGAACGCGTGACCAGGACCGCCGGCACCTTCGGCCCGCGGTGGGAGCGCGAAACCACACTGCGCCTGGTGGACCTCCTCGCCCGGCAGGAGGGGCTGGCCGAACTGGCCGTCGCGCAGGCGAAGCGGGCCGAGCGCCTGCTCACCGACGACGACACCGCCGCGACGCGCCTGAAGGTGACGGAGACGATCGTCGCCGCCCTCACGAAGGCCGGCAAGCCCGACGAGGCCAAGCCGTATCAGGCCCAACTCGCCAAACTGGAACTCCGCGACTTCGCCGAGTACTCGAAGACGAACCCGCCGTTCAAGGCGGAGCCGTTCGCCGGCCGCAAGGGCAAGAGCGAGCGGGCGGCGGTCGTCGAGGTGTTCACCGGGGCCGAGTGCCCGCCGTGCGTCGGCGTGGACCTCGCGTTCGACGGGCTGCTCAAGGCGTACAAGCCGGTGGACGTGATCCTGCTCCAGTACCACTTCCACGTTCCGCGCCCGGACCCGCTCACCAGCCCGGACGGCATGGAGCGCGTGAAGTACTACGACGACAAGATCGAGGGCGCCCCGACGCTGTTCATCAGCGGCAAGATCGGCACCGACTCCGGCGGACCGGCGGCGGCATCGGAGAAGTTCTACAAGCAGTTCTGCGGCGCCATTGACGAACTCTTGGAGAAGCCGGCGGGGGTGAAGCTCGCGCTCGCAGTGACGAAGGGGGAAAAGGGCACGGTCAACGCGAAGGCGACCGTGTCGGACCTGGAAGTGCCGGGCGAGAAGGTGATGCTCCGGTTCGTGCTGGCCGAAGAACGGGTCCGGTACGCGGGCGGCAACGGCATCCGCTACCACCACCACGTGGTGCGGGCCATGCCCGGCGGGGCCAAGGGGGTGGCCCTCACCAAGAAGACGCACGAACAGACCCTTACCGTCGATCCGGAGGCGGTCCGGGCGGCGCTGGCGAAGTCGCTCGACGATTTCGTGAAAGAGGGCGGGTCGTTCCCGCGCGCCGACCGCCCGCTGGCGCTCCGTAACCTGAAACTCGTCGCACTGGTGCAAAACGACGCGACCAAGGAGATCCTGCACGCGGTGCAAATCGATCTGCCGTAGCCGGCACGGGCCGAAGGGCGGGTATCGGCCGGTGCGGTTCGTGACTTGACCGTTTTCCGCCTGGGAATTTTCGACATTCGCCCCAGTCGTCCGAAACTTATTGATCTTCCCCCCGTTGCGCCGTCGATATTGCCCCCTAGCTCACACCGAGAGTGTTTGGGGGTGGCATGGGAAGCGGCTCGATTCAACCACGGGGCGGGACCCGTCGAGTGCAGATGACCGCACTCACGGTACCGCTGGCGCTGGTTGTCGCAGTCGGGTGCTCCGGGCTGAAAGTGCGGAACGCGCCGCCGGCCGCAATTGCCACGAAGCCGTGGGCGAACCGCGAATCGGCCGACAACTACCAGGACGCGGACACGATCACCGTGTCCGGGCTGTCCGCCGCCCTCCAGGGCGCCGATCCGGTGCGCCCGGCGGACAAGCCGCTGAACATCTTGTGCGTGTCCGGTGGCGGGAAGTACGCGGCGTTTACCGCCGGCGCGCTGTCCGGATGGACTGCCACGGGCACGCGCCCCACGTTCGACATTGCGACCGGCGTGAGTAGCGGCGCGCCGACGGCCGTTCTCGGGTTCCTCGGTCCGAAGTACGACCGCCTCCTCAGTGAGACGTTCGTCAACCTGCGGCGCTCGGACGTGTTCCACTGGCGGCCGGTGCGCGGGCTGGTCACCGGGTCCGGGCTCATGACCGCGCGCCCATTGGAAGACATTTTCGAGAAGCAGCTCACGGACGACCTGCTCGCCGACCTGCGCGCCGCGCACGCCGACGGCCGCCGCCTGTTCATTGCCACGTCGAACGTGCTGACGCGCCGGCTGGTGATCTGGGACCTGGGCGCGATCGCCAGCTCCGGGCGCCCCGACGCGGCGGTCCTGGTGCGCAAGGTGCTCCTCGCGTCCTGTTCCATCCCCGCGCTCGTTCCGCCCGTCGAGTTCGACGTGACGGTGAACGGCGTGCGCTACACCGAACTCCACGCCGACGCCGGCGGCACCGCCCAGACGTTCGTCCGCACCGCCGGCCCGGTGCCGCCCGGTTCGGCCGTGTGGCTCCTGTCGTCGGGCAAGTCGTACCCGGACGGGGGAACCAACCGCCCGCGGATCTGGGGCGCCATGTTCCACGCGGTGTCGTCGGCCCTGTACTCGCTGTTCCGGGCCGATACGGTCAAGTTGTACGCGTTCTGTAGCGCCACCAAGTCACAGTTCCACCTGCTCGCGCTGCCGGAAGACTTCAAAGGCAAGGCCAGCAGCATCGTGTTCGACCCGTCCGAATCGCAACGGATGTACATGGTCGGGTACCAGTTGGCCGCCGGCGGGGCGTGGCAGATGCGACCTCCGGAAACCGGACCGGGTGAAGCGCCGCCGCCCCGCACCGGTTTCGACTTCAACACGCCGGAATAGAACAGAAGAGGGCAGAGTTTCATCCGCAGATTACACCGACGACACAGATTGGAAGACAAAAGGCCGAGATCAGAAGATAGAGTGAGCCACGGGGACAACGTCTCAGTGAAAAGACAAGAAACTGTTGCTGTGAACAGCTTGTTTTGTCTTCTCTTTATCTTGCGTTTTGCCGCTGTTTTCCAATCTGTGTCATCGGCGTAATCTGCGGATCAAACTCTTCACTACTGTTTTCATGAGGCTGCGATGCCGTACCCGCAGTTCAACCGGTCGCAGCTCCGCCTCCAACCGCTCGCGAACCGCAAGCACGACCTCACACTCGACGTGGTGCAACCGCTCGATCCGGCCGCGGCCGCGTTCACGCACCCGTCGCTGCCGGTCATCGGGCAGCGGATGAGCGACGCCAAAGCTCGCGGCGCCGCGCGCGTCCTGATGATGGGCGCGCACGTCCTCCGCGCCGGGTGCCAGCTCCAACTCATCGACCTGATGGAGCGCGGGCTGGTGTCGCTGGTCGCGCTGAACGGCGCCGGGCCGATCCACGATTGGGAGTTCGCCCTGATCGGCGCCAGTACCGAGAGCGTGGCCCGGTACGTGTCGTCGGGCGAGTTCGGCCTGTGGGAAGAGACCGGCGCGATGAACGACGCCATCACGAAGGGCGTGAAGGACGGCATGGGGTTGGGCGAGAGCATCGGGCGCGCGATCGCGGAGGGCTCCTTCCCGCACAAGCACGCCTCGGTACTGGCCGCCGCGTACCGACTGAAGATCCCCGTAACGGTTCACATCGGCATCGGGTACGACATCATCCACGAGCACCCGAACGCCGACGGCGGCGCGCTCGGCCGGGCCAGCTACACCGACTTCCTCGTGTTCGCGGAACACATCAAGGCGCTCGAAGGCGGCATCGTGCTCAACTTCGGCACGGCGGTGATGGGGCCGGAGGKGTACCTGAAGGCGCTGGCGATGGCCCGGAACGTAGCGCACCAGCGCGGCGAGCGGATCGCGAAGTTCACCACGGCCGTTTTCGATCTGCTCCCGCTCGGTGACGACTACCACACACAGGCACCGAAGTCCGACCCGCGGTACTATTACCGCCCGTGGAAGACGATTCTGGTGCGCACCGTGGCCGACGGCGGTGAGAGCTATTACGTTCAAGGCGACCACAAGGACACGGTACCGGCGGTACACCGCGAAGCGGTACGGAGTGCGAGTTAAGAAGGAACGAGGCGGTGCTTTGTGCCTTTCCTCGCACGCACACTAACCACTCGCACCTTACATGCTCACCACCGATCTGATCGAGCACGTCCTCGCCACCGTCCCCAACCGCACGATCGGGGTGCTGGGGGACTTGTTCCTCGACCGGTACCTGGACATCGACCCGGCGCTAAACGAGCCGTCGGTGGAAACCGGCCTCACCGCCTATCAAGTGGTGAAGGTGCGGAGCTACCCGGGCGCAGCGGGCACGGTGATGAACAACCTTGCGGCCCTCGGCGTGGGCCGCATCTACCCGATCGCGTGCATCGGCGACGACGGCGAGGGGTACGAGCTTCGTCAGGCGTTGCGTGCGCTACCTGCGGTGGATCAAGGCGGTCTCATCCTCGCACCCAACCGCCGCACACCGACGTACGCGAAGCCGATGCTGGGCAAAGAAGAACTGAACCGACTCGACATCAAGAACCGCACGCCGACCCAGGACGGCATTCAAGACCACATCAACGAACTGCTCGACGAGGCGTGGCCGCAGTTGGACGCGCTGCTCGTTCTCGATCAGGTGAGCGAAGTCGATTGCGGCGTGGTGACGGCGAAAGTGCGTGACCACCTCGCGAAGCTCGCCGAAGGCGACCCGAATAAGTTCGTCATGGCCGACAGCCGAGAGCAGATCGGGCGGTTTCGGAACGTGTGTGTGAAGCCGAATAAACGCGAACTCGACACGGTTTTCAGCTTGGGACGGGACCTGAGGGAATCAGTGGAACTGCTCGCGAACGGTCTCGTCGCGATCGGAAAGAGCGCATTTGTAACGGAAGGGGAAGACGGCATCTGCTTGTACAAATTGACCGACAGCTCCATCGCCGGAGTGACCATTCCCGCCTATCGCGTATCCGGTCCCATCGACATCTGTGGAGCGGGGGACAGTTGCTCGGCCGGGATCGCATCGGCGATGGTCAGCGGGCTTACGCACGAGCAGGCGGCGGCCTTCGGGAATCTCGTAGCGTCGATCACCATTCAGCAGATCGGGGTGACCGGCACCGCGACGCCGGAGCAGGTCCGCGCCCGCTGGCGCGAAGTGAGTACACCGAGCGCGTGAGCTTCCGGGCGGGGGCCGAGTTGTCTTGATCTACTCCGCCATCTACCACCCGCGCCAGCGCCTCTGACACGTCCTCCGCGCTTCCTTACACTGACCCATGCCGGTTGTTCATCCCGTTCCGAAGGGCCGTCGTCATGGCGCGTCGCTGGGTGTTCGTCGTTGTGCTGGTATGGGGCTTCCTGGGACTGGTCGGGTGCGGGAAGAACGCTCCGGTTGCGGCCGGTCCGCAGGGCATCTATGACCAGCACTGCGCGCAGTGCCACGCCCAGGCGGGCCAGCCGGGCGGACCGGGCATCGGCGGCTCCCGCGGGCCGAACCTCGCCAAAATCGGCGCGGAACCCGGCCACACAGCGGAGTACCTCGCCGCCTACATCCGCGATCCGAAGAGCGCCAAACCCGGCGCGAAACTCATGCCCGCGTTCGGTGATAAATTGAGCGAGGCCCAGATAAAGGAACTGGCCGAGTGGCTCGCGGCCAAGAAGTAGCTCTGCATTGAGGGTGGTCCGCTCGCTCCGCGAGCGGTCGTTTCGCGGGTGAAAGAGCAAACACGAGGATCGAATTACCCACCCGGCCGCATCGCACCGCTCGCGGAGCGAGCGGACCACACGGAAGATCCCCGACCCGACTGCTCGTCGGCGGTCCGGGTTGTATAACACGCCTCATGTCACGCAAACCTTCTGTGCTCATTACCGGCGCGTCGGGCGAGATCGGCCACGCGCTCATCGCCCGCCTGGCCGCCGCCGACCCCGACCGGCCCATCGTCACCCTCGACCTCAACCCGCTCCCGCCCGAATCGGGGGCGCTGGTGCGGCAGGCCGTTAACGGCTCCATTCTGGACGCCTCGCTGCTCGACGGTATCCTCGCGCAGTACGAGGTGGACCGCGTGTTCCACCTCGCGGCACTGCTCTCGACCCGCAGCGAGTTCAGCCCGGCGCTCGCTCACAAGGTGAACGTCGAGGGCACGTTGAACCTGCTGGAGTTCGCCCAGAAGCAGGGCGAGAGTCACGGCCGCCCGGTCGCGTTCTTCTACCCGTCGAGCATCGCCGCTTTCGGGCTGCCGGATCGCATGGTGAAGGCCAAAGCCGGTAAGGTGAAGGAAGACGATTACAACGTGCCGACGACGATGTACGGCGCGAACAAGCTGTACTGCGAGCACCTCGGCCGGTACTACGCGCGGCACTACAAGCAGCTCGCGGCCGAACTGGTGAGTGGGAAGGTCGATTTCCGGTGCATCCGGTTTCCTGGCTTGATTTCCGCGGAGACGGTGCCGAGCGGTGGCACGAGCGATTACGCGCCGGAGATGATCCACGCCGCGGCGAGCGGGAAGCCGTATGCGTGTTTCGTGCGGCCCGACACGCGCATCCCGTTCATGACGATGCCGGACGCGGTGGACTCGATCTTCCGGCTGATGGGCGCGCCGCGGGCGCGGCTCACGCGCACGGTGTACAACATCGGCGCGTTCGCCCCGAGCGCCGCCGAGATCCAGACCGTGGTCCACGCGGCGTTCCCGCGGACCGAGATCACCACACTGGTGGACGAGAAGCGGCAGGGGATCGTCGACTCGTGGCCCGCGGACGTGGACGACTCGGCGGCCCGCGCCGATTGGGGCCACAGTCCCGTACACGGGTTCGCCTCCGCGTTCGGCGAGTACCTGATCCCGAGCATCAAGAAGCGGTACGCCGGGGGGTGATACAGGGGCCGGCTTCTTCCCTGGGACCGCGGCTGAGACGGCCGCGGTCCCAAGGAAAAGCGCGGACTCACTTCCCCAGGTGAAGTAATAACTCCCGTTGCCGGAGCGCTTGGAGCCGCCGCAACCCGCCGCACTGCTCCAGATACTCTGCGAAATCGCGGACCCCGAAAATGTGGTCCTCCAGGAACTGCGCGAACGCGGCCGAATCTTTCTCCACTTCCATCCACGACCGCAGGTGGTCCTCATCTGAGAAGTACTCGCCCGGCATGTTGCCCGGGTAGCTGCCGTAAGGCACTTCGCACACCGCGTCCACGCACAGGAACGGGATCTGCGTGCGGTGCGGGTTCTGGCGCATCTCCTCGTGCGGCACCAATCGTTCACAGGTGATGATGACGCGCTTCGCGGCGCGGCTCAGCTCGATGTCCGCCACAGAGGTACCGGAGAAGCGGCAGTTGCCGTAGCGGTCGGCTTCGTGGACGTGGATCGCCGCCACGTCGGGGTACAGCGCGGGCACCGCGACCAACTTCTCCCCGGTGAACGGGCACGTCAGCGCCTTGGCGGGACAGTTGGTCAGTGTGTCGGTCCCGAGCAGCGAGCGAGCGGGCACAAACGGCACGCCCATCGCGGCGGCGGTGTAGCGGAGCGCGAGCGTGTAGTTCGACCACTCCGCGATCTGCACGGTGCCGGACTCGATCACCCGCCGCGCGTGCGGCGACAGCCCGCGGGCCTCCAGGCCGACGATGTACGCGGCGTCCACCTTCGCGAGCGTCTGCCCGCGACCCGTCAGGTTACCGGCCGCGAGAATCTGGAAGTCGTGCGTCGTGGTGTGGCCGGCGAAGCCGAGGTGCTGCTTCCGCTGGCGCAGGATCTCGTGGCACACGGCCGTCGGGATACGGTTGGTGCCGAACCCGCCGGTGGCGCAGTAGTCGCCGTCGCGCACGAACCGGCTCACGGCCTCCGCGACCGACATCACTTTGTCAGTCAGGCCACGCGGCTTCGCCGCGAACGCGGCGCGGGCGTCGTCGGACGCGGGAGAGGAGAAGAGAGGAGCGGCCATAGAACCGGTGGAAAAGTGGAAGAGTTTCATCAACAGATTACGCCGACAGGCGCGGATTTGAAGACTGTCCACAAGGGAACCGGGACAAAGAGATGGAGCGGATTTTAACCGCCCGACGGTTCTCCCGCTCCGGTCCCCCCACCTCAAACACGCGCCTGCCTGCGTAACCTGCAGACGAAACTCTTCACATATTCATCTTACTGGCCCTTGAATTCCTTTACAAGCTTACGGAAGCGCGGGTCTTTACGGATGGAGTCCAGGTCGTGGTCTTCGAGCATGAACTCGAAGTCGCGATAGCCGAGTTCAACGGCCTTGCGGAGGGTGGTGATCGCTTTGTCGCGCTGCTTGAGGAGCGCGTACCGGCACGCGAGGTTGTAATGCGCCGTGGGGTCGGTCGGGCACACGTTGACGAGCTTCTCGTCAACGAGAAGCCCGTCCTTCAACCGCCCCTTGAGGGTCAGGTTGCACGCCTGCGCGCGGAGCGCGTCAGCGAAGTCCGGCACGGCGGCCAGGATTTTCCCGAAGAACTCGAGTTCGAAATCGAGTTGCAACCGCTCGGCCAAAACGCCGAGAACGGAGCCGGGGGGAAAAGTATCGGTCGGGGCAGGGCGCTTGGGGTGCGGCATGTCGTCCCCGTAGCTAATGTGGGTGGCGTGCCGAGAGGCGGTTGCCGCCACCTACCGAATTATATCTCACTTCCCAGAGCCTGCAAACACGGAGATGTGTCGCGGGACCGGTTCTGGGGTCGGGTTATGCCGGCCTTTCACCGGCTCTACTCCGCGGCCACCTACTTCACGACCAAACGATAAGCAAAGTTAGCGCCGCCCAGGTCGTGCGCGTCGATCAGGCTGACGAAGTACGCCCCGTCTTTGGGGAGCGCGACCGTCAGTACCGGGTCCGCCGAGCCGTTCACGTCATCGGCCGAGGCGAGCACCTTCCGGTCGGCGTCGTAAACGGTCAGGAAGCCGTCGAGTGGTGAACCGAACCGCGCGGCCTGCACCTCAATGGTGATCTTGTCGCCTTTTTTGCCCTCGAACTTGAACACGTCCACGTCGCGCTCGCTCTTGATCGTACCTTCAACGGCGCACGGCCGCGTGAGCACCTGCGCGGTGTCGAAACCACCGTTATCCTCTTTCTCCGCGACCGTCGGGAGTTCGTCACGCACGAGTACGGTGTACGCGTTCGACTCGCCGCCGGGGCCTGACGCCGTGAGCTTCACAGCGCCGGGCTTCGCGTCTTTCGGGAGTTCGAGTTCGACCTCGACTTCCGAATCGCCCACGCGTTCACCGGGGTAGTTGTTCGGCACACCGACGCCCTTCGCTCCGAGTACCTTCACCTTCGCGAGGTCGGCTCCCGATACTTTCACCTCCTTGACCGCTGCGAGGTTCATCCCACGCAACGCGAGCTTCTGCTTTTCGCCGGGCTTCGCGACGAGCGGCACCGCGTACAGCACCTTCGGTGGCGGCCCTTTCTTCTCGGGTGGCTTTTTCTCTTGTGACGCGACACGAGCGGCGAATGCCAGCGGGAGAACGAAGAGACAGAGCAGGCGGTGCATGGGGTCACCTGAACAAGGCGAACCCCGCCCGCAAGGGCGGTGGGTGGCGAGTGCAGACCGCCGCCACCCACTGCCCTTGTGGGCGGGGACGCCGGAAATCACACGAACAGTTCCTTCACGGTTTCGCCCTGGTCGAGGATCTCGATGGGGCGGCCGTCGGGCGTGGTCAGTTGTTTGCGCGGGTCGATGCCGAGTGAGTCGAGGATGGTGTACGCCACGTCCGCTGGCGTGACCGGGCGCTGAGTGGTGTACGCGCCGTGCTTGTCGGTCTTGCCCAGCACCAGCCCCGGCTTCACCCCGGCGCCGGCGAACAGGAGCGACGCGGCCTGGCCCCAGTGGTCGCGTCCGGCGTCCTTGTTGATCTTCGGCGTGCGGCCGAACTCGCCCATCACCACGAGGAGCGTGTTCTCGAACGACCCGCGTGCGTGCATGTCCTCGATTAGTGCCGACACGGCCAGGTCGAACTCCGGCAGTTTCTTGTCGAGGCCCTCGAAGATCTTCCCGTGGTGGTCCCAGCCGCCGTAGTTGACGGTGACGAACCGCACGCCGGCGTCCACCAGTCGCCGGGCCAGCAGCATCGATTGGCCCGCTGTGTTACGGCCGTAACGGTCGCGCAGCCGTTCGGGCTCGCGGTCGATGGCGAACGCGGTGCGGGCCTCGGTGGACAGCACCATGTCCCGGGCGCGGGCGTGGAACTCGTCGTAGGTCGCGATCTGGTCGTTGCCTTCCACCTTCTTCGCCAGTCCGTCCACGGCCTTCAGCATCGTGTCGCGGCGGGCGGCCTTTTTCGCGTCCACATCTCCGGCGGTCAGGTCCTGCACCTTGTAGTTGGCCGGGCTCGGATCGCCCGCCTTGAACGATTCGTACCGGCCGCCGAGGAACGCCGATTTGCCCAGCTCCCAGGTGAACGACGGGTTCCGGGGGACCGCGACGTAGGGGGGGAGGGTGCCGCTGAAGCCGGTCTCGTGGGCGACCACTGCGCCGACCGCCGGGTAATCGCCGAACGGCGTGCCGAACCGACCCGAGAGCACCCAGTTGGTCGCGGTCTCGTGGTGGTCGTTGTTGTGGGTGCCGGAACGGACCAGTGCGATCTTGTCCATCACCTTTGCCATGAGCGGTAACCGCTCCGTCACCCGAAGGCCCGGCACCGCGGTACCGATCTGACCGTACTTGCCCTTAATGTCTTCGGGGGCGTCCGGTTTGGGATCGAAGCTGTCGTGGTGCGAGAGCCCCCCGCCGAGGTACACGAGAACGACGGATTTGGCCCGCGCACCTTTTGAGAGCGATCCGTCTTTCCGAGAGCCCGCCCGTGCTTCCATCCGAAGAAGCGTCGGGAGCGACAGGCCCGCGAGCGCTCCGGCACGAAGGACGTCGCGGCGGGTGGCATTGGTACAGTCAGAGTGCGGGCGGCGGTTGAGCACGATGTCGAGCATCGAGACGGCTCCAGGCAACTGCGGATGGGGTGCGGCGAAGGTGGCGACTGGAC
>BFBZ01001886.1_pt1 | contig 12802 bp, 15 predicted proteins | sample 1888401 | NCBI WGS metagenome assembly BFBZ01 (sample SAMD00112614, study PRJDB3348) | symbiont metagenome | host: Chara braunii | reverse complement strand
CCCGCCTCGAGCCCGACCTCGACGATCTGCTCTGGTCGACCGTCAATCTCTTCCATCGCGCCACCGGCCGGATCGAACGCGAACTCGACGACAACGAGCAGGCGCAGCGGCGGAGCCAGCGGGAACAGGACTGCTCCGAGGTGAAGTCCGTCGAGCTGGAGCGGCTTACCGCTGAGGGCCAGACGCTGATCGAACGCCGTGACGCCTTCGAATTGATGCGCGACCAGGCCGCCGAGCACTTCGAGCGCCATGCCGGATCATCCTGGCGGCCGCACAGCGGATCGATGGTCAACCACCGCACCATGACCTCGGCCATGATCGACAGCCGTGATTTTCTCGCCGCCAAGCGCCGCGCAGAAACCGAAGTGATGCTGCCGGCCGGTCCGAAGATCGCCTTCACCGGCGGTCTTGACTTCAACGACCACCGGCTGATCTGGGCCAAGCTCGATCAGGTGCACGCCAAGCATCCGGACATGGTGCTGCTGCATGGCGGATCGCCCAAGGGCGCCGAGCGCATCGCCGCCCGCTGGGCCGACCATCGCAAGGTTCCGCAGGTCGCCTTCAAACCCGACTGGACGAAACACGCCAAGGCCGCACCGTTCAAGCGCAACGATCAGATACTCGAAGTCCTGCCCATTGGCGCCATGGTATTTCCGGGAACCGGCATCCAGGGCAACCTTGCGGACAAGGCTCGTAAGCTCGGCATCCCAGTTTGGAAGTTCGGCGGCGCGTGAGCGCCTTCCAACGCAACCTGCTCGCGGGAGCGGAAGTCCAGCCGGATTTCCACTCCCGTTTTCGCTCAATTTCAGCTATGCTCAGGTCGCGCCATGGTGGTGGTGGAAGGCGACCGTCAGACCTTTTCTCACGGGAGACCATCGCCATGATCTTCATTGGCATCCTCGCCAGCATCGCAGCCATCGGCACGCTCTGCTGGCTCTTGTTCACACTCGCCGTATTTGCGCTCCCGGTCTTTGCCGGCGCCACCGCTGGCGCTTGGGCTTATCAGACCGGCGCAGGCTGGACTGGCGGGATCATCGTCGGCTTTGTCGCCGCCGCGCTGACGCTCGGCATCGGTCAGTTCATACTCGTCTTCGCGCGGCCGCTCTGGCTGCGCCTCGCGGTCGCGATGGTCTTTGTCGCGCCCGCCGCTCTCGCCGGCTATCACGCCACCCATGGTATCGTGAAGCACACGATGCCTTCCGACACGTGGCAGATCGTCTTTTCCGTCATCGGCGCAATTGCGGTCGGCATCACGGCGTTCGTCCGGGTGACGGCTATGGCAGCGCCCGAACCGTCCGGGCGGGGCTTAGCGCGCGCCTGACGCCATCAGCAGCAAAGGCGGGACCAGCGGCTGACCTCCGCAGCGCCGCTCTCGTCATCGAAACCATTGGATGGCGGTCAGCGCTGCTTCGACCTTAGCTTCGGCCACCCCGTGTCGCGTCATCGCAGTGTCCTGCTGGAGCAGTGTGACGCCATTGGGTCGCGCGATCAAAACATCGGTGCGCTGGCTTTCTTGCCAGAGCGGTGTCGGCATCGAGATGCGTCAGGCCTGGACGGTCGCGTGGAATCGCCGGCCGCGTTATTGCCGGGATCGCGACGGCAGCGCGCGCTCGGCCACGTTCTCCTTGATCAATCTCTGTCTAACCGACCGCTCCAAAACGGCCTCTTCAATGGGCTGATCTGGCCGAAGGCCGGCTGCGCCTCGATCGCCTATACGGCAATGGCGCCGATCGACTTTCTTCCCCTGCCGGCTGCGCCGTCATTCCTCGCGAAACAACAAAGTCGCCTGGCTGCCATCCTCCGCTGCGCTGCGGTCGCAAGCGATGCCGCGTCGATCGCCTTCGGCCTGCCGATCGCCATCGAGGCCGCAATGGTGCGGGCTCGGAACAGAGTTCAAGGAGAACTACCATGGCGACCATCGGCACCTTCAAGAAGACCGGCACCAACGAATACGTCGGCGAAATCGTCACCCTCTCGGTCCAGGCCAGAAACGTCCGCATCGTCCCGGAGAGCAACCGCTCAACCGAGAACGCTCCCAGCCACCGCGTCTTCGTCGGCCGCGCCGAGATCGGCGCAGCCTGGTCCAAGCGCTCGAACGAAGGCCGTGACTATCTGGGCCTCAAGCTCGACGATCCGAGCTTCACCGCCCCGATCTTCGCCAACCTCTTCGACGACGAAGGCGGCGAGGGCTACAGCCTCATCTGGTCCCGCCCGAGCCGCCGCAACGCGGATTGACGCCTGGCTCAGGACTTGCCCCGCCCGATCGTCGGGCGGGGCAAGTCCCCCTCAGGGTGCTCGTTGTTTTGCGAATTGCCGGCTTTACGTGGTGGCGGCTCGACCGCTCTGCAGGTTTCCGCCGATCCGGCCGTATAGACCGTGCGCGCAAGTTGGGTCCGACCGCGACTCACCGAGACTCATGTCTCAGTGTCCTCCACCGCCTCATCGAGAAGGTCGGCAGGTCTCACGCCCAACGCTTCCGACAAATGCCACATCGTCAACAGCGTGACGTTCTGCTGGCCCCGCTCCATGCCGCTCACATAGGCGCGGTCCACACCCATTTTCACGGCGACCGCCTCCTGGCTCAGACCGGCCGCGACGCGATACCTCCTGACGTTGGCTCCAAAAGTTCTGCGAATGTCCATCCGCAGGATAGGAGGCAATCGTGCATTATAGCGCTACGTGTTATAATACACGGCCGCGAAGCCAGCGTGCGATGCCGCCAGTGGGACCGCGCGATGCTTGAAAAGCATCGGGAAAATTTCAGCTATCGGTCTGGTTTGCATTGGCGATGCGGATACGATCAATTAACCAAAGAAGATGGGCGCATCGATGACCGTCATTGCTTTCCAGGACCGCCCGCCCGAAGGCGACCACCTGACGGGCTACGACGAAAGCCATCTTGCTCTCTATATTCGGCTCCTGGACGCTGCCGCCGAGGGTGCCGACTGGCGTGAGGCGGTGCGGATTCTTTTCGGGCTCGATCCCGATCGCGATCCCGGCCGCGCCCGGATGGTTCATGACAGCCATCTCGCCCGCGCCCGCTGGATGACCACCACGGGCTATCGCGAGCTCCTCCGCCCCCGCGTGTCATAAAACAGGACACTCCTCCCGGTTGTGCGAGGCATCACGCCGCGCGGTTTTGGGGGCTTCCGCCGCGCCTTGTCGGCGGCAAGGCTTCGCGTAGGGGGCTACTCAAAGCGCGGACGAGGAGACGCGTATGGCCGAGCCGCCGGATTGGCGATTGCAGACAACCGAACGCGCGCTGAACCGACTGGAGCGGCAAGGGTTCGCATGGGAGTTTCTGCGGCGGAATCCCGACTATCGCAGCGACTATGACCGCCTGCACAGTACGCCGCCGAGTCGGCGAGACGTTTCGTTGCTGAGGAGCGCTCCTCCGCAATGGGGGTTACGCTTTCCTGCTCAACCCCGACCTCTCCGCTCATGAGACCGCGATTTATTGGCGGCCCGAACTAATCCCCAGCGTACTGTTGCTTGAAGCTGCGCCGGCAGTGTTTCGATCGGCGCGACGGCTCGAACAACTCGACCTGACCCACGCCATGCTGCACGCGCAGCCCGGCAGTGGACCAGCGATCCTACTGGCCGATCCCGACGGTGATCATCATCTGGTCGCCAGCGCCATCGACTCCGCCCAGCCGCTCGCCGTGTTGCTGCCGCTCGACGACGACTTCCACATCCGCGCCGAAGCGGCGTTGCGATTCCAGCGCCGTCTGTTCGGACGCGCCGCCGGCCCGCTGCCGCGCGCGCTCGCGCTCACGCCGCGTCACCGTCAACGGCTGGTGCGGATGGTGCGCGCGCTGGACGGCAGATCCTCAGGCGCCACCTACCGCGAAATCGCCGGCGTGCTGTTCGAGTCGCACCAGCAGACCGCCACCGAATGGAAAACGTCGTCCATCCGCGCCCAGACGATCCGCTTGGTCAAGGACGGGCAGACGATGATGCACGGCGGCTATCTCCGCCTGCTTGCAGGCCGCTGACCCGCATTCCCTGGGGTACGCGCACAGAGGGGTCTCACTCCGTCATCCACCCGGACGCCGGTGGTTCGCCATCGTGATCGCTGCTTCGCCATCGCACGCCGACGGCGCGGCCGCAGCTCCGGAGGAGACCATGTCAGCAGCGCGACTCGACCCACCGCCACGCTATCTGCGCACGCCCGAGGCAGCGCGCTTCCTCGGCCTGTCGGGTCGCACGCTCGAGAAACATCGCACCTATGGCACCGGACCGGTGTATCGCAAGCTCGGCGGCCGTATCGTCTACGCCCTCGACGATCTGCAGGCCTGGGCCGATCGCGGCACAAGGCAGTCGACGTCTGATCCGGGCCACGGCGTTGTCCACCCTGCAAAACGGCAGGCGACTCCCGCCGGGGGAATGCCCGTGCGACGCGGCGGCGCGTCATGATCGTCGCGCTCCTCAATCAGAAGGGCGGCGTCGGCAAGACGACGCTCGCGCTGCATCTCGCCGGTGAATGGGCTCGGCGAGGGAAGCGCGTCGTTCTCATCGACGCCGATCCCCAAGGCTCGGCGCTCGACTGGTCGCAGCAGCGAGGGCGCGAAGGCCTGCCGCGCCTGTTTGGTGTCGTCGGTCTGGCGCGAGATACGCTTCATAGCGAAGCGCCGGAACTGGCGCGCGGCGCCGATCATGTGGTGATCGACGGGCCACCGCGCGTCGCCAGCCTGATGCGGTCCGCGCTGCTTGCCGCCGACCTGGTGCTGGTTCCGGTGCAGCCATCGCCTTTCGATGGCTGGGCCTCGGCGGAGATGCTCTCGCTGCTCGGCGAGGCGCGGATCTACCGCCCCCAGCTCGCCGCCCGCTTCGTGCTGAATCGGTGTGGAGCACGCACGGTCATTGCCCGCGAGACGGCCGAGACGCTCGCCGATCACGATCCGCCCGTACTCACCAGCACCGTCGGCCAGCGCGTCACCTTCGCCGACGCGGCGCGCTCCGGCCGGCTGGTCTCCGAAATCAACGGACGCAGCCCCGCCGCGCGCGAAATCGTCGCGCTCTGCGCCGAGATCGGAAGGATCGCGCCATGACGGAGCGATCCCAGAAACGTGCCTTCACTGCACGTCCAGCCGATCCTGAGAGCTGGGTGAAAGCCCCCGATCCGCGCCCTGCGCGCGGCGGCGAAGCCGCCAATTTCACCGCACGCCTCACTATCGACGTCACGCCCGGCATGCGCGGTCAGATCAAAATCGTCGCGTTCCAGCGCGGCGTCACCGTCGCCGACATGCTGCGCGAACTGCTCGCCCGCGAATTTCCCCCAGCCGACGGAGACACGCCATGAACGGCGCTCCTCATTTGCGCCGCGTGCCGCCGGCGCTCCTCTTCGACGGTCTGACCCGCGTCGAGCTGACCTGGATTGAGAAGAAGATCGAATACTGGGTCAGGTTCGGCCAGGACGTCCACGAACAGATTCTTGACCGCCGCCGACGCGTGGTCAGCTTCCCGCCCCATAGCGTCTTCGCCTTTGTCCGCTGGGCGGCCAACGACTTCGGCACGATCATCTCACGCATCGACATCGTGCGCGCGATCTCGCCGGGCGAACCCTATCAGACGCTCCCCTTCGTGCGCCCCGGCGGCGACATTCTGCTGCGGATGGACGGCTGGCCGAAGGTCGAGCGCGTTCTGCAGATCGTCGACGCCATCGAGGCGATCGGCATCAATCCCGCCGAGGTCTCGCCGCATCATTGGCGGCACGTTCACAATCGTCTCGCTGCCGGCCAGGAGCCACGCAGCTACACGGTCGAGCAGCATCGCGCCATCCTTCTGCGCCGCGGGGTCGAGCCATGACCCGCTTTGGCTACGTCATGACGACGTACTTCACCGTGATGCTGATCGGTGGCCTCTCCTTCACCCACATCACGCCCAGGCTGATCTGGAACGCGTCCGCCAGCACCCCGATCGGACTCTATTCGCTCGAGCGGTTGCCACGCCTTGAAGTGACCGATCTCGTCGCCGTAGACGCCCCGGAGCCGCTCGCATCGTTCCTCGCCGAACGTGGCTACGTGCCGCGCGGCGTCCCCCTCATGAAACGTGTCGCCGCTCTTCCCGGGCAGCAGGTCTGCCGTACCGGCGCACACGTCACCGTCGATGGCATCGCGATGGGCGAAGCGCTGACGCACGATCGTCTCGGCCGCGATCTTCCCGTTTGGCAGGGCTGCCAGCGCATCGCCGACGGCGAGATTCTCCTCATGAACTGGTCCGTCGAGGACAGCCTCGACGGTCGCTACTTCGGTCCGATTTCCACCCGCTCGATCATCGGCCGCGCAACACCCGTGTGGACCGATGAAGACGGTAGCGGCCGCTTCGAATGGCGCGCCGCGACGCGGTGAACGACGCGCTTACCCGACCTCACCGCATAGCAAAGGAGTCTTCTCATGCCGCAGATCGGCGAATTCAAGCGCACAAAGAATGGCTACGCCGGCCACATCCGCACGCTCTCGCTCGACGCCGAGATCGTGCTCATCCCCGCTGAGCACACCGACGCCGAGAATGCGCCGGACTATCGTGTTCACCACGGCAGTGATGATGGGCCTGAGATCGGCGCCGGATGGAAGCGGACCGGTGAAAAGGCAGGCGATTATGTCTCCCTGCAGATCGATGATCCCACGTTGGCCCAGCCGATCCGCGCGAACCTGTTCCAATCGACCGAGGACAAATCCGCGTGGAACCTACACTGGAATCGTCCGCCCAAGCGCGGCGAGCGGGACTGAACGGTGTCTGGCCCGCGCCACCAAACTGTCGTCGGGCGGCCAAACGCCGTCCGACTGACAGCCTTCCTTCTCCTTTCCGGCCTGCTCCTCGCCGTGCCGCTCAGCGCCACAGCGAACGCGCAGAATGCACCGGCCACGCGCACGGCGCCGGCCCATCCGTTCGCGGCCTACATTGAGGAGGCCGCACAGCGTTTCGGCATCCCGGCCGCTTGGATTCGCGCCGTCATGCACGCGGAAAGCGCTGGTGATGTACGTGCGGTCTCCTCTGCAGGCGCGATGGGCCTGATGCAGATCATGCCGGATACCTGGGCGGAGCTGCGCGTCCGCCATAGGCTCGGGCGTAATCCTTACGATCCGCGGGACAACATCCTGGCCGGTGCGGCGTACTTGCGCGAGATGTATGATCGCTACGGTTCGCCGGGTTTTCTTGCAGCCTATAACGCGGGACCAGGGCGCTACGAAGAATATCTCGCGGGCCGCCCGTTGCCGGCTGAGACCCGCGCCTATGTGGCCGCATTGGTCCCTTCCTTCGGCGGCGGTGACCTGCCCGGTGCAATCACCGTCGCCGCGGCTGATCCTCGCGCCTGGACTGGCGCGCCGTTGTTCATCACGCGGGCTGACGGCATCACCGCTGTCGATCCAGCGCAGACGGGAAGCCCTCCGGACGAGGCTCCGGCAGCAACTCCGGTGCGCGAGACTTCCGTGATGGCCCCGCAATCTTCGGGCCTGTTCGTGGCGCGTTCGGATGGTGGAGGCCCGCGATGACGGCGCTTCGCACGGATCGCGGTTTGGCGGGCTCCAGCGCATCACGGAGTGCGTGGAGGGGGAAGCAGGGCAACACAACCGCACGATGGCAGGATAAAGGGGCGCGATGTGCGCCTCGGTTCGGTTGTGCTTTTTCAAGGACTTACGCAGCGATTTCGCGAGGTGCGCCTGACCGGCGCAGCCTGCGGCTTCGGCCATTTCATAAGCAAATCAGCGCCATCGCGCGATGTGCGGTCTTGCCGCTATGAGCGACGAGATCGATTTCCGCATCCGGCCAGGCCGCATCCGCTCCAGCCGCGTGCAGCGCGCCAGACCGTTCATCGCGCAAGCACTCGCCGCAGCCCAGCGGGCTGGCGGATCGGTCTCCCGCAAGGGGACGATCGGGCCGGGCCACCGCTCCCGGTTCGGTCGGGGTCAGCGGGCGTCGGTGCAGGCCAACCGGCTCATCACGTCCCGTTCGCGCGGCGCTGTCGTCAAGGCGCGCGTCGTCCGTCACGCCGGACGCGGCGCGCCGCTCGCCACCCATCTCAATTATCTGCGCCGCGAGGGCGTCACCCGGGACGGAGAGAAAGCTAGGCTGTTCGGCCCCGGTGCCGATGACTCTGATCCGAAGGCGTTCGCCGAGCGCTGCGAGGATGACCGGCATCATTTTCGGTTCATCGTATCGCCTGACGACGCGGTGGAGATGACGGATCTCAAGACCTTCGCGCGCGATCTCGTCGGGCAGATGGAGAAAGACCTCGGCACCGAGCTCGATTGGGTCGCCGTCGACCATTGGAACACCGAGCATCCCCACGTCCACCTGATCGTTCGCGGGGTGCGCGAGGATGGCGAGAACCTCGTCATCTCCCGCGACTACATCAAGGAGGGGATGCGGGATCGGGCGCGGGATCTGATCACCCAAGAACTCGGACCGCGCACCGATCATGAAATCCGTCGCACCCTTGAACGCCAGGTCGACGCCGAGCGCTGGACCAACCTTGATCGCCAGCTCGCGCGCGATGGCTATCGCACCGGCGTCATCGACCTCGCGCCGCACCCCAACCGACAGCCCGACGAATTCCACGCCCTCAAGGTCGGGCGCCTTCGCAAGCTGGAATCGCTCGGGCTCGCCGACCAGGTCGGCCCCGGCCAGTGGACTGTGTCGGAGAGTGCCGAGGCGACGTTGCGTGATCTCGGCGAACGCGGCGACATCATCAAGCGCATCCATCGCGGTCTTGCCGAACGCGGCATCGAGCGCGGCGCGGCCGGCTACGTACTAGCCGGCGAAAGCCTTGACGATCCTGTCGTCGGCCGTCTCATGGCTCGCGGCCTCGACGACGAGTTGAAAGGCACGGCTTATGCCGTGGTCGACGGAGTGGACGGGCGGACCCACCACATCAAGCTGCCCGATCTCGACGCCGCCGGTGACAGCGCGCCGGGCTCGATCGTCGAGCTTCGCAGGTTCGACGACGCGAAGGGGCAGCGCCGCGTAGCACTGGCAGTCCGGTCTGACCTCACGATCGATCAGCAGATCACCGCGACGGGAGCTACTTGGCTTGACCGGCAGGCCATTGCCCGCGAGCCGGTTGCGCTCGGCGGCGGAGGCTTCGGTGCCGAGGTGCGCGAGGCCATGGATCACCGTGCCGAGCACTTGATCGGACAAGGCTTGGCCGAGCGTCAGAACCGCGGCGTCAGCTTCAGCCGCAACCTGATCGAGATGCTGCGCCGGCAGGAGCTGGATGCCGTCGGCGCCAAGCTCGCCGCTGAGATCGGCCGCCCATTCAATAAGTCTGGGACTGGTGAGTATGTCGCTGGCGCCTACCAGCGGCGCATCGCGCTCGCCTCCGGTCGCTTCGCGATGATCGACGACGGCATTGGCTTCCAGCTCGTGCCCTGGTCCCCCTCGCTCGAAAAGCAGCTCGGCCGCCATGTCTCCGGCCTCGCCCGGAGCGATGGTGGAATCGATTGGAGCTTCGGCCGCAAGCGGGGGCTGGGCCTGTGAACAGCGCACCTCATCAAGAAAGGACTCCGCTATGTCAGCCACCAAAATCCTCTGGGGCCAAATCCTTGTCGTCTCCCTAATTGTGCTCGCCACCAACTGGGCCGCGACGCAGTGGACGGCATGGCAGCTCGGCTTCCAGCCGCAGCTCGGCCGGCCATGGTTCGAGTTGTTCGGCTGGCCGGTCTATTATCCGCCCGCCTTCTTCTGGTGGTGGTACTTCTACGATGCCTATGCGCCGCACGTTTTCGTCAAGGGCGCCTATATCGCGGCATCGGGCGGCTTTATCGCCATCGCGGTCGCCATCGGCATGTCGGTCTGGCGCGCGCGCGAGGCCAAGAATGTCGAGACCTATGGCTCGGCGCGGTGGGCGCGAGCCGATGAAGTCCAGGCGGCCGGCCTGCTCGGACCCGATGGCGTGGTGCTCGGCAGGTTTGATGGCGCCTATCTTCGTCATGACGGACCTGAGCATGTGCTGTGCTTCGCCCCGACCCGCTCCGGCAAGGGCGTCGGCCTGGTGGTGCCGTCGCTGCTGACCTGGCCCGGCTCCGCCATTGTTCACGACATCAAAGGAGAGAACTGGCAGCTCACCGCCGGCTTCCGCGCGAAGCACGGCCGCGTGCTGCTGTTCGATCCGACCAATGCGAAGTCCTCCGCTTATAACCCGTTGCTCGAAGTCCGGCGCGGCGAATGGGAAGTCCGCGACGTCCAGAACATCGCCGATATCCTGGTCGATCCCGAAGGGAGCCTGGAAAAGCGGAACCATTGGGAAAAGACAAGCCATGCGCTGCTGGTCGGCGCAATCCTGCACGTCCTATATGCCGAGACCGACAAGACGCTCGCCGGCGTCGCCGCCTTCCTGTCCGATCCCAGGCGGCCGATCGAGTCGACGCTCGCCGCCATGATGAAGACCGCCCATCTCGGCGAAGCCGGGCCGCACCCGGTCATCGCATCGGCTGCGCGCGAACTGCTCAACAAATCGGACAATGAGCGATCGGGCGTGCTGTCCACCGCCATGTCGTTCCTCGGGCTCTACCGCGATCCGGTGGTGGCCGAAGTGACTTGCCGCTGCGATTGGCGCATCACCGACATTGCCGGCGGGACGCGACCATCGACCCTCTATCTCGTTGTCCCCCCGTCCGACATCGCGCGCACCAAGCCGCTGATCCGGCTCATCCTCAACCAGATCGGGCGCCGGCTGACCGAGGACCTGCAGGCGAAAGGCGGCCGGCACCGCCTGCTCCTCATGCTCGACGAATTTCCGGCGCTCGGGCGGCTCGACTTCTTCGAATCCGCATTGGCCTTTATGGCTGGCTATGGCCTGAAGAGCTTCCTGATCGCCCAATCGCTGAATCAGATTGAGAAAGCCTACGGGCCGAACAATTCGATTCTCGACAACTGCCATGTCCGCGTCAGCTTCGCCACCAACGACGAACGGACGGCCAAGCGCGTGTCCGATGCGCTGGGAACCGCGACCGAGATGCGCGCGATGCGCAACTATGCCGGACACCGGCTCAGCCCATGGCTTGGCCATTTGATGGTGTCGCGATCGGAGACCGCGCGTCCGCTGCTGACGCCAGGCGAGGTGATGCAGCTCCCGCCCGCCGACGAGATCGTTATGGTCGCCGGCACGCCGCCGATCCGAGCGAAGAAGGCGCGCTACTTCGAGGATCGCCGTTTTCAGGAGCGCGTGCTGCCGTCGCCGGCGCTTGCGAAGCCAGCCGCGGGAAAGCCGGACGATTGGAGCGTCTTGCCATTGCCGTCGCGGCCGCAACTCGATGCAGCCGCGCAGCAGGACGGTACCGGCGACGAGGACTCGACTGGCTCCGAACGGCGTCAGCAACCGGAGCTGACTGCGGTGAAGCCTGTCGAGAGGAAGGCGCCGATCGACAACGAGTTCGACCTCGATGGTCCCGACGACGCCGATGACGACGCTGCGCGCGCAGGTAGGCTGAACCAGGTCATGCAGGGCGTCGCGCGGCAGGTGTCGCTCGATCCCAATGACGGGATGGACCTCTGAGCGAGGCGGTCATGAAGATTCTGAAGAAGCAGCGCCTCTCGGTCTATCTCGATCCGGACATCATGAAGGCGCTCGCCGTTTATGCTGCGCGTCGCGATCAATCGCGATCCCTGGTCGCGGAAGCGGCGATCGCATCCTTCCTGTCGCCCGACGCCGCCGAGCGCCAGGAAGCCGCGACCACCAAGCGATTGGACCAGCTTGACCGGCGCATGACGCGCATGGAACGCGACCTCGGCATTTCCGTGGAAATGCTGGCGGTTTTCGTCCGCCACTGGCTCACCACCAATCCGCCGTTACCGGAGCCAGCCCAGGCAGCCGCACGCGCACAGGCGGGCGAGCGGTACGAAGCCTTCGTCGCAGCACTCGGGCGGCGACTCGCGAAGGGACCGAAAGTGCGTGAGGAGATTTCCGAAGACATCGCAGGTGTCCCCGGCGCGGAATAATCGTCGCTCCGCATCGCAAGAGTTTGTCAGTTCCGCCGTCGCCCTGTCTTTGTACGCCAGAGCACTACGACCCCATCCTGCTTGTTGTCATGACCTGATTTCTGCCTCTTCTACTGATCCCCGATCCAGGGCCGCGTGTTTGCGGTCCCGCGCAGAACGGGGACGACATGGCGGTTTCTCACCAGCAATCAGAGGCGATCCTTCGAGGCGCGCGCATGTTGCGCACGGCCCTCGGCCCCGCCATCGCCGGATTCCTGGAAGACCCGTCGATCGTCGAGGTGATGCTCAATCCCGACGGGCGGCTCTGGATCGACCGGCTGTCCGATGGACTTTCTGATACCGGAGCGCGCCTGTCGCCCGCGGACGGCGAGCGCATCGTCCGCCTCGTGGCGCATCATGTCGGCGCAGAAGTTCATTCCGGTTCACCGCGCGTGTCGGCGGAGCTTCCCGAGACGGGGGAGCGGTTCGAGGGCTTGCTGCCTCCGGTCGTGGCGGCCCCGGCGTTCGCAATCCGCAAGCCTGCCGTCGCCGTCTTCACACTCGCTGACTACGTCGCCGCCGAGATCATGTCGGCCGGACAGGCTGAGATCCTCAGCCGCGCCGTCGCGGACCGGCGCAACATCCTCGTCGCCGGGGGCACCTCCACCGGCAAAACCACGCTCATCAACGCCTTGCTCGCCGAAGTGTCAAAGACCTGCGACCGCGTCGTGCTGATCGAGGACACGCGCGAGCTGCAATGCGCCGCGCCCAACCTAGTCGCCATGCGCACGAAGGATGGCGTCGCATCGCTCTCCGATCTCGTCCGCTCCTCGCTTCGCTTGCGCCCCGATCGCATTCCGATCGGAGAGGTGCGCGGCGCCGA
>BFBZ01001885.1_pt1 | contig 12804 bp, 12 predicted proteins | sample 1888401 | NCBI WGS metagenome assembly BFBZ01 (sample SAMD00112614, study PRJDB3348) | symbiont metagenome | host: Chara braunii | reverse complement strand
CCGACCATCCATCGGATTCGAGCCAGATGCTGCGGGTGTGCTCGCCGTTGACCTTCATGAGCCAGTCTTAGCCGCCCGCCGCAATCGGAACAATATCGGCCCAGTCCTTGCGGGGCCTGTCCCGAATCCATGCGTTTTCGCGGCAAAAACAGCCCCCGTTCCGCCGACAGTCAGCCGCAATTTTGGCCCGCGCCAGCCGCGAACGCGCGGGAACCTTTGCCGCGTCGGGAGACGATTCAGAGGGGTGAAATCATGCTTGCCAAACTGGCGAGGGCCGTCGCCCTCGCACTTTTTATGTCGCCGGTCGCGCTGCAAGGCCATGCTTCGTCAAACCCTGCCGCGGCGAAGCCGATTGTCGAAGTCGCCTTCGTGCTCGACACCACCGGCTCGATGGGTCCGCTGATCGAAGGCGCCAAGCTCAAGATCTGGTCGATCGCGACCACGATCGTCGAAACCAACCCGGACGCCGAAATCCGCATGGGCCTCGTCGCCTATCGCGACATCGGCGACGAATACGTCACCAAGACGTTCAATCTCACCACGGACATCCAGGATCTCTACGCACAGTTGCTTGAGCTAAAGGCGCGCGGCGGTGGCGACTGGCCGGAGAGCGTCAACGAAGCGCTGCACATCGGCGTGACGAAGTTGAACTGGACGCAGGACCCCGAGGTCCGCCGCATCATGTTCCTCGTGGGCGACGCGCCACCGCACATGGACTACGCGCAGGACACGAAATATCCCGAAGTGCTTCGCATGGCGCGCGAGCGCGGCATCACCGTCAACGCGGTGCAGGCCGGCGGCGCGCGCGACACCGAGCGCGTCTGGCGCGAGATCGCGCAGATGGGCAACGGCCGCTACATCCCGATTCCGCAGGACGGCGGACAGATCGTCATCATCGAGACGCCGTTCGATGTCGAGATCATCGAGCTGCAAGGCCGCATCAATGGCACCGTAATTCCCTACGGTCCGAAGATGCAGCGCTCCAGCGTCGAGCAGAAGACGCGGCAGGTTGCGGCGGCGCCCGCGCCGACCGCCTCCGAGATGGCCGGCTACATGGTGCGCAACGCGACGCGTTCGGGCGGCACCGACGCCATCACCGGTGCGGGCGATCTCGTCGCCGACGTCACCGCTGGACGGCAGAAGCTCTCGGGCGTGAAGGACGACGATCTGCCGGACAATTTGCGCGGCCTGAGCGCGGAGGCGCGTCAGGCGCTGATCGACAAGCAGATGGCGGAGCGCAAGACGCTCAACGAGAAGATGGCGGCGCTCGTGAAGAAACGCGACGCTTACGTCCTCGAAAAACGAAAAGCATCGCCGAAGGTGGCGGACTCCTTCGACCGCGTCGTCGAGGACACGCTGAAAGCACAGATCAAGCGATAGGACCTGAGGGCAACTTGCAGCGCAGCCGCCGATACAGTACTCCCGCCGGACCGAGCCGGCGGGAGCAGCAGTGAATGTCGATTGACTACGAGGTCGAGTACAACAATCGCGCGAGAGTTCCGGAGCATCCGGAGATTTTCGCGCGTTGGACCCGCGACGCCGCGGCCTATCGCGAGGAGGCATCGGCCCAGAAACGTACTGAGCTCGGCATCAAGTTCGGCCCGAGCGCGCGGCAGATCATCGACCTGTTCATGCCGGAAGGCGGCGGCATCGACACGCTCGCCATGTTCGTGCACGGCGGCTATTGGCGCTCGCTGGAGCCTTCGATGTTCAGCCACATGGCGCGCGGGCTGAACGCGCGCGGCATCGCGGTTGCGGTATCGGGCTACGATCTCGCGCCGCAGGTTTCCATCGCCGACATCATCGCGCAGACCCAGCGCGCCTGCCTCTATCTGTGGTGGCGCTTCCACAAGCGCGTGATGGTGAGCGGCCATTCGGCCGGCGGTCATCTCGCGGCCTGCCTGCTCGCGACCGACTGGAAGGCGATTGCCGACGACGTGCCGAAGAATCTGGTGCCGGCGGCTTACGCGATCTCGGGCCTGTTCGATCTCGAACCGCTGATGCATCTGGAGTCCAACGCCGACTTCAAGCTCGACGCGGCCGAGGCGCGCCGCCTCTCGCCGCTGTTCTGGCCGGTCGAGGAGGACCGCGAGTTCGATGCGGTGGTCGGCGGCGCGGAATCGTCGGAGTTCATCCGCCACAGCAAGATCATCGCGGAGGAATGGGGCGAGCGCGGCGTCAAGACGCGCTATGAGGAGCTTCCCGGCGCGAACCACTTCAGCGTGCTCGATCCGATGCCAGATCCCAACAGCGCGATGGTCATGCGGATCGCTGCGCTGACTGAGAAGACGCGCTGAGCGTCAGAACCAGTATCGCCAGGCATAGGCCGCGGTGAGCGCCGCGCCGATGACGACAACGATGATCTTCATCGTGCCCGGCGACACCAGAGCGCCGATCCGTCCACCGAACAACCCGCCGATGACCGCGCCGGCCGCCATTACGGCGGTTTCCGGCCAGCTCACGGCGCCGGTGATCGCGAAATAGATCACGACCACGACGGTGTTGATCGCGGCGACCAGATTCTTGATGGCGTTGGCCTCGCGGTAATCGCCCTCGGCCACCACCGACAGAACGCCAAGCAGCAGAACGCCGACGCCCGCGCCGAAGTAGCCGCCATAGACCGAGATCGGCAGCAGCAGCGGCATGCTGGTGACGCTCATCGCCGGGTTGCCGGCCGCGGCGCGGCGCGCCCGCAGCCACGCGCCGATCTGCGACGAGCAGGCGAAGATCAGCGTTGCGAATCCGAGCAGAACGGGAATCAGGATTTCGAACAGCCGGTGCGGGGTGTTCAGAAGCAGAAACCCGCCGATCACCGCGCCGATCACGGAGGCCGCGACAAGGCCGAAGAAGGCGCGACCCAGCGGCGGCAGCAATTTGCGGTCGAGCAGCACGGCCACGATGTTGGCCGGCACCACCGCGGAGATGTTGGATGCTGTTGCGGTGATCGGCGGCAGGCCCGCGGCGAGGAAGGCGGGAAATGTCACGAGCGACGCGCCGCCGACCATGCTGGCGAGCGAGCCGCCGGCAATGCCAGCGGCGAACAGCATCGATCCGGTGTGGAGGTCCATTAGCACTCCGTCATCACCGGGCCGGCGCCATAGCGTGTCGAAGACACGCGTAAACGCGCTAATGGCGCCGAGTCCCGGTGATCCCGATTCATTGAGCACAGTGCCCACCTAAGCGAGATGCCCGGCACAAGGCCGGGCATGACGCCGTTGTTAGAACTGAGAGTCGATTTCAAAAGAACGCCTGAATTCCCGTCTGCGCGCGGCCGAGGATCAGCGCGTGGATGTCGTGGGTGCCCTCGTAGGTGTTGACCGTTTCGAGGTTGCACATCACGCGCATGATGTGGAATTCGTCCGAGATGCCGTTGCCACCGTGCATGTCGCGGGCCACGCGTGCGATATCCAGCGCCTTGCCGCAGTTGTTGCGCTTCATCAGCGAGATCGACGGCGGCGCGGCCTTGCCTTGCTCCAGCATGCGGCCGAGACGGAGCGCGCCTTGCAGGCCGAGCGCGATCTCGGTCTGCATGTCGGCGAGCTTCTTCTGCACGAGCTGATTGGCGGCGAGCGGCCGGTTGAACTGCTTGCGGTCGAGCGTGTACTGCCGCGCCCGGTGCCAGCAGAACTCGGCGGCGCCCATCGCGCCCCAGGCGATGCCGTAGCGCGCCATGTTGAGGCAGCCGAAGGGACCGGCGAGACCCGAGACGTTCGGAAGAAGGTTCTCTTCCGGCACGAAGGCGTCTTCGAGCACGACCTCGCCCGTCACCGAGGTGCGGAGCGAAAGCTTGCCTTCGATCTTCGGCGTCGAGAAGCCCTTGGTGCCGCGTTCGACGATGAAACCGCGGATCTTGCCCTCGAGCTTCGCCCAGACGATGCAGAGATCGGCGATCGGCGCGTTCGAGATCCACATCTTCGCGCCGTTCAGCTTGAAGCCATTCGGCACCTTCTCGGCGCGCGTGATCATCGAGCCCGGATCGGAGCCGAAGTCGGGCTCGGTGAGGCCGAAGCAGCCGATCAGCTCGGCCTTGGCGAGCTTGGGCAGATATTTGCGCTTCTGCGCCTCGGAGCCATACGAATAGATCGGGTGCATCACCAGCGAGGACTGCACCGACAGCGTCGAGCGGTAACCCGAGTCGACGCGCTCCATCTCACGCGCGATCAGGCCGTAGGCGACATAGCCGAGACCCGCGCCGCCGTATTCCTCCGGGATGGTCGGGCCGAGCAGGCCCTGCGCACCCATCAGCGGCAGCAGCTCCTTGTCGACCTTCTCCTCGCGCCAAGCCATCTGCACACGCGGCATCAGCACGTCCTGCGAGAAGCCGCGCACGCTGTCGCGGATCATGCGCTCTTCTTCGGACAGCTCGCCTTCGAGATCGAGCGGGTCTTCCCAGATGAACTCGCTGTCCTTGAGGACTCCGGCCGGCTTCTTGGCGACCTTCTCGGCTGTCTGCGACATGGTAAGCTCCTTCGAATACGCACGGCGGGTTGCCCCGACTTGGCGGGTTTGCCCTATTATAGAGCGTTCCGGGCCATTGCAATGAAGAGCGTTTTTCTGGCGATTGCCGCGCTGGTTGCTGGGCAGATGTCCTGCGCGGCGGCGCCGATCTGGAATTGTGGCGGGGGAAAGAAGCCCGAGGCCACAAGCGCTTGCGCCGACCCGGAGATCGTCCGGCTCGACAAGGCGATCGACGCGCGGATCGCCCGGCTCGCGGCATCGACCGATCCGGTGACCGCCCTGCTGCTCAAGCGCGACCAGCGCTGGTTTCAGGACGCCCTGATGATAGGCAACGCGTCGGACGTCGAGCTGAAGGACGACACCCAGCGGCAGAGTATGAAGGATCGCCTTCAGGCGCGGCTGAAGACGCTCGAGTCGATGCAGCCGAAAGCCGACGGTCTCCCCGGCCATTGGGCCAACGCCCTTCTCACCGCGAAGGTGACGAAAGCCGCCGGCGATGCGCTGCAAATCGAGATCGAGGGCAAGGTCAACTACGACGATATCGACGAAACGATGGAATGCGGGCTGAAGGCCGAACTGAAGCCCGAGGGCGACGGCTGGTTCCGCGGAACGCCGGTGCGGCCCGACGGCAAGCCATCCGGGGAGAGCAAGGAAGAGACGAAGGGCAAATCGGATGTGCTGCGTCTGCGGATGCAGGCGGGAACGCTGCGCATCGTGCTGATCGAAAGCGAACGATCGGATGTCTGCAACGGACCGAGCTTTGTCGGCGGCACCTATTTCGTGACCAGCGCAGCGCCCTCGTCCGGCAAGGTGCAGACTGTCGCGCCGACGTTCGATTGCGGGACGGCAAAGAACGAGGACGAGGAGGAAATCTGCGCCGATCCCGAGCTTGCGCAGAAGGACGTCGAGCTTGCGAAGCTCTACCGCGACACGCTGAAGCGGCTGGACTCGAAGAACGCGGGCTATCTGCGCGAAGACCAGCGCGGCTGGGCCGTGATCAAGAACGACAGCTTCAGCTTCAATCTGCATCCCTATTCGGACAAGCGGTATTCCCATGTGCATCATACCAGTGGCGCGCGCGCCGACCTGCTGGAGAGCCAGAACGGGCGCATCGAGATGCTGCGCGGGCTCGACGAAGCGCGGAAGGGTTTTGTCGGGCGGTGGATCGGCTACAACGCGGGGGTCACCATCGCACCAAAGAGGGGTGCGACCGACGGCACGCTAGCGGTCAGCGGCGGCAAGTGGGACGCCAACGACTACAAGGCCCACTGCGAACTCGACGCCGAAGGCAAGGCATCAGGGAATGCGTTGAAGACGGACGACGACTCGCCGCGTTTCGCGCGCGACGGCATGACACTCACGGTCGATGCGCACTATCCGGACAAGCCGCGCACCAAGGATATGGAGCTGAAGATGAAGCGGCCGGACTATTGCAGCCGGCTCGACACCGCGAAGGCGCGGCTGTTTCCGGTGAAGGACGGCGCGAAGGTGAAGGAAGGCCGGTAAACCGGCGCTCTCTACACTCACTGTCGTTCCCGCTTGCTCCCCTGTCGTCCCCGCGAAGGCGGGGACCCATAACCACCACTCTTTGTATTCGCGAAGAAGAGCTGGATCCCCGCTTTCGTGGGGATGACAGCGGAGTTTGTGGCGATGACAGCGAAGTACGGCGCGGGTTAGTCGGCTAAGCCTTGCACACCTTGTTCGCAATCGCCCGGAACGCCGCGAGCTGATCCCCCTTCAGATTACGCTGCTCGTCGCGCCCGACGAACACCTTGAACATCACGCCACCTTCGAGATTGAAGAACAGGATCGACGCCGAGGGGCGGCCAAAGAACGGCCGCTCGATGAAGCCGACGCCCGCGCAGCGGTCGTGTCGCAGATGGCCGTGGAAACCTTTGCTGCCGGCGAGATTATAATAGCCCTGCCCGACCTTGCCCTCCGGCACCGGGCCGGAGAATTCCATCACGCCGTCCTCGGTGTGGATGATGACGGTGACGTCACCCCACTTCGCGACCTCACCCATCACCTCGATGAAGGCCTCGCCCGGCGCGAACCTTCGCATCTCTTCGGGCAGCGCCTCGACCACCGTGCGAAGCGTGACACCACGCTCCTTCGCGGCCTTCTCAATGATGATCCCAGGATCGGCGGCCAAATCGGCCCGCAGAACACCCATCGCCCTCTCCCTTGCCACTCCGGCGCTTACGCCGCCGCGTCCTTGCGGGTCTGCGTCAGCACCGACTGGAAGCCCTCGAACTTCGGATGCCCAAGATACATCGGAGCGGACGACGAAGAGTTTCCGGCGCGGGCATGAGCGGCACGGAATTCATCCGACTTGGTCCAGGCCTCGAAATCGGCCTTCGACTGCCAGACCGTGTGCGAGGAATAGAGCGTGTGGTCTTCGGCCTCCGGACCGCGCAGCAGATGGAATTCGACGAAGCCTTTCATGCGGTCGAGATAGGATTCGCGGCTCGACCACACCTTCTCGAAAGCCTCTTCCGAACCCTTCGTCACCTGGAAGCGATTCATTGCGATGAAAACCATGATGTCTTCTCCTTTGGTTGTTCGATTCAGTCAGCAGTTTGAGACGGCAATGCGACCTCACGCGCGAACACCGCTCCTTCGCCTGGAGGAAGCGGGAGCGGGTTCGCGTGCGAGGCGCCTAAACAGCGCAGGATGAAACGCGCGGGCGATCAGCCTCCCTTGAAGGTTTCATCGGAGAACTGGACCTTGAGACCGGCCTTGAACGTGCGGCCGGCGCTCGGAATGCCGTCGAGATAGCGGATGTAGTAGTTGTCGAGCAGGTTATCGACCGAGAACGACGCCACCGCGTTGGGCCGGAACTGCCAGCCGAAGTAAAGGCCAACCAGCTCGTAGCTCGAAACCGGCGTCGTGCCGGCCGGAACTGAATTGGCGTCCTTGCCCGCGACCGACTGCCAGCGAACGAGCGCCGTCAGCTTGCGGTCGAAGAAGCGGGCGCCGACCGTCGTCGCGATCATGTCCGGCGGCACGGTGCGCAGCGGCGCGTTGGTGTCGACGTTGTTGCCACGGATGCGATGGCCCGACACACCGATGAACCAGACGCCGGCGTCGTAGGTGCCCTCCCACTCGTAGCCCTGAAGCTTCGCGTTCGCGATGTTCTGATACTGGAAGAACTTGTAGAGCGTGCCGAAGCCCGGCACGAACACCGACGGACCGTAGTTCACGCCCTCGATGAAGTCCGACACATCGTTGCGGAACCAGTTCGCCTTGATGCGCAACTTGTCGCCCGGGGCGAAGAGATTGTCCTCGCGGATGTTGACGCCGACCTCCTTGTTCTTGCCGACCTCGGGCCGCAGATTCGGATTCGGCAGGAAGCAGAACAGGCCGATGGTGCCGTCCGCGCAGGTGAAGATCGGCAGGCCGGACGGCGGATGCGTTCCGGTGACCAGCGTCTCGGTCACGGCCGGCGCGCGATAGCCCTCCGCATAGGTGCCGTACACCGTGAACCAGCGGATCGGCGTGATGCCGACCGTCGCCTTTGGCGACACGCGGCTACCGCTCGACGATGAACCGCCGCCGGACAGATTGTACTGGTCGTAGCGCACGCCGGTGATGACCTCGAGCCAGGTCGAGTAGTTTGACCGGAGCTGCGCGAAGCCACCTGACACCGTGCGTTCACCCGACGGCGTGAACAAAGCCGCCGTCGAGTACGGGTCTGTCACCAGAACGTCGTCCTTGAAGAAATCGCCGCCGTAGGTCAGCGCGTGGCGCACCGGCCCAGTGTCGAAGCGCGACGTGTTGTTGGCGTCGAAGCCCTTGGTGTCGATGTTGAAGTTGCGGTATCGGCCGATCGCGGATGCCGGCTGAACATTCTTCTGGTCGGTGTTCGACTCGTTCCAGTATGCGGTCACAGCGTAGTCGAAGATGCGGTCTTCCGGACGCGAGTACTTGTAGCTGCCGGTGATCGTGTTGTTCATGACATGCGTGTCATAGACCGAAGCGGTCGTGCTCGCGGTCCAGGGCGCGCGGTAATAACTGTCGTAAGCGATGCCGCTGATCTTGACCTCGTGACCCTGCGCAGGCCGGAAGGTCGCCTTGCCAATGCCCGTGCGGGTGTCGTTGTAGGTGTTGCGGACGGTCACGCCGTCGGCCGGCATGTTCGCGATGGGAGAGCCGATCTCGCCGGTCGAATAGTTGTCATTCTTGCGGCCGACGTAGCCGCCGAACAGATCGGCATAAGGCGTGCGTGCCGCGAGGAAGGTCGAGCCGAGACCCGCCCCGAAGCTGCCCATCTGGCCGTGCATCAGCGCGCCGAAGCGCTGGCCGGGCTTGAGCACGTCATCGACGTCCTTGGTCTGGAACGAGACCACGCCGCCGATCGCGCCGGAGCCGTAGATGTTGGCGACCGGGCCGCGCACCACGTCGACGCCGGAGAGGATTTCCGGCTCGAGATAGAACATGCCGTTGGCGTTATGGCCGGAGCGCTGGAAGTTCTGGCGCGCGCCGTCGATCAGGACGTTGACGCGGCCGAAATCCTGCAAGCCGCGGATGTTGATCGCGGTCGCCGGATCGTCACCACGCTCGGACATCCAGACGCCGGGCATGCCCTGGAAAATCTCCGAGACACGGTTCGGCATGAATTGATCGATCTGCTCCTGACGCACAGAGCTGACAGCCGCCAGCGCCTCGGTGGTTTTTTCCGAGGTCTTGGTTGCGAGCACCGTGACCGGATCGAGCGTCATCGCGCTCTGCGCATTCGCCCCCGACAACACGCCGCTTGCACACAACGCGAGCGACGAAACACCCAACAGGAGCGCACGCGCGCTCCGATCCCAAACAGACATAAAGCCCCCACCGCGATTGGCTGATTTTTTTCGGCGGGCTGGCTTCGGCCGCGTAACCGCGGTGCGTGCTGGCTGGCTTCCTTTGGGCGGCAAGCGTTGTGCTCTACCGCTCCAATATTGCCTTTGTAAAAGACATGTATTACTCAAGTCAAGACAAGGAGTTACAAGTTATAACAGCTCTAAACTATGTATTGCTTCAAGTAATACAGTTTAAAATCGCTCAAAACTAAGAAGTAAATTCAAGAAATACATCGAATACAGAGCACGTGAATCGAGATGAATGCCGCTTCCTCCGATGACAATGCGAGCAACGCCGCACCAACAAACAGTTCAGCCGCGGCGGCGCGCAGCATTGCCGTTCAAGACAACCAGATTGACAGCCGGGAACTCTTCGTCGGCACGCGTGAAATCACGATCGCGCACGGCAGCGACATCTATCGGCTGCGGCTCACCGCGCAGAACAAACTCATTCTCACGAAGTGAGTGACAGGCCGATGCGTCATATTTTTCACAGACAGGCGTTGTGTGCGGCAATCTGCCTCGCACTGACATGCGCGGCGGTTGCGGACGCCGTCGTCGTGAAGGATGCCACCGGCCGCGAGGTTGTGGTGAAGGACGGAAGCCGCATCGTCTCGATCGGCGGCGCGGTGACCGAGATCCTCTACGCGCTCGGCTTGCAGGACCGCATCGCCGCGGTCGACACCACCAGCGCCTACCCTCCGGCGGCGCTGAAGGAAAAGCCGAACGTCGGCTACATGCGCGCGCTCTCGCCGGAAGGCGTGCTGGGGATTGCGCCGACGCTGATCCTCTCCATCGAAGGCACGGGCCCCAAGCAGGCGATGTCGGTCATCGAAGCGGCCGGCATTCCGCTCGTGACGATTCCCGATTCTTTCTCGGGCGAAGGCATTCTCGAAAAGGTCCGCATGGTCGCGCAAGCAACCGGCGTCGAATCGCGCGGCCGCTGCCTCGCCGACAAGGTGCACGCCGATCTCGATGCGCTCGCGCATGTCCGCAAACGTGTCGACAAGCCGATGCGCGTGATGTTCGTTCTGTCGTTTGTCGGCGGGCGGGCAATGGTGGCGGGCAACAAAACCGCCGCAGACGGAATCATCAAGCTGGCCGGAGCGGTCAACGCCATCAACGAATACGAGGGTTACAAGGCGATCAACGACGAAGCCGTGGTGGCCGCAAAGCCCGACGCGGTGCTGGTGATGAGCCGCAGCAGCGCGGAGCAGCTCACCGCCGAAACGATCTTCTCCCATCCGGCCTTCACGACAACGCCGGCCGCCGCGAACAAGGCTTACGTCTTCATGGATGCGCTCTATCTCCTCGGCTTCGGTCCGCGCACCGCGCTTGCGGCGCGCGATCTCGCCTTCAAGCTCTATCCGGACCTGAAGCCGGAGGCGTTGCCTTCCGAAAGCAAGGCGGGTTCTGCCGAAGCCTGCGTAAAATGAGCAGCATCGCGTCCACACCGACGGCGCTCGCCGGCTCGTGGTGGCGGACCGCTACCGCCGGCACGCTGGTGCTCGGCGGGCTCGCGATTCTGCTGATCGCCGCCGCTGCGGTTGCCGCAAGCATTGGAGCTGCCGGCATTCCGGTGTCGCGCCTGCCGGCGGCACTCGGCATCGCGCAAAGCACGACGGACGCTGCGATGCTCGCGCGCGATCAACTCATCCTGTGGTCGATCCGCCTGCCCCGCATCGTGATGGCGGCGATCATCGGCGGATTGCTCGCGACCGCAGGCGCCATCATGCAGGGCCTGTTCCGCAATCCGCTGGCCGATCCGGGCCTTGTCGGCGTCTCGAGCGGCGGCGCGCTCGCGGCGGCGGCGACCATAGTTCTGGGCGACAGGCTGCTCGCGGGCGGCGTCATGAAGCTGCCGTTCGAGTTCTTGCCGATTGCCGCGTTCTTCGGATCGCTCGCCGCGACCGTCGTACTTTATCGAATCGCCACGCGCGAGAACCGAACCTCGATTGCGATCTTCCTCCTCGGCGGCATCGCCATCGCCGCGCTGGCGGGCGCGGGCCTCGGGCTTCTGGTGTTCGTCGCCGACGACCGGCAACTGCGTGACATCACCTTTTGGATGCTTGGCTCGCTGTCCGGCGCGACGTGGGGCCGCGTCGGCACGCTCGCGCCGTTCTTCGTCGTGACGCTGCTGTGCATTCCGCTTCTGGCTCACGGACTCGATCTGCTCGCGCTCGGCGAAGCCGAGGCGTTCCATATGGGGGTCGAGGTCGAGCGGCTGAAGCGCATCTCCATCGTGCTGGTGTCGGCGATCACCGGCGCGGCGGTCGCCTTCACCGGCGTGATCGGTTTCGTCGGCATCGTGGTGCCGCATCTCCTTCGGCTCGTGATCGGGCCGGGGCATCGCCTCCTGTTGCCCGCATCGGTTTTGCTCGGCGCGGTGATGCTTCTCATCGGCGACACCTTCGCGCGCACCATCGCGGCTCCTGCCGAAGTGCCGATCGGCATTCTCACCGCGCTCGTCGGCGCGCCGTTCTTCCTCGCCGTGCTGCTGCGGCAGCGCTCGCTGACCAGCCTATGACCGCCGCACTCGAAAGCTTAGGACTCTCGATCCGTATCGGCGCGAAGGCGCTGGTGGATGACGTGTCGCTGGCGATTGAGCCGGGCGAGACCGTCGCGCTGGTCGGTCCGAACGGTGCGGGCAAATCGACCTTGCTTCGCGCGCTGTCGGGCGAGATCGCCGCGAGCGCGGGCGCGATCAAGCTCAAGGGCCGCGATCCGCGCGACTACCGGCCGCGCGTGCTGGCGCAGCTTCGCGCGATGTTGTCGCAGAGCATCAGCGTGGCGTTTCCGTTTTCCGTCGTCGAGGTGGTGCGCATGGGCGCCGGTGACCGGCGCGGTGCGGCGATCGACCGGCGGGTCGATGCGGCGTTGGAAGAACTCGACCTTGAGCCGTTCCGCCACCGCATCATCGGCACGCTGTCCGGCGGCGAGCAGCAGCGTGCGCATCTCGCGCGAGTGCTGGTGCAGCTTTCCTGCGGCGAGGAAATCCACGGACCGGGCGTGCTCCTCCTCGACGAGCCGACCGCGGCGCTGGATCTCCGCCACCAGCTTGACGTGCTCGCGGTGACGAAGCGCTGCGCCGAGCGCGGCGTCACCGTCATCACCGTCATGCACGACCTCAATCTGGCGACGCTGTTCGCCAAGCGCGTCGTCGTGCTCGGCAACGGCCGCCTGCTCAACGATGGCCCGCCGTCCGAGACCATCACCGACGGCATGCTGGAGCGCGGCTTCGGCGTGGCTTCAGTGGTCGGCCGGGTGCCCGAGCCGGGCACACCGTTCCTGCTGCCGCACAGAGCGCGGAAGGCCACCCACAATTAGCTGAGCAGGGCTGCCCCGCTTCCAACGCGGCCGGCATTCCGTTGCCGCTGCGGCAGTGCTCCTCTATGGCTCAGGGCATGTCCGCAACGGAAGCAAGCCCGAGAAAGCCGAGCCCCGCATTCACTGTCGCGCTCGGCCTGGTCGCACTGATCACGCCGCTCGCGGTCCACCTGTTCTT
>BFBZ01001874.1_pt1 | contig 12808 bp, 14 predicted proteins | sample 1888401 | NCBI WGS metagenome assembly BFBZ01 (sample SAMD00112614, study PRJDB3348) | symbiont metagenome | host: Chara braunii | reverse complement strand
AGGGATGACGCATTCCTTGTAGTAGCGGATCTGGCGCTCGCGCTGCGTGGCCTCCTCCTGCGGCGTGTCGTAGAAGTGCGTGAAGTAGGAGCACATCAGGCGGCCCGGCTTGCGGCCGTGCTTGATGCAGGTCTCGTTGTAGAGATCGGCGACCTGCTTCAATCCGCCGTAGCTCATCGCCGCCGCGAACGGCGCGACGATCAGGCCGTAGCCGAGACGCGCGGCAAGCTCGATCGACGGCTTCGAAAACGAGCCGATGTAGGCCGGCATCGGCTTCTGCACCGGCTTCGGCGTGATGCGGACGTCGTCGAAGTGATAGTGCTTGCCGTGATGGGAGATGCGGTCCTCGGCGGCCCAGAGCTTCTGGATCACCTCCATGCCTTCTTCGAAGATCGACTGATTGTTGCCGAAGTCGACATGGAACGGCGCGTATTCGCGGCTGTCGTAGCCGCGGCCCGAGGCGAAATCGACGCGGCCGTTGGAGAGCAGATCGAGCGTCGCCCATTGCTCGGCCACTCGAATGGGATGATGCAGCGGCGTCACCGTGACCGCGGGCGCGAGACGAATGTGCTTGGTGCGCGCTGCGATGTAGGACAGCACGAGATCGGGGCAGGACAGCACGCCGAGCGAGTTGAAGTGATGCTCGCCGATCCAGGCGGAGTGCATGCCGATCTGATCGGCATAGAGCGCCTCGTTCGTGATGTCCTCGACGAACTGGTTCGGGGTGCGCGCGTTGTTTTCGTAGTGGTTGTCGCTGAGCGTGAAGTAGCCGAATTCCATGATCGTCTCCTCCTGTCGATGCAGCCTTATGCGGTGCTTTCGAAGCCGAAGGTTAAGTGCAAATGCAATTGTTGTAAATGCAATAGTTTGGATTATGCTGAGACCGATTGGCCGATTAGGTCAGCAATGCTTTCCTAATCCGGAGCCGCTATAGCTGGGATTCATGAAAGACCGCCCGCATCTCGTTCTCGACAACTATCTGCCGTACCTGATCAACCGCGTCGGTTCGGCGGTGGCGGAGACCTATACGGCGGAAGCGCTGACGAAGCGCAACCTGAGCCTGGCGATGTGGCGCGTGTTGGCCGCGCTGTCGAACAACGGCGAGCAGCGGCAGATTGATCTCGTGGCGATGACGTCGATCGACGCTTCGACCATGTCGCGTCTGGTGACGCGGCTCGTTCGCGATGGGCTGGTGACGCGCAGCCGCTCCAAGACCAGCAATCGCGAGGTGGTGATCGAGCTGTCCCCAAAGGGAAGGGCGTCGGTCGAAGGGCTGATCCCGATCGCCAAGGACATGGAGAAGGTCGCGATCGCAGGGATTTCGGCGAAGGAACTCGAGATCGTCAAAAACGCGCTCCGCGCCATGTATGCGAACTTGACCAACGGACGGAAACGCGGGCGCTGAGAGCGGTAAACTCCGCTGTCATTCCGGGGCGGCCCGAAGGGCCGAGCCCGGAATCCAGAAACACGCTCCGGTTTTGGTTCTGGATTCCGGGCTCGCTCGCTGCGCTCGCGCCCCGGAATGACGCCGGAGTGTTATGTCTTGCAGGCGGTGGTCGGGTCAGTCCGGCTGCGCTAATCTCCCGGCTGAACCGATTTGAAAGAGGAAGTGACGATGCAACAAGGCGCTGCCGCACGCGTGAAGGGCCCACTGGTCTGGCTCGATATGGACCAGAAGGCGCTCGACGACGCCTACGACCAAGCGGTCTACGCGCCGAACCGCGATCAGGTTCACAGCCGCAACCAGTTCAACAGCGACCGCGTCCGCGCGCGGCTCGGTGCCCCGAAACGGATGGCCTACGGCCCGACCGAGCTTGAGAAGCTCGACCTGTTCGCAACCGACAAGCCGAATGCGCCCATCAACATCTTCGTGCACGGCGGCGCGTGGCGAACCCGGACGGTGAAGGACTACGCCTTCCTCGCCGAAATGATGGTGAAGGCCGGCGCGCACTGGATCGGCCTCGATTTCGACGGCGTCGAGAACACCAAGGGCAACCTGCTGCCGATGGCGGATCAGGTGCGCCGCGCGGTGGCGTGGGTCCACAAGAACGCCAAGAGCTTCGGCGGCGACCCGGAGCGCATCTACATCACCAGCCAGTCATCCGGTGCGCATCTGTCGGGCAACATCGTCACGACAGACTGGAAGGAATACGGCGTCCCCGCCAACGTGGTGAAGGGCGCGCTGCTTTGCTCCGGCATGTACGACCTCAAGCCGGTGCGGCTGTCGAAGCGCTCGGAGTATGTCGCCTTCACCGACGAGGTGGAGGAGAAGCTGTCCTCGATTCGTCATCTCGACCGGCTCAACTGCCCGGTGATTGTCGCCTACGGCACCTACGAGACGCCCGAGTTCCAGCGGCAGAACAAGGAGTTTGCGGCCGCCGTGAAGGCCGCCGGCAAGCCGGTCACGCTTCTCGTCGCCGAAGGCTACAACCACTTCGAGATGACCGAGCTGATCGGCAATCCGATGAGCATGCTCGGCAGCGCGGTGCTGGAGCAGATGAAACTCTAGGGAAATGCGGGGGCGGGGATGTCTTCAATCACGCGGCGCTCGGCTCTGGCGGGCGGGGCTGCCCTGGCGATGAGCGGAACGGCATCGGCGCAGCCCGCGCCTGAGCGGACGAAAGGCCCGCTGGTCTGGCTCGACATGGACCAGAAGGCGCTCGACGACGCCTACGACCAAAGCGTCTACGCGCCGAACCAGCGCCAGGTCACCGGCCGCTACGTCACCAACAGCGAAGCGGTGCGCGCCCGCATCGGTGCGCCCAAGCGTTTCAGCTACGGCGCAACGCCGATCGAGGGCTTTGACCTCTACGCCGCCAAGCAGACGAACGCGCCGGTGCAGGTGTTCATCCACGGCGGTGCATGGCGCGCCGGGCTCGCCAAGGACTATGCAACGCCCGCGGAGATGTTCATCAACGCCGGCGCGCACTTCGCGGTGCTCGATTTCAACAATGTGATCGAAGCCAAGGGCGACCTGATGGTGATGGCGAAGCAGGTGCGCAACGCCGTCGCCTGGATCTACAAAAACGCCGGGAGCTTCGGTGGTGATCCGAACCGCCTGTTCGTATCCGGTCACTCTTCAGGCGGTCATCTCGCCGGCGTCGTGCTCACCACCGATTGGAAGAACGACTTCGGTCTGCCGGCGGACGTTGTGAAGGGCGGCGTATGCGGTTCCGGCATGTTCGATCTCAAGCCGGTGCGGCTCTCCAAGCGCTCCGAATACGTCAAATTCACCGACGAAATCGAGCATGCGCTGAGCTCCCAGCGCCATCTCGACAAGCTCAACTGTCCGGTGGCGCTTTGCTATGGCACGCTGGAGACCCCGGAATTCCAGCGCCAGTCACGCGACTTCGCAGCGGCGGTGAAGGCGGCCGGCAAGCCGGTCTCGCTCACAGTCGGGCAGGGCTACAACCATTTCGAGATGAACGAGACGCTGGCGAGTCCCTACGGCGTCTTCGGTCGTGCGGTATTGGAACAGATGAAGTTGTCGTCTTGACGCGTTGACTTGCGCGCCGCTCCGCTCTCTCATCCCGATGACGAACGCCAAAAGGCGCATTTGGGAGGATGAGACAGAATGAAGACGCGGACGGCCGTTGCCGGAACACTTTTGGCGTTATTGCTTGTCGCTGCCGGGCCCGCTGTGGCGCAGCCGCAGAATTATCCGAACGCTCCGGTGCGGATGATCGTCACGACGGGCGCGGGCGGCGCGCCGGACGTGATCGCGCGCATCGTCGCTGAGGCGCTGTCGAAGCACTGGAACCAGCAGGTGTTCGTGACGAACCATCCGGGCGCGGCGGGTTCGATCGGCATGAAGGTCGCGGGCACGTCGCCGGCGGACGGCTACACGCTGCTGCATGCGCTGTCGTCGAGCTTCGTCGCGCTGCCGGAGGTGGCGTCGAGCTTTCCTTACGACCTCGTGCGCGATTTCGTTTCGATTGGCTTCATCTGCGAGCAGCCGATGGCCTTCGCGGTGCCGCCGGAGCTTGGCGTGAACACGCTTCAGGAGTTCATCGATTACGTGAAGAAGCGGCCGGGGCAGGTGAACGTCGCGGTGCTGAGCCGTGGCGGCATTCCGCATCTGCTGTCCGAGTGGATCAAGTCCGAGGCCGGCCTCGATATGACCTCGATCAATTATCCCGGCACGCCCGCGGGCCTGTCTGACGTGATGGGCGGGCGCGTGCAGGCGATCTCGGACGGGTTGCCGAGCCTTGCGGGCGCAATCGCCGGCGGCAAGCTGAAGCTGATCGCGGTCGGCGCACAGAAGCGGCTGCCGAACATGCCAGACGTGCCGACCGTTTCGGAGACGCTGCCGAACATCAAGCGCGCGCTCGGCTGGTTCGCGCTCATGGCGCCGCCGGGAACGCCCGAGCCGATCGCCAAGAAGATCAGCGACGACCTGCGCGTCGTGCTGAACGACCCGGCGTTGAAGCAGAAGTTTCAGGACATCGCGAGCTACACCAATCCGATGAGCCAGGCTGAGCTGATCGCCTATATCCGCGAGGAGCAGGCGTTGTGGAAGCCGGTGATCGAAAAGATCGGCATGCAGGGGAAGTGACGCACGAGCGCATTGCTTGCAGTTGAGCTTCGCGCCATCCTTCGAGACGCCTGCCTTCGGCAGGCTCCTCAGGATGAGGCCGGTGGGTGTGTCGGTATTCTTTCTTTCGCGACCGCTCGGTGACTGTTCCGCCCTCATCCTGAGGAGCATTGCGTAGCAATGCGTCTCGAAGGATCGAGGGCGGCCCGTGTCTCAAGGGGCATATTTGTATGTTTTGCGGTGCGCCGACGGCAGCTATTACGTCGGCTCTGCGCGTAATGGCCTCGAAGAACGTGTTGCCCAACACAATACGGGCGCGTTCGCCGGCTACACGGCGAAACGGCGGCCGGTCACCTTGATTTTCTCCCAGCATTTCGCGTCAATCACGGACGCCATTTCGGCGGAGCGGCAGGTCAAGGGATGGTCGCGGGCAAAGAAGGAAGCGCTGATACTGGGCGACTGGGCGGGCGTGAGCCTGCTGGCGCAGCGTCGGCGCCCTCATCCTTCGAGACGCGCGGCTTCGCCGCGCTCCTCAGGATGAGGGCGATCATCGCTGCCGTTGTTGCTGGACTAAGTGCGCTTGCTTCTCCAGCCAGCGCGCAGGACGCCTATCCCAACAAGACCATCACCATGATCGTGCCGTTCGCGGCGGGCGGCTCGACCGACGTGATCGGCCGCGTGGTGGGCGAGGGGCTGGCCCGTGTGCTCGGCCAGCCGGTGGTGATCGACAACCGCGGCGGCGCGGGCGGTTCGATCGGAACGGCTGCGATCGCGAGGGCTCAAGCCGACGGCTATACGATCGGCATGGGCACGGCATCCACGCTCGCGATCAATCCGGCGGTCTACAAGAACCTGACGTTCGACGTGCTGACGGACCTCACGCCCATCGGAAATATTGCGGCGGTGCCGAATATCATGGCGATCAATCCGAGCGTGAAAGCCACCAACATGATGGACTTCATCGCGCTCGCGCGCACGGAGCCCGATAAACTGTCCTACGCATCGCCCGGCCTCGGCTCCGTCGCGCATCTTCTTGGCGAACAGTTCAAGCTCGCAAGCGGCACCGCGATCGTGCACCTGCCATACCGCGGCATGGGGCCTGCGCTGAACGACGCGATCGGCGGACAGGTGCAGGTGATCTACGACAATCTGCCGACCACATTGCCGCTGGCGCAGGACGGGCGGCTGCGCGCGCTCGCGGTGTCGGGCGGCAAGCGCACGGAGGCGCTGCCGAACGTGCCGACCTTCGCCGAGGTCGGGCTCGATGATCTCAACTGGATGGCGTTCTTCGGGCTCGTCGCACCGAAGGACACGCCCGCGCCGATCGTGCGGAAGCTGAACGAGGCGCTTGTAAAAGTGTTGGCGATGCCCGATGTGAGGGAGCGCCTGTCGAGCCAGCAGGCGGTGCTGATCGGCAATTCGCCGGAGCAGTTCAGGGCCGAGATCGCGCGCGAACTCGCGCGGATGAAACGTGCGGTTGCGGCCGCCAAGATCGAACTGAACTAGGAGAGTGAAATGAAAGCGTCGTATTTCGATCAGCATGGCGGGCCGGATGTTCTCAAGTATGGCGACCGGCCCGATCCGGTGGCCGGCCCCGGCGATGTGGTGGTCGATATCCACGCCTCGACCGTCAACGGCGCCGACTGGCGTGTCCGCGAAGGCGGCTACGGCCCGCAGAAGTTGCCGCACATCTGCGGCCGCGATTTCTCCGGCGTGGTGAGCGCCGTCGGCGAAGGCGTCACCGATCTCAAAGTGGGTGACGCGGTGTTCGCGGTGATGCCCGCCGGGCAGGAGGGCACTTACGCGGAGAAGGTCGCGGTGAAGGCCGCGGTCGTTGCGAAGAAGCCGGATGCGTTGTCGCACGTGGATGCGGCTGCGCTCGCGCTGATCGGACTCACGGCGATTAATTCGGTCGACGATACGCTGAAGCTCAAGAAGGGCGAGACGATCCTGATCCAGGGCGGCGCCGGCGGCGTCGCGAGCTTCGCCATTCAGTTTGCCAAGCACCTCGGCGCGAAGGTCATTTCCACGACGAGCACGGGCAACGTCGACTATGTGAAGAGTGTCGGCGCCGATCAGGTGATCGACTACAAGAAGGACGACTTCACCAAGCTCGGGCAGACTGTCGACGCGGTGTTCGAGACCGTCGGCGGCGAGACCGCGACGAAGTCCTATTCGGTGCTGAAGCCCGGCGGCCGCGCGGCCTTCATCGCATCCGGCCCGAAGGCGCCCGCGACCGACCGCACCGATGTGCAAGGCTTGCGTCCGCCGGTGCCGCGCGGGCGCGCGCAGATGGAACGCATCGCAGACCTTGCGGTGAAGGGCGTGGTGAAGGCGCCGGAGGTCAAGCTGTTCAAGCTGGCGGATGCCGCCGAGGCACAGCGCATCAGCGAAGGCCGCCACTTCCGCGGCAAGCTGGTGTTCAAGATCCGCTAGTCTCTATCGCGAGGCATGCCCTTCGGAAAACCGGTTTCCGCTTTTCCGGGGCATGCCTAGTTCCTCACCCCGCGCAGCAGAAAGTGAGCGACCAGCGCGACGGCGGCGAAGACGCCGACGCGCATGGGATGCTGGCAGAAGCTGTAGGCCCGAGTGCAGATGTCCGTTGCGAGCGGATTGCCGGTCATGTGGTTGGCGCCGGCCCAATAGAGCAGGCCGGCCACGACGGCGAGAACCAGCGCGAGAAACAAAGTGCCCATCGACATGACGCAACCCCGACGGTTTGGCTGCGGTTTGTTCCAGTTCGGAGAGCTTACGCGCGACTTCTTGCCCGTCGGTATGTGGGTACGCTTCGAATTGCATAAAGCTGTCGGCAAATCCGAACATGCCGCGTAATCCGGCCGCCAGATGTGCGCGCTTTAAAATTTGATGTACGCCGGCGCGAAACGAATTGTGCCGTTGGCGATTAAGGGATGGGGGGCGGTAGAGAAGCGTGCGCGCACAAGGGAGCCCCACCATGCGAGCGTCATCGAAATTTCTTGGATCGTGTGCTTTCGGATTGCTGATTGCACTCGCCGCCACCGAAGCCTCGGCCCAAATGGGCAATATTTCCGGGCGGTATATCTGCGTCGAGAACTGCCGCGGCGTGCCGGGCGGCTTGGCCTATGTGACCCAGAGCGGACGAGACCTGAACTTCGTCGATGAGTCCGGCAATGCGTCGCGGGCATGGTTCGACTGGTCCAACCCAAACAAGATTTGGGTGGACGGTTGGGATCAGAACGTTCTGATTTCGCCGAGCGGCACGACGCTCCAGTTCGACCGTGGAACGGTGTGGGAGCGCGCCGTGGAGATGCCGCCGCCGCCCGTGCGCCGCAAGGTCACTCGGACAAAGAGGGTGACGGTGACGTCGCGCTGACGCGAACAGCCGGTGCGTTGAACTCATGATCCGATAGCGAAGTCTCCGTCCGCCCGCTAGCCTGTGAGGGCAGCGGCGGACGGGGCTTTCGATGGATGGTGCAGTTTACGTGATCGCGCTTGGCGCGGTCGCTGCGGGTTTCGTGCAAGGTCTGTCGGGCTTCGCGTTCAGCCTCGTCTCCATGTCGTTCTGGGCCTGGAGCATCGAGCCGACACTCGCGGCTGTGCTCGCGGTGTTCGGCGGATTGAGCGGGCAGCTCCTTGCGGTGTTCTCGGTCCGGCGCGGCTTCGATCTCAAGCGCCTGCTGCCGTTCCTGATCGGTGGGCTTGCCGGCATTCCGCTCGGCACGTGGCTGCTGCCGAAGCTCGACATCGTTCTGTTCAAGGCCGTGCTCGGCACAGTGCTGGTTGTGTGGTGTCCGGTCATGTTGTTTGCGCGGCACCTGCCGAAGATCACGGCGGGCGGACGGGTTGCCGACGGCGCTATCGGCCTGATCGGCGGCGTCTGCGGCGGGCTTGGCGGATTTTCCGGCGTGTTTCCCACGCTGTGGTGCACTCTGCGCGGCATGGAGAAGGACGCGCAGCGCAGCATCATCCAGACGTTCAACCTGGCGATGCTTGCCACCACGATGGCGTCTTATGTCGTCGCCGGCATGGTGACACGCGAGATGCTGCCGATGTTCGGGGTCGTCCTCGTTGCCGCGCTCATCCCCGCGATGATCGGCGCGCGCCTCTACATCGGCATCAGCGAGGCCGCGTTCCGCAGCATCGTGCTGTCGCTTCTCACCGTGTCAGGCGTGGCGATGTTGGCGTCGTCGCTGCCGGCGATTGTCGGCCGGATGTGAGCTACGCGACCGCGCCGGCCTTGTCGCGGCGCAGAACCTTGCCGGGCAGGGCTTCGGTGTGCGTCGCGTTCTCGACCACAAGGGCGCCGTTGATGATCACGCTGGTGCGCGCGCCGGTTGGATATTGATGCGGATCGCGATAGGTGGCGCGGTCGCGGAAATCCTGCGGATCGAAGATGACAACGTCGGCGGCGTAGCCTTCCTTCAGGAGGCCGCGGTCCTTCAGCTTGAGCGCGCGCGCGGTCGCGCCGGTCATCTTGTGAATGGCAAGCTCGAGCGGCAGCACGTTCTTCTCGCGCACATAATGGTCGATGATGCGCGGGAAGGTGCCGTAGAAGCGCGGATGCGGCATGCCCTGGCTCACGGTGCCGTAGGTCGCGACGCAATTTCCGTCGGAGCCGACCAGCGCCGTCGGCGAGCGTACGATGTCGGTGATGTCGTCCTCGGAGATCGAAGTGACGAGCACGCGCGTCGCGCCGTTGTCGTCGACCAGATAGCGGCAGACCATGTCGATCGGATCGATGCCCTTGGCCTCGGCGAGCTGGGCGATGGTCTTGCCTTGATGCTCCGGCTGAAACGGCGAGATCGAGATCTGCACGCAGTCCCATGACGGAATGCGGCCCCAGTTGTTGAGGCCGTCGCGTTCGATGTCGGCTGAGATGCGCTCGCGCGTCTCGCTCTTGGTGAGGCGGGCGAGCATGGCGTCGACGCCGCCGGCCTGCACCCATTGCGGCAGGAGGTTCTTCAGCGGGTTCGAGCCCGCCGCATAAGGGTAGGCGTCGCAATCGACGTCGAGGCCGCGCGCCTTCGCCTTGGCGATCATGTCGAGCGCCTGACGCGCTTTCCCCCAGTTGTCCATGCCCGAGCATTTGAAGTGGACGATCTCGACGTGGACGCGGCATTGCTCGGCGATCTGAAGCGCCTCTTCAACGGCCTCGATGACCTTGTTCGACTCGTCGCGCAGATGCGTGAAGTAGGCGGAGTTGTATTTCTTCAGCACATGGCCGAAGGCGATCATTTCTTCGGGCTGCGCGTAGGAGCCGGGCGATGTGAACAGGCCTGACGACATACCGAGGGCGCCCGCTTCGAGCCCGCTTTCAAGGAGCGCGATCATCGCCTTCAACTCGTCCGGCGTCGGCGCGCGGTTCTCCATACCCATGACCATGAGGCGGAGCGTGTTGTGACCGACGAGCATTCCCGCGTTCACGGATGTGGAGGGGAACGTGTCGAGATAGTCCGGAAACGTCAATTCGCGGAACGGCAGCCACGGCGCCGACGGCGAGAGATAGTCCTTCAAGAGCGCGACCTTGCCGGGAAGGGCCGGTGCGACCGAGAAGCCGCAATGGCCGATGATCTCGGTGGTGACGCCCTGGCGCACCTTGCTCTCGGCCTTGGGATTGATCGGCAGCGTGAAGTCGGAGTGTGTCTTGATGTCGATGAAGCCGGGTGCCACGGCAAGGCCGGTGGCGTCGATGGTCTTCTTCGCGGGGCCGCCGGCATTCTGCCCGAGCGCGACGATGCGTCCGCCTTCGATGGCGAGATCGCCGGATACGCCCGGCTTGCCGCTGCCGTCGAACAGAAGGCCGCCGCGGATGAGAATGTCGTGAGGCATGAGGTCAGGTCCCGGAATTGCAAGTCACACGGACCCAAACTGCTACACGATTGGCGCGGCTCAATCGACCTTGATGTTGGCCTCTTTCGTCACGCGCACGTAGTCCGTGTGCTGGCGTTTTACGTGCGCCGCGAAATCGTCGCCGCACACGCCGATGGTATTGTAGCCCTGCGCGGTCAGCTTGGTCTGCACGTCGGAGGCGGCGAGCGCGGTCTTGAACGTCGCGATGTGCTGCGCGACGATGTCCTTCGGCGTCTTCGCGGGGACCATCAGGCCGAACCAGGCCGTCGCCTCGAAGTCCTTGTAACCGGACTCCATGATCGTCGGCGTGTTCGGCAGTTGCGAGAAGCGTTCGCGCGAGGCGACTGCGAGCGCGCGAAGTTTTCCGGCGTTGACCTGCTCCATCACCTCGGACGGATTGGCGAGCACGGCCATCACATGGCCGCCGAGCAGCGCGTTGGTCGCGGGCGCGCCGCCGCCGAACGGTACGTAGGTGAGCTTGATATCGGCGGCGCGCATGAAGGCCTCCACTGCGATGTGCTGCGTGGTGGCAGGGCCGACGGTGGCGTAATTCAGTTCGCCGGGCTTCGCTTTCGCCGCGGCGACGAAATCGGCGAGCGTCTTGAACGGCGCGTTGGCGTTGACCACGAGGATTTGCGGCGAATTCACCAGCAAGCACACCGGCTCGAAGCTCGTCAGCGGATCGTAGGGGAGCGATGAGCGCACCGCGGCGTTGATGACGAACGAGTTGGCCATCATCAGCATGGTGTTTCCGTCGGGCGCTGCGCGCGCGACGATTTCTGTTGCGATGACGGTGCCGCCGCCCGGGCGGTTCTCCACCACGATGGTCGGACCGCCGGTCTTGGCGATCTGCTCGCCGAGGATGCGTGCAAGGATGTCCGCGGTGCCGCCGGCGGGGAACGGCACGACCATGCGGATCTGCCGGGGCGCGGGAGAGGGCGGGGATTGCGCGGTGGCGCGATCGAGCGGCGCGAGAGCGATCAGCGCTGCGGCCAACATCGCCGCGCATTTCCAGCGAGACACCACCGGCATGCGAAAACTCCCCCGTTTCTCCGCCGTGCATCAATGACGGTAGCCGGGGTTGCCGGTGGTTTGAAAGGGGCTGGGAAGCCCTAGCCAGGCGTCCGTTTGGGCTGCACTTGCTGCTGCTGTTGTTGCTGTTGTTGGGGCTGCACAGCCGTCACCGGCTGGAACGGCGGCTCATACACCACGTCGGTGGTGCTGTTGCGCTCGGCCTGGGCTGCCAACAGCAGATAAGAGGCCGCGAGACGCCGGTACTCGGCTTTCAGGTCGAGTCTCGGCTCCTGAAGCGCCTTGGCGCTCAATTCAGCAGCTTTTACGCGATACCGGTCCGCGGAGCTCGCGGATGAAGTCACTGCATTCATGATTTCCCGTCACTGAACGGTTCCTGGTGCCCCGTTCGGAGAAACGCCACGGTGGCTTGTTCGTTCCCGAATCAGGGTTTGGACGGATTGCCGCGGACGGGGGGCGGCCCATACCCCCCGCTTGACCCTGGCGCCTGCGGGCGGGACCATTCTGTGCCGGAGGCAACATCATGGATTCGAAGATCGCAGTATGGCTCCTGTTTCGCGCCCTGCGCTGGGTGTGCTGGATCGCGTTCTTCGCGGTCTGCGCCTATGTCCGCATCAACCGCGCCACCATCGTGACCTCGCTCAACCAGCTGCCGCAGAGCCTCGAGCTTCTGATCTACAGCCTGGGCTGCGCGGCCGTGTTCGCGGGCTTCTTTGAGCTGATCATGCGCGAGAAGACGGGACTTGGGCGGCCGGCATTTGGACAGCTCATTCCGCCGGTGGCGAAGTAAGGCCGATCGCGGCGGCTGAAACGAAAGAAGCCGCCAATCGAAGCCGGAAGAGCGAGCCCCATGCAAAAGGGGCGAGCTATCGGCTCGCCCCTCGCGGTATCTCGACCGTCCCGCAGGTCAGAGCGGGATCTTGCCCTCCTGACAATCCTTGATGGATTGCCACCACTCCTCGAAGTCGTGGTCGAAGCCGCGCTGCCGGGACATGGCGTAGCACGCCTCCCAGGTGGGCTTCCTCACCTCCAGATGCTGCTTCTTCTTTCCGTGCGGCGCGTCTGTCTGCGGCGCGGCGGCTTGAGCAGCTGAGAATGCAAAACAGGCGGCCAGCGTGAGGGCGGCCGCTAAGGCTTTGGCTTGCATGAGTATCCCCGAGATTTTGTCAATTAACATAGTTGCCCCAGGGACAATTTGTCTCAGGCAGCATTTTACCGTCAAGGGATGCCGGTGGATTTCTACCGGTCAAGCGGCGGTGGTTCGGTTCAAATCCTCACATTTTCAGGTGCTGTCCTAATACGGACACCCGCTAAGGCGATTTAGGACACTTGCATTTGTTCTACATGTGTTCTTCTGTAGCTCGATGGCTGGTGCTGTCCGTGTTTAAGCCCCCGTGTCCTAATTCGAACTGC
>BFBZ01001884.1_pt1 | contig 12809 bp, 8 predicted proteins | sample 1888401 | NCBI WGS metagenome assembly BFBZ01 (sample SAMD00112614, study PRJDB3348) | symbiont metagenome | host: Chara braunii | reverse complement strand
CGCCCGCTGCGGCGGTCGGCCGGTGCCGCGAGCGGTGGCACGTGCGCTCCTCGCTGTCGGGCACCGCCAGACGCTCGAAAGCTGGCTCGACGCGCTCCCCGAAGACGTGGCGCCGGACGCCCGCGCGCTGATCGAACCCGACGACCCGCCGCTGCCGCACCGGGGGCGCGCGAAAGTGCCGGATGCGCTTACCTATCGCCGGACCGCGACGAGGTCGTTCGAGGTGCGCTACTGGAAACAGATCACCGCCCTCAGCGAGGGACCGTTCCTGAACAAGAACAACGCCGACTGCTGTCGCGACCCCGTCACCCAGAAGCTCCTCCCGTACTTCGAGCGGCAACTCGAATCGCTCGGTGATCACCTGCTCGGCTACTACGCCCGGACCATTGCCGCTGCACAGATGACCGGGAAGGTGCTCACGGGAGAGATCCCGTTTCAGTGGCAGACGGACCTCGATTACTCGTGGATGGGCGGCTGGCTGCGGAACCAGGAGGGGGCCGCGGAGCGGAACATCGTTGTGGTCATCCCCGGCCGGGACCGGTCGCAGGCCGTCATCATGTCGGACCACTACGACACGGCGTACATGGCCGACCGGTACGAACCGAGTTGCGGCGGGGKGCTGGCGCGGATGGCCGCGTGCGGGGCCGACGACAATCACTCCGCGACCGCCGCAATGATGCTGGCCGCACCGATTTTTCTCGAACTGAGCCGAAAGGGGTTACTCGAACGTGACATCTGGCTCATTCACCTGACGGGGGAAGAGTTCCCCTCGGACTGCCTCGGAGCGCGGGCCCTTACCGAGCGCTTGGTCGAGGGGGAATTGCGTCTGCACCAGCCGAACGGTAAGACGAAGGACCTTTCGGGGACGCGCGTCCGCGGGCTGTACGTGTCGGACATGATCGCCCACAACAACGACCACGAGCGCGACGTGTTCCAGATTTCGCCGGGAACAAGTGCGGACTCGTTCCGGTTGGCGGAACACGCGCTGCACGCCGCCAACGTCTGGAACGCGTCGGTGCCGGTGTGGAACGAACGCCCCGAGCGGGCGGGGCGGCCCCGCGGCCGGCGCAGTCCGCACGGCGGGGCAGTTCCGGAGGTCGCCCCGCACCTCGCGCTCTCGGCCGAGATCCGCACGTCCGTGGACCCGCGCAGCACGCTGTACAACACCGACGGGCAGATTTTCTCCGACGCCGGCGTCCCGTGCGTGCTGTTCATGGAGAACTACGACATCAACCGGAGCGGGTACCACGACACGCACGACACGATGGCGAACATCGACCTGGACTACGGCGCCGCGCTGTGCGCCATCACGATCGAGGCCGTTGCCCGGGTCGCGACCGTGAAGGACTGATGCCGGATCTCGCGCAAGAATTTTGGTACTTGATTAGCCCGTCGTCCGGGCTACTCGACGGTCCGGTCAAACATTGTGCGGGTTCGGCAACCGGCTGCTGCCACGCCCGCTGCTGTTCGGGCGATAAACGAGTACTCAATCGGAGCGCGTAATTGTGACCGCGAGCGAAAAGATCGACGCCGCGATCAACTACCTCATGAAACGCGGTGTCTCCGGGAGTAATGCCGCACCGCCTCACTACTCCCTTCTGTGGGCCTTCGGCGCCCCCCTTCCACCGCCCCACTTCCAAAGTTTCCTCGGCCTGTTCACATTCAATGCGCTCTTTTTCGGAGGGCTCTTTGCTGTACTCGCTCTCGTCGCCGAGCGCCATCATGCCACACTTGAGGTCATGCTCCTCATGGGGCCAAGCGGTGGGCTTGTGGTCGGAATCCTCTGTGCGTCCATTTACCGCTGGAAAGCACGGCGACTCGGGCTTCCGTTGTGGGACGATTTTCCACCACCGAGTGCCGACGAAGATGCCGGTTGGTAAACACCGGCTCGGTGTTCCGCAATACAATTCCGAGTTTTGTAGGGAGGGACAAGGCTTGGCGCCGGCCCMCCGCMCTCCGGRGKGCGGKGGGCCGGCGCCAAGCCTTGTCCCTCCCGACTACACACGCACAGAGGCGTCCGACGCCGGGACGTGTGTTTCGGCCGGAGGGCACCAACCTCATTCGATCTGCTCGAGCCAGTACCGTGCGATCTGGCTCAAGCGGAGGAACTCCGCTTCGGTGAGTGGGTGGAACCGCCCCTCGCGGTCGGCAAAATCGTCAGGGGCACTGATCAACAACAGGCCGCTGGTGTCGTCGAAAAAGTGCGGGTGGGCCCGCGCCACTTGTACGGTCCACCACTCCTTCGAGTGGCCGGCGGGCCGCACCTCATATTCCGCAACGAACGTGGTCATGGGAGATCGCTCGTTTTGCTGGCGACCATTTCAGTTTCCCATGTCCGTACCAAAGGTTGAAGCCGTCCGCGGGATTTTTTCACGCGAAGGCTCATCGCCGCCCCGATACCTTCGCCACCGGCGCCACCGGCGCCACGGTGAGCGCGGGTCACGACCGCGCAATGCCGCGGCCAGAAATGTTTGCTGCTGGTGCTTTGTTGTGTTCAATTTTCGAAACGTGATTCGATATTATAGTGCAGCCGTTTCGTGAGACCAAGCCGGACCGCGCCCGTCCGACGGAGGGGGAGCCGTGGACGACCTCACCGATCGATTGCTGCTCTGGGAACACGGGCACCCGACCGCGTTCAAGGCGATGTGGTTCGCGCCCGGTGCGGCGGAATACATCGGCCCCGCGCACCGCGGCGAGGTGACCCGTTTGCAAGAGGCCGATCGCTTGGTCCGCCTCGGGAGCGCGGTCGAAGTGTTCGACCTCGACTTGTACTACCCGGCCTCGGTGTATCGGGTCACGGCCGGACCGTCCGCTCAGCTCACCGTTCTCACTGCCTACGAAACGCACCTGGGTTGAATGCGGTCGCACATGAAACCGGTGTTCGCCACCGCTTTTTGCGCCCGACGCGGGGGCGCTCACGAGCGCCGGTCCCGGGCGCGTGTCGGCGGTGCCGTGTGAAGGGCCGACGGGTTTGTGAATGAGAGATGTGGCTCGGCCGGTTGAAGCGATTACGTACCCATGAATCGCGCGATCGGGGGCACCAGGTCCGTCCGCCACACCAACCACCACAACGCGCCGGCAACGACCGCCAGCACCGTCACGACGAGCGGAAGGAGCGCCCACCGTGTGTCCGGCACCTCCGGCGTTTCGAGCCGCGCGTCCAGGGCCAGGCAGATGCGGTGCAGTTCGGCCAGCGTGTGCCGCTCGAGCCACGCAAGCGCCTGGAGCGTCACCCACGGTTCGACTGTGGTCCGCACGGCGTCGAGGCACTCGGCCGGAACGGTCGATGACCCGCGGGCCGCGCCGATGGCCGCCAGCAGTGATCGGTACAGGACCTTGTACTCCTCGGCCGAAACGGGCGGCTGCTGCCCCGTCGCGCGGGCCACGACCACGGCGCGCCAGTCGGCCCACAGCTTACGCAGTTCGGGCTCCACAGATGGGGGCGGGGGCTGCTGGGGAGCGGGTCCGATCTCGACGGCGGGTGCCGCGGGAGCGGCCGGCGCTGTGACCGGCGCCACGGGTGCGGCGGGCGCGGTCGGCAGCGCTTGTGCGCACGTGGTCACGGGCCGCGAGGACGGGTGGCGCGGCGGCGCGGCCGGAAGGTCGTTCTCGCGGAGGAGGCCGGACAAGACGCTTCCCGCCAGGGCTTCGATCAGTTCGGCTGCGCTCTGGTACCGGTCCCCCGGCTGCTTTGCCATGAGCCGAGCGACGATCGCCGCGAGACCGACCGGAACCTCCGGCCTCAACTCGCGCACCGGCCTCGCGTTCTGGACCGAGTGCAGCTCGAGAGTGATTCGAGGGCTGGAGCCCTCGAACGGGAACCGGCCCGTCAGGAGGTAGTAAAACGTGCACCCCAGACTGTACAAATCGGAGCGGCTGTCCGCGCTGTGGGGGTCCTGAGCCTGTTCGGGGGACATGAAGGCGGGGGTGCCGACGATGGCGCCCGCCTCGACGAGAAGCGTGCCCGTGGGCTGGTCGCCCTGCGGCTGGAGCCGGGCCAGTCCGAAGTCGATCACCTTCACCGAGATGCACTGCGTGTCGCCCGATCCGCCGGATCGGGCCACCAGGATGTTATCCGGCTTGATGTCCCGGTGGATCACCCCGTTCTCGTGCGCGTGTTGGAGCCCGTGGCAGACCTGCAGCATGATCGAGCACACCTGCGCCAGCGACAGGTTTTTGTTGTCGCGGACGAACCGGTCCAGGGTCGTGCCCGGCACGTATTCCATCGCGAGGAACAGCGTCCCGTCGATGATGTTGGCGTCGCACGTGCTCGCGATGTTCGGGTGGTTCAGGCGCCGCACCGCGGCCAGTTCCCGGCGGAACACGTCCTTTAGCAGGCGGCTCCGGCAATAGTCCGCGGTCATCAGTTTGAGTGCCACCACCCGGTCCAGGACGGTGTGGCTGGCTTTGAAGACCTGGCCGAACCCGCCCCCTCCGAGGACGTCGAGGATCCGGTACTGCCCGAGAACCAGACCGGCCGCTTTTCCGTCGATGATCCGCTTCAGCTGGTACGGGGTGAGGAGTTCCTGATCGAGCAGCATTTGCTGGATGTCGTTGAGTTCGGCGTGGGCGGTTTCTCGTTCGAGTAGGTCGACATCTTCGGGTGAAAGGAGGTTGCTCGTTCGTAGGCTGCGGAAGAAGGACCAGCGAAGGATGTCGGGTGAGGTCTCGATGTCTGAAGCGACGGCTTCGAGGGCGTGGGTGTTCTGCATCGGCGAATCCTTATGAATCCGGGTCGAGCGGCGGGGCCCTCACGCGCGTTGAGGGCCGGAACTCGCGAAGAACCGCTGGGCGCGCCTCAGCCCTTCGGGTGCCCTTTGGCCCGCTCACCCAACCGTTTGGTGCCAAGAACCCAATCTCGACACCCTCATCGGGATGGTCCGTCACCACGGTTGTTGGGAGTTAAATCTTAGTCGCCGGTACGGGGTGACGGTGTCAGGCAAACCCCTCAAAGGAGCCGCGCGCGACGGCCCCGTGCTCCGGTCCAAGATCCCTTAACTCACATTGCGGCTCGACCTGAATTCACGGGCATCCGAAGTGACCCGTGCGGCCCGCTCGGCGGCCCCCGGTGTGGCGATGCGCTCGGGGAGGGCGCGGGCCCGCTCGCGCAGCGGCGGTTGATGTGATGCGGCGGTTCCGTTGCGAATCGTGGAGCGAGCGGGCTACGCTCCGGGCCGTTACCCGCTCGGGAGCAACATATCGACGGGCGCCGTTCCGGTTCCGTGCGGTGCCGTTATCCCAGGTACAGGCCGCCCGAGAACCCCGGGTACGGGAGTTGGACGTCGAGGAGCGTGAAGGTGTGGCCGTTGAACGCGCCGAAGATCGGCCCGACGGTCACGAGCAGGTCGTCGTACCCGTCACCGTTCAGGTCGGCGGCGGCGATCGGCGGCCCGTAGCGGCTGATCGACGTGGCCGGGGTCGTCGGCGGGAGCGACAGGATGTTGCGGATCGTCGTGTCGTTGTTGAAGCTGAGGACGTAGTTACCGCCGCCGACCGTCGCGCCGGCGATGATGTCCGCGTGCCCGTTGCCGTCGAGGTCGGCCGTGGCGATCGTGAGCCCCACGCCCGCGATGGCCGGGGAGAACGCGAAGAACTGGCGCACCAGGGTGCCGTCGCCGGTGAACACCCGGACCAGCGGGCCGATCCCCGTCGGGGCGGTGACGATTTCGGCCCGCCCGGTGCCGTCCAGGTCGCCCGCCGCAACGTTCACCCCGATCGGGACGCCGGGATAGGCGAGGAACTCCGAGCGCATCGCGCCCGTCACCCCGTCGAACACCGCGACCATCGAAACCCCCGTTCGGGTTCCGACGATGATCTCGTCCCGCCCGGTCCCGTCGAGGTCGCCGAGGGCGATCGTCGCGCCGCCGCTGTAGCTCGCGGGGAACGCGAAGAAGCTCAGTCGCAGGGCGAACGTGGAACCGTCGAACACTTCGACCAGCGCCAAGCCGCCCGACGCGACCACCGTCGCAATGTCCGGAACGCCGTCGCCGTTCACGTCGCCCACGGCCACGGCCACGCCGACCGAGTAGCCGCCATACGGGTTGAGGACGGTTGTCGGGACCGGCGACCCGTTATCGTAAACGTTGACGAGGCCGCTGCTGGCTTGGGCCACCGCGTAGCGGCGGAGCACCGGGGCGTCTTTGGTGATCGAAACGACGGCCGTCGGGGCCGTCGCGGGGGAGTAGCCGGTGCCGGGGGCCACCGTCACCGCCACCGTGTGCGTCCCGCTGAGCGCGGTGCTCAGGGCGGTCACGGTGATGACGGCCGTCGCCGACCCGGCCGCAAAGGTCACCGTGCCCGAAAGGGCCTGGTAGTCGCGGCCGCCGACCGCCGTGCCGCCGATGGTGTAGCCGACCGTCAGCGGGGCCGAGAGGGGGCCGGTCCGGGTGAGCGTGAACTGGCCGGCCCCCGCCGCACCGGCGGTGGGGGRACTGGCCGAGAGCGAAACGATCGCGGKGGKGGGGTTCTCGATTCCGGTGAAGGCGATCGGGGRGCGGTTGGTGAACGTGTACGTCCCGGCCCCCGGCGCGCCCGGCGTGAGGGTCGTGCCCGTGGCGTTCGTCGTGTTGACGGCCAGCGTGTCGCCCGGTGCTGTGGTCGGGCCGTTCCCGTTAATGGTCAGCGCCGGGAGCCCCCCGTTCGTCTCGTCGATCAGGAAGGCCTCGGGGTCGTTGGAGCCGTTCAGGGTGAACGACCCGACGCCCGACGCCAGCCCGCTGAAGACCGACACCGGGGTACCGGTGCTGTCGCTCTGGACGGTGACGTTCATCACGCCACCGGTGGTTGTGGAGATGCTCACGACGTCCGGGTTGGGGCTGCCGTCCTGGAACCCGAGGCTGGCCATGTTCAGCGACACCGCCATCGTGCCGCCGGTGGCGTTGAGGGTAGTCACCCCCGACAGCGACACGTTGGCGAGGGTCCCGAGGGAGAGCGTGGCGCCCAGGTTCGTCAGGCCGACGGTCGGGTTCGCCACACCGGTGAGGTCGAGATCGAGCACGGGGGTGGCGATGGCGACGGTGCCCGTACCCACAGTCAGGAGGGCACCTTTCACCGCGAGCGTGTTCCCCGCCGTGAGCGTGATGTTTCCGGTCCCGAGTGCGGTGGCGCCGGCGAGCGTCAGGTTCCCGTCGGTGGTTGCGGAAACCGACGACCCGAGGAGGGAACCGAGGGCGAGCCCGCCGCCCGAGCCGCTGGCGACGAAGTTCAGCGCGCCGCCGGTGGTCGCGAGGGTGTTGGTGGGGTCGGCGAAGGTGATCCCGCCGGTGAGGCTAATAAAGGTCGCGGAGGTGCCGAGACCGGTCAGCAGCGTCAGAGGCACGCTCAGATGATTGAAGGTGATCCCGTCCGGGCTGGTGATGCTGATGTTGGTGAGGGCGCCGACGGTGGTCAGCGCGCCGCGCGAGATCGTCTGGTTGCCGGTGGCTTCCGATGCGGTGATGGTGCCGGTGGTCAGGAGCGTGCCGTCGAGCGTGCCGCCCACGAGCTGGTCGAGGATCGTGATGCTGGGCACGAGGCGGTCTTCGAGGCGTTCGCAGCCGAGCTGCGGTGCGGATCGCGGCGACCGGGCGACCGGGCCGTTCGCGGGTGGGAGCTGTCGGGCGGTCCAACCGGAGCGGGGGCGGTTCATCGGAAGCCTTTGAATCGTTGGGGTATGGGGGTCAAAAAATGGAGGCGAACGGAACCGTCCGTTCGCCCGCCGGTGCGCACTCGATCGCTCCCGTTGGCCCGCGGCCCCGGCAGGTCGAGTTCTCGCAACCGTAGAATCGTGTCACATTCGGTCGTGTCAGGTAAACTCCGCAAAAACGGTCCGACCCGTCTCGTCCCCCTTGACGCGGCGCCGTGAAGACGCTTACCGCGGGCATCGCCCACCGCGCCTCTCTCATTTCGGGTCCGTTGAACCTTCGCCTTTGACACGCGCGCGAGCAGCAGCTATCTTCAAAACACGCGTTCGTTGCTACGCTCCAACTGGAGCTTTTACCCTCCGCGCCTCCGCGCAACGGCCGTCGTCCCTCCTGAGCCGCCCCCATGCCGCGCCAAATTCCCGGACTGGTCGCTGTCGCTGCGCTGGTTTCGGTCGCACTCGCATCGGGACAGCCGAAGTCCGCCGACCTCGATCAGACCGCGACGACCGCGGCCCTCAAGCGGCTCGGCGGGGCTCTTCAGAGTTTCGAGGTCACCGAGTCCGGGGAGATCCACTTCAAGAGCGAGAAGACCGATCCCGGCTCCAGTCGCCTCCACGTGTTCCGCTTCAACGGTGCGGACGACAAGCTCCTCTCGCGGCTCCCGAAATCCGAGGTGAGCGTCGGCCTCGATCTGCGCGGGACGGCGGTCAGCGATACGGGGTTGAAGTTCGTCGCGAATCTGAAGGGGCTGCAACTGATCAGCTTGAACGGAACGAAAGTGGGTGACGACGGACTGAAGGAACTTTTGGCGTGTAAAGAACTTCGGATGCTCGATCTGTCCGGGACGAAGGTGAAGACCGACGGGCTGCGGCAGCTCGATCAGTTCAAGGACCTCCGCGCGCTGGACCTCAGCCGGTGCGGGGGCGTTTCGGAAAAGAGCGGGCGCGACATCGGGCTGGTGAAAGAGCTGCGGTCGCTGAATCTCGAAAAGACCCGCTTCGCCGACGTCAGCATGCGGGACTTGTCGCCCCTCAAAAAGCTCTTCACCCTGAACCTCAACGCGACCAAGGTAACGGACGGCGGCATGGCGGACCTCGCCGCGCTGCCCGACCTGGTCAACTTGCACCTGGCGCAAACGGACGTGAGCGACCTCGGGCTCCAGGTGCTCGGCCGGTTGGGCAAGCTCGGGCATCTGGACCTGCGCGGGACGCGCGCGGGCACCGACACCCTGAAGGAACTCCGCACCGCCCCGCTGCGCCACCTGGATCTCGAGGACACGCGGATCGAAGACGAGGGGTTGAAGCACCTGGCGGGCCTTCGGCTCACGCATCTGGTCCTGACCAAAACGCGGGTCAGCGATGACGGCCTCAAGGAGATCGGCAAGATCCGCACGTTGAAGACGCTCGCTCTCGAAAAGACGCGGATCACCGACGCCGGATTAAAAGAACTGTCCGGCCTCGAAGAGCTGGAAGAACTCAACCTGAGCGACAACCTCATTACGGACGCGGGCTTGAAAGACTTGAAGCTCAAGTCGCTCACCAAGGTCTCGCTGAAGGGGTGCAAGAAGGTGACCAAAGCCGGCACCGCCGCGCTCAGGATGCTCAACCCGAAGATTCACATCGACGGCCCGTGAAGTCGGCGTAACGCATTTGCACTGGGTAGCGAGCGACCGATCGAGTTCGGTCGCCTGTGTCATGCGCTCGCGTCCGTTCTCGTTGATCATTTCATGACGACTTCGTTCGGCACCGCGTCACCCGTGATGCCACTTCTCATGGATGGGTTTCGTACCCCGTAGGGTGGGACCAGGCTTTGCGCCGGCCCACCGTCTTTGGAGCGCAGCGGTGGGCCGGCGCAAAGCCTGGTCCCGCCCTACAACACTCTTTCGCGCGATTCCGTATGACTGCGCGAGCGGTGGCGGTGCAAACCGGCCCGCCGAGTGTTCTTTGAAGAAACGATACCGCGCACGGGTTGCGTGGTTAAACACTCTCAGGCTTCGCGCCCGCTCATAGGATCGACGGTGGCGTGACCCGTTCGCGGTTCGACACCACACTCCAACCGCTCCGGATCGGTGAGCGGGCCTGTAGGGCCATTTGCGGGGTCGACCCGTGAAGTTCGAGCAGAGAAACCTGACCGCACGACTCAGGGTATTACGGAATGCGATTCGGCGATCGGGGCGAGTGGCGGGCGGCTTTTCGACCACGAAAATGCCGCGGCACGCGCTCCGTTAGTCGGCTCATGGCACCTAATGAGTTAGGACGTGCGATCGGGGGGGATTGTGGAGCGCACCGCCGATACAGGTGAGCGATCACTGGACGGTTACCGCGACTACTTGCGATTGCTGACCCGGCTGCAATTGAGCCCACGGTTGCAGGCCAAGATGGACGAATCCGACATCGTCCAGCAGGTCGTTCTGGAGGCCCACAAGGGGCGCGCCCAGTTCCGGGGGCACAGTGAGGGCGAGTGGCTGGCCTGGCTCCGCGCCATTCTGGCGCACGTCCTTGCTGGTGCGGTGCGGCGCTTCTCCGCAGCGGCACGCGACACGGGCCGGGAGCGCTCCCTGGAGGCGGAGCTGGAGCTGTCGTCGTCCCGATTGGAGTGTCTGCTCGCGGACGATCAGACGTCCCCGAGCGGCCGCGCCGTTCGCTACGAGGAACTGTTGCGGCTGGCCCAGGCGATGGCCCACCTGTCCCCGGACCAGCGCCGGGTCGTGGAACTGCACCACCTCAAGGGGCTCCCGCTCACGGACGTTGCGGCGCGGATCGGCCGCACCCGCCCGGCCGTGGCCGGGCTGCTGTTCCGCGGGCTCAACAAGCTCCGCGAGTTGCTCTCGGACCGGGCGGGGGACGGGCGATGAATCGCGAGGAGCGGGTCAACGAACTCATTCTCGAGTACGTGGACGCGCTCCAGTTCGGCCGGCCCCTCGACCGCGCCCGGTTCCTGGCGGACCACTCGGACGTGCGACCGGAACTGGAGGCGTTCTTCGCCGGGCACGACGAGGTGGAGCGCGTGGCCGCCCCGCTCCGTGAAGCAACTGGTGCGGGGAACCACGCACCGGCCCCGGTCCGCAAGCCGGATCTGAGCGAGGAGCCGTCCGGTTTCGATTCGCGTGCGGCCGCGTCGCGGCTCGGTCAGTTGGGAGAGTTCCGCCTGCTCCGCGAGATCGGCCGCGGGGGCATGGGCGTGGTGTACGAGGCGGAGCAGCTCTCGCTCCGGCGGCGCGTCGCGCTGAAGGTGCTGCCGTTCATGGCGGCGATCGACCCGCGCCAGCTCCAGCGGTTCAAGAACGAGGCCCTGGCGGCGGCGAACCTGCGGCACGAGAACATCGTCGCGGTGTACGGGGTCGGGTGCGAACTCGGCGTCCACTATTACGCCATGCAGCTCATTGAGGGGCAGAGCGTGGCCGGGCTGATCGGCGAGTTGCGCCGGCGGGATCGCCCGGGGACCGCCCCCGCGCCCGGAGCCGAAACGCAACCGGTCGCCCCCGCGCACGCGCTCGAGACCCAGGCGACGGACGGGAGAGGGGACCACCTCGTCGCGACGGCCCACCGGGACCGGTGGGCCAACACGCGGCGGTACCACGCGTGGGTGGCCGGGCTCGGCCGGCAAGCGGCGCTGGCACTGGAATACGCTCACCAAACGGGCGTCGTACACCGGGACGTGAAACCGGCCAACCTGCTCCTGGACCCGCGCGGGCAACTGTGGGTGACGGACTTCGGACTGGCCCAGGTCGCCGGCGACGCCGGGATCACCATGACGGGCGAGATCCTGGGGACGCTCCGCTACTCCAGTCCGGAGCAGGCGCGGGCGCGGCGGGGGCTGGTGGACCACCGCACCGACATCTACTCCCTGGGCGCCACGCTCTACGAACTGCTGACGCTGCGGCCGATCTACGAGGGCCACGACCGCCACGAACTGCTGCGCCAGATCGCCGACGAGGAGCCGCGTGCGCCGCGCGCGGTCGATCCGACGGTTCCCGCGGAGCTGGAAACCATCGTTCTGAAGGCGCTCGCAAAGGAGCCCGCGGAGCGCTACGCCACGGTTCAGGATTTCGCCGACGACCTGAGCCGCTTTCTGGACGATCGCCCGATCCTCGCGCGCCGGCCGACCCGCGTGGAGCGCCTGCGGAAGTGGACCCGTCGGCACCCCCTGGTTATCGGCGCGGGTACGGCGCTCCTGGCCCTGTTGACCGCCGGATCGCTGGTGAGCGCCGCGCTGATTCACGGCGAGCGGCGGAAGGCCGAAGACGCCTACCGGAGCGAGCGGCAGCGCGCCGACGAGGCCGAGGCCCAGCACCGACTGGCGCGGCGGAGCGTGGACGAGCTGTTCCGCGTGAGCGAAGAGGAACTCGCCGAGAACCCGGGCACCGAGGCGCTCCGCCGCCGACTGCTCACGTCCGTGCTGGCCTACTATCAGGAGTTCATCGCGCGCAGCCGCGACGACCCCGGCGCGCAAGAGAGCCTGATGGAGACGAGCCGGCGCGTGGAGAAGATCCTCGCCGACCTGGCCGTGCTGCGCGCCGCCGGCCAGCTCAACCTGTTGAGTCAGCCGTCCGTCGTCGAGGACCTGCGGTTGGGGGCGGAGCAGCGGGCGCAGGTCAAGGTGCTGTCCGATCGGGTCGCCCGGCAGTGGAAGGAGTCGTTCGACGACTTCGGGCGCGTGTCGGCCGCGGAGCGGGGCCGACGTGCGCTGGAGAAGGCCCGGACGAACGAGGCGGACCTGAAGGCGGCACTCACGCCGGAGCAGTTGCGGCGGTTGCACCAGATCGGGTTGCAGGTGAACGTGCCGGCCTCCTTCCGGGAGCCCGAAGTGGCGGCGGTGATCGAACTGACGGACGAGCAGCGCAGCCGCCTGCGGATCATTGAGGACGAGGGCTGGCTCGACTTGTTCCGCACGTTCCGCCCCAACATGGGTCCGCCGGCCCGCGATCCGAACCCCAAGCCGCCGAAACACGAGCGCATCCTGAAGCTGCTGACCGACGAGCAGGCCCGGAAGTGGCGCGAGATCACGGGGGCGCCGTTCAACGGCCCGATTCCGTTACCGCACCCGTTTCCGGGCCACTAATACGACTGCGCCGCAAGTGACGATCGCACCGAACTGAAAGGACACAGAGCGTGGGGCACACCCGTGTGGAACCTTCGGCACTCACCGCGAGCGGATCGCCGGTGCGCCTGCTTGTCGTGGCCGATT
>BFBZ01000082.1_pt32 | contig 12827 bp, 12 predicted proteins | sample 1888401 | NCBI WGS metagenome assembly BFBZ01 (sample SAMD00112614, study PRJDB3348) | symbiont metagenome | host: Chara braunii | reverse complement strand
TTCAATACCGGCGCGCTATCGCCCAAAGGGGCCTATGGCCTGATGCAGCTTCTGCCATCCACGGCAGCAAGCTACGGTGTCGATATCTGCGATCCCGCGGATAATGTGAAAGGTGGAATAGGCTTTCTACGGGATCTGCATCGCAAATTTCCGAACCCGATATACATGCTCGCCGCGTACAATGCCGGCGAGGTCGCGGTTCTCAAATATAAGGGTGTGCCGCCCTACTCCGAGACGGTCGGTTACGTCGCCAACGTCATCAATGATTTCTACCAATGGCCATCGGCCGGGTCCGAAGCAGTGATGCCCGCCGGCGCCGCGAGCCCCGATCTGGCCGGCGTTCAACAGGCTGCGGCCGGCGCAGCGGATCAACGAAATGATCCGACATCCCGCACCAACTCCCGCAATGGCAGCACAATGACGTCTCGCGAAGCGACGGCGCCGGTCTGGCAAGGCGGGATGGTGCAAAACTTTGACTGAGGAGAAGCTTTGATGACCTTGTGGAAGATGTTTGCTGCACGCAGCACTGGTGTGGCGATGCCGCTCATGCTCTTGGCAACGCAGACGATGGCTGGGGGCGGAAATCTCCAGCCGGTGCAAAGCACGCTGCAGACGTTGGTGCAGACCCTGACCGGGCCGATCGCGACGGCTTTGGCGGTTCTGTTCTGCATTTTCATGGGCTTCATGGCCTGGGCGGCACGCCTGTCATGGTTTGTGGCCGGAAGCTGGGTCCTGGGTATCGTGCTGGTCTTCGGCTCGGCCCAGATCGTCGAATTCTTTCAATCCGCGGTCGGCAGGTGATCGGCATGGCAGACGGCCGGCTCGATCCCGGCGAGCCCAGATTGTTGATCACTCCGCTGGTCAAGGGCTTGACCCGAGCGCCGACGGTGCTCGGTATCCCCTACGAGCTTGCGGGGTTCATCGGCGTGCTGACCGCTGTCGTGTTCCTTGCAACCCATAATCTGGTCATGCTCTCTATCTGCGTGCCGCTCTATGCGGTTGCCAGGATCGCGATCATGCGCGATCCCATGTTCATCGAGATCATGTTCATCCGTTCACGCAAGACGCCGCCCCGAAGCGCCAGCTTCTGGGGTGCGCGCAGTTATCGGGTGTGACCGTGGCGATCGCACGGGCTCTTCGCGATGAACTGAGTTTCGGGGCCGTGTCTCGTCGGGAGAAGCCGGTTTCGGCCCATATACCCTATTCGCGGCATGTGTCCGACGAGGTGATCAAGACGCACGACGGCATGTTGATGTCCTTCGTTCACATGAGCGGACTGTGCTTCGAGACGATCGATATCGCCGAGATCAATTCGCGCCTGCTCGGCCGCAACGATCTCATTCGGGGGTTGGCGAATTCCCGCTATGCGATCTACTCGCATATCGTGCGCCGCGAGGTGAAGCCCGCGATCGAGTCGAGCTTCGAGAATAAGTTCTGCCAAGAGCTGGACCAGCGCTATACGGCGGCCCTGCGCACCCAGCGAATGTTTGTGAACGATATCTACCTGACCATCGTGCGGCGCGAGCTGCAAGGCACGGTCGGGACGGCGGATCTCGTGATCCGCAAGCTTTTGGGACGAAGGGCTGCGGACGGTCGCTCTTCGAGCGAGGAGCGGGCGCTGATCGAACTCACGGACGTGATGAAAGCCGTCCGAGAGAGCCTGCAGGCGTATGGCGCGCGGGTTCTCACCGTCGTCAAGCGCAGTGACGTTTGGCATTCCGAGCCGCTGGAATTCCTGGTGCAGCTCGTCAATGGCGGATTTCCGCGGCCGATGGCACTGCCGCGCATGAAGCTCGCGGAGGCGCTGGCGACGAAGCGGCTGTTCTTCGGCCCGAATGCGCTGGAAATTCGCGGGGCGTTCCCTGGCGAAACGCGATACGGCGCCATCATTTCGGTAGGCGAGTACCCTTCCATTACGGGACCGGGGATGCTCAACCCCATGCTGAAGGTGCCGCACGAATTCATCGTCACGCAATCCTTCGCCATCATCGACAAGCCCCAGGCGCTGACCCAGATGGAGCGGGTCGGGCGCAAGATCGACATGTCGGATGAAGCCGGCTCGATCGTGGCCGATCAACTCGGTGAAGCGCGCGATGAGCTTCTGTCCTCGGAAGCGCTCTATGGCTTGCATCACCTGACGGTGCTGTGCCTCGGGAAAACCATGGACGACGTGGCGCGCTGCGTGACCGATGTCGGCACGGCGCTGACGGAGGTGTCCGCCCTGTGGGTTCGCGAGGACCTGAATTGTGAACCTGCGTTCTGGGCCATCCTGCCTGGCAATTTCGCCTATGTGGCGCGCAAGGCGATGATCTCATCGAAGAACATGGCGGGCTTCTCCGCCTTTCATAACTATCCGAGCGGCCGAGCTGGCGGGGTGCATTGGGGAACGCCGATAAGCGTCCTCGAGACGACGTCGCAAACGGCCTACTTCTTCAACTTCCATGTTCGAGACCTCGGCAATTTCACTCTGAACGGTCCCTCGGGCTCGGGCAAGACGGTCTTGCTCGGCTTTCTCGCGGCACAGGCGCAGCGCATCACGCCGCGCCCCAAGCTGGTGATGATCGACAAGGACCGCGGCCTGGATATCTTCGTGCGGTCGCTTGGCGGCCGCTATGAGGTTCTGAAGGCCGGGGAGCCTTCCGGCTTCAATCCGTTGCGCCTGCCCGATACGCCGCGCAACCGGGATTTTCTCTTCCAGCTTTTCAGCTTCATGCTGCGTCGATCCGACGGACACGCCCACTCGACGCGCGAGGAGCAAGTCATCCGCAACGCGATCGCCCAGGTGGCGAGCGCGCCGCCGGAAGGTCGAACCATGGAGGAGTTCGCCGAGCTGTTGCGCGGTGCGATGCGCGCCGGCGATGACGATCTCTATTCGCGCTTGCAGCCATGGATGAGGCCGGATCAGCGCGGTTGGTTGTTCAACAACGCGGAAGACTCGTTTTCGATGTCGTCCATTTTCGGCTTCGACATGACGAGCGTGTTGAGCGACGCAACGACCAGCACGGCGGCCTTGCTCTATATCTTCCATCGCATCGAGGAGCTGCTTGACGGGCAACCGGTCATGATCTTCCTCGATGAAGGCTGGAAGCTGCTGGACGACGAGGTTTTCGCCGCTTTCATCAATGAGACGCTGAAGACCTCTTATACACATCTAGATGTGTATAAGAGACAGGCTCTACATCTTCCATCGTCTCGAGGACGTCATCGACGGCTCGCCGATCATGCTTTTCCTCGATGAAGGCTGGAAGCTGCTGGACAATGATATTTTCAGCTACTTCATCAAGGACAAGCTGAAAACCATTCGTAAGCTGAATGGCATCATTGGCTTCGGCACCCAGTCAGCGGCGGATATTGTGAAGTCATCGATCGCCAACACGCTGATCGAACAGACGCCGACCAATATTTTTTTCCCCAACCCGAAGGCCGACGAGGAATCGCACAGGGCGTTCGGGCTGTCGGAGCGCGAGATCAAATGGATCCGCGAAACCCCGCCCGAAGCCCGCAAATTCCTGATCAAGCATGATCAGGACAGCGTCATTGCGCGCCTCAATCTGGGCGCGATGCCTGACGCGATCAAGATCCTCTCCGGTCGAATTGAGACGGTTCAGGAGCTCGACGCGCTGCGCGCGCGCGTCGGCGACGATCCGCAGGTTTGGTTGCCAATCTTTCTTGGGAGGGACCCGGAATGAAGACCATTATGGGCGCGACGGCCGCCCTTGTGACGCTTTTCGCGGGATCGACGGCCATGGCAGCCGTGCCGGTTTCTGACAGCCCGATCTTGTCGCAGCGGAGCGAGGATAAGGCCGACAAGGTTCAGATCAAGCTCATCCAGGAGGATACGAAGTCCGCCACGCAGGGCGTCAATTGCTCGGTAACGACACCCAAAAAGGCGCAGAACGTGAAGAGCCCGAAGGCTTCGGTCGATCCGGCGAGTGGCCGGGCGTCCTTGGAAGAGGCCAATCCGGACATCAAGGGCTCTTCGGCGTTCGCCTCGACCGGGTCGGGATCGGGCGCTGTCGGCGGCAATGCCGGCGAAAGGGGCCAGTTGGATATCACCGGTCGGGTTCTCGGGGGCATGAATGGCAGCATGTCAACGGTGGCCTCCAATAAGCAGTCCTTCGAGACCATGGGTCAGGATATCGGGACCGACAAAACGGTCATGGAAGCCTTCGACCGCAACAGTGCAATCCGCGCCCAAGGTGGGCTGACCTTCAACGAGGTGATCCAGGCGACAGGGTTCTTCGCCCAAGCTTTCAACGTGCGAAACATCGGCACTGCCACACTGACAAGTCGGGGATCCTCCGGCCTGGTGGTGCCCACTCCCGCGTCCCCGCCGCCTGGCTCGGGCTCGACGAGCTGTCCGGGGGGTACGAGCGGCGGCGGCACGGTTGGCAACCCGTGCTGCCCCTCGACGGACAGCGCATGCCCGGTGCCGCGCACGACCGACACCGTTGAAAACGTCTCGCCCGTGCTTTCGCAAATCCAAAGGGACGCGAACCGCGCTCCCGTGACAATGACGACCGACGAACTGATGTCGGCCGTCAAGCAATATCAGGCTCAATAGGAGAAAGCGCTATGCGTGGAATTCCGTTAACAGCGGCACTCTTGCTTGGCCTTGGCGGCATCGCCTTTGCGCAGGTGCCTACGATCGACGAAGCTAATCTGGAACAGGCTCGGCAGATTGCATCGGCCACGAGCGAGATCCTCAACACCGACCGCAACATCATGAACTATACGCAAAAGACGCTCCAGGCCGTCACGGGCGACCGGTCGAGCCAGGCGGGCCAGCTCGCGCAGATGGCCTTGGGCAATGGCGGCTTCTCAATGGGGAGCGCGCCTTCGCTTGGTAGCGTGATCTCGGGCGGCTCGTTGTCGTTCGCCGGCCTCGGCAATGGATCGCAGGGCATCGTTTCGAACATGATCAACGGCTTGCAGCTGGTGAAAACCATTTCGGGTCTGATCAATGGCGAGACGACGCAGATGGATAAGAACTACAGCGCCCTGGTGAACGTCGCGGCCACGGTCACCGGGCTGGTGGACTCCTCGCAAAACGGGGTGAAGACCCGTTCCAGCGCTTTTCAGTCGGGCGCTCAGCGGATCGGCACGGCGCAGGACATCAAGGGCTCGATCGATCAGAACAGCCAGATCATGGTGCAAACCGGTCTGACCGTGAACGAGCTGATCGGCGCGGTGAACACCGCTACGGCGGCCGCCAACCAGGAAAACATCGATCGTATGAACCTGATCACCCAGGCCACGCGGGGGCTCGAATACAAGTCCGGCCAATGACGGTGCGCTTGCTTCTATCAGTGGCCGCCCTCATTGGCGCTCTCGTGACCTCGGGGTGCGGCCACAAGCCACTCAAGGCTCCATGCTCGCGCGACGAGGGACCGATGCAGCCGATGGCGTTTGCGGCGCCCGAACCAAGAACAGAAGCGAAGAAGTCATTCGAGTGCGGTCCGATGAAGGCACTCAATAGTGATCCATCGCTGTTTACAGGCGGGACGGCGAACAAATGAATTTCAATATCACGACGCTTCTGCAACAGGTCGACAAGTTCGGCAATAACTACGTATCGCAAGCCTACCAGAACCTCGCGTCGGCCCTGACCGGCGGGGGACAGGTGGGTGTCGCCGGCCTGATGCTGACGCTGTACGTGATATTCTGGGCCATCGGCATCTGGCAGGGAACCTCGACCGGATCGGGAAAAGAGATGGTCTGGCGCCTGTTTCGCGCCTTCGTCATCTACGCTCTGGCGACCAGCTGGGGGGACTTTCAAACATATGCGTATTCGTTCGCCAATGACACACCTTCCGCGATCGGGAACAGCCTTCTCACGAGTGTTTCGGCCAATGTGACCGGGACATCAGCCGGGCTGAACTCCGTCAACTCCGTGCAGACGGCCCTGCAGAATATCTGGGATTCGCTCGCCAACTCCACCTCCGCCTTTATCAAGAGCCTTGGGGTGTTGAACTTCGGCGGCTACGTGCTGGCGGCGATCATCCTTGTCGTTGGCGCGCTGCTCATCGGTTATGCGATCTTCCTCATCATCCTGTCGAAGATCTTTCTTTGGCTTTTGCTGGCGCTCGCCCCCGTGTTCATCATTCTCATGCTGTTCGGCTACACAACCCGGTTCTTCGCCGGCTGGATAACCGCGATCGTGCAGTACATGTGTGTGCAGATTCTGGTCTACGCCTTCTGCGCCTTCTTCATCTCGATCACCCAGACCTATTTCGACGCGGTCAACCGGTCGAACGGCGCTGCGACGACGACCTTGACCGAAGCCGCGCCGCTGATCCTGATCTGCCTTGTTGGCGTGCTGCTGCTGTCGCAAATCACGAACGTTGCCGCCTCGCTAGCGGGCGGAATTGGTATTGGAACGCCTTCGTTTGGGCGGTTCTACGGCGGCGCTTTCGGATCGATGGGCCAAGCCGGTCAGCGGACGCTGATGGGACGCTTGGGCTGGAGCACGCGGCCGGAACGCCTGGCGGGTCGCGAGCGGGCGCGCGTCAGCCTCGCACAAAGAAGGTACGAGGATTCAGCGGAATATGCGCGGCTTTCCCGAAAGCTGACGGATCCCGCATAGTCTTGGGGCACCAATGAGCGATGTGAAGGAAAACGGTGGGCGACCGGCGAAGGAAACCCAGTCTCCCTTGCCGTACTATGTGGATGCGGCAATCTGGGAAAAAGATATCGCGCGGCGCAATCGTTGGTCGCGATCTCTGGCGTGGTGTGTGGCGAGCGTCGCCTCGGTCATTGCCGTAGCAGCGGTGGGCGCTCTGATCCTTGCGCTGCCGCTCAAGACTTATGAGCCCTACATGGTGGTGGTCGACAAATCCACCGGGTTTGTCGAGGTCAAACGGCCGCTGGCCGACGGGCCTTTGCAGCAGGACGAGTCGATGGGGATGTTCGATATCGTCCGTTATGTGAAGGCTCGCGAGACTTACGATCCGAAGGCGCTGAAGGACAACTTCGATCTGGCGCAATTGCTGAGCGCCGGCGATGCCTCGAGGGAGCTCGTCGAGCTTTTCAGCCCGGCAAACAAGGTGACGAACCCCGTCGTGCTCTACGGGCGAAACACCGTCGTGGCTGTGACCGTGAAGTCCGTGACATTTCCCAACCAGAGGACCGCCCTGGTCCGGTTCATGACGGAGGAAAAGAGCCAGGCGAACACCGTGCAGCGGCATTGGGTGTCATTGATCCGGTTCCGCTACACCGGCGTGCCGGCCAAAAACGAGATCCGCTTTCAAAATCCGCTCGGCTTCCAGGTGCTCGAATATCGGCGCGATCAGGAGACGGCGCCGGCACCCACCGCGGAGACACCGCAATGAAGGTCGCCGCCATCCTGATGGCAATCGGGCTCGGCGTTTGCGCGGTTCAGCCGGCCCTTGCCGAACAGACCCCTCGGGCGGGATCTCGTGACAGTCGCATTCGCTTCGTCTGGTATCAGAAGGACGATGTGGTGTCGGTGCCGGCCAGCTATGGCGCCTCAACCATGATCGAATTCGGCGATGACGAGAAAATCGAAACCCTCGGCGCTGGCGACGTCCCGGCCTGGAGCATCGAGCCCAACAAGAAGGGCAATGTGCTGTTTGTGAAGCCGATCGAGAAGAATGCGGGCGGAAATCTCAACGTCCTGACGAACAAGCGCAGCTATGTGTTCTTCCTCAACGGCGAGTTTCGGCCGGTTGCGCAACAGGTCTATGCGATCAAATTTCGCTATCCCGAAGAGGCGTCGGACGCGGCGCTGATGGACGAAGCCCGGGCCCGGGCGGCGCAGCCGAACCGGCAGGGTTTCAAGGCCGAAAACGCCAACTCGTCCTATGCCTATAAGGGGTCGTCGGCAAATAAGCCGCTCGTGATCTACGACGACGGCGTGAAGACCTGGTTCCGCTTCGATCCAGCAAGGGACGTTCCGGCGATCTATGTCGTTGATAGCGAGCGCAATGAGACCCTTGTCAATTATCGCCGCGAGGGCGCGTACATCGTCGTCGACAAGGTCAATTACCAATGGACCCTGCGCAACGGCGACGAAGCAACCTGCGTCTTCAATCTGAGACTGAACAATGTGAACGAACCGACCGGGCTTGAACCTTACGAGCCACAGCGTGTCGGCGGTGGGATTGTTCAGAAAGTGAGGGGACCCGATGCCATCTCCCAATGAGTACAGAATGCTCGCTGAGGAAGGCACGGCGGTCGCCGCGCCAAAATTCGGGGCAAGCACATTCTTCAAGATCGCGGTGCCGCTGGGCGCGGTGGTCTTCGCCGGCTGGATGATCTATGCCTGTCTCTTATACACATCTAGATGTGTATAAGAGACAGGGCGACGCGTGCGCCAGACAAGCCGCTGTTGACGGCGTCGGATGGCGAGGAGTTTCACACCACACAGTTTCCCGCACCGGGGCTCGATACGCCGCGTCCCCAGCTTGACAACGGCACCCTGAAAATCCCGACGGCTCCCGAGGAGCCGCCGGCGACGCCGGCACAGCCGCCGTCGACGGTCGAGGCTCCGCCTCCCCCTCCACCAGCCTTGCAACCGCCTGCGGCTCCACCACAGGTGCAGGATGATTCCGAGGCCCGTCGTCTGGCCGAGGAAGAACGGCGCAGGCAAGAAGAAGAGGAGCGCCGCAAATGGGAGCGCTTGCGCGCCAAGCAGCTCGTCGTCGATAGCGACGATGAGCCTGGCAGTGCATCAGCGCTGGGCGGCAATGGAACGGATGCAGCGGCGGCCGGGAACGCAGGCGAGGGCGAGGAGGACCCCAACCGGCGTTTTTTGGCACGGGCGAGCCAGAGCGGAGCGGATACATCGAAGGCCACGATGAACCCGCGCACGGACGCACTGGTCGCCCAAGGGACGATGATCAAGGGCGTGCTCGAGACCGCGATCCAGAGCGATCTTGCCGGTATGGTTCGGGCCGTCGTATCGGAGGATGTGTGGTCGTTCGACGGCCGCAGGGTTTTGATCCCCGGTGGCTCCCGCCTTATCGGTGAATATCGCAGTGGCCTCGCCACCGGCCAAACGCGGGTGTTTATTGTGTGGACACGCCTGCTTCGATCGGACGGGATGTCGGTGCAGCTCGGTTCGACGGGTACCGACGAGCTCGGTCGCAGCGGTATGCCGGGCGAGGTCGACAACCATTATTTCGAGCGGTTCGGCTCGGCGATCCTTTTGAGTGTCGTGGGCGGCGCGACCCAGTTCATCGCCAACCTTGGCAACGACCAGAACGGGTCGAACACCAATCAGAGCTATACTGATCCGCAGACCGGACAGTCGGTGACAATCCAGACGCAGCCCAACCAATACCTGCAGAGCGCCCGCCAGATCGGCGCGCAACAGGTCTCGCAAAGCCTCAACCGCATTGCCGAAGAGGCGCTTCGCAACTCGATCAATATCGCGCCCACGATCCACGTCGATCAGGGGTCGCGCATCATGGTGTTCGTCCGCCGGGACCTCGATTTTTCGGAGTTCTATCCGGACCCGGTGCGCGAGGCGTTGAGGGAGATACGACGTGAGCGGGCAGCAAAGAACCGTCTTTCTAAATAAGGCGCTGGAGCCGTTGCGGCGCTGGCTCGACGACGATCGCGTGGTCGAAATCTGTGCAAACGGACCTGGACTTGTGTGGGTCGAAATTGTTGGCTCGACACATATGGAGCCCTTCGACGTCCCCGAGCTCGACCGCGCCGCGATCACTTACCTCATGGAACGTATAGCGGCATCATCCTCGCAATCGATCAGCGAGGAAAATCCCTTGCTTTCGGCCGCCCTCCCCGGCGGCGAACGCTTCCAGGGCGTGCTTGCGCCGGCGACGCCGACAGGAGGCGCCTTCGCGATCCGCAAGCAGGTCGTGAAGGATATGCGCCTTGATGATTACCGGAAGCGGGGGTCGTTCGATACGATCTCCGTCCAGGATCCCGGCGAATTGAGCGAGACCGACAGCGCCCTTTGCGAATATCTCGACGCCGGCAAGATCGAGGATTTCCTCCGCCTGGCCGTGCGGGAACGGTATTCGATCTTGCTTTCAGGAGGCACATCGTCGGGCAAAACGACGTTTCTGAACGCGATTTTGCACGAGGTGCCTTCGGATGAGCGGATCCTCACCATTGAGGATACGCGAGAGGTCAAACCACACCAGCCCAACTATCTGCCCCTCGTCGCATCAAAGGGCGACCAGGGCCTGGCACACGTGACCGTTGAAACGCTGCTGCAAGCCGCCATGCGGTTGCGGCCGGATCGAATCTTCCTGGGCGAGATCCGGGGAGCGGAAGCCTATTCGTTCTTGCGCGCCGTCAACACAGGTCATCCCGGATCGATCACGACGATCCATGCGGACAGCCCGACCGGTGCGTTTGAGCAGCTAGCATTGATGGTCATGCAGGCTGGGCTCGGGCTGAGCAAGGCAGAGATCATCGATTACGTGCGGTCCGTCCTGCCGATTGTGATCCAACAAACGCGCCGGGGCGGCTGGCGCGGAACTTCGGCGATCTGGTTCAGCCGCATGACCGAATGGAGAGCCGCCAGAAAGGTTTCCCAGAATGTCGCGCGTATTGGCTTATAGGCTTTTCCTCGGTCTCATCGCCCTACTCGCCTTCTTCGCCCTTTGGAGCCTGGCCTACGAGCTGGTGGCGACATGGCGGTGGAGTCCCGCCCTCCCTTCCGAAGGCGCCTCGCGCTGGGGGCTTCTAAAGTACCAGAACGCGCAACGCAGCCTAAGCGGCCTGTTCGTTGCCTGGCAGCATTTCAGCCAGCGCCTGGCCTATCATCCCACGCAGGGCGAGACGATCATCCGCGGCGCGATCGCGGTCGCGGTTGTCGTGGCGATCGCCGTCGGCCTGATCTTTGCAAGCCTGATCAACCGCAAGCCAATGCACTACGGCAATGCGCGGTTCGGCACGATCATGGACGCCGAAAGGAAAAACCTGCTGGCAAAGCAAGGCTTGATCCTCGGCAAGATGGGTGGGGCGACGATCCGCTCGGACGAGCCCGCGCACGTCTTGGTGGTCGGGCCGACCCGATCCGGCAAGGGCGTCAGCTTTGTCATTCCGAACGGTTATATGTGGCGAGGATCCTCGGTGTGGTTCGATCCGAAGCGGGAGAACTTCGAGGCGTTCGGTGCGCACCGGCAGGCTCTCGGCGATAAGGTCTTTTTCTTTTCGCCCGGCGAGCAGGATTCGCATCGCTATAATCCGCTGGATTTCATCCGGCGCGATGCGCGCATGCCGACGGACTGCGCGGTGGTCTCCTCCTTCATCATCCCCGAGGCGACAGGAAGTTCCGAGATCTGGGCGCGCGCCGGCCGGCAGCTGCTTTCGGCCATGATCGGCTATGTGCTGACGTCACCACGCTATGAGGGGCAGCGTCATTTGCGCGCCGTCGCGATGCTTCTTTCGACCGGCGTGGATTTTCTCAGGGTGCTGACGAATATCCGCAATGACGAGGAAAAATATCTGCCTTCGTGGGTCGTGCACGGGCTCAACCAGTTCATTGCGCTGGAAAAGGAAACGCGAAACTCGGCCTACTTCAACCTGACGGCGGCTCTCAACCCCTGGACCAATGATCTCGTTGCAGCCGCTACGGCGTCGACCGATTTCGATATCTCGAAGTTTCGCAAGGACCCGACGGCTCTCTTCATCGGCTGCTCGGTGGCGCAGCTCGACGTGTTCCGGCCCATCATCAAACTCCTGGTTCAGCAAATCCATGATGTGCTGATGGCTTCCTCGCCAGGCCCGGACGAGCCATACCAGGTCCTGATGATGATCGACGAGTTTCGCCAGCTCGGCAAAATGGAGTCTATCGTTTCCAAGCTGGCGATCAACGCGGGCTATGGCTTTCGCATGGTCCTGATCCTGCAGGATCTTGCCCAGCTTGACGAAGTCTATGGAAAAGCGACGCGGCAGACCACGGTGACCGCGTGTCAGGTGAAGCTTTTCATCCGCATGAACGACGTGGAGACCTCGGAACATGTCTCTGTAATGCTGGGACCGACCACGATCGAGGTGCCCACACCGATCATCAGGGCTGGTCAAGGTATATTTGGGGGCCGAGACAAGAGTTTAAGTTATCAGGAAAGGCCGTTCCGGACGGCGGCGGAGCTTCGGCAAATGCCGGCGAAGCAGGGCGTGGTTCTGGTCTCGAGCCCCCCTGGTTTCATGGTGCGCAAGGTCACCTATTATAAGGACGCTCCCTATAAGGCGACCTACCAGGAATTTCGGCACCGGCGCTTGAAGGTTCCGCCTCTCTCACGATGGCAGGATCTTCCGCTGCGCTCCATGGCGGAGGTCGAAGCGGCGGCTAACAACGCGCCCGCGGCGCCTTTCGAGTTGCGGGAACCCGATACCGTCGAAGCGCCGGTTTCGGGCGATATAGCCTATGCCGATGCGGTGCCGCCTGCGACTGGTGCGGCGGCTGAAAGGGCTGATCCCTTCGCGTTAAAGCCGAAAGTAAAGACCGACAGCGCGGACGCACCACAGGCGCTGCCAAGCCCAGGCCTTCCAACGGGCGGTGAGGCTGAAGCAAAGCGTGAGGACGCCGCTGAAGTTACTGAGTTGAAACCCAAGCGGACCGATCACATGGCTGATGATGCGCCGCGGCCGCTTCCAACTCTTGGCCGGCGATCGGCGCCGGCAGCATCAAAGGCGTCCGACCCGAGCGCGTCTGAAGGCAAGGCGAGTGTCTTGCAATTCCAAGTCCGGCCGGGAAACAAGTCCACGTCGATCGCCGCGCTGCTCGCATCGCTCGATCAGGAAGTGGAGGCCGGCGCTCGTTCCCTGTCACCGTCAGTGGATAGCGGAGATGTCGACGGGGTACCGTCAGCCGCTCTTGAGGCGCT
>BFBZ01000008.1_pt598 | contig 12830 bp, 12 predicted proteins | sample 1888401 | NCBI WGS metagenome assembly BFBZ01 (sample SAMD00112614, study PRJDB3348) | symbiont metagenome | host: Chara braunii | reverse complement strand
TGGATTGCTTCGCTGCGCTCGCAATGACGATGCAGCAGATACGCGAATACTAACAACAACAGGCCGATAGGCCGGCCCGCGAGGAAACATGTCGACCCAAGCGATCTCCGCGAGCGTCACGCGACCCGTCAGCGTCGGCCACGGGCTGCCGCCCGGCGCCATCGCATTGATGCTGATGCTGTGCGTGAGCTGGGGCTTCAACCAGCTGGCGGTCAAGCTCGCCTTGCCCGACGTGCCGCCGATGTTGCAGGCGCTGATTCGCTCCTCGGGCGCGCTGCCGGTCATGTTGATCGTCGGTCGCCTGCGCGGCGTCAGATTCTTCGAGCGTGACGGCACGCTGGTGCCCGGCATCGTCGCCGGCCTGATGTTCGGCTGCGAGTTCGTGCTGATCTTCACCGGGTTGGTCTTCACCTCGGCGTCGCGCGCCTCGGTGTTCCTCTACACCGCGCCGTTCTTCGTCGCGCTCGGCTCGCACCAGTTCCTCGGCGAGCGTCTCTCGAAAATGCAATGGAGCGGGCTGGCGCTGAGCTTTGCCGGTGTCGCGCTGGCGATCGGCGTGCCGCAGCCGAATGTCGACGCCAAGGTGCTGCTCGGCGACCTGATGGTGGTCGCCGGCGGCGCGCTGTGGGCGGCGACTACGCTGGTCGCCAAGGGCACCAACCTGCGCAAGGCAGCGCCGGAAAAGGCGCTCGGCTATCAGGTCGCGATCTCGATTCCGATTCTCGGCCTCGCCGCAGCAATCGCCGGCGAGCGCATCGCGCATGTGCCGAGCGCATTGTCGATCTCGCTGCTCGCCTATCAGGCGGTCTGGGTGGTCGGCTGCACTTTTGTGATCTGGTTTGCGATGGTGAAGACCTATTCGGCGAGCAAGCTGTCGGCCTTCACCTTCATCACGCCGCTGTTCGGCGTGGTCGCGGCCTATTTCATCATGCACGACACGCTGACCCCGGTCTTCGGCGTCGCCGCGCTGTTCGTGATCGCGGGGCTTTATCTAGTCAACAAGCCCGATCCGAAGGTGACGCCGGACCCGAACGTACCGGCGTAAGCCTCCGTCATTCCGGGGCTCGCCGAAGGCGAGAGCCCGGAATCCATTCATTCACGAATGCTGCTGCCCCATGGATTCCGGGCTCGTGCTTCGCACGCCCCGGAATGACGACGGGAATCGGATGTGTGCCTCGTCAGCGCGTCAGATATTCAGTGTCGTCCTGGCGAAAGCCAGGACCCATTACCCCAAATGCCGGTTATTGCGCGACGCTGGGGCCACGTTCCCGCTCACAAGCAAATTCGGTGGTTATGGGTCCTGGCTTTCGCCAGGACGACGAGGAGGAGGCAGCTCACTTCTTCTTCACTACCCCACCTCGATCGGCAGCGCCGGATCCTTCGCCCATTCGCCCATCGAGCCGCCATAGAGCGTGAGGTTGTCGTAGCCGAGCCGATGCAGCTGGAACAGGTCGATGGTCGCGGAGATGCCGCCGCCGCAATAGGCGATGACGCGTTTGTCCTTGGTGATGCCTTGCGCGGCGAAGGTTGCTTCGGCGTCCGCGAGCGACGCGAATGTCTTGTGCTTGGGGTCGATCAGGGTTGCCGCCGGCACGCTGACGCTGCCGGGAATCCGGCCGGGCCGGCCGTAACGGCTCGGCTCCAGGCCCTTGTAGAATTGCGGGCCGAGCGCATTGACGATCACCGTGTCGCGCTCGGTGGTCGCGGCGAGCACGTCATGCTTGTCGACGAACAGCCCGTCCTTCGGCCGCGCCGCGAATGTCGCCGCTGGATAGCCGCCTGCAAGCCCGGTCTCGATGTCGCGGCCCTCGGCGGTCCATTTGTCGATGCCGCCGTCGAGCACCGCGGCGCCCGCAAAGCCGAGCGAATGCAGCATCCACCAGAACCGCGTCGCCCACATCGCGGTGCCGATCGAATAGAGCACCACGCGGCTGTTGGCCGAGATGCCGTGGCGGCCGAACGCGGCCTCGAGTTGCGCCGTCGGCGGCATCATGAAGCGCAGCTCGGTCCGGGGATCGGAGAATTCGGCCTGCAAATCGAGGAAATTCGCCCCCGGGATGTGACCCGCCTCGAACGTCTGGCGGCCCGAGACAACGATATAAGGTGCGGCACTCCCGGCCGGCGCCGGCTCCAGATAGGTGGTGCAGTCGAACAGCCGCAGCTCGGGCCGGGTCAGGATCTCGGCGAGTTCCGCCGTGGTGATCAGCTCGCTATGGCCGGCCATGTCACGCCCTCCCGGTGTGTGTTTAACGGGATGCTAAGATGCTCCGGATCACATGAAAAGCTGTCACTTTGCCCTTTGATTCACCCCAATTCGGTCCAATATAGCTGACCATGCACGCTGCCGCCGCATGGCTTGCGTTTGGCCTCAATCGGCGGCATAAGCTGTTGAATTCACTCCGAAACATGCCCGTTTGGCCTGCCTCGCGCAGGGACCATCGCCCCCTTGGTGAATGTCACCGAAACCTGATATTCGAGACGCCATGAACAAGCCCGAGATTTTGCCGCAAGACGACGTCGCAGGCCCCGCGCCGCGGCACCACACCACCCAGGTCATGGTCGGCAACGTCGCCGTCGGCGGCGGTGCGCCGATCGTCGTGCAGTCGATGACCAACACCGACACTGCCGATATCGACGGCACCATCGCCCAGGTCGCCGCGCTGTCCCGCGCCGGCTCCGAGATGGTGCGCATCACCGTCGACCGCGAGGAGGCCGCCGCCGCCGTGCCGCACATCCGTGACGGCCTGCGCAAGCGCGGCATCACCACGCCCTTGATCGGCGACTTCCACTATATCGGCCACAAGCTGCTCGCCGAATATCCTGATTGCGCCGAGGCGCTCGACAAGTACCGCATCAATCCCGGCAATGTCGGCTTCAAGAACAAGCGCGACACCCAGTTCGCCGACATCATCGAGATTGCCAACAAGAACGACAAGCCGGTGCGCATCGGCGCCAATTGGGGCTCGCTCGACCAGGAGCTGCTGACCAAGCTGATGGACGAGAACACCGCGTCGCCGAACCCGCGCGACGCCCGCGCGGTGACCCGCGAGGCGATGGTGCAGTCAGCCTTGCTGTCGGCGGCACGCGCCCAAGAGCTCGGCATGCCGAAGAACAAGATGATCCTGTCGGCGAAGGTCTCCGCCGTGCAGGATCTCATCGCGGTGTATCAGGAACTGGCGCGCCGCTCGGACTACGCGATCCATCTCGGCCTCACCGAGGCCGGCATGGGCTCGAAGGGCATCGTGGCCTCGTCGGCCGCGCTCGGCATCCTGTTGCAGCAGGGCATCGGCGACACCATCCGCATCTCGCTGACGCCGGAGCCCGGCGGCGATCGCACGCTGGAAGTGCAGGTCGCGCAGGAATTGCTGCAGACCATGGGCTTCCGCACCTTCGTGCCGCTGGTTGCGGCCTGCCCCGGCTGCGGCCGCACCACCTCGACCACGTTCCAGGAGCTGGCGCGCTCGATCCAGGATTTCATCCGCGACGAGATGCCGGCCTGGAAGACCAAATATCCTGGCGTCGAAGAGCTCAACGTCGCCGTGATGGGCTGCATCGTCAACGGACCCGGCGAATCCAAGCATGCCGATATCGGCATCTCGCTGCCGGGCACGGGCGAGACGCCGACTGCGCCGGTCTTCGTCGACGGCAAGAAGTTCCGCACCCTGCGTGGTCCCGGCATCGCCGCCGACTTCAAGGCGCTGGTGATCGACTATATCGACCAGCGCTACGGCAACGGCGCCAAGGTGCCGGAGAGCGCGGGCGCGGCGGAGTAAGCCGCTACTCTCGCAATACACTCCACCGTCGTCCCGGCGAAGGCCGGGACCCATAACCACAGGCCGTGGTTGTGGCGCGAGATGCGGGTGCGAGCCCTCGTCAAACCCAATCCTGTGGTGATGGGTCCCGGATCGGCGCTGCGCTTGTCCGGGACGACAGATATGTTTGCGGTGCCGATTGCGCTCCGCTCCATCCGGGCTACCATACTCCCAATCAAGAACCATCGGGAGAACGCCCATGAGCTCGCTGTCCGGCAAGCAAGGCCCGCGCTACCGCCACCTCGCCGACCAATCCGAGCCCTATGAGACCATCGGCGTCGAGAAGCTGACGCCGATCATCGGCGCGGAGATCTCCGGCGTCGATATCGGCAGGCTGGTCGGCGACGATGCGCGCTCCAACCGGCAGATGGACGAGATCCATCGCGCGCTCGCCGAAAACCTTGTCATCTTCTTCCGCGACCAGCACATCAGTCCCGACCAGCACCTCGCCTTCGGCCGCAAGTTCGGCGAGCTGCACGTCCACCCCGCCGCGCCCAATGAAGGCGATCCGGCGCTGATGAAGATCTACGCCGACAAGGATTCCCCACGCGCCAATGGCGAGGGCTGGCACACCGACGTGTCCTGCGATCTCGAGCCGCCGATGGGCTCGATCCTCTACATCAAGCAGTGCCCGCCGCGCGGCGGAGACACGCTGTTCGCCAACATGTATGCGGCCTATGAGGCGCTGTCGGACCGCATGAAGGCCTATCTCGACGGGCTCACCGCGCTGCATGACGGCGAGCAGACCTATCGTGGGCTGTATGCGAACTACGGCGTCACCGACAAGCGCGAATATCCCCGCGCCGAGCATCCGATCGTTCGCACCCATCCGGTGACCGGCAAGAAATCGCTCTACGTCAATCGCGGCTTCACCCGCTTCATCGTCGGCATCCCGCGCGACGAGAGCGACGCCATGCTGGCCTATCTCTACCAGCACGCCGAGAACCCGCTGTTCCAGTGCCGCTTCCGCTGGACCGAGAACGCGATCGCGTTCTGGGACAATCGCTGTGCCCAGCATCGTGCGATGTGGGACTACTGGCCGCACACGAGGTCGGGCACCCGCGTCACCGTGAAGGGCGAGCGGCCGGTGTGAGAAGATGCGTAGGGTGGGTTAGCGAAGCGTAACCCACCATCTGTGCGAAACAACGATAGATCGGCGGGTTACGCCTCCGGCTAACCCGCCCTACGAACAAAAATAACTCGGGAGGTCGTCCATGCTTCGCGCCGAAGACAACAAATTCCTCACCGAGTCCGGTGAGGGAACCGGCATGGGCGAATTGCTGCGCCGGTTCTGGATTCCGGTGCTGCTGTCGGAAGAGCTGCCGGAGCCCGACAGCGACCCGAAGAAGATCGTCGTCATGGGCGAGGAGCTGCTCGCCTTCCGCGACTCCAGGGGCGTGGTCGGGGTCATCGATCAATACTGTCCGCATCGCGGCGCCAATCTCTGGCTTGGCCGCAACGAGGAATGCGGCATCCGGTGCGTCTATCACGGCTGGAAGTTCGACACCGATGGCCGCTGCGTCGACATGCCGACGTCGTATCCGGACCTCAACGCCAAGGACCTGATCCGCATCAAGTCCTATCCGGTGCGCGAATGGGGCGAGATGATCTGGGCCTATATGGGCCCGGCCGATCAGATGCCCGAATTGCCGGCGCTGGAGATGGCGCTGCTGCCGGCCTCGCATCGCTTCGTCACCAAGAAGTGGCAGGACTGCAACTGGGTGCAGGCGGTGGAAGGCTCGATCGACACCGCGCATTTCACCTTCGCGCATCTCTCCTTCGAGAAGGAGGAGAACGAGATCCTCGACATCAAGCGGCATTTCGTCAACCCGCTGGCGCGGGTCGCGACCGATCACATGCGCTGGATCGCCGAAGATCCCCGTCCGGTGATCAAGATCAATCCGCACCAGGCCGGGCTGACGGTGGCGGGCGGGCGGCTCACCGGCAGCGACAATATCTACTGGCGCATCGCCCAGTTCCTGATGCCGTTCCACAGCTACGCGCCGAGCTCGATGCCGGGCGAGAACATGTTCGGCCAGACCTTCGTGCCGGTCACCGACACCAATTGCTGGATCTACACCTATGCCTGGAATCCCGACCGGCCGCTGACCGACGCCGAACGCGACGGCTATGCCAACGGCAACGGCGTGATGGCGGTGGTCGACGAGAACTACGTGCCGCTGCGCAACAAGGCGAACGACTATCTGATCGATCGCAAGCTGCAGCGGACCAAGAGCTACACCGGCATCAAGGGCGTCTCCGAGCAGGACGCCGCGGTGCAGGACAGCCAGGGCCCGATCGCCGACCGCACCCGCGAGCATCTCGGCCCGACCGATCTCGGCATCATGCATTTCCGCAAGCTGATGATGGAAGCGGCCCGCGCGCTGCAAAAGGGCGAGGCGCCGCCGCATGCGTCGCACCAGGACCGCTACACGGTCCGTTCCGGCGCCTGCGTCACCAGCAAGGCCAAGGACCTCACCGCCGTGATGATCGAACGGTTCGGCGATCCCGCGGGCTTCGTCGGCGGCCCCGGGCAGAACGCCGCGGCGGAATAACCTCGTCCGTCGTCCCGGCGAAGGCCGGGACCCATAACCACGACCATTCGTTATGACGCCGCTGTGGCCCCAGCCTTCGCCAAGCCGGCAATGGTGGTAAATGGGTCCCGGCCTTCGCCGGGACGACGGGTGGAGATATCCCGCGCTACAACGGAATCCTGCGATACTCGCGGTTCGACAGGCTCGCCTCCTCCAGATCGAGGTCGCGCTCGATGCGCCGCCTGGTCTCGTCGGTGATCTTGCCGTCGCGCAGCAGCATGTGGATGAACTTGCGCTCGGAGGAGATCAGCTCCCGCGTCAACTCGGTGCCGGTGGCGGAGACGTCGTGCTTGTCGGGGTCGAGTGAGTCGGGCAGCTGGTTGATGCGGATCTCGTGCCGCGAGCGCAGCAGCTTGATCACCTCGTCGGACAGCTCGCGGTCGTCGGTGATGGCGTCGAGCGACTTCAGCGCGGCGTTCAGCGCCTCGCGCCGCGCCTCGATCTCCTGCTCGTGCTCGGCGATATGCTCGCTGCGGCCGTCCTTGGCGAGGCCGAGCCAGCGCACCACCGGCGGCAAAGTGAGGCCGAGCCCGACCAGGGTCACGAAGATCACGCCGAAGGCGACGAACAGGATCAGGTCGCGATACGGGAAAGCCTCGCCGCTTGGCAGCGTCAGCGGCAGCGCAAGTGCCGCGGCAAGCGAGACCGCGCCGCGCACGCCGGTGAAGGCGACCACGAACACCGCCCGCCACGACGGCAGCGGATCGCGCTCGCGGACCCGTTGGCTGAACCAGCGCGGCAGATAGGTACCGGGAAACACCCAGAGGAACCGCGCGGCGATCACGATGGCGGCAACCAGCACGGTGGCGGTGAGGATGTCGTGCAGCGGGAACGACTTCGACTTCTCGTACAGCGAACGCATCTGGAAGCCGGTCAACAGGAACAGCAGGCCCTCGATCAGATAGATGATCAAATCCCAGAAGAAGATGCCCTGCAGCCGCGTCGCGGCCGAGATCAGCAGCGGCCCGTTCCAGCTCATATAAAGCCCGCAGGCGACGGTCGCGATCACGCCGCTGCCGCCGAAATGCTCGGGGATCCAGTAGGCGAGATAGGGCGTGATCAAGGACAGCGTGATCTCGACCTGCGGATCCCGGGCACGGCGGCGGGCGCGCAGGCTGAGCCAGCCGACCGCGGTGCCGAACGCGATCTCGCCGGCGACGATGACGAGGAAGGTGCCGGTCGCCTTCGGCAGCGAGAACAGTCCGGTGGTGATGGCGGCGAGCGCGAAGCGATAGAGGATCAGCGCGGTCGCGTCATTGGCGAGCCCTTCGCCCTCGAGCACCACCAGGATGCGGCGGGGCATGCCGAGCTTGCGCGCGATCGCCAGCGGCGCGACCACGTCCGGCGGCGCGACGATCGCCCCGAGCAGGAAGCCGATGCTCCACGGCAGGCCGATCAGATAGTGGGTCGCGGCCGCGACCATGAAGGCTGTGAAGATCACGCAGCCGACCGACAGCAGGATGATCGGCCGCAGATTGGCCTTGAACTCGCGCCAGCTCATCGCGACGCTGGCCGAATAGATCAGCGGCGGCAGCACCACCAGAAGCACGAGTTCCGGAGGCAGTTCCAGCGACGGCATGCCCGGCACGAAGGCGAGCACGATGCCGACCAGCAGCAGCAGGATCGCCGGCGCGATGTCGGTCCGCCGCGCCACCAGCGCGGTTCCCGCCAGCACGCCGAGCAAGGTGAGAAAGATCTGAAACTTGGCTTCCATAACGGGCTCAATTCGCCCGGAAACCACCGCCAGTCAATGTGGTCCGGCCGGAGCCGGACCGCTTGAGCATGATCCGGAAAAGTGGAAACCGGTTTTCCGAAAAGATCATGCTCAAACAAAGAGATGAGATCATGATGCGATTCCGTGGAAACGCATCATGATCTTGGGCGTGTCATAAAGCTGTCGCGGGCGCCGCGCGCCCGGCCGGTCAGTCCCTGAGGTCGTAACGGTAGGACTTCGAGACGATCTGCCAGCCATCGGCGAGCTTCATCGCCACCAGATAGTCGGTGAAGAAGCGCGGCGGCAACTGGCAACGCACCTTGATGAAGGCGGTGTTGTCGTCGGAACGGTCGATGGTGACGATGAAGTCCTCGCGCGGCTTGCCCTCAGCCTTCGCCGACGGCCGCTTGCGCACCCAGGCGAGCCAGTCCGGCACGGTGAGGACCTTCAGCTCGCCCTTCTCCACCCAGCGCAGGTCGGCGCTCGGATGAAAGGCCGCGGCGAGCTTGTCGGCATTGCCTTCGTAAAGGCCGTCGAAATAGGTTTGCACGACGTTTTCGACACTGGATCGGTCTTGAGATTGTTGTTGGCTCATTGGCGGTCCTCCCGGCAGGATTTGATCTGCTAGAATTTAGCCATGAACCGCCGGGTTGCGCCATGGCCGGTGGCAAAATTCCGCGTGAGGTGAATCGTGACCGCATCTGAAAATTCGAATGATCGTCTCCTTGCCGGTGCATGCTTCTGCCGCGCCGTGCGCTATCAGGTCGCAGATGCATTCGGCTATGCGCTCAACTGCCATTGCTCGGACTGCCGCCGCACCACCGGATCGGCATTCAAGCCGTTCGCCGGCATCCTCAGCGACAAATTCGCCGTCGTCAGCGGCGCCGACGACCTGATGCTCTATGGTGATGCGACCGGTCACAACGCGCATTGCCGGCATTGCGGCTCGCTGCTCTATTCGCTGGTCCGCGACGGCGCCTACGTCCATGTCACGCTGGGCACGCTGGTCGATGCGCCGACCATCCGGCCGAGCGCGCATATCTTCGTCGGCTCCAAGGCGCCGTGGTACACGATCTCGGACGACCTGCCGCAATATCAGGAGCACGTGACGCAAGGCGGGGAATAACTCCGCTCAAGGCAGGTTCTTGCCCTGAGTTTGGTCCGCTTGTGCCGCTGACGTCTCGGACGGCCCCAGCGAGAAGGCGAGCACGACGTCGTCGGCGCGCTGCTTGAACTCCTTGCCGACCGCAGTGCGCGCGGCGTCGGCGAGTTCCTGCAACGGCTTGTCCTGCAGCAGACTGGGGAAGGTGACAATGACTGACGTGAGCCGGCCATTGTGCCAGTTGAACCCGACCGCCGGCTTGACCCCGACCATCGCGAAGAGATCGTTCTCGACGGCTTTGGCGTGCTTGAAGCCGTCGAACACGGCGTCGACCAGGCCGCAGCCCGCGGCGCAGCCGGCCAGCAGCGCAAGCGCGAGGAGGTTTCGGGTTATGCCGCCGATCGTGCGCGATCGGCCGGCTGGAACCGGTGCGCTGGTGCCCTGCATGACGTCCTCCGTGTCTTGTTCTCGTTGCCCCGATCGTGCCCGAAATGTCGCCGGCAGCCAAATCCGAACCACTGTCCTGTTTGGTCGACTAATCGTGAGGGATGGCATGGTCCATGCCGGCATCGATCGTGAGGCGCCTCACAAAGCCCGCCGCTTGCTTCTGGTAATTGGACCCGCATGCTAGGAAACGGCGAGAGTGTCGCCATGAACGGGTCTGGGCTCTTGAAACTGAAACGACTGCTGCTGGCCGTGGCGGCCTTTCTGCTGATCGTCTGCCAGCCGGCCTTCGCCGAGAAGCGCGTGGCGCTGGTGCTCGGTAACTCCGCCTACAGGAACGCCGCGCCGCTGGCGAACCCGGTCAATGATGCCGCGGTGATGGCCACCACGCTGAAGAATGCCGGCTTCGACGTGGTCGATTTCCGCAAGGACCTGGCCGCGGTCGAAACCCGCCGCGCGCTGCGCGAATTCGCCGATCTTGCCCGCAATGCCGATATCGCGCTGGTGTACTACGCTGGCCACGGCATCGAGGTCGATGGCGCCAATTACCTGATCCCGGTCGATGCCCGCCTGGAGCGTGACACCGACGTCTATGACGAGGCGTTCTCGCTCGACCGCATCCTTGTCGCGATCGAGCCGGCCCGCAAGCTGCGGCTGGTGATCCTCGATGCCTGCCGCGACAATCCGTTCGCCAAGACCATGAAGCGGACGCTGGCGACCCGCGCGATCGGACAGGGCCTCGCCAAGGTCGAGCCGACCAGTCCGAATGTGTTGATCGCCTATTCGGCGAAGGCCGGCTCCACCGCGGCGGATGGCGAGGGCAAGAACAGCCCGTTCACCATCGCGCTGTCGAAGTTTCTGCCCACCCCCGGTCTCGATGTCCGCCGCGCCTTCGGCTATGTCCGCGACGAGGTGCTGAAGACCACCAACAACCGCCAGGAGCCGTTCGTCTATGGCTCGCTCGGCGGCGAGGACGKGCCGCTGGTGCCGGCACCGGCCAAGCCGGCGCCGGCCGCTGCCGCAACGCCCGCGGCGCCGGCGCCGACACCGCAATCGGAGGCCCGCCGCGATTACGAGCTCGCGCTGCAGATCGGCAACAAGAGCGCGATGAACGCCTTCCTCGCCCAGTACCCCAACGGCTATTACGCCAACCTCGCCAGGTTGCAGCTCGAGAAGTTCGCGGCGGAGGAGGCCCGCGTCGCCGCCACCGAGAAGGCGCGTCTGGCCGAGCAGGAGCGCGCACGGCTCGCCGCCGAAGGTGCGCAGAAGGCGCAGCAGGCCAAGGCCGAGGCAGATGCAAAGGCTGCCGAGGCAGCGCGTCTCGCCGCGGAACGCGCCAAGCAGGTTGCGCAGGAGCAGGCTGCGGCCGCCGAGCAGAAGCGCCAGGCCGATGCGGCGGTCGCCGATCGTGCCGCCGCGGACAAGGTTGCCGCCGATCAGGCGGCAACCTCTGCCACCGCCGCCGCGCCGGCTTCAGCCGAGAAGAGCACGACCGTCGCCGCACTGGCCACCGGGTCGCCCGAGGCCGATGTCGTCAAGTCGGTGCAGACCGAATTGCGCCGAGTCGGCTGCCTGACCGGTGCGGTCGACGGCGACTGGAACGCGGCCTCACAACGCTCGCTGACGCTGTTCAACCGCTATGCCGGCACCAAGCTCGACATCAAGGCCGCGAACGCCGACACGCTCGATGCCATCAGGCTGAAGCAGGCGCGTGTCTGCCCGCTGGTCTGCGAGCATGGCTACAGGGCCGACGGCGATCGTTGCAGCAGGATCGTGTGCGCTGAGGGCTCTTTCCTCAACGACGACAATGAATGCGAGAAGCGGCGCGAGCGTAAGCCGGTTGCCAAGCGCGACAGCGACGACCGTCCGTCGCGGCGCGAGCGCGCCTTCCATCCGCAGCGCGAACGGCTCGAACCGTCGATTCCGTCGGCGGAGGCGCCGCGCCCGCGCGGCCGCGCAAGGGCCGAAGGCGGCGGCGGTCAGATCGTGTGCGATGCCTATGCCTGCCGTCCGGTCCGGCATGGCTGCCACATCGAATACCGCGGCGGCGGCGGCCCCGGCCTCGGCGTCGGCAATGTCGAGTCGTGCAATTAGAGCGTTTTCGAGCGAAGTGGATACCGGTTCGCGTGAAGAAAACGCGTCAAGACAAGAACCTAGAGCCCCGTTCCGATTCCATCGGAACGGGAAAGGCTCTAGCGTTGAATCGCTAGATCAGGCTCGCCGCGATGTTCACCATCAGCGCCAGCAGCGCGGTATTGAACACGAACGAGATGATGCCGTGCACGGTCGCGGTGCGGCGGATGATCTTGTCGGTGATGCCGACGTCGGAGACCTGCGCGGTCATGCCGATCACGAACGAGAAATAGACGAAATCCCAATAGTCGGCGTCGACATGCTGGTCGCCGCTCGGGAACTGCAATCCGCCGGGCGTCTTGCCGCGGTAGAATTCGTGGGCGTAATGCAGCGAGAACGCGGTGTGGACCACTGCCCATGACAGCGTGATGGTGACGATGGCCACCGCCAGTCCGACCGGGCTGCCCTTGGATGCGCCGAGTTCGAATACGATGGCCAGCAGGCTTGCCAGCGCACCGAACGCGGTCAGCAGCAGGACCAGGAAGCGGCCATCGTCCTGCAGTATGGCGCTGCGCTTGATATGGGCGATCCCACAGCGCAGCATCATCACATAGGCAAGCAAGAGATAGAGCGCGGCGAAGGCGTCCCAGCCGGCGAGCATGCGCGTGACGAGACGCGTCGGGCCGGGGATCAGCAGCGCGACGGCGATGCCGGCCGCGATCGAGACGAAGGTCCGCGGTCGGCCCACGATGATGCGGACCGGCATCGGCAGCTTGCGGAAACGAACAAGGTGATCGTCAAACTCCTTGTTCATTTCGCAGGTTGCTTTCGGCTAGTTCTTGCGCTCGGCGACGAAGCGGGCCGCTGCGCGCAGTACGTCGCCCCGGCTGCCGAACACAGACAACGCGGCGTCGGCGCGCGCCAGGAGGTCGCGCACGCGCTGCTTGGCGCCGTCGATGCCGAGCTGGGTGACGAAGGTGGTCTTGCCGAGCGCGGCGTCGGCGCCAGCCGGCTTGCCGAGCGCGGCGGCGTCACCCTCGACGTCGAGCAGATCGTCGGCGATCTGGAAGGCTTCGCCCAGCGCTTTGCCG
>BFBZ01000956.1_pt1 | contig 12831 bp, 9 predicted proteins | sample 1888401 | NCBI WGS metagenome assembly BFBZ01 (sample SAMD00112614, study PRJDB3348) | symbiont metagenome | host: Chara braunii | reverse complement strand
ACAACCTATACCAATGGCACACATAGTGTTACAGTCTTTTTAAAACGTTAGCAAGCATTTGCGAAATAAAAAGGGGCTATGTGCCCCTTTTTATTCCCTATCAAAATCGATCAATAGATTAATAATTGTCAAACTTATAAGAACAGAGTTAGAAATTGGTAAACGTTCTCCCGCCAAAGGGGACAAATGGCTTGTTTTACTTAACTTTCACCGCATCTCTTCTTATTTTATTTTGCCAATACACGCTTTGTAATAACAACATTACTCCCACTTTGTAATGTATCACCTTTGAAGGGATAACACCACAAAAAGGAACAACCCTTTGCGTTAACATTGGGGAATCATTAGATGATTATACCAAAGGCAATACAGGATGCACAGGGAGCCCTTGAAAACCATCGAAAATATCAAGGATTGATTCAATCACAAGAACTCGCTGTATTTTAGTGTATCGGGTTGCTTGAAAATAAAATAATTGTATGCATCCATCATCTGTTTTTTATCTGGTGCTTTTAACCCATAACTTGTAGAAATAATCATATCGCTGTCTGCATACATCAGATTATAGATTTTTTTAGTAACAAGGTTATACACCTCAAATAAGGGTTTCCCTCTCAAAGAGGGGTTTATCTTGTAAGAAATAAACTGGTTACACTGACAACTATCCGCCGGGTTCGCTACTACTGTGGTGTCAAGTAACGCCTCTTTAGGCAAATAACGCAGGCGATAATAATAAGTATTACTGCAATCAAAGCATTCCGAAAACATACCTCTCAAAACATAATATTGCATTGAATCTGTTTTCATGGCAATTTGGGAGAATTGGTAATTAGTTATGTAATTCCTCGACGTATCAGTGGCCGCCCAAGACCGGCTAGCCGACAAGATGATCCAATTAATCTTGTAGTCATAACGTTGTTCTACAGGCGTTTGCTGTACTCCCTTTTTGCAACCTAAAACCGGTAATAGGAATAGTGCAATCTTTACTTGTTTCATATTTATACTTCTAAGATTTACGTATTTGTTCAAATCAATAAGAAAGAGATTGTTCAACCACGTCTTTATCAATCATTATTTTTCCCTCGTATACACTTCGAACAATATGGTACATGGTTTCTCTTTCGTAATTACGTATTAGGTATCCCTTTGCTCCTATTTCTTTTAAAGTCGATGCGATATGATCATTGTAAAAAGACGTAACGCCAATAATCTTTATACCGACGTTATCATTAATGAGTGCTTTCATAAGCTCAAAGGTGTAATATTTTATGTCCATCATTATAATATCGGGGCGCGTTTGGAGATTCTGACAGAATTTCTCTATATCTTCTTTCAGTATGCAATTACCTACAACGGTTATATCACCTTTGTACGCAATAAGATCAGCAAAACCCTCCTTGAAGTGATTGTTGTACATCGACAACAATAGTTTGATTGCATTATCCATAATATAGCGGTTTAGACCAGCAGGTCGTTGTGAATATGGTTTAATCTCACCCCTCTTATACACAATTGTACCGGCAGAGAGGTGAGATTGTCCTATAAACCTTAACCATTATATTATCCTGTTAGCGTCTCAATATATTCAACTTTTAATAATGGTCATAGTGTACAAATCAATTCCATAAAATCATTTAGAATATTTCTAATTGATTTATGTTTTATTTCAAAGAGTAATAAAATAAAAGAAAAAACAATTTTGTTTTTTGTTAACGGGTAAAAAAATATTGATACTGTATAATTCAGGAATGAAAACACTGTTGTATGCTGTGCAGATAAGAAAGAACAAAATGTTTTCATCTATATTCCTGTAAGTGAAAACACGTATAATACCACCCACAGGGTATTGCCTCGTGTTTGGCACAATAGTAATTTTGTGATCGTTGTCAATCGTCTCCTTATCTCAATGCACCTGAACTTGCGGCAATATGACCTTATCTGTCTGGAAAGAGCGCGGCAATTACTTATTAAAGACTTTCAAAAAAAGCATTCTATCCCTGAACTGGCGTTGCAGGTTGGCATTAATGAATACAAACTGAAACACGGGTTTAAGCAGGTATACGGAATGCCTGTCATGACCTATCTCCGCACAGAAAGGTTAAAGCAAGCAAAAACATTATTGGAGGAAACTAATCTCACCGAAGCGGGCATATCGAAAAAAGTAGGATTTAAAAGTGCCAGCAGCTTTATCAACGCTTTCAAAAAAGAATTTGGGGTYTTGCCTCACACGCTTAGAAAAAGCTAGAACTTACCACTTATCAAAATGCTCCCGCAACAATAATTTTCCCATCGTAATTTTATATCAACAATTACCCCTACTTACAGGGGAGCAATTCTACCCTCTTATTTAGCGGTTCTGATTAGTAGCTTTTCGCTTTAGTAGTTACTATTTGCAATGCTATGCTCCAAACAAGCATAGCCGTGATGATATTTTGTTGGCCGACAAAACAGGTAAAAACCGTCCTGCAAAACGGTTATCCATTAACATTTAAAACTTAAATTTATGAAACGTTTTAAATTCTTACTGCTGACTTTGTTCGTTATTACCGGAGCTGGTGTATTGTTTGCATTTAACAGTAAAAAACAAGACAGCTCCCCGAAGGAGAAAATGTTCTCTGTCGTGTATTATACGTATACTCCGGTAAGTCCGGCAACCAACCCGCCATCCTCATCAAACGATGTTACTACTACAGGAAATTGGACTTCAGTTGGGGGGGCTCCTACTAATTGTGGCAGCCCGGTAACTCCAAACAAAATCTGTTATATAACATTTGATACAGGAAATACACAGTTATCCGACGCACTGAGCATCTTGGGCAATCAATACCCAACTTATGCCGATAATACAACCTATACCAATGGCACACATAGTGTTACAGTCTTTTTAAAACGTTAGCAAGCATTTGCGAAATAAAAAGGGGCTATGTGCCCCTTTTTATTTCCTATCAAAATCGATCAATAAATTAATAATTATTACACTTACAAGAACAAAATTAGAAATTTGTAAACGTTACCCCAGTGACGTGTACAAGAATGTGTTAGTTTTTCAGGGAAAGGTTAAATTTTATGGTTGTGGGAGGCAGGCATAACTGATCGGTGCATACCATATAACAAACCATTCCATTAACATTTGTTTTTACTTTATTTTTTACTTGCACCAGCTGCACAAAATCCACTCTATCTGCATAACGCCAGTCCTCCGTATTTAAGATTTGAGGTCTGTGTATCTCCATATTGCCTAACTCCTTTACTTTACCAACAAACTTAATCAAGGGGTTTTTATTAAACGTTATTACAGTCGGCTTGGGGATAGCGCCTTTCGGTTGAGTTTGAGCATAAATATGCCAGCCTTCCTGGAGCGATGCCCTCAAATGAATTTGAAGCATTGTATCAGAAACCTTATCAACAAAAAACTTCCATTCAACAGGATTTTGCGCATATGTAAAAGCTCCCTTTAAAAGAATACATAATACCAGCAATATGTTTTTCATAATTACAATTGACATTTATTGTCTTTCTATTTCCCAACAATTCAGCCTTTGGAAATTCTCATAAGGAGAAATGAATCTTCCAATTTTCAACTGCTCTTTTCTTTGCAAAGAATTAATATAGCCCTTATTTGATAAAGGGACAAGTAACAATGGAGTGTTAGGGTCAATGACTTTTTTTAACCGATCGCATATATCAACTAAATGCTCTCTGCTTATTCCATTGCAATAGTGATGTAAAGCACTATTGATTTCAAGGATTATTTTTTTGATGCTATGTTTAACAACAGACGGAATATCGGTTTTAGTGTTCCAAGAACCAGAAGACCCGTCAAAAGGATTATCTGAATTCTGGGGATTTAAAAGCGCAATTAATCTTTCTACATATACTTTCTGTAGATTACGACGGTAAAAATCGATTTGCCTTACTGTTTTTACCTCTCTGAAAATAGCAGCTTGCAAATCATCAAACAATTGAGTAATAGTATATGCACTATCTGGGTAATTGGCTTCAAAATGAAGCAGGTTTGAAATTGTTTTTTGAGAGGTTATATTATTCATTATTTCTCTTTGCAAAATAATTGGTTCATTAAAACTATAACCGCCTATTAAAGAAAATAACGTCTTATCCATAATCCATTCTGGTGTGTCAAATAGCTCTCTCTGTAAAAATTTTATCCCTTCCAGTTGCGATTCCTTACTGACAAATGCTATCTCTCCCCCTTTTTCTTCAACTGTTTTTGAAGTAAACATAATACCACCAATATTATTAGCTACATGAAACAAGTACCGACGGAATTGAGCAATAACTCCATCTTTCATTTTGGATAGTGACTCATAATCTGCATTGGGCTCTTTGGTCCACTCAATTAACTGAGACATAACCTTTTTTAAATTTCGAATACCATATTCACCAGCTTTCATCGCGTTGTCTCCTATATCTTCCGATTGGCATCTCGGGTCTGGTGTGCTTTCATTACCAAACCAAAGTCTTTTATCAGTTGACGTTCGGTCAATAATCCATTTATTCAAATATGTCTTTTCTTCTTCTTTTGATTTAAAATCCGGGAGCCATTTATATCCCCATTCAATAGCCCATTTATCATAAATGCCAATACGAGGTAGCAGCCCCTTTTCTGAAATGCTGTCTTCAGGCTGAGCAACATAATTAAACCTGGCATAGTCCATAATAGAGGGACAAAATCCATTTTCTTCGACCCATTTTTTATCCCTCAGTTTTTCAACCGGAATTGTTGAGGATGCTCCAAAATTATGAGCAAGGCCAAGCGTATGACCCACTTCATGAGAACATACAAATCGAATGAGTTGTCCCATTAGACTATCGTCAAAAATCATTTTTCTTGCTTTTGGGTCGCTGGGTCCTGCTTGAATCATATACCAATCATGCAGTATTTCCATAACGTTGTGATACCAGTTGATATGTGTTTCAAGTATTTCCCCCGTCCTGGGATCGGTAACAGTTGGCCCGCTGGCATTTGATAAAATGGCAGCCTTATATACAATCGCATTATGCCGTGCATCCTCTATACTCCATTGTGGGTCATTTTTGGGAGCTTCCATTGCATAAATGGCATTTTTAAATCCCGCCTTTTCAAAGGCTGTTTTCCAATCATTTACCCCTTGAATCAAATAGGGTACCCATTTTTTAGGTGTAGCAGGATCAATATAGTAAACAATCGGGGTTTGAGGTTCTACCAGCTCACCTCTTTTATAACGTTCTGCATCTTCAACTTTAGGTTCGAGTCTCCATCGAATAATCTTCCAAACCGGCCGGACACCTTGTGGCACATCAAAATCCCAGGAATACCTGCCAAAATAGCCGACTCTTGAGTCAAGATACCGCGGCTTCATAAGCTTTGTAGGTAAAAGAATCCAAGAGCTGTTTAATTCATATGTATTGAGTGTAGCTTCATTTATGTACGTCTTCGTAGTACGAACTTCAACGTTTAAACGGAAAGATGAAATACTTTGGATATAAGATTTATCTGGTTGTATTGCTCCCAATCCAACTTTTTTCTTGAAATTCGAATCAAAAAAGAGAATATCATTGTCCGTGTTGATATAATCAGTCATGTCAATGACACTGCTAGATGAATCAATTGAAAATGCTTTGATATCAAATACAGCCACTATCGGACGTAAATTGGAATTGACAAAAGACCTGTACATGCCATTATCGCTTGAATCAGTGGCCATCTGATAATATAACATACGTCTGATTAATAGTTTGTTATTCATTCCTTTAGTAAACAGAACTACATTTTCTCCAATTTTATCTCCAGCATATCCAAAATCCTCCTTTCTCCAATCTGCAGCAGCTTTCACTACCCTGTTCACTATTAAAATTTCTTTATCAAGGAGAGAATCAGGAATTTCAAAGTAATATCTGTCTTCTACCTTATGAACAGAAAAAAGTCCTTTATTAGTAATTGCATTAGAAGTAATCACTTCTTTATAAGGTCTGGGTTTATTAATTTTCTTTAACGTATCTTGTTTTACTGGAGGTATTGTAATGCCAACAGGCGGAATAGTTCTATTTACTGTTGCTTTTTTAAATAAGATACAGGAATAAAACAGAAACATTGTTGTTAAGAATAGAGTTAGGTAAGTTACTTTTTTATAAATCATACTTCGTTAATTAGAAAAATGAAATGAATATTTTGAACCGGCATTAAATCATCTGCCAAATAATTTAGGACGCTTTATTTATTCTCTTTTTCGCGGATAATTAAGACATTTCGTTCAACTTCTGTTTTTATTATATCCAGGCCATAGCATTTTAAAGCGCTTCTAATGTCCTCAAGTTGTTTTATATCTGAAGAAACTGGCAATTCTATATCTACCCTTTCCCGAATGTCTGTTCCATCCAGGATAAATAATGGTTGGTTGGCTATATCGTTTCTTAATGAAGTGAAAAAAGGGCTTCTTCCAATTGTTTCCCATATTGCAGTAGCTAATGTAGAATGGTTAAACTGGTTCACTTGTTTCCCGTTCTTTGATATTTTTTGTATCCCCCATTCTGTGTTTTGATTAGGAATATTTTGGTCAGTTATTCTGATAAGGAGATAACAGGATATCTTCCTCTTTTCTAACGTAACTTTTGTGCCATAGAGGTCTCCAAAAAAACGATCAAGGTCTTTTAACATATATTCCCTACGCTTCTCTTTAGATAGTTTTGCATTACATACTTGTTCATAACAAAATTTACTTTTACAGTAATTTTTGTCTGTTAGTAGCCGGAAATATTTTGAGGTATATCTGGATGTATCATTAACCATTAATACGAAATAATCAAGATCCCGACTGTCAAACCAATGGGTGCTATAAATTGTTTTACTAATACTCTTGGAAAAAATATCTTCAAATACAGTTTCATATAAGTCTAATACATCAACATTTATTAAGGTTGTCCGGATTGTACCGGCGGCAGAATCGAACCTGTCTTCAATCACCCCATTACTGGTGGCAGCATAGTCATTATTAAAAGAAGTAAAGAAGGAACCGTCCTGCAAAAAGTGTTTTGCAGGGGCAATAATTGGTTTAAAATATGGCTTTTTTTTATCGAAAAATGGAGTAACATTGTCGTCATTCATGGCAAAGATTTGTTTGCCAGCAAGCAGGTCCTCGATCTTCTCTTCATATGTATTAAGATTTGATCCAATTATTCTTATAATGCCTTTGCCATCGATCCAAACATGGTGAGGTATAGCACGTGCAGGAAATAAATCTCCCAGTTTCTTAGCATCAACTACAGAAGGGAGATTAGGTAATTTAAACCCCCGCATATACGACATCTTAAATGCCTCTTCAATTTGGCTCTGAGTTTGCCAAGGATTTACAATAAAAATTTGTATTTGATTGTCAAATCTTTTTTGAAGTTTCTCCATTTCAGCAAAACCCTCCATACAGTTAGTACACATCGTATTCCAAAAATCCAAGATCACTAGTTTTCCTTTGAAATCCGAAATCCTGGTTTTTCCAGTATAATTGTTAACGATTGATCCAAAAGAAATATCGGGCATTTTATTACCGATCCTTAATTTTCTTTTTGTATGCGCAGCTTTATATAATGATTCTCGAGACGAGGGAGATTCGCTAACCTGAGAATACAAATAGCTATGCACAATACAAAAAAAAATTACCGAAAAAAAACATTTTATACATACTCTAGACATAATCTTATATCATTTCCGCTATAAATCAGAATATGACCAATAAGCAATTGCTCATTGTTACACAGCGAGTTAAAAATTATTTTAGACAACTATCTCATCAAAGAAAAGAAGATTAAATGCTAACGTGGGTTTTGTGGATATCCCGAAAATGAAACTACTTGTTGAGGAATCAGCATAACAGATCTTACACCATTAGGCGGTAAAGTATAAGTAATCCCATTTACAATCCTCTTCAATGTAATATTTGCACCCTCGATATTCAATCTTCTGATGTCAGACCAACGAAGATTTCTAAAAAGCAATTCTTTTCTTCGTTCAGTTAATATGGTATTCAAGGCAGTTGTTTTATCAATAGCAGTAAATGGAACAAAAGCGCCGCTCTTCCATCGTGTTATCATCAGCGTATTCAGATCAGTCATGGCAGCATTAATATTACCAGCACGAGCGTAACATTCAGCACGAATCAGGTATATTTCATCCGTGTTGATTCCATCAAAAGGCACAAAATTGGCATACTCAGGTATATAACTCCCTTGAAAACCAAAGGTACCATCGCCATTATCTTGAAAGAATATTGATTTTCGCAAGTCGTTGTTGGTATAAGATTGATAAAGACTTGAATCAATTTTTGCAATATAATTATCTATAATACCGAGATAAAGAGGGTTGTCATAGTATATCATTTCTTTGTTGAAACGGGGAAAATTTGTTGATACATAATTGTTATAATCCATTAATTGATTTTGTTTTTGTAAGCACAGATCAGCGTAACGACCGGCATTTACATAGTCTCTCATTGAAAGATAAACGCGGGCCAAAGTTCCATAAGCTGCGGCCTTATTAGGTCTTGTTGGGTAAGCAACAGAGTCTGGCAATAATTCGGATGCAGCCTTAAGATCATTGATAATTTGATCATACGTCTGTTGAACCGTTGCCCGTTTTAATGGTTCGGCAATATTCGAATTGAGTTTTAATACAATACCAAGGTCGGTATTAGCTGTTGAGGAATATGGGCGACAATATAGTTGCGCTAATCTTTCAAAAGCAAAAGAGCGATAAAATAATGCATCTCCTTTAATGTTATTAGACAAGTTATTATCGCTTTTATTAAACGTAACCGTATTGATCAAATCCAATACAACATTCGAGTAGTAAATAGGACCAATATAAGGCTGCCTCCAGCTATCGAAATGCTCTGCATCTTTATCCCAAATATAATTTAGACGTTCGCTTAAAGGAAGTGATTGCCAATCAGATGTATTAAGATAATAATTGTCTGATACAGCCTCCAGCAAATCAGTGGTTGTTTGCATATTTACTCTGCTGATATTGTCCAGCAATGCTTGTAAATCATTCAATGTCTTAGGAATAACTGTAGATTGTAATGGTTTTTCATCCAAATATTTCTTGCAAGACATAATGGCGAATGAAAACAATAATAAAATATAGCTTGCTATTCTAGTTTGTTGCTTCATCTTTTAATGTTTTTTTTCATTTCTTTCGTTATGATATAAAATGAATAGGTTAGAAATTAAAATTGATACCCATTGTCCATAGTTTTGGCGTAGGGCCAGCGGCAGGGTTAAAAGAGCCACCGGTAAAATCAGGATCTAACTGAGATTTATTTTTTCTCCATAAGATTATATTCAAATTATTAGCGTAAAGGAAAACCTGTGCACTTTGCAATGGCAGTTTTTTCCAAATTTGCTTATCGATATTATACTGCAACCGAATATCTTGCAAGCGTATATTATCGCCTCTTAAAACATTCACTTCTGAAAACTGGTAAAACCGATCCCGGTTTGAATTGGCTGGGTAGATCATTGAAGGAACGCTCGTGAAAGCTTCATCACCTGGCTTCTGCCAGCGATTAACATAATCCGCATGTCCCTGCCAGCTACTAAATAATGCGCCATAACTGAGGGAGGGCTTTCTGAAATAATAGCTGAATCGATAAGTAATGTTCGCGGAAAGTGTAATGCCTTTCCATGTAAATGAATTATTTATAAAACCTGAATATAAAGGGATAGCAGATCCATGAAACACTTGATGCTGAACCGAGTCATTAAATATTGAATTATAGTTCTTGCTTACATGCCCATTTAAATACCCCTGCGGATCACCTGTAACGGGGTCTAATCCGGCCCAACGGTAACTGGCCAAGCCATAAGCCAACTTCCCAACTGAAGGGTTAAGCCCGTAACCAGTAAATTGGTTAACACTAAAAAAATTAAAATTGCCTCTCGGATTAGTTCCCAGGCCTGTTACGGTAGTTTTTGCATGACTTAATGAAAAACTTGTTTCCCATTTTAAAACCCCAATTGTATTTTTCGAATGCAAATTCACTTCGTACCCATTTCCTTTTAAATTCGCTGCATTTATTATGAATGATTCAACCCCTGATGTAGCATCTAAACTAACTGGGTAAATAACATCTGTAGATTTCTTATTGAAAAATTCGACGCTTCCATAAATCCTATTTTTGAATAAACTAAAATCAATTCCGAAATTCAGCGTTGTCACCTGCTCCCATCGCAAATCTGGCGTTGGTGCATCGCCGGTCTGTGCACTTTGCAGATTTGTATAATAAGCCGGTCCCCGATAAATAATGGTAGGTTTACCTGAGCTAAAATTATTCACATTACCCATGTACCCGTAAGAAGCCCTAATCCGCAGCTCAGGCATCCATTTAATTTTGTAAAAACTTTCTTTCGACAAATTCCAACTTGCTCCAGTAGACCAAAGTGGTTTCCATTTATTATTTGTATTAACACCAAACACATTAGCACCATCTCTTCTTGCACTTGCATATAAAGTGTATTTACCATTATAAGTATATGCGCCATTGGCCAGAACTGATACTAAATGAATAATAGCCCCCTGATTTATACCTATTGCTGTAGGTATTCTCGCAGCAGATCCTATTAATTGATTATTAACAGGGTAAAAACTTACATAATCTATATTCGATTGATAGGTACCTATAACATCATCATATCCGTAAAATCTGTTATTGTTACTATTAGGCCCCCTGGATTCAGAAAGCTCCGTAGCAATTAGACCTGATACTGAATGTTTGTTGGACCAATTTTTATTGATATTTAATTGCCCCCGAGCATTATGACTATAAAAGTCGCTATTCGATACATCTAAAATTCCATTTAGAGGAATTGGATACCGCAAAGCTGGTGATGACTGATTCAGATTTGTGAACTTATTAATCAGATCCCGGGCAAAATATGATTGCAGATTATAGTAATTCCTATTTGCATTAACCTGGTTGACATATTGATACCTGATTTCGGCAGTCAGCCAAGTTGTGAATTTAAAAGACGCCCCAAAATTCAATCGAAATAGCTTATTAGTACTGGTCTGATTTGCTTGTTTTATCTCATCTAATGGACGGTATTGCCAATCAAGTAATTTCCCTGCCCCCGCTGTGTCAAGATAAAGCATACGATAGAGATACGGAATCGCAAGTGAATTTCCTTGATCATCTGCCAGCTGAGCATAAGGGTATATGTTATTAGGCATAACAAGTCCAACACTTTTATTGGTTCCTTGAGTATAGTTAATTCCTACTTGTAGTTCCAAATTTCGAAACGGTCGAAAGTAATTATTGGAGGCAATGGTATATTGTTCATCATGTCTGCTATTCTTAATATTGGGCATGGAATGATTATACCCTGCTGAAACATGATAATTGAATATGGAATTACCACCACTTAAATTCAAATAATGTTGTTGCATAATTGCAGCCCGATAAACATATTTGTTCAGGTCATTTCTTAAGTCTTGCCTTCTTAATGCATTGATTTGGGCATCAGCCTGGGCTTGAGTAATATTACCGTTCCTTAATTTAAAAAGGATTTCATATACCGGAGAAAATACCGGACGAGCCGCGCTGGCCGTATCGGAAAATCTGAATTGCTTACTGAATAAAAATTGTTCTACATCAATAAAGTCCGAACTACTCATTTGGGGATAATAATACAGGTCAGGCTTTTGTTGTATAGTAATATTCGAAGCAATTGAGAGATGAATTGGTTGATTGTACTTCCCTTTTTTTGTTGTGATTACTATGACGCCGTTTCCTGCCCTTGTACCCCAAATAGAAGCCGAAGCAGCATCTTTCAAAACAGTAATATTTTCTACATCATTTGGATTAATAGAATTAATATCTCCACTATAAGGGAAATTATCAACAACAATTAGCGGATCGAATGATATTCCATTCCTGCCTAAAGTACTAATCCCTCGTATTTGTAAAAAAGGTCCGGCCCCTTGAGGTATTTTCTTATCAAACAATACTCCGGGTACAGTACCATCAAGGCGGCTAATAATGTCCATTCCTGTCCGACGATGGTAAGCGACACTATCTAGCTGGGCATAAGAACCTACAGACCTTTCCTTAGGTATGCTTTGATACCCAGTATTCACCGTCACTGCTATTTCACCCAGTGCAGTGATCTTCGCTTTGAGTTTGATCAAAACATCATTCGTGTTCCCGTTCTGCACTTTATACTCGAATGATTCCATGCTCACGTGCGTAAACAGAAGCGTAGCATTGCCAGCAACACCCAACAAACTGAACTCCCCGTTCGCATTAGTCTGTGTTCGTGTTTTTGTACCCTTGATCAGTACATTCACCCCTTCTACCGGCTCYCCTTTTTCATTTACCACCCGGCCGCGTATATCGGTAGACATAAGGGCGCTGTCGCCCCGGAGCGGAGCAGCCGGTGAGACAGCAACGGCCGAAGCCTGTTTTGCTATGATGACTACATTATTCCCCCGTACTTCATAGGTCAAAGGCTGTTCTTTAAACACTTCTTTCAGAGCCGTTTCTACTGTAACATCTTTGAGCGATACGGTTACCGGCCGGGCTTTGGCTATATCCCTGTCGTTATAAATGAACAGGTAACCGGTCTGTTGTTTGATATGGGTCAACACTTCTTCTAAAGGCGCATTCCTGGCTTTGTAAGACAGCTTCTGGGAATGCACATGGGCGCTGACCTGGAGGCAGCCTGCGAGCATGATCATCGTTGTGAGCTTCATCACGCAGAACAGTTTGGTTCGAAATGTCATAATTTCGTACAGTTTTTGGGTTAAGAATGTTTGTCTTACCGGACAAGTAATATTCGGGTAAC
>BFBZ01001881.1_pt1 | contig 12835 bp, 14 predicted proteins | sample 1888401 | NCBI WGS metagenome assembly BFBZ01 (sample SAMD00112614, study PRJDB3348) | symbiont metagenome | host: Chara braunii | reverse complement strand
TCGCGTCGCTGCCGGCGATTCAACAGGCAGCCTGACGGATCGAGTTCCACTTATCGAACCCCGACTCCGTGTTCAAACGAACGGGGCCAGCTCTCAAGCCCAGAGCCCGGTACCCGCGATCGCCCAAGAATTTCTGACCGAACTCCCCCAATCCCCGCAAAACCAAGCCCTCATCGACACCTTCCAACGCACCGCCCGCGAAGCCGGCGTCACGGTCACCTCCCTCTCCCTGCATCAAACTTCCCCCCGCGCAGACCAACTCGGCCGCCTGGAGCTGACCGTGGCAACCCAAGGCAGCTACGCCGCCCTTAAACAACTCCTCTCCGAGTGGCTGGCTCGCTTCCCGTCGGCCACGGTGCGGTCCCAGCAATGGCGACGCAGCGAACCCGCGGGGCTGACCAATGCCAACCCCGGCACCGTCGAAGCCAATTGGGTCCTCTCCGTCTGGACTCGCCCGCTGGGTCTCGAAGCTCGCGCAAGGGAAGCAGCCCTCGCAGCCTCCGCGACCGCGTCGACCCCGCCCTCAAACCCCGGTCCCTAGCCTTGAGCTCCATGCGTACGGAACTGCGTTGGACCCTGGGCGGCACCTTGCTGCTGTCGGTCGCGGCCCTGTGGTGGCCGCAGTCCGGCCCCAAGGTGGTTGGCGCCGAGGAGCACCCAACCGGCGATGCAGCGCATGCCTCTGCCAACTCGCCAGACGACGCACAACTCAAAGCCCCCCTACCTCCCACCCTCGACCCACAACCGATCGAACCGGCCCGACGCGACCCCTTCGTTGCAATGCCCCCCGCTCCCGCCGTCGTGGCCGCCGCCCCCCGACCCACGCCCCAGCCCGCTCCCCCGCCAATCGCCCCAGCGGTCCCTACTGCCCCGCCGCTCACCCTGCGCTATCTCGGTCGCATGGTCACCCCCGACGGCCGCCCCATGGTGCTGCTGGCCCGCGGCGACACCGCCGTCACCGTGCAGGCCGGCATGATGCTCGACGAGGGCTACCGAGTCCTGCGCATCAGCCCCGAGGCCGTTCGCCTGGTCTACCCTCCCACCGGCGGCGAAGTCGACATCCCCATCCCGCCCGCGCCCCACACCCCATGACGCTGAAGACATTGACGACCGACGCCTTGAACGACGGGCGCCGGCGAGGCGCGATGGCGGGCCGGCTCATTCGGACCCTGCTGTGCTTGACCGCACTGGCCACGCTGTTGTCCGGCTGCGCCGACCAACGCATCCGCAGCGAATCCGACCGCCTGATGCACGACAACCACTACGAACAGGCCTATGACCTGCTCGAAGGCGGTCTCAAGCAATACCCCGACAGCATGCTGCTGCGCTCGGGCAGTCTGCAGGCCCGCAACGCCGCATTGAACCGCCTGCTCGACGACGCAGCCAGCGCCCGCGCCGAAGGTGCCCTGGACGAAGCCGAAGCCCTGCTGCAACGCGCCCAACGCTTCGACCCCAGCGGCCGCCGCGTCAGCACGCTGCTGGCCGAACTCGCCGTCGAACGCAAACAGCGCGCCGCCCTGGCTGAAGCCGAAGACCTTGCGTTCAAGAAGAAGCCCGACGCCGCCCTGCGCGTGCTGGCCGAAGCCCTCAAGGACAACGCTCGCCAGCCCGATTTGCTCGCCCTGCAGCGCCGCCTTCAAGGCGAACAACGGCGCATCCAGGCCAAGGCGGCCCAGCTCGGCCTGTCGGAAACACGCCCCATCTCCCTGGACTTCCGCGACGCCAACCTGCGCACCGTGCTGGACGTCGTGACCCGCAACAGCGGCGTCAACTTCGTGCTGGACAAGGACATCAAGCCCGATGTCCGGGTCACCGTCTTCCTGCGCTCGGCGCGGGTCGAAGACGCCATCGACCTGATCGTCAGCACCCACCAGTTGGCCAAGAAGGTGATCGACGAGCAGACCCTGCTGATCTACCCCAACACCCCAGAGAAGCAGCGCGAGTACCAGGAGCAGGTGGTGCGGGTGTTCTACCTCGCCAACGCCGAGGCCAAGGGCGCCGCCGCGTTTCTTAAATCCATGCTGCGCGCCAAGGACCCCTTCGTCGACGAACGCAGCAACATGCTGGCCCTGCGCGACACCCCCGAGATGATCGAAATGGCCGAGCGCCTGATCACGCTCTACGACACCGCCGACGCCGAAGTCGTGCTGGAGCTGGAGGTGCTGGAGATCCGCACCAACCGCCTGCTGGAGCTGGGCGTGCAGTTCCCCGACAGCCTGACGTTGACGCCGCTGGCGCCTTCGACCGGTTCAGGTTCCAGCACAGGCGGCTCAGGCCTCACCGTCAGCAACCTCAACCGCCTGGGCTGGGACCGCGTGGGCGTGGGCATCAACGGCCTGCTGGTCAACCTCAAGCGCCAGGTCGGCGACGTCAACACCCTGGCCAACCCGCGCATCCGCGTGCGCAGCAAGGACAAGGCCAAGGTGCTGATCGGCGACAAGGTCCCCATCGTCAGCGCGACGACCGGCCAGACCGGGTTTGTGTCGGACAGCGTCAGCTACTTGGACGTCGGACTTAAGCTCGATGTCGAACCCACCGTCTACGCCGACGACGACGTGGCCATCAAGATTGGCCTGGAGGTCAGCTCCATCGCGTCGCAGGTGACGACCAAGTCCGGAAGTCTCGCCTACCAGATCGGTACCCGCTCCGCGTCCACCGTGCTGCGCCTGCGCGACGGCGAGACCCAATTGCTGGCGGGCCTCATTAGCCGCGATGAGCGCAGCAGCGCCAACCGCATCCCAGGCCTCGGCGACCTGCCGCTGGCCGGCCGGCTCTTTGGCAGCCAGCGCGACGAGGCCGTGCGCACCGAGCTGGTCCTTGCCATCACGCCCCGGGTCGTGCGGAACATGCGCCGGCCCGAGATCAGCGAGAGCGAGCTTTGGGTGGGCACCGAGCTGTCGCCACGCATCCGCGGCGTCGGCGGCCTGGTGTCCAAGCGTGAGGTCTCGGAGGGCGGGGCTAGCGTTGCTTCAACGCCATCAACCGGTCCAACAACTGTCGGCCTGCCGACGGCGGCACCCGATGCGCCGGCTGTCGTTAAACCTGGCGTCAGCCTGCGTTGGCAAGGCCCCGCTCAAGCCCGCGTTGGCGAGGTTTTTAGCGTCGCGCTGGACCTGGACAGCGGCAGCCCCATTCGTGGCCTGCCATTGCAGGTCAAGTTCAGCCAATCCCAGCTGGAGCTAGTGGACGTCGAGGAAGGGGAGTATTTCAAGGGGGACGGCTCGCCCACGAGTTTCACGAAGGCGGTGGACGCCGGCTCCGGCGTTGTGCGGGCCGGCGTGCTGCGCAACCAGGCCAAGGGCGCGACCGGGCAAGGGCCCGTGGTGCGTCTCAAGTTCAAGGCGCTGAAGCCGGGGGCGGCCGAAGTCTCGCTGATGGCGGCCGACCCGATCGCCCTGGGCAACCCCTTGCCGCCCACGCCGCTGCCCCCGTTGCTGCGCGTGAACGTGCAATGAAGCTCCGAAGCCTGGCAGGCGCTGGACGCGGCTACACCTTGGTGGAGCTGCTGGTGGTGATGGCCGTGCTGGGCATCCTGGCCGCCATGCTGCTGCCGCTGTCCGAGCTGAGCGTGCAGCGCGAGCGCGAGCGTGAACTCAAGCGTGCGCTGTGGCAGATCCGCGATGCCATCGATGCCTATCACCAGGCGGCGCTGAACGGCGTGATCCCTCTGGGCGGCCTCTTGACCGGCTACCCGCCCAATTTGCAGGCGCTGGTGGCGGGGGTCAAGGACAGCAAGAACGGCGGCGGGGTCGTGTATTTCCTGAGGCAGCTGCCGCGAGACCCCTTTGCCGACCCTGCTCTGACTGCAGAGCAGACCTGGGCGGTGCGCAGCTACAAGTCGCCGCCCGAGCAGCCGGCGCCGGGTGACGATGTCTTTGACGTGGCCTCGCGCTCCACGCTGGTTGGGCTCAACGGCGTGCCGTTGAAGAACTGGTGATGCCGTGAACCCATCGTCCAGGTCGCGCGGCTTCACGCTCATCGAGCTGCTTGTGGTGTTGGCGGCCATGGCCCTGCTGCTGTCCATCGCGGCGCCGCGCTACTACGAGCACGTGGACCGGGCCCGGGAGACGGTGCTCAAGCACAACCTGATGGGGATGCGCGAGGCCATCGACAAGTTCTACGCCGACCATGCGCGCTACCCCAAGGACCTGGCCGAACTGGTCACGGCGCGCTATCTGCGCGAAGTGCCGCTGGACCCGCTGACGGATCGCGTCGACACCTGGCTGCTCGTCAAGCCCCAGGGGCAGGCGGAAGGCGTGGCCGATGTGCACAGCGGCGCCAAGGGGCTGTCGCGAGACGGGGTGAGCTATGCGCGCTGGTAGCCGCACTCGCCCTGGGCAGCAGGGCTTCACCTATCTGATGGTCCTCGCGCTGATCGCGCTGCTGGGGCTGGCCCTGTCCGTGGTCGGCCCGCGCTGGGCGGACGACAGCCAACGCGAGAGCGAGCAGGAGCTGCTCAAGGTGGGTAGCCTCTATGCGCAGGCCATCAAGAGCTACTACGAGGCCTCGCCGGGATCGCTCAAGCAATATCCGCCGGACCTGCAGAGCCTGCTGCTGGACACGCGCTTCGTGGGCGTGCGCCGGCACATCCGGCGGCTTTATGCCGATCCCCTGCAGCCGGAGCGGCCCTGGGGACTGGTGCGGGACGGCGACGGGCGGGTGCGCGGGGTGTTCAGCCAGGACGAGCGGGCGCCGCAGCGCCAGAGCGCCCTGGTCAATGAGTGGCTGGACCTGAAGCCGGCCGGCCGGTATTCACAATGGGTGTTTTCTCCTCGGACGAGTTCATGAACATGATGTCGCGAACGGGCTCATCGACTATTTGGCGGCGCGGTTTCACGCTGCTAGAACTGCTGGTGGTGGTGCTGATCATCGGCCTGCTGACCGCGGTGGTCGCACCACGCTTCCTGGGCCAGATCTCCAAGTCCGAGATCACGACGGCGCGGGCGCAGATGGATGCCTTTGACAAGGCACTGCAGGGGTTCCGGCTGGACGTGGGGCACTTCCCCACGACCGGGCAGGGCTTGAAGGCCCTGGTGGTGGCGCCGCCCGAGGAGCCGCGCTGGCGTGGGCCGTATATGCAGGGCGATGTGCCGCTGGACCCCTGGGGCACGGCCTACCAGTACCGGTCGCCGGGCACCAACGGCAAGGACTACGACCTGGTCAGCTGGGGGCGCGACCGTGCGCCCGGCGGCACGGGCGACGACGCGGACATCAGCCGGTGAGACATCAACCGAACAGGGCCGGGCGCTGACATGCAGTTCTGGGTGCGCCATGTGCCGGCGGGAACCGGGGCGGTCGTCGAGGAGGCGCTGCCGGCGGACTCGGAGGCCGGCCTGCGCTCGCAGTTGCTGGCCCAGGGCAGCGTGGTGCTGGCATTGCGGGCTCAGCGCACTCAAGGCTTGAGGAGGAACCGGCGCTTTGATGTCGCGGGCTGGTGCCGGGAGCTGGAGGCCTTGCTGCGCGCGGGCATGACGGCGGTGGAGGCTGTGGAGACCCTGGCGGCCACTTCGGCCACTTCGATCGGTAGCGAGCGGGAACGGGTTCATGGCCAGTTGCTCAAGTCGCTGCGCGAAGGCGCGTCGCTGTCCAAGGCGATGCGGGGTACCCAGGCGTTTCCCGAGGTGCTGGTGGCCGGCGTGACCGCCAGCGAACGCACCAGCACCCTGGCCGAGGCCTTGCACGACTATCTGCGCTATGACGACCTGCTGCAGAAACTGCGGCGCCAGGCCGTCAGCGCCATGCTGTATCCGGCCATCGTGATCGGCCTGGGGGGCTGCATCGCGATGTTTTTGCTGCTCTATGTGATTCCGCGGTTTTCGAAGATGTACGGGAGTTTTCATGGGGAGCTGAGCACGGCGACGGCGGCCGTGCTGGCGCTGAGCCGGGCGATGCGCGACTACGGTTGGCTGGTTGGGCTGGCCGTGGCCGGGATCGCGGCGGCCGGGGTGCTGGCCTGGCGGTCGGGGCAGCTGGCGCGTGGGCTGGAGGCGGGGGCCGAGGCCTGGCCGATGCTGCGGCGGCAGTGGGACCATTTCCGGTTCGCCAAGCTCTACCAGTCCCTGGCCCTGCTGTTTCGCGGTGGCTATTCGCTGGACGAGGCGCTGCTCGTTTGCGGCGGACTGGCGCTGGGCGTGCGCGTCGGGCAGGGCGTGTCTACCGTGCGCCAGGAGATTGCCAATGGGCGGCCGGCCTCCAAGGCCCTGGCCACGGCGGGCTTCACGGATGTGACGGCCGAGCGGCTGCTGGCAGTGGGTGAGCGCACGGGCGATTTCGCCGGCGTGCTGCAGACCATTGCCGACCGGCATGCCCAGGCCTTCGTGCTCTTCATCGAGCGCGCCACCCGCTTGTTGGAGCCGATCCTGCTGCTGGCCGTGGCGCTGGTGGTCGGTGGGCTCGTCGTGATGATGTATCTGCCGATCTTTGACATTGCCGGTGGGCTGGGGGTGAGCCGATGAACGACCCCACGCCAATGCCCTTGCCTCTGGACCTGCCTGCGCTCTTGCGTTCGGCGCGCGAGCAGGCGCGCCTGGGCGGCGGGACCGTGCTCGATGTGCTGCTGAGAACGCCGGGCGCCGATGCCGGGCAGCTGGCCCAGGCGCTGCGGGAGCAGGCGGGCGTGGACATCGTGCTGGGGTCTGAGGGGCTGGTGGCGGATTTCAGCCGGGTGGACCGTAACCTGGCCCGGCAGTGGCAGTGCGTGGCCTTGCAGGACAGCCAAGGGAGCACCTGCCTCGCCGCCGCCGACCCGTGGGACGTGGCCCTCATCCAGAAGGCGGCCCGCCGGCTGGGCGTGCAGCCGAGGGTACTGGCCGTGCCGCGCGCATTGCTGGCCGGCTGGCTGGGCGATGCGGCCGTGAAGGTCGACGCCGCCGAATCGGCCAGCCCCGATGCGATCACGGCGAGCGGGCCGGTCGTGGTCTTTGTGGACCAGGCCTTGCGGGGCGGCTACGCCAATGGGGCCAGCGACGTGCACTTCGAGACCGACCGCCATGGCGTCACCGCCAAGCATCGGCTGGACGGGGTGCTGCGGCCCTTTGCGCGGCTGGAAGGTTCGCAGCCGGCCCAGGAGGTGATCTCGCGCATCAAGGTGATGGCGCAATTGGACATCACGGAGCGACGGCTGCCTCAGGACGGGCGTTGCCGCTTCGAGGTGGATGGCAATGACGTGGACTTGCGGGTCTCCATCATGCCCAGCGTCCATGGCGAGGACGCGGTGCTGCGGATTCTCGACAAGGGTCGCCTCAAGGGCCCCGAGGACGGGCTGACGCTGGAGAGTCTGGGCTTCAAGTCCCCGGCCCTGGACACCATCCGCGAGCTGGCCTCGCTGCCCAGCGGCATGCTCTTGATCACGGGGCCCACCGGCAGCGGCAAGACGACCACGGTCTATGCGACGCTGTCGGAGATCAACACCGGCCTGGAGAAGATCATCACGATCGAGGATCCGGTGGAGTACGAGCTCACCGGCGTGCTGCAGATTCCCGTCAACGAGCGCAAGGGCCTGACCTTCGCGCGCGGCCTGCGGTCCATCCTGCGGCATGACCCGGATCGCATTCTGGTGGGCGAGATTCGCGACGCCGAGACGGCGGAGATCGCGGTGCAGTCCGCGCTGACCGGCCACCTGGTCTTCACGACGGTGCATGCGAACAGCGTGGCCGACGTGGTGGGGCGTTTCCGGCATTTTGGGTTGGACATGTTTGGCTTCATGTCCTCGCTCAATGGGATGGTGGTTCAACGTCTGGTGCGGGAGCTCTGTCCGCACTGCGCGGGCTGGCGCGGTGCCAACGACGGCGAGCTGCGCTGGCTGGCGCAGAACGGGCATGCCGGCCAGGAGCGCGTGCCGGTCGCCGTGGGCTGCGAGCGGTGCCAGCACACGGGGTTCCGGGGGCGGTTCGTGGTGGCCGAGGTTCACGTCGTGGACGACGTGCTACGCGACCGGGTCACCGAGGGCGCGCCGATGAGTGCCATTCGCGCCCATGCGGCGGAGCAGCAGGTGGAGTCCCTGTCCGCGATCAGCGCGAGGGCCGTGCTGGAAGGGCGGACGACCGCAGAGGAGATCCGCCGTGTCGTGGGCTGGAGCTGAGATGGCGCAGAAGCCGCTGAAGCCGCAATTGCAGTTGTATTTGGCCCAGGATCGCTGCGGCTGGCTCGACGCCTCCGGCGTGGCGCATTGGGATGAAGAGGGCGACTTCGACAGCCGCTTGGTGCGCTGCGTGGAGGCCGCCGCCAAGGCCTGGCCGCGGCGTGGCCTGCGGCGCACGCCGGTTCAGGTCTGGGTGTCGGGGGGGCTGTGCCGGCCCTTTCTGCTCGGGCCTGTGGCTGGGCTGAAGGGGGCCGACGAGGTGCGAAGCTTTGCGCAGTCCCAGGTAGCGGATGCGACCGGCTGGGATCAGCCTTGCGAGGTGCGCTTCGAAGGCGATGTGACGAAGGGCGTCGTGCTGGCCACGGCGATGCCGACGGCCGTCCACGCGCGGATCGAGGCGGTGATGGCCGGCGCTCAGTTGCGGCTGGTGTCTCTTCGCCCCTGGTGGGCTGGTGCGCTCAATCAGGCGCTGCAGCAGCAAGCGGATTTGAAGATGGTGGTGATCGACGAGCCTGAGTCCTTGGCCTTGTTGGCGGGGCAGGGGGACGATTGGGACTTGGCTGACGTTTTTGCGCCGAGGCCGTCGGCGGATGAGGCGATCCGGACGGTTCATCGGCTGGCTGCGGGGGGCTCGGTGCAGCCTGAGCAGTCGGCTTGGCTGCGTTTGGGGGCTGGAAGCGCTGGTGCACTGTGGCCTGCTGCAGAGCCCGTGCAATTTGGAGGGCAGGCGTGAAGCGCGTCACGGCGGAGTTTGCGACGCCGAGCCGGCCGGGGCGCTGGCATTGGGCCGCGCTGGCGGCGCTTGCCTTGCTGTCCATGGGGCTGACCGCGCGAGCGGTGATGACCCACCTTGAGCTTCGCGACCTGCAGCGCGACATCCAGTCGCTGCAAGCGCAGATCGCGGTGGCGCAGCAGAGCCCGGCCAGTGCGCCCACGCCGCCGTATGACGCCAGCGCCAGGGAGATGCTGCGTGAGCGGGATCCGGTCTGGATCGAGACGCTGACGGCGCTTGAGGCCGTCGGCATGCCGGGGGTGACGGTTACGGCCATTAACATGCCGGCGCCGGGGAGTCCGGTGACGATTCAGCTGACGGCGACGGACTATCGGACGGTGCTGGAGTACCTGGCGGCGCTCAATGGGCCGGCGGTCGAGCCGGGCTCGCTGCGGTTCGATCTTCAGCAGGCACGATCAGAAGGGGGCAATCAGCAGCTGTCGGTGACGGTGATTGCGGCCCGTTTGAACGCGGTGCAGCGTTGAGGGCAGGTCTTGCCTGGGCTTCACCAACCGATGCGATGAGCCGAGCTGACGGCCGCATGGCGGGCATCGTCCTCGCCGTGCACGTAGATGCTGGTCGTGGTCAGGCTGCCGTGGCCGAGGGTGTCGCGCACATGGCGCAGGTCGACGTCGTTGGCCAGGTTGGAGCCGGCGGTGTGGCGCAGCCAGTGAGCCGATGCCGCGCTCAGCTTGTCAGCCTGTTCTTGGCCGCGACCGTCCTTGAGCCAACGCTGGGCTGCGGCGGCGAACACCTCTTTGACGACCCCGTGCACGGCGCTGCGCGTCATCGGTGCCGGCCAGTCCGGTACCGGGTGCTTGGAACGTCGCCACGCTACCGGAAAAAGCAGCGGGGAAGGCTCGCCGGGGCGTGGCAGATCAATCAGCTCCAGCGCGCGCCGATAGCTCATGAGCTCGACCATCAGTTCCGTCGTCGCCGGCACCAGGCGTTGTTTGCTGCCTTTGCCGAGCACCTCCAGCCACCAGCGTTGCTCGCCGGACTTGGCGTCGGCGCGCATGTGGAAATCCCCCATGCCGTTGCCGACCACCTCGGAAATGCGCAGACCACCCAGGAAGAGCAGGCTGAAGAGCCAACGCGCACGCGAATAGACCGCGACCTGGCGGGGCGTGTCCTGCGGCAAGGCGAGGATGGTGCCGCGCACAGCGTCCCAGAGATCGGCCTCCAGGAAGCGCGTGACGCGCGGACCGGGGGCTTTTGCGCGTCGCTTGCTCAGCGTCAGGGGATTGCCGGCCAGGTAGCCCGCCTCGACCAGCCAGGACATCAACGAGTTCAGCACGGTCATGGAAAGCCGGATGCTGCTCTCCGAGAGCGGGCCGGCGAATGGCCGCCAGCGTGGGTCGTGCCGGCTGGCTTTGCGGCCGGGCGCCATGACCCAGCGCTCGGCGGGTTGTGGATTGGCGAGGAAGCGCCGGTAGACCAGGAAGTCCTCGTGCGTCAGCGACGACAGGGGCTTGCTGCGCTCCGTCGTCGCCCACAGCAGCAGACGCTCAGACTCGCGGCGGCAGTTGGCCAGGGTGTTGGGGCTGTCCACGTATCGCGCCAGCCAGGCGAGGACGGCCGCCTGGTCGGTGTCTGCGGTGAGCTGTGGATTGCCGCCACGCGCCCGGTTCGTGCCGTCGCGGCCGCTGAGCGCCTCGATGGTGACGATCTCGCCGAGAGGGGCGAGCGTAATCGCGCCTGCTGGCCCGCTCGAAGTGGGCGAGAGGGTCTCACGCATTTTTCCGCCCTAGTTTTGAGAGATATTTGACACTATAACAGTAATGTCAAAAGTCAATTTTTAAAAGTTATTAACACAACGTATTACGTTGTACTATTTATTCCATGAGCGACGAATCCGCACTCTTGGCCGAGATCGAGCTGCTGAAGGCCAAATTCAGCGACACCCGGGCGCTGTACCGCGAGGTCTGCGCGCTGCTGTTCTTTCGGCATGGCATCACACCGACCGGCAACAAGCTCTACCAGTACGTCAGGCGCGGTTCGATGAGCGTGCCGACCGAGGAGCTGGCCAAGTTCTGGGACGATCTGCGTCACAAGGCGCGCGTCGACATCGAGCATCCCGATCTGCCGGCCGAAGTGAAGGCCATCGCCGCGGAGGCGATCGCGGCCCTGTGGTGCCAGGCCACGGCAGCCGCGCGCGGCGAACTGGCGGCCGCACGGCTGGAGCTGCAGGCCGACGCCGAGGCCGCGCGCTCGGCCCAGCTGGCAGCCGAGCAGGCCGCAAACCAAGTGAGTGCAGCCGCCGACCAGCTTCGTGCCGAACTGGCTAAGCGCGATGAGGCATTTCGTGCGGCCCAGGCCGAGCTGGAAGCCGAACGGCGTGCCCATGCCGGCACGCAGGCGCGTGGCCAGGAACTGCAGACCCAGCTCGAACAGGCGCGAACCCAGCAACAACGGCAGCAGGAAGCCTTCAGCGCCGATCTGGTCAGGGCTCGTGCCGATATCGGGGCCGCTCAGGAGCGTGCCGCTGCGGCCGAGCGACGGGCCCTCATGGAGATCGAACAAGAGCGCCAGGCCCGTGGCCGTGCCGACAAGACCGCCGAGGGCCTGCGCGACAAGCTGGCTGACGCCGAAAGCCGAGAACGCCGGCAGTCGCTGGAGCACGCCGAGGCCGTGACCCGGCTGCAGATGGAGCTCAATGCCAAGACCGCCGCGCTGCGAGGCGCCCATGAGAACAAGGGCGGCTTGCTGCGGGAGATCGACACCCTGCGCCAGCAGCTCGTGGCAGCTCAACAGGCTTCCGCACGCTATGAAGCCGAGGCGCAGACCCTGCAGGTGCTGGTACAGCGATTGACCCCGCCTCCAGCGCCAGCGCCACGCGGTGGCCGCAGCAAAAAAGCAGGGGCCGACGGCTCATGATCAAGGCTCCGTCATCGTGCGAAGAGGCAGGCCTAACCGCCATCGCCAAGTCCATCCAAGACCTGGACGACCTGGCGCGGCTGTTGGCAAAGGGGCTCTCACGGACGAAACCTTGGCAGCAAAACATCGCAGCACATCTGACAGACGCCGACCGGTTGCTGCAGCTCCTGCCGATCACGATCGCCATGGACCGACCGGATACCGAAATCGTTGCGGCAGCGGGAGACTTGCAACTCGCCTGCCAGCAGTGTGCCCCGGGGCTGATCCGCAACGCCGGACCGCCGGCCGAAGCGCCGGCGCAGGCTCCCGAGAGGAGCCTCCGGGAAGATCTGGCCCTTCGCGGAATTCCATCGTCTGCGCGTCAGCGGCGGCAGCCATCGCGGCCAGCCAAAATGTAGGTCTAGCAGGGGCGAAATGCATTTCGCAGATTCCGGGCACGCCTAAGTCATTGATTTACTGTCGCTGAGTGTAGGTTTAGCACGCCGAAATGGAATTGCTCCATTTTTCCCCCCGTGCATGCAGCGACGGCACCGCCGATGGTTGCGCTCCTGGACCCTATAACCGGAGTGGAGCACCTTGTAGCCTGTCACAGCGTCGCGAAAGCGCCGCGCTGTAAGCTTTAGCCCTCTTGGACTCGACGGCAAGGCGGCCTTACTCTTCTGCAGCATGTGGGCCGTCGAGTATGGTGAAAGCATGTTCAGGTGACGCCCTATGCCGAAGACCATCAAACACTTGAAGCTCCAGGCCGCAGCCGCCCGGCAAACCGCGTTGGAGCGGGAGGAAGTTCTGAAGAAGCTTCGGGATGTGATCAGCGCGCACGGCTTCACGTCTGCCGACCTCTATCCAAAAGGCCGATGGCCGGGCGACGTCACGCCGTCAGATGATGTCGAGGAACTGCCGCTGAACGTGGTGAGGCTCGCGCCTGGCAAGACCTATCGTGATGCCGAGGGGAACGTGTGGAACGGACGCGGCCGACGGCCAAAGTGGTTGTCACAAGCACTCGACGGAGGCGCGGTGCTCGCAGATTTTCTGGTTGGCTAAGTCATTGATTCGACGACGATTTTCCGCATCAACCGTAGGCTTGGCACGAAATCCGAGATCACCCC